>ULUJ01041978.1_pt1 | contig 42916 bp, 32 predicted proteins | sample 1958381 | NCBI WGS metagenome assembly ULUJ01 (sample SAMEA4835757, study PRJEB28245) | human gut metagenome | biome: gut microbiome; material: fecal sample | place: Denmark | collected 2008 | reverse complement strand
GCTTTCACCGCAACGCCGTTTGAGCAATGCTTCGCGGACGGTGGTTTTTACCTCGTCTTCGAAATCGCACATTCCGTGTAAGAGTAGGCTACGAATAAGTTTGCGTTTCGGGTGTTGGGTGTAACCCCACCCACAATTATTAATTATTCATTATTAATTAATAACAAAACCTTATTTGTCACCGAATTTTCATTTGAGCACAACATATTGTCTTTTGAAAATCATTCGAGATTTTGCGTTGGCGGCAGTTTTTTTTTGTGCTATCATTATACGCTGTATAGAAGGAGTTAATATCGTGGGTTTTGCAAAATTTCAGAGTGACTTTTTGATGGAGACGTTTACGCTCGTGGACAATTTGTTTATCAACGAGCATTTGCCCTATTGCGACGAAAAGCAAATCAAGGTTTATCTTTACGGTTTGTACCTTTGTATGACGCCGCAAAAGGAAAACAGCGTGCAGGAACTTTGCGCGCGTTTGGATATGACGGAAGCGGAAATCGTGTCCGCGTATTCGTATTTTGAGGATATGGGGCTTGTGCAAATTGTAAGCAAGCAACCGCTCGAAGTGCAGTATCTGAGCCTCAAACACTCTATGCAAACGCCAAAGAAATACAAGAGCGAAAAGTGGAACGATTTTAACGTGCACCTTCAACAACTTTTCCCCGAACGTATGCTCACGCCCAACGAGTATAACGAGTACTATATGTTCCTTGACGAGAGCAAAATCGAGCAGGACGCAATGCTTATGATTGTGCAGTACTGCATCAATTTGAAGGGTATGAGCGTGAGGTATCCCTACATACTCACGGTTGCGCGCAACTGGGCGGCGGACGGCGTTCGCACGGCGCAGGACGTTGAAAACAAACTTTCCGAATACGACCAACAATCCGAGCAGATGCAAAAAGTGCTCGTCGCGCTCGGCAGAAAGGGCGGGGCGGAACTCGAAGAAAAGCAAATGCTTCTCAAATGGACTCGCAGTTGGGGATACGAACTCGACGCAGTGCTTGCGGCGGCAAAGACGCTCAAAGGCGCAAAGAACTTCAAAAAACTCGACGCAAAACTCGACGAATTTTATCGTATGTCCATATTCACTGCAGAGGAAATGAACGACTATCAGGCGCACCGCGAGTATCTCAAAGACATCGCCGTTGCCGTCAACAAGAATCTCGGCATTTATTACGAGTCGTTCGAGCACGAAATCGAGGTGTACATTGCGGTGTGGACGGCAAAGGGATTCGACCTCGAAGCACTCACCAAAATCGCGCACCATTGCTTTATATCCAGCGTGCGCACCCTCGACGGTATGAATAACATCGTCGAAAAATTCTACAAGCAAGGACTTCTCACCGCAAAGAGTATCGACGAATATATGCTTTCGCAAATCGAACTCGACGGCAAAATCAAGCAAATCATCGAGGCGAGCGGCAGAACTCGCGCGGTTACGACGCAAGATAGAGAATACTACCGCACTTGGAACGTTACATGGGGATTCTCGGACGATGTCATTATGTACGCGGCAAAGCAGGCGGAAGGCAAAACTTATCCGACCCCGTTTGTCAACCAGTTGCTCTCGACATACAAGGCAAACGGCATAACGACGGTTGAGCAGGCAAAGAAATTCGCGCCGTTGCAAAGCGGCCAAAAGGCGAGAGAAAAGACGTTCGACGAGCGCGCATATTCGCAAGAAGAACTAAAAAGCGTGATAACGAGTATAGACAGTTTGAAGGACATCGAGTGGTGATATGAAACAAAGAGTTATGCAAAAAACGCTTTCGGAGCGTCAAAAACAGATAGAGGCGCAACGAGCCGCCTCGCGTGCGCTTGCGCAAAAGGCGTTTGCTATCGATGAAATAGCGAAGGCAAACAAAGCGTACATCGACGCCGAATTTGCCGCTATGGCAAGCGGCGACGACAAGGCGAAAACGGCGGAAAAAGCGCACGAAAAGTATAGAAAAACCCTCGAAAAATACGGTTTTTCCGAAAAGGATTTTGAGAGCAAACCTTCTTGTCCGCTTTGCGACGACACGGGATACGCGGGCGGCAAAGTATGTTCGTGCGTATGGGATTTGTACGTCGAAAACCTCAAAAAAGAGTGCCAAATCGACGAAAGAGCAAAGTTCTCGTTCGAGGATTGCGACCTTAAAAAGATACGCGACGAGGCACAAAGAAAAGCCACGAGCGCGCTTTACGATTCGATGAAAAAGTACGTTGTCAAATTCCCGACGGCAAAGTGCAAAACTCTGGTGTTTTCGGGCGGCGTAGGCACGGGCAAAACCTGCCTTGCAAGCGCAATGGCGCGCGCAATCGTCGAAAAGGGCTATTCCGTACAGTTTTTGAGCGCGTACGAATTTTGCTCGCTTATGCTCAAAGTCCACACTTCGCCCATATCCGAGCGCAACGCGCTTTTAAGTGACGCGCTCTCTTGCGATTTGCTCGTCATCGACGACCTCGGCACAGAGCCTATGCTCAAAAACGTAACCGTCGAGTATCTGCTACTGACTTTGGAAGAAAGACAATCCAAAGGACTTGCCACCGTAATCACAACGAATTTGAGCGGCGAAAACATATTGAATCGTTACGGCGAGCGCATTTATTCGAGATTGAGCCACAAGCAATACTCGATGATAATCCAAATGCAAGGCAACGATTTGCGCCTTTGAAAAGTATCGGATTTGAAACTTATATAGCGGCTTTCAAGGAACAAATCGTCGTCAAAACGACAAGATAATTGTTTTGCGATAATATAATTGACTTTGAAGCATCGAAGTATAAAATAAGCAATGAATATGCGCCATATAAAACACCCGTTTCCCGCCGTTGTTGACTCGAAGTCGAGGATTCTTATTCTCGGCAGCGTTCCGTCAATCAAATCGGTGGAAAACAATTTTTATTATATGCACCCCAAAAACCGTTTTTGGAAGGTGCTTTCGGCGATATTCGGCGTCGATTTGTACTCGGCGACCGTTGACGAGCGTATCTCGTTTTTGCTTGAAAACAAAATCGCACTTTACGACAGCGTGGAAGAATGCGACATCGAGGCGAGCAAGGATAGCGCAATTTCAAACGTCGTGCCCGCCGACATACCGTCGCTGGTTGCAAAAAGCGAGATTTCGCACATCTATTGCAACGGAAAAGCCTCTTTGCACTATCTTTTGTCCGCTTATCCCGAATACGAAAGCATAACGACGCTTTTGCCGTCAACAAGTCCTGCGAACGCGCAGTTTTCTCTCGAAAAACTTATCGAGGCGTGGAAAGTCATTATCAAATGATTTTTTTGTTTTTTCCTACGTTGAAAATATCGTACAAATGCAAGATTCGGTATTGATATTAATACTATTTTAATATATAATTAATATACATCAATATTCGCGCGTTTGCGCAAAGGGAAAATTATGGCAGATTTGATGAACAAAAAAGAGAAAAAGGCAGGTGCTTTGACCGCAAATATGTGGATTTACGCTCTCGGACTTATGGGCATAAATCTCGGCATCGGCCTTATCAACAGTTATCAGGCGGAATTTTTCAACAAAATTCTTCAAGCGGATTTGATGGCTGTTGCAGGCATTATTCTGGCGGCGAAGTTTATAAGCATAGTTGCGGACTTCGTCATCGGAAACCTCATCGACAGAGCGAATTTCAAGGCAGGCAAAATGCGCCCGTGGATTCTGTTTTCGGCATTTCCGCTTGCGATTCTGACGATGATTTCGTTCATATACATTCCGTTTTCGTCCATTGCAGGCAGATATATTTACATAATCTTCGTCGTGGTGCTTTGGAACATCTCTATGACTATGGCTGACATCCCTTCGCAAGGTATGCTTTCACTCATTTCAAAGAGCAGCGAAGAAGTCAACAATGCGGCAGGTCTGGGCAATACGCTCAAATCAATCGCGCTTGCCGCCCCCGGCGTGTTCGTCAGTTTTGTGTGCATACTCACGGGTTCGGACGGTGCGGTCGGCAAAACCGAATATCTCATCACCGCAGGCATAATGGCAGGGCTCGGACTCATATTCCAACTTCTTATGTACTTCAAGTGCAAAGAGGTCGTCAAGTCCGACACTTCGGCGGGTATGAGTTTCAAAGAGATGTTCAGAGAACTCAAAAACAACAAGATGTTGCTCATAGTTTTCGGAACGTACATTCTCGGCTTCGGCAGAAACATCGGACTCGGCATTGCGGTGCAGGCAACTTGCATACTCATTCGCGACGGCATCGACCTTTCCTTTATCGGTATGGGCACGCTTTACGGCGACGCGTGCAGTTGGGCAATCGGCATTACGAGCGCGATTTCCTCAATGGTTACAATCGTATTTAACCCCGTTATAAACAAAAAACTCGGAGAAAAGAAGTACTTTATGGTCGCGGGTTTCTACGGCTTTGCGGTTACGCTTATTTCAACGCTCATTTACACGCTCAGTCCGAGCGGCGGCTTCGGAAGAAGCATTTGGGCAATCTGGATTTATCAATTCTTCCTCGGCTTCGCATACGGTCCGAACGGCTATTTGCCGATGGTTATGACCGCCGACATCGTGGACTATCAAGAGTGGAAGACAGGCAAGCGCACCGAAGGCACGCAGTTTGCAATCCTTTCGATGTCCAACAAACTTTCCAACGCGCTATCGGTGTCGCTGGGTATTTTGTTTATCGGCGCAATCGGCTATTCTGCGTCAAAATATGCCGACGTTGCGAAGTTCGGCGTGCAGGGAAGCGCGGAAAATCTGCAAGCAATCGCAGGTTACGTCACCGACGGTATGCAAAACAAAGCGTGGGTTATCTATTTCTTGCTTCCCGGACTTTGTATGCTTGCAAGTTCGCTGTTGATGTTCTTCTACAAGATTGACGAAAAGACGAAGAAACAAATGCGCGAAGAACTGGCAATCCGCAGAGCGGAAAACGAAGCGGCGCAAATCGTCGAGGACGAGGAATGTTTCGAAAATTGTGCGGAATGTGACAAAGAATGCGATTCGAGAGCGGCAGATACGCAAGAAGAAGTCGAAAAGCCGTTTGAAGAAGCACTCGCCGAGCATTATGAAGAAGAATTGAACGAAGTCGAAACCGACGATTCGACGACGGATAAGGAAGAATAATCGAAATCGATTGCGTGATATTTTACATAGAATTCAACTTCAAACGATTTGAACTTTCTTAAATCAAAGCCCCCGAAAAAAAATGGGGGCTTTGCTGTTTGTTACGATATTTTATGTCGCATTCATTGCGATACGACTTGCTTAACGTCATTTTTGAAAATGCGTTGACATTATTGTAAGTCTATATTGCGTTTCGTTGCCGCAATGCCGTTTTCAAAAGCGTTATTTGACGATATAAACTTTGCTTTGGCACTTTTCGAGAGATACGGAAATCGTGCCGCTCGTGGTGAGTTTTTCGCCGCTCCATTGCTCTTTTGCGGTATATTCGGTCTGTTTTTGCAATGCGACGTACTTGTCGTCGGCAAGCGTATTGAGGTCGAATTTTGCTTTTGCGCCGTGAGATAACTTATTGAAGAAGCACACCGCAACCGAGCCGTCCGCAAGGGGCTTTGCAAGCACGTCCACGACGCCTTTTTTGACGCGTTTGGCTTGCTTTGCGAGGGGGTCTTGGTTGATTGCAATCATATTTCTGTTGGTGACGATGCTCTTGACTTGCTCGCTCATATTGCGCAAGTCGTTGCCGAGAATGAGCGGCGCGTTCATCATACACCAAAGAGAGAAGTGCGATACGTTCTGATTGTAGGTGAGTTTGCCGTTGCCCACTTCGAGCATATCGGGGTCGTTGTAGTGACCCTTGCTTGCGTACTTATAGAGTTTGACAGTGTGTTCGTAGATGATTTTAATCCAAATCCACCACGGGCGAATATCGGGGGTAGTGCGCCAGAGGTTGCCCGCTTTCGCACCCCAGTTGTACGGCTTGCCCCAACCCCATTCGCAAATTGAAAATACGATGGGTTTTTCCGCTTGTTTGCGCTCTTTCGCAACCCTTGCCGTAGCGTCTTTGAGTGCCTTGCCCATACGGCGATATTGATACATTTCGCTGTCGGCGTTGCTCGTTACGGGGTTGAACAGTTCGATTCTGTTTTTGCCCGCTTTGAGGTTTACGATGACTTGGAATCTTGCGGTGAGGTTGAAGTGCTTTTGCGGCGGGAAAAGAATCTCGTATTCCTCGCCGTCGTTGATTTTGGCGATGAGATACTTTTCGTACGAGCCTTTCTTTTTGATGTTTATCGTGAGCACGTATTTGCCGTCTTCGTCAACCTCGACGTTGTTGTAGGTGATTCTGCCTTGATTTGCGTCGAGACCCGAAACGTAACTGCCGCTCGGAAGTTTGGTGTCCGTCATAAATCTCGCAAGCCCCGAAAGAACGGCGTTGTGTACGGAATATTCCATAGGGTGCGAGTCGAATTGCGAAACGCTGATAGAATAGACGAGCGGAGCGTAGCGAGAGATGGGGATATGGTGGCAATAGTCATACTTGAAGTACTCGACGCCCCATTTTGCGAGGGTGTAGGCGTCGTATTGCTCTCTGCCGAGGCTCGCCGGCAAATCCTCGCAGGTGAGAGTGCCGTTCGAGGTGTACGCACCCAGTTTCAAGCCCATTGCGTTGACTTGTTTTGTAAGATTTGCAATACCGCTCGGGAAAGTTTCGTAATCTCCGACGAGTTCGCCGTTTTCGTCGCGCAACGAGGATTGCCAGCAGTCGTCGAGATTGATATACTTGTATCCCGCCTCGATAAGGCCGTTGTCTTTCATCGCTTTTGCGGTGTCGAGAATGAGTTTTTCGTTAATGCGGTTTCTGAACGTATTCCAACTCGACCAACCCATAGGGGGAGTAAGAGCGACGCCGTTGTCGTAGTCGTCAAGTTCGGGATTTACGCTCGTAGGCTTTTTCTTTTGGAAAAGACTTTTGATGTAGCAAAACGGGCACATATTGTTGCGTTTCATAATTCTCCTTGTAAAGCGTCAGAGTTTATTTGACTTCTTTTCGTTTCTCGGATATTTTTTTCGCTTTTGCGATTTTCGGTTTTTTAACCTTGTCTTTTTGAAGTTTGGAATCCTTTGCTCTCGCCTTTGCGTCGATTCGCTCGAATTTCTTTTCGATTGCCTCGCCGTGTTCGAGTTTGATTTGGTTCATCATCGCAACGAATCCGATGTATGCGACGGTTACAATGGCACCGATTGCAAGCATTGCTTTGCCCATTTCCCAGTTGACGTGATTGTCAAGACGGAAGAAAGTGCGAAGCAACGCAACGACGTCGATAGTCTTGCCGTTTATCTCGATATTGATAGAGAGGAAGTAGATTCCCACGAATATGAACACCATAAGAACGTAGGTGAACAAGTTGAGCAAAATGAGCCATTTCGACTTGTCGAACTTGTGTTTTTTGCGCTCTTTTTTCGGTTTGTTGCGTTGTTTGCCGTCCTTTTCGTTGTCCGATTCGAGAACTTTCATAACCACGCCGTTTCTCAAAGAATCGCGTTTTTCGTTCTCGTCGAAATCGTCGTATACGCGAGCCGCTTCCGCTTTTTCCGCACGGGCCTTTTCCGCTTCCAACTCCTTCATAAATTCGCTGATTCCGAAAAACGCCGACCAACTCGAAAGTTTGGTGGGCAAGGACACCTTGAACAAAAGAAGGAATCCCACGAAAGTGATAATCCATATAAACACCGTTTGCGACTGTTCCGCCGTGATGTCGGTGAGGAAGAATCTGTTGCAGATTATGACCGCTATCGCGCCGAGCAGAACGGTGATTCCGCCCGGGACGGCGTTTGAAAGCACTTTGGGCAAGAACCTGCCCGTCACTCTGTCCGCATTCGGTTCGAGCGCAAGCACCACCGACGGCATACCTATCGTAACCGCGCCCATAATGGTGAGGTTCTGCGGCGTGAAGGGAAGGGGGTCGACGACGAGCATAAACAACAGCGCGAGCAACGTGTTGTATATGGTTTTCATAATGTAGAGGGCGGCGGAACGTTCGAGGTTGTTTATCGAGCGTCTGCCTTCGGCAACCACTCTCGGCATAGACGAGAAATTGCTGTCCAAAAGCACAAGCGAACTTACGTTCTTTGCCGCGTCCGAACCCGAAGCCATTGCCACCGAGCAGTCCGCTTCTTTGAGCGCAAGCACGTCGTTTACGCCGTCGCCCGTCATCGCGACGGTGTGACCTGCCTTTTTGAGTGCCTTGACGAGCATAAGTTTTTGGTCGGGAAGAACGCGCCCGAATATCGTGTATTTGGTTGCCGCTTCGTACACTTCCTGCTCGGTGCTCAACGTGGACATATCCACGATGTTGTCGCAATCTTCCAATCCCGCGCGCATAGCGACCGCTCTTACGGTCTGCGGATTGTCGCCCGAAATTATCTTTACGGTTACGCCTTCCTGCTTGAAGAAACGCAACGTGTCGGGTGCTTCTTTTCTTATTTTGTCGGTTATGAACACGAAACTTTCAAAAGCGAGAGTTTTTGGCAGAGTGCCGTCGCCGAATTTGTTTTTCGAGGACGCGATAACCATAACTCTAAATCCCTTTTGTGCCATTTCCGACATAGTGTTTTCCATTGCTTTGGTGCGCTTTTTGAACACGAATTCGGGTGCGCCTATGACATAGGAAACGCCGTCTATTCTTGCGCCGCTCCACTTGCGTTGAGAGGAAAACGGCACGGTCTGTTCCACTTCGCCCACGCTATTCAAGTCCTCGACGTAGGAGCGAAGCGCGTTTATCGTCGCGTTGTCGTCGTCGAGCGCGCTCGTGACGTTCTTTATGATTTGTTTTATGCCGTTTGCGTCTTTGCCTTTTGCAGGTTGCAACTCGTTGACTTCCATCGTGCCTTCGGTGATAGTCCCCGTCTTGTCGAGGCAAAGCACGTCGACTCTTGCGAGCGTTTCGACGCAATAGAGGTCTTGCGCAAGGGTTTTGTGCCGAGAAAGCCTCATAACGCTCACGCAAAATACCGTCGATGAAAGCGCGACGAGTCCCGACGGAATCATACCTATGACCGTTGCTATCGTGCCCAGAACCGTCGATGAAAGGTGCGAACTTATCTTGTAGCCGAGCAGGGTGGTTATAATCTTTTCGGCGTCGTCGGGATTTTTTTGCACAAAATATTTAACGCAGAACAGCATTATGCCGAGCGGCACGATTATGCTCGCCATAACCTTGACTATGAGCATAAGCGAACGCCATATCTCGCTGTTGGGTTTCTTGAAATACTTTGCGCCCGAACTGATTTTGGTTGCGAAATTGTCGAGTCCGACATGTTCGACCTGCGCTTTTGCAGAGCCGGATACGACGAAACTGCCCGACATAATCTCGTCTCCGGGGTTTTTGAGGATTGCGTCGGGTTCGCCCGTAATCAAACTTTCGTTGACTTCGATGGCACCTTCCACGACTACGGCGTCCGCGCAAATCTGACTTCCCGTCGACAAAACCGTCAAATCGTCGAGTACGATGTCCTTAACGGCAATCTCTTGTTCCTCGCCGTCGCGAATCACGATTGCTTTGGGGGCGGATATGAGCGACAATTTGTCAATCGTACGCTTTGCTCTCATCTCTTGGAATATGCCTACGAGCGCATTGAAAATGATGAGCAACATAAAGCCGAAGTTGCCGAAAATTGAAACCAAACTTTCGCCTGAGTCCACAAAAAAGAAAATAAGCAATGCGAGTGCGATAAATACGAAATTGAAAAACGTGACGATGTTTTCACGCAAAATCTGCGCGACGCTTTTCGTCTTAATATTTGTGTCGCCGTTCACTTTCCCTTCGGCGATTCGATTTTCCACGTCTTTTTGTCCGAGTCCTTTTTGAGGGTCGGTGACAAACTTTTCCTCTAAGGCTTGTTCACCTTGCTCGTTTTCAATAATTTCTGACGGCATATAGACGTTGTTTTCGGGCTTTTCCGACATAGTTCCCCTTATGCGCACGCGCGCCTTTCTCGGTATATATAATCGATTATAACATAAAATGTTCATTATTCAAGAAAAAAAGCGTCGGTGAAAGGCAAAATGTACGATTTTTTTTGCATATTTTCAGATTCAAGGCAATATATTTTGCGTATGAAAAGAAAAATTTGCTTGATTTTGGTTGCAATTTTGTGCTTGTCGCTTTCGTTCGCCGTGCTTTGCGCGTGCAACAAAAAAACGAACGACGAGCAAAAAGACAATATATCTCGGCTCACCGAGCAGTACTATGCGGGCGAGAGCGACCTTTTTGCCGTCAGTATCGAAAAGGGCAGACGCGAAAAGAACTTCATTGCCGACGGCGTGGCAAAGGACGTTTGCGAATTTACCGAACTCATAATCGTTCCTCTAAAAACCAACGATTACACGGCTGTTTCCTACGTTATTTCCGCCGACGACAAAACGGTTTCGGGTGAGATAAAATGTTCGTCGAGCGGCGAATTTGTGACATCTATCGCGCTCGATTTCGTCCCCAAGACCATAACGGTCACGGCGGGCGAAGCCTCGTCCGACATCGAACTCAATTCCGTGCTTGACGGCAAACTGTCGGCAAGCGACGTCGTCAACATAGCCAAAGAGTCTCTCAAAGACAAAATCGACCAAGAGTACGCCGAAGGCAAAGCCGAACGCGAAATTTACGTCAAACTCATCACCGCCGACCGCGAAAGTTACTATTATTACGTATCTTTCATCGGTGACGGGGTGGATTATTGGGCGATGTTGATTGACCCGACGAGCGGCAGTATAGTAAGTAAAAAGTAATTTGCTCAAACGATTGCACAAGTTTCCGTTAATACAACTTAGTACAATTTTCCGTTCAAACGACATATAAAAGACAAACCGCCGATTAGGTCTTCGGCGGTTTGTCTTTTTAATTACGCTATGTGAGGAAAATTGTTTATTTTGTCATTGCTTGCGACATTGCGTTTGCCATTTGTGCCGCTTGCTCGCGTATACGTTCTTGGTCGTATATATCCATTTGCGTAAATACCGCTTTTTTGAACGATTCGGGCTTTTTAATTCCGTAAAAGTATACGGGTTCTGCGCCCGCAGTTTCGATTTTTATCGTTCCGTAACCGAATATTTTGCCGAACAAACCGCTCGAAACGGATATATTCTGAATTTTGTTAAGTGCGCTTGCAACAGAGTGCGTGCGAATCAATCCCACTTTTCCTATAACTTTCTTGTTTGTGAGGGCAAGTTCCGTCGTCAAAAATCTGATAAAGTGAGGAAAAATCGCAATAAAGGATTTTTTCGCTTTTTGTATTATTTTTTCGTCTTTTGTTAAATTGGTTTCGGCATAATTGCTCATTGTTTTTTTGTTCCTCCAAATTTATTAATCAAATTGTAATGTAAGAATTCTTAAAAGTCAAGAATAAATGTAAGAATTCTTATATGCTACAATTATAATGAAAGACAATGTTATCGGAAAATCCATAAAAATGAATCGTATGGCGCAAAATTACACTCAAAAACAACTTGCGCAAAAGATAGGCGTTACGCACGCCGCGATTAGTTTTTGGGAAAACGGAATCAATATTCCGAACGTCAAGGACTGTTGGTTGCTTGCCGACGCGCTGGGGATTACGATAGACGAGTTGGTGGGGCGTGACTTGCGGAATTGAATAAGTTTTTGTACGCACAACTATGCAAGCACAAACAAATGCTTTTAGAACGATAAAAAAACACGCCTATCCATACAAAAAGCACCGTCGCCGACGGTGCTTTTTTATGCTAATTTCAAATCAAAGCAATTAGTTGAACAAATCCTTGAACGCTTTGCCGAATTTGACGACAGGTGCTTTGCTTGCCGCGATCGTGATCGGTTGCTTTGTGAGAGGATTGAAGCCTTGTCTTTCGGCTTTTTCTTTAAGTTCGTAGGATGCAAAGTTTGCGATTGCCACTTTGTCGCCTGCTTTGAGTGCTTCTGCCACGACTGCCGCATATGCGTCTACCGCTGCGGTTGCGTCTTTGATGGAAAGGTCGGCTTTTGCCGCCACTGCTTTGATAAATTCTGCTTTATTCATTTTGTTTCCTCCTTGGGGATTGTACTCACATTATAGACGAAAAAAAGCCCCTTTGCAATACTTTTTTGAATATTTGCACGCAAAGAGCGGTTTTATACCTTGCGCTTTTGACTCTCAAACTTATAGTTTGAATCATTTGCGATTTTTTGTTTCGTATTTGACATAAACGCGGTTTTGTATTGTTTATTTGCCCGTTTTGCGTATTTACATTCGGTTTTGCCTTTGGTATAATTATATCAAACTTAAAAATCTCGGAGGCGAATTATGGCAAACGGCTACGGCATTTCCAAATGGCAAGATGCAAAGCAAATCAATCAAGAATTGAAGAACTTGACCGATCAACCGATCTATTGCGTATCGGAAGACGCTCTCAAAGACATTCTCAATCATTTCGATACAAAATGCGCAAAGTCCAAAGAAATCACGACTGAAGCAAAGAAGTACATTCCGGGCGGCGTTCAACACAACCTCGCGTTCAACTTCCCGTTCCCTATGTGTATGGAAAAAGCGGAAGGCGCATACCTTTACGACCGTGACGGCAATCAATACATCGATTTTCTTCAAGCGGGCGGTCCAACCATTTTGGGAAGCAATTTCCCCGCGGTCAGAGAAAAAGTTTTCGAGCTTCTCAACAACTGCGGCCCCGTAACCGGTCTTTTCCACGAAGGAGAACTTCTTTTGGCAAAGAAAATCAGCGAATTGATGCCTGCTTGCGAAATGTTCCGTATGCTCGGTTCGGGCACCGAATCCGTTATGGCGGCAATCCGCGTAGCACGTTGCGCAACGAAGCATAAACGCGTCATCAAATGCGGCGGCGCATATCACGGCTGGTCCGATCAAATGGTTTACGGCTTGAAGATTCCCGGAAGCCGTCAATTCCTCGAATCTCACGGTATCCCCAACTGCTATGGTACAACCGACGAAGTGCGTCCCAACGACCTTGCAATGCTTGAAGCAATGCTCAAAAAGAACGTTATGCGCGGCGGTACGGCAGCAGTCATCGTAGAGCCCGTCGGTCCCGAATCGGGCACTCGTCCCATCGACATCGATTACAACCTCAAAGCAAGACTTCTTGCAAAAAAATACGGTGCGCTCTTTATCTTCGACGAAGTCGTCACCGGTTTCAGAGTCGGCATTCACGGCGCGGCAGGTTACTTCTTCGACGAACAATACGGCTACAAAGTGGACGACACCCCCGTCACCATCAACGGCAAGCCTTGGATTATCGACGACAAGAAACTCGAAGGCGGCAAAGTCGTCAAATTCAAACGTCAAGGCACGGGCAGAGATATGTATCCCGACCTCACGGTATTCGGCAAAATCGTTGCGGGCGGCTATCCTTCCGCAGGCGGTGTAGGCGGCAAGAAAGAATACGTTTCCCTTATGGCTGCGGGTCTTGCAGGTATGGGTAAGAAAGCGTACGTCGGCGGCACTCTCGCTGCAAACCCGCTCAGTTCCTATGCCGGATACCTCGCAATCTGCGAAATCGAAAAGAACAACGCTTGCGAAGTTGCAGGCAAAGCGGGCGACCGTCTTGCAGCCGGCCTTAAAGCTCTCGTGAAGAAATACAATCTTCCTTACGTCGTCTACAATCAAGGCAGCATCGTCCACCTCGAATGCACGGGCGCAATGAGTTACGACTTCTCGAATATGTGCTTGCTCGGCTCTGTCATTCCGATGCTCAAAAAGAAACCCGAAATGCTCAGAAGAAAAGTTGCTATGGAACAAATGGGCGCGGCGTATATGGCAAACGGAATCGTCACTTTGGCAGGCAGCCGTCTTTATACCTCTATGGCAGACACTGACGAAATCATCGACGAGGCACTCCGCCGCTTCGAGAACGTCTTTAAGACAGTCGTAAAGTGCGAAGACAATTCGAGATTTGAAAAGAAACCTCACTAAGCGATAACATCGTCGGCGCATGTCTTTGTGCGCCGACGTTTTTTAAGGCAACTCGTTTGCCTTGCGATACGAATGGTTAAACGTCGAGAAATCGCATTTTTAATGCGCTTCGCCGCAAAAATAAAAACTTGATTTTTCGTCCGCGTTTGATATAATATCGATATAGCAATAATAACTGTCGTGCGCATACGCGACAGAGTTAGGAGAACAGTATGAACGAATTGATTGTTGCAAACGTCAAAAAATACGCGAATATGCTCGCGGAAAAGAAATATTTGCAAAGCGGTTACATCGCGGTCAGAGAAGAAGACGGCATCGTCATCACTCGTCCGAGAATAAATTATTCCGACGTAAAGGAAGAAGATTTGACTTTCGTCAACGACAAGAATATCGAAACGCTCGAAGGCAACTTCCGCGCGGCGGCGGTTATCTTGTTCTGCGCAATCCGTCAGGACAAAGAGGCTAATGCGGCGGCAATCGTCGATAGCGACAGCACCGTCGAATACTCCAAAAAGAGAAAAACTCTTATGCCTATTCTCGACGATATGGCGCAAGTTTGCGGCGTTTCAATCAAATGCGCGCAAAAGAACGTCGCTTCCGACGTGGTTGCGGCTCTTTCGGGTCAACGCAACTGCTGCTTGCTTCCCGAAGCGGGCGCGGTCGTGACGGGACGTACTCTCGACGAAGTTTTCACCGCAACGCTCGTTTTGGACAAGGCTTGCAACGCCGAAATCCTTGCGGAAAAGAAGGGCGGAACGCAACATATGGGCGTAGTCGCCGCATTTTTGGAACACGTCGTATTCAAACTCAAATATTCCAAAACCAACCAAAAACAACAAAAGGCTGCCGAGAGCGGTGAAAAGGAACAAAAAGAAGAAAAACCGACCGCAGTCGTCACCGACGAGGAAAAGAAAGTCGCACAAGACATCAAAGACGCAGGCGTAAGACTTCTTGACGAAAACCTCGTTCAAGGCACTTGGGGCAACATCGCCGTCAAACTCGACGACCAATATATGCTCGCAACGCCGTCGGGAATCGATTACGTTATGCTCAAACCCGAACAAATGGCAAAAGTCAATATGGAAACTCTCGAATGGACGGGCACGAACAAAGCCACCAGCGAAAAAGGTATCCATGCAATTTTGCTCAAAGGCGACAAGAATATCACCGCAACCATTCATACGCACCCGTTCTACGGCTGTATCCTCGCCGCAATGGGCAAGGCTATGCCCGTTCCCGAAAAATATCAGGACGTTTTGGGCAAAGAGATTCCGTGCGCAAAAGCGGCACTTCCCGGTACGAACGGACTTGTGAAAAACGTTGCCGCGGCAATCGGCGACGCACCCGCTTGCTTTATGGGACATCACGGCGTTATGGTCAGAGGCAAGGACCTCGAAGACGCATTTGCGATTTGCCGTGCGCTCGAAGACGCTTGCCGCGACTATCTTGCAGAATAATCGAATATAAAAGAATCGAATATTCAAACGATACAAAAGCAAAAACCGCAGTTTTACTGCGGTTTTCGTTTTTAGCGTTATCATTGTTTTAGCGTTGTTTGTTTTTATATTCATTTATATTTTGCTTGGTTAGATAATGAAAAAAGCACTCGTCGAGTGCTTTTTCGTTAGGGGAAAATTATTAGGAACAATCAATGAATGATGTGTTTTTTTGTTTAGCGTTGGTCGTCGCAACAAGATTCGTCCATTTCACCCTCGTTGTACACCGCAGGACGTCCGAAGAAGCCTTTGAAAAACTTTTTGACGCGCAGTGCAACAATCCAGTCGCCGAGCATAGATATGCCGTGTACGATGAGGAACGTGCCGACCATAACCGTGAGCGAGATTGCGCCGCCGATGGGGTCAAAGAAAGTGAGGAAGCCGAAGATAATTTCCAGTATCGAGAGAATCAAAAGCGACCACCAGTACGGAATGTGGCATCTTCCTGCCGAGATTGCAAGTGACAATTCCGAAATGCCTTCCACGATAAACCACATTGCAAAGATGAAGGGCAAAAAGCCTGCCACAACGCCTTCGTTTGCCAGCAATATGATGCCGAGAATGGTTGTGATTACGCCGTCTGCGAGGAATGCGCCACCGCCGACGAATCTCGCCGTGGTGAAGAATCCCGCAATTTCCACGATGCCTATCACAAGCACGATTGCGCCGACGATGTACGCAAGCACGGACATTGTCGTGTCAACGGGCAGACAGAAGCAAACCACGCCTGCCGCAATCATCAGTATACTTGCCAAAAACCATAGAATAGTTGTTGATTTTTTCATATTTTTTACCTCTTTCGGTTTGTTTTCTACACATATTATATATGCCTCAAATTTGCAGTCAACAACACTTTATACCATAAGTGAGTAATAATGCACAAAGGTAGAAAAATATGTGTCAAAACGGTATGCAAAACGCTAAAATAGATGCAGTTTGAATTGTATATGGTATTTTGTGCAAAAAAACAAAATTTAACAATTAAAAAATAAAAACACTCTTGCGAGTGCTTTTGACTTATTATATTTTTATATTTTGTTTGATTATAATGCTTTTGTTATTTCTTTTTAACGTCAATCATACGTCCGCAGTAGTCGCATTTGACTTGCAAATTGTTGCTCGTTTGGGTTATGCCGCCGCAGTACGGACATTGCACGGTGTACGTTCCGATATCGTCGGGACGATTGTTGAGTGGCACAATTTTGGTGTCCTCGATTGTGTAGTCGCAAAGATATTGCTTGTCTATGCACACGCGCACCGCGTCGATAACCTCGTTTGGTTGCATCGAAAGGTGATTTGCGATTTCGGTCGTATCTCTGAACCCTTCGCGCTTGATTGCGTCGATTATGCGCGCGTATTTCTTTTGCGGCGCATAGCGCACCCACGCAATAGGCGAGCCGTAAAATCCCAGCACGACGAATACGATGCCGATTGCCATAATCGCCGTGAAAATCGCGCCGCCTTCTTCCTTGCGAGTTGCGCCGACGACGGTCATTGCGATTCCCAAAGGAAACATGACGGTGAGCGCGATGGACAATACGAGTTGCTTGGTCAGATTCTTTTGAAGTTTGCTTTTTTCGTTTTTCATAATTTTATTGTATTGCAAACGCAATATCTCGTCAAGAAGTATGCGAAAGATTGCCTGCAAATCGTTTGGAAAGAGTCTATAAAAAGCAAACCTCGAATCTTGCGATAAAGCACGTGATAAATTGCACTTTGTATGGAAAAACCGGCGCCGCGTTTCCAATCTAAAAATTGCATTAATTTTTTCGCCGACGTCTTGACGAAAAAACATTGAATGATATAATAACATCAATCAAAAATTATCCGATGGAGGTAACTATATGGCAAAGAAATCGTCAAAGAGCGTTGCCAATCAAATCATATGCTATGCACTCATTTTGGCTGCGTTGCTCGGTATCGTAACGATAATTCTAATTGCGGAAGGCACGTATAAATGGGAAGGCATTTGGTGCGGACTCGCAACCACGCTCGTGCTTGCTCTTGCAGGCGCGTGGTATGGCTGGAACAATGCAAAACTTCCGGGTGTGGGCGGAAAGGTCGCATACATCCTGACCGTGCTTATCATCTTGGCAACTATATTGTTCGTTCCGCTTTATCTTTATGCGTAATTGAAACGAAAGGCGAAAACAAAAGGCAACCGCAAACGCGGTTGCTTTTTTGTGTGCCGTTCGATAAGTTTGTTTATGTGCGTACGCGCTTGAAATCGGACGAGAAAGGTGCTATCATTGTCGCATAAAAAAAGGAAGTGTAATATGGCGTTCAACATTGTTTTGGTAGAACCCGAAATACCGCAAAACACGGGCAACATCGTGCGTACGGCGGCGGCAACGGGTTGCAAAGTGCATTTGATAAAACCCATAGGTTTCGATATAAGCGACAAGGCGTTGAAAAGAGCGGGGCTCGATTACTGGCATCTGACCGATTTTATCGTTTACGAAAACCTCGAAGAATTTTTCGATAAAAACGCAGAGGGCAGAGTCTGCAAAGAGGCTGACGGAAGTTGGCATATCGACGGCAACTCAATAGACGGAAAAGCGCCGCACTTCTATTTTTGCTCGACGAAAGCAAAGTTGCGCTACGACGAGGCGAATTACTCGCAAAACGATTTCTTGTTTTTCGGCAGAGAGTCAAAAGGACTTCCCGAAGAACTCTTGCACGACAACTACGATATGTCGATGAGAATCCCTATGGTCAAAGAGGCGCGCTCGCTCAATTTGTCCAACTCGGTTGCAATCGTGGTGTACGAAGGTATGCGACATCTCGGATTCGACAATCTGCTTTGTGAAGGACACCTCACGAAATTTTGAAAAAAATCGGATTTTGTCGGATTTCGGCAAAACGGCACAAAACACAAAACGTGTTGTATAATTTAATAAAAATGCGGAAAACGGCGTAAAATCGCCGTTTTTATATTGTAAAAGCGGTTTGAAAAACACGATACGTATATATTGTAAAAATATAGCGTGCGGTACAAAACACGAAAAGTGTTTATAAAATGCGGTTATAATGAGGTTATATAGCGTGCCGCAAACCGCTCGTTTTTTTGCGCCGGACGTTTTCGGATAAAGCAACAAAACGTAATCAAGGATTTCAAAAGCGGAATGTTTATATTTTTCTTGAAATTTTTGCGCGCGTGTGATATACTGATTATCGCTAAAAATATATTGATACGCGCATAAGGCGCAAGCGTACACGGCGTATGCGCAAGCACGTTTCGATAGGTTTTAAGACAAAATCTCGAAAAATCAATTTTCTTAAAGGAGAATTATCTATGGCAAAAATGACAATCCGCGACGTAGACGTCAAAGGCAAAAAGTGTTTGGTTCGTTGCGACTTCAACGTTCCTATGGTTGACGGCGTAATCACCGACGAGAACCGTATCAACGGCGCGCTTCCCACAATCAAGTATCTCGTCGATAACGGCGCAAAAGTTATCCTTTGCTCGCATATGGGCAAGCCCCACAACATCTTCACCGAAGGTTTCGGTCTCAACAAGAAAGAGAAAAAGGCTGTCGAAGCTCTTCCCGAAAACGAACAAGCGGCGGCAAAAGCCGAATATATCGCAAAGGCTCTCAAAAACGACCCCAAGAAGTTCACTTTGAAACCCGTTGCGGACAAACTCGCAGAGCATTTCCCCGGCAAAGTCACGTTTGCAACCGACCTCGTGGGCGAAGACGCGCACAAGAAAGTCGCGGCTCTCAAAGACGGCGAAATCGTGCTTTTGGAAAACACTCGTTTCGACGCAGGCGAGGAAAAGAACAGCGAAGAACTTTGCAGAAAACTCGCTGACTTCTGCGACGTTTATGTAAACGACGCGTTCGGCACGGCACACCGCGCACACGCAACCACCGCAGGTATCGTTCAATACGGATTCGCACCCGTCGCAGTGAGCGGTTTCCTCATCGAAAAGGAACTCAAATTCCTCGGCAACGCGGTTGAAAACCCCGTTCGTCCCTTCGTTGCGATTCTCGGCGGCGCAAAAGTTGCCGACAAACTCAATGTCATCGACAATCTTCTCAACAAATGCGATACGCTCATCATCGGTGGCGGTATGGCGTACACCTTCATCAAGGCACAAGGCGGCAGCGTAGGTCTTTCCCTCGTTGACGACGAAAAGATCGAATACTGCAACAAGATGCTCGAAAAGGCAAAATCTCTCGGCAAGACCATATATCTTCCCGTTGACACCGCAACTTGCGCAGGATTCCCCGACCCCATCGACGCGCACGTCGACATCGAATATTGCGACAGTTTCAACATTCCCGCCGACAGAGAAGGACTCGACATCGGTCCGAAAACGCAAGAACTCTTTGCGTCTGCCGTCAAGAGCGCAAAAACCGTCGTATGGAACGGACCTATGGGCGTTTTTGAAAATCCGCAACTCGCTGCAGGCACGAACGCAGTCGCAAAAGCAATGGCAGAAACCGACGCAACCACCATCATCGGCGGCGGCGATTCCGCAGCGGCAGTCGCGCAACTCGGCTACGCCGACAAGATGACCCACATCTCGACGGGCGGCGGCGCATCGCTTGAATTCCTTGAAGGGAAGGTTCTTCCCGGCATCGCCTGCCTTAACGACCGTGCAAATTGACGAATAACTGTGTCAAAATCAGATTTCTCACCCGTCGCGTACGCAAAAGTACGCTGGGCGGGTGCGAAACCTGACTTTTCCTTGTTCTTCATTCAATTTGCGCAGTCGTTTCACGACAAGTACTAATTGACGAATAACTGTGTCAAAATCAGTCTGATTTAGCCACATCAGTTTTTCGAGGACGGAACGCGAGCCGCAAGGCGGCGAGGAAGCGAACGCCGAACTTGACGGATTGTACAAGTGAACGGGCGAGTGTGGATTTTTTCGCCCGTGAACGAGTGGCACGGCTTTCAGCCGATTTGTATTGCTATAAGCCTGTCTGCTGTTCGTTGCTCGCAACGAACTAGCGATTGTTACTAAGTCAATCGCGTCAGTGTTGCCCCACGCGAAGCGGACGTCGTGGGTTCCCTCAAAGAATGCAGAGGGGGAACGACGGTATGGGCGCGACGCGTTAAACAACACATCCAGTGAATGTGTTGTAGCCAAAGCGAACGAGGCGGATTGCTTTGCAAACGCCGAAGTACAAACACCTGAGGAAGGGGGACGTTTTGATTATATAATTAAGGCGTGCAAACACACAACTAATACAAAAATAATTTTCGAGGTATATTATGAGAAAACCCATTATCGCAGGAAACTGGAAAATGAACAACACCATCGCCGATACAAAGGCGCTTATCACCGACCTTGCGCCGCTCGTTAAGGACGCGCAATGCGACGTCGTCATTTGCACGCCGTACACCGACCTTGCAACCGCTGTCGAAATGACCAAAGGTACCAACATCAAAGTCGGTGCAGAGAACGTGCACTGGGCTGAAAAAGGCGCATTTACCGGTGAAATTTCCGCAAAAATGCTCGTCGAACTTGGCGTTGAATACGTCATCATCGGTCACTCCGAACGCCGTCAATACTTCGGTGAAACCGACCAAACCGTAAACGCTCGTGCAAAAGCGGCTCTTGCGGCAGGTCTTAAACCTATCATTTGCGTAGGCGAAACTCTCGAAGAAAGAGAAAACGGAAAGGTCGAAGAAGTGCTCGTTCGTCAAACGAAGGGCGCATTCGACGGTATCGACAAAGACGAACTTGACAATATCGTCATCGCATACGAACCCGTTTGGGCAATCGGTACGGGCAAAACCGCAACGGCGGAAGTCGCAAACGAAACAATCGCAATCATTCGCAGAACTATGGCGGAACTTTATTGCCCCAAGTGCGCGGAAAATCGCGTTCGTATTCAATACGGCGGAAGTATGAACCCCAAGAACGTCAAAGAACTTATGTCTATGCCCGAAATCGACGGCGGACTTATCGGCGGCGCGTCTTTGAAGGCGGTCGATTTCTCGCAAGTCGTCAACTACTAAGTTTTAACGACTAACTGAATTTAGCGTTCAAAAAAAAGGATTGCCGAGTTTTGCGTGGCATAATGTGCCGCAAAATCGGCAATCTAACCGTATAAAAATTCAACTTACAACAAAAAGGATATAACTATGAAAAAACTCGTTTTGGTTGTTATGGACGGCGTCGGAAAGTCGAAAACGGGACTCGGTGACGCTGTTACGCTTGCAAATACGCCGACTTTGGATATGCTCTTGAAAGAGTGCCCGAACACCTATATCAAGGCGCACGGCACGGCGGTAGGTCTTCCCAGTGACGACGATATGGGCAACAGCGAAGTCGGACACAACGCACTCGGTTGCGGTCAAGTTTATTCGCAAGGCGCAAAACTCGTTGAGGAAGCCATCGAAAGCGGCGATATTTTCAATTCCGCCGCGTGGCAAGAACTTAAAAACAACTGCGTTGCAAACGCAAGCGCAATGCACTTCATCGGCTTGCTCTCGGACGGCAACGTACACAGCAATATCGGACATCTAATCGCCTTGATTAAGGGCGCAAAACGCGACGGCGTAAAGAAAGTGTACGTTCATATCTTGCTTGACGGCAGAGACGTTCCTGCAACGAGCGCGCTCACTTACGTCGATATGCTCGAAAACGCTATGGCGGAATTGAACGACGACAATTTCCACTCCTGCATAGCAAGCGGCGGCGGTCGTATGGTCATCACGATGGACAGATATTTCGCAAACTGGGATATGGTTAAAGCGGGATTCTACACCCACGTTTACGGCGAGGGCAGAGGATTTGCGAGCGCAACCGAAGCCATCGAAACTTACCGCAACGAAAATCCCGGCGTTATCGACCAAGATTTGCCCGCTTTCGTCATCAAAAAAGACGGTCAACCCGTCGGCGCAATGCACGACGGCGACAGCGTGATTTTGTTCAACTTCCGCGGAGACAGAGCCATCGAAATCTCTATGGCGTTCGACAATGCGGACTTCAACGGCTTCGACAGAGGCAATATGCCAAAAGTGCTTTATGCAGGTATGCTTCAATACGACGGCGACTTGCATTTGCCAACGAGATTCCTCGTCGAACCGCCGCAAATCAAGTATACGCTCAGCGAATTTCTCGTCAATCACGGCGTGAAATCCTATGCCGTGTCCGAAACGCAAAAGTACGGTCACGTCACTTATTTTTGGAACGGTAACCGCTCTGAAAAGTTCAGCGACGAACTCGAAGTTTGGGAAGAAGTGCCTTCCGACAAAGTGTCTTTCGATCAACGCCCGTGGATGAAATCCGCAGAAGTCACCGACAAGGTTATCGAAGCGATCGAATCCGAGCAATATGGCTTTATCCGTTGCAACTATCCAAACGGCGATATGGTCGGACACACAGGCAATCTCGACGCAACAAGAATCGGCGTTGAAGCGGTGGATCTCGCTCTTGCAAGACTTCTTCCTATCGTCAAAAAGCACGATTACGCGCTCATCGTCACCGCCGATCACGGCAACGCCGACGAGATGCTCGAAAAGAACAAGAAAGGCGTCATTTCCGTGCGTACCGCGCATTCGCTCAATCCCGTTCCGTTCATCGTCTACAACTACGATTGCGAAATCGCAGACGGTTCGTTCGGACTTTCCGACGTAGCGGCAACGGCAGTGAAGATTATGGGGTTGGAGGCGGATCCCCACTGGAACCCGTCAATCATCAAATAAGACCTCGCTAAATCGCGACTAATTTTGTTAGGCACGGCTTGCCTCAAAATCGTGTACGCCTATGTACACTGGGTTTTGATTCAAGCCGTGCCTTTCGCATTATTCATCGATTTATCGAGGTCTTATATCGCGCCAAACAGCGAAACTTTTAACTCATTTACGCATTGTAAATTAGGGTTGCCGCTTAGGTGTCTCTTTCGCGTTATACATCTGTTTGGGTGCGATTATTTTTATAATGATTACGAATAGTAGTTTCGAAGATGGAATAGGACTTCTTAACGGACACTAATTCAAGGCGTTCTTATAAACGGTATGTGCTAATTCACAGACGGAACACGAGCCGCAAGGCGGCGAGCCTGTGAGCGCCGAACTTGACGATTAGTACAAGTGAACGGGCGAGTGTGGATTTTTTTCGCCCGTGAACGAGTGGCATAACAAGAGGACGATACCTTTCTATGTGAGTGCCGACTTCCCCTCTTGCGAACGATGTGTAATCTTGCAGAGAAATGGCGCAAGTTTGAGCAATAGGGGAAAGCCCGAAGGGAAGGGGTGATGTGTTATTTATGGTATACAACGGTCACTTTTGTAGAGGAAGAACATACCCGTGAGGAAGGGGGAAGTTTTAATTCGAAGTATATAAAAAAGCGGACACTCAATGTGAGTGTCCGCTTTTTGTTTTTTGGATTGTTAATTTTCAGGCGCGGCAGCGTCTTGCTCGCTCGTCGGTTCGTCGGGAATAAGGGGCGGGTTGATAGGCGTGTCGCTCGGCGTATCGCTTGATTTGTCGTGCTTGTAGGTAAGTTTTAGTAGCAACGGCGTGAGAAGGGAAGACACGATAATTAATATCAGCACAAACGGCATAATCGACGCGTCTACGAGTCCGCTGTCAACGCCTTTTTGCGTGCAGACGAGCACGACTTCCGCTCTTGCCATCATACCGATACCCACGCGCAGACTATCCATAAACGAGTATCTGCAAATGAGTGAGCCGAGTCCGCAACCGAGCACTTTGCCCAACAGTCCGACGGCGATAAACGCAAAACCGAAGCCTACGATTGTTGGCGAAATTGCGCCGAAATCCGCGTTTATGCCTATGCTTGCAAAGAAAACGGGGGCGAAGATCATATAGTTGCTGACCTCGACTTTTCTGTCGATATAGCCGGATTCCGAGAGGGTGGAAAGCATAATGCCCGCAACGTACGCGCCCGTGATGTCCGCAACGCCGAACCATTCTTCCGCGGCGTACGCAAAGAAGAAGCACATCGCAAAGCCTATGATGGGGATTCGTCTATGGTGTTCGGGGTGGCGTTTAAGGTAGTGTTTGAGCAACAAGTGCGCGACGATACCCACGCCGATTGCGGCGGCGAAGAAGCCTATCATTTTTCCGATTGCGATACCGATTCCGTCGAGTCCGTTGCCTTTGTCGAGAGATATGAAAAGGGAAAGAAGAATGACTCCGATAATATCGTCGAGGATTGCGGCGGCAACTATTGAAGTGCCGACTTTCGTGTTGAGTTTGCCGAGTTCTTTGAGGGCTGCGACGGTTATGCTGACGCTTGTTGCCGCCAAAATCGCGCCGTAAAAGAGATTGGTTATGACTTGGTGTTGAGCCATATCCTTGAATCCGCCGTTAAATGCGCTCGCAACCAAAAATCCCAAGCCGAGAGGAAACAAAACGCCCAAAATCGTAATTAATACCGACGGAAGCCCGCTCGTTTTGAACTGTTTGAGGTCGGTTTCGAGTCCTGCCGAAAACATAATAAGGATAACGCCGATTTTTGCGAGGAAGGACAGACCCTCGAGGGTGTAATCGGTGAATACGTTTTGGTTGGGAATATACTTGATAAAACCGAGCAGTATGCCTGCAATCAGCATACCCACCACTTGCGGAAGCCCGATTTTCTTGCCTAAAAGCGAGAAAAGTTTGGTGCAGAGAAGTATGAGCGCAAGCGGAAGCAGAATTTCGAAATATGCGATTGCGGATAACGTTTGAGTGAACATAGTCGCCTCCTTGTGTCGAATAGAGTGTTCGTTCGGCGCAACGTGGTTGTCGGGCGCGGAAACTTGTCGTAGCGTGTGAGTTTCTTTCGCCAAATCAATGTTATACGCTTTGTTTGAAATATAGTCAAGCGAATTGAGAAGAATTAAAACAACCTTAAAAATTGTGGTAAAAACCGCGCTCGACCGCAAAATATGGTTTTTAGTTTGACAATAAGGGTATATATTGATACAATACAAAAGAATATTGCGTACGCGCATACGGCGTATATACGCGTGGATGTATGCACTCTAAAAACGCAAGACAAGAGGAAAGAATGGACTTTTTGTCGTTTCTGACACACGCAGCGGATTATCTTGTAGGCTTTGCAAAGACGTTTGCAGGGCTGTTTGCCGCGCTTACCCTGTTTATGGTGGCAAAGTGTTTGCCGAATCGTATTAGCAGGTATTTTTCGGCGTGCGCCACGACGGTGATTGCGGTTGCATTGCTTTGGGACTCTTTCCATCAATTCTCGTTTTTCACACTCAGGGCCGTTTTCGTCAACACGACGATTGCGTGCCTGACGTTTTTGACGTTTTTGTTTTTCGTTTACATTGCAACCTACATTGCGCGAGGAAACGCGATACGCTCGTTCCAAAACGTACGCCGTGACATCAAGTGCGACTCGCGCATAGTCAAAGGTTTTGCATTGAGAAACGACGACATTTGCGCCTCGAACGCCTTTTTGAGCATTTCGCCCGTTTGTATGCAATGAAATTTAAGAACGTTTGGCGGCAAGCGTATTCTCGCTTGCGCTTTTGCGCGCGTATGCGTGCGCGCATAAAAGGGGTGTATGCCCCAAAAACTCAAAGGAGAATATTTTTATGCTTAAAGTAGAACACTTGAAAAAAACTTACCCAAAGAGCGACAGAGTCGCGGTTGACGATATATCTTTTGAATTGCGCCCGGGCGAAATCTTCGGCTTTCTCGGACAGAACGGTGCCGGCAAATCCACGACGATAAAGTGCCTCACGGGCATACTGCCTTTCGACAGCGGCACGATAACCATCTGCGGTCACGACATCGTGAAAGAGCCGATAAAAGCCAAGATGGAAATGGGTTACGTTCCCGACAACCATTCCGTTTACGAACGCCTTACGGGCAGGGAATACGTCAACTACGTTGCCGACCTTTACAAAGTTCCGGCACTCGTGCGCACCGAGCGTATCGACCGCTTTTCCAAACTTTTCAAACTCGAAAACGCGATAGACAGACAAATCAAGTCTTATTCGCACGGTATGAAACAAAAGATTTGTATCATCGCCGCGCTTATTCACGACCCGAAACTTTGGGTACTCGACGAACCTATGATGGGTCTCGACCCGCAATCGACTGCGGAAATCATCTCGTATATGAGAGAACATTGCGCAAAGGGCAACACGGTTTTCTTCTCAAGTCACAACCTCGACCTCGTGAAGAAACTCTGCCACAGGGCCGCAATCGTCAACGACGGACATCTCATCGACATAATCGACCTTGCGGGCAACGACGCGAACAAGGCGAACCTCGAAGAAACGTTCTTCCGCGTAACGGGCACGTATGAGGAAAGACTTTTTGAGGACTATATCGCGCAAGAGAGCGCGGATATGCGTCCCGAGTTGCCGCCTCAAAACGATGACGAAATCGTCGTCGAGGAGGAAAAGTGATGGAAAAAACCGCATTTTCTATGCAAAGCGTGAAAACGCTTTTTAGACTCGACCTCAAATCGAGATACGGCATATCGCAGAGTACCGGACTGTTGAAAAAACTCGCGCAAGCGGGCAATTCGCTGTTCTTTATCCTCGTTTACGCCGTGCTCGTGACGGGCATATATTATTTGAGCAACGTGTTCGTGACCCGTTCGGGTTTGCGTATCGAATTTTTGGTCATCATCGCGACGTTTACGATTGCGCTCGCAACCATAATTTCGACGAGTACGGTCATTAAAAACCTATATCAGAACGGCGACAACGAAATGCTGTTGCGCTTTCCCGTCAGCGGCAAAGAGATTCTTGTTGCGAAATCCATTTATTGCTATTTGCACAATCTCGTCACTTGCTTGCTCACTATGCTTCCGTTCTACATCTCGTTCGGAATCGTGACGCACGCAAGCGTCGGCGACTACTTTGCGTATATAGGAATTGTGCTTTTGAGCACGCTTTTGCCGTTTTTTATCGCAAACATAATCGCCGTGCCCGTTATGAAGGTGCTCAACCTTGTCAAGGATCAGTTTCTTTTGGTGCTGATTTTCACGATTATCGTGATTTGCGCGGTGTTCGTGCTTTACCTTGTGTCCCTCAGCAATATTTTGAAATATCTCAAAGATTCCAATCAAACGATTTTTTCTGCGGATATGATAGCAAGATACAAGCACTTTGCGCAAAACGCATATCCGTTCAACTGGTATGCGGAAATCGTAAACGGAAGAAAATACGCGGGACTTTCAAACGGTCAATACGCATTGAGATTCCTTTATATGTTCCTCGTCAACGTAGCGTTCGGCGTGGGTGCGTACTTCGTGACTACGAGAGAGTACTACAAAACCATTCTTTACGGAATCGAAACTCAAAAGGCTTCCTTCAAAAAGAAAATCAAAGACGTGCGTCGTCCCGTGTGGTATGCGCTTTTCAGACGTGAGTTCTATCTCATTTTGAGAAGTTTCAACTATTCCTTCCAGTACTTCGCAATGGCGTGCGCCGCTCCCGTAATGGTGTTTTTCTGCAACAGACTCGCCGCCACTATGGGTACGGAAAGCGTGGGCGCGAGCATTATGCCCGGTCTTACGCTTATGGTTATCGTCATATTCGTTACGATTATCGTGTCGTTTGCCTCGACCTGCATATCGAGGGAAGGCAACTGCTTCTACCACACGAAGATAATACCCGTAAGTTACACCAATCAGATTCTTGTCAAGTTCTTGCTGTACACAATGACGGGTTCGCTTTCGGTTGCGCTTTCTTGTGCGGTTTCGGGCGGATACTACACAAGCGAGGCGGGCGGGCATCTGCTTACGCCGCTTGACGTGGGCGCGATTTTCGGTATTGCGGAAATGTTTGTTCTGACCCTCACTTGCCTCAGTATGATTGCGGACATCAAGTCCCCGACGTTCAACGTTTCGGGCGACGGCGAACTCGTGGCGGCAAACAAAAACGTCGCTCTCGCACTCATCGTCGGCATCGTGGCGGCAATCGCATACGGTCTTTTCACTATGTTGTTCAGTTTCTTCCCGTTCTTGATAGGCGGTGTGCAAATCGGCGGGAATATGAGCGCAATATACCTCTGTTTGACCATCTTAACGCTTTTGTTGCTCGCAGGTTCGCTTGCAGGACTTTTCGTCAACCTCAACAAGCGTTATCAAAAAATAATTCCGTAAGGAAAGGAAATTCGCATTATGAAAAAAGTGATGATAGGTATACTCATTCTTATACCGATTATTATTCTTCTCGTCGTCGCGATGGTTTCCTCGATCGTTTCGGCGCAAGCGCATATTGCGGTTGAAAATATAGAATTAAAGTATAAGGATTCGGACAATACCATATATGAACTTCCGCTAAATCTCGAAAACGTAGCGGACAAAGTGATAAATCTCAAAGATTATCTCAACGTCGTCGTTTCCCCTCAAAAGGCGAACAATTACACCATAGAGTGGAAGATTTCGGGTGATATAACCTACACCGACGGCGAGTATGAGAACAAATACAATCAGTACAAAAACGATCCGTCGTCGAGCGCGAAAGTGTGGCCGGCGGCAACCTTTGTCGACGAAAACGGAAACGAAACGGCATCCAACACGTCCGGCAAAATGGTCATCGCATCGTACTGCACGTTTACGGTGCAGGTGGTTGCCGAAAACGTCAGCAAAACTCTCAGCGTAAAAGTGGTCGGCTACGACGTAAACCGCGTGGAAGTGCGCGCGCAGAGCGGCGAAGGCAAACTCTCGATAGGCGAATCGGTGCGCTTTGTCCCTTCTTACACGCCGATTGACAGTATCGTCAACGACAGCGAGTGGACGAGTTCGGATTCACAAGTGGCAATCGTCGACCAAAACGGCGTCGTAACGGGCGTAGGCGAGGGCAAAGCGGTCATATCTCACGGCGCAAGCGTGTTCTCGACAGGCGCAAAGGTCTACGGCACTTGCGAAGTCGAAGTCAGCGCAAACGGCGCAAGCGTGCGCTACGGCAGCAGAGTCGTTACGAGCAAATCTACAATTTCGCTTTCCGAACTCGGAATAAGCGGCGAGACCGTAGAAGTCAGCGGTTGCGAGATTAAAAACGGCGAAGTTACAATAACCGCAAACAAGGCGGTTTTGAGCGTGAACGGCAAGAACTTTGAAATAGAGAAGTGCGGTCCGGACGAAATTGCCATAAACAACAAAGAATTTTACGAATACAGCGACGACGGCTATGTTCTGGCAGTGGGCGAGCATACGCTCAAACTGTCGGCGATTTGGGCGGATATGACCAACGAAACAGTTTTGACAAACGTTTCGTGGAAGTCCAACAACGAAAGCATTGCGACCGTCAATGAAAAAGGCGAAGTCAAAGGCATTTCGAGCGGTCTTGCAACCATAACGGCAACCGCAAACGGAAAGAGCGTGAGCGTGACGATAAACGTCCAAAACAAACTCGCTTCCGTGCAACTTCGCACCTCGCAAGCCTCGCTTGCGGTCGGTCTTGCAAGAGAAACGGTGTTCGCAAGCCAAAGATTCCTCAATCCCACGAGCGTAAGAAGCGACGATACGAAGATTGCAAACAGCACGCACATCGTCGTTCAGGGCGAGCCTGAAAAAGCAACCGACGAAGAACTCGATTTGTTCTACTCCGCTTTCAACTTCGAAGTGGTCGAGGGCGGCGAATATGCGCATTTCGACGAAACCGTTCGCAACAAACTCGTTTTCAGCGACGACGGCAAGGCTCTTGAAGGCAAGGGTAAACAAAGCATAAAAGTCAGAGTGAGCGCAAAATATCCCAAGTACGAGGGTATGAGCAAATTCACCACCCAAGAAGTCACAATCAACGCAATATTCGGCGTTGCGGTATCTTCCGTTGCCGAAATCGAAGTTGCGTCAAAGAATCAGCGCGCCTACGCAGAGGCGGAAGACAATGTCGTTCCTTCCCAAATCAGGCACGAGTTTACCAACGACTACGATTCGAGCGTCTACCGCGTGCGTACGAATCCGTCGTCAAAATCGACGTATGCGATTTGCTTCGAGGGCAACGTCGCGTATACGATTGCAGAGCAGGGCGAACATCTTGTAGGTCCCGACGACCGACTCAATTTCTACGGCGACGTGTACGGCAACAACTTTATGCTGTCCACCGAAACCAACCAACTTGACGAAAACACCAAAATAATGCGTATATCGTGGTCGAACGTCACGATGTCAAACCTTATTTTGCGTGCCAACAATTTCAAAAAAGACGATACGGAAAGCAATCTCGAAAGTGCGCAAGGCGCGCTTGAAAAAGCAGAAGACACCAAAGATTTCACGGGTATTTTGGGTATAGTCGGCAGTCACGTAAACTGGAACACATATCGTCTTGAAAACGTCAGATTGGAATATTGTATTTTTGAAAATGCAAAACAAGCGATTGACGTCAACAATTCCGACGCAACGTTTGACGGTTGCATAATCAGAAACCTCAACTTTATAGGGCTCAACACCCATTGCCGTATGAACAGCGAAGGCGAGGTGTTCTATCCGTACTATTCGCACTTGAACTTGAACAACATAGTGTTTTCCAACACGCTGGGTTCGGTTGCGGTCGTCAACTACGAGAACTATTCGACAAAAGGAAAAGCCACCGATTACCGCTTTGCCGCCACCGCAGAGGCAAACGACAAGTGGTTTATGGACAACTTCTATGCAAACGGCATAAACTTCATCCTCAATCAAACGGGCTTTATCGACGCATACAACTGGCAACCCGTTTCGAGCGCGAAGATTATCGACGCCGGCGATTATACCGAGTTGGTTTCACAAGCAAGCGACACGGTTATGAGGACCAACTCGTTCTTCGAACCTCGCAGAATCATCGATTCAAACGACGCGTGCTGGATTCATATCGCTTTCATTTCTGTCGGCGTTACGAACAACCTCAGCGTCGAAAAGGTATACAGCCAAATCACAACGCAAGACAAGCGTCTTTCCTACATCAATACGTCGGATATGCAAGTGGAAAGCACCAACCCCGTGTACAAACTCGGCGAGCAGGTGCTCAAAAAAGTGTCGGCGGGTATCTGGGGATACGACAACAAGCAAAATATCCAACCCACCACGACGTATCAGGTCAACGACGCCCTCATCGAGAGGTTGCATAAGTGATATTGTCGAATTGTAAAGGATAAACTATGAAGAAAGTAATGATAGGAATCTTAATCCTCATACCGATAATCGTTTTGGTTGTCGTTGCGCTTGTGTCCGTCATCGTATCGGTGAACGCTCATATCGCTGTTGAGGATTTACAGTTGCTCGACAAAAACGGCAAGCAGATATACGACCTTCAAATACCTTTCGACGAAGTTTCTAACATCAACATCTACAACTATCTCGACGCAAAAATATACCCCGAAAAAGCCACCGACAAGACGGTCGAGTGGCAAATCGTGGGAGATGTTGCGTATACGGACGTGCAATACGAGGCATTGAGAAACGAATACCTCGCAAAACGCTCAGCACTTACGGCGGAACTGGAAAACGAACTCGTGCAAGGCTCTTTCTCTACGGCTGAAAGACGAAACGCTTACGATATCGCGCGCGGCAAGTATTACAAGAATTCGTCCCTCATAATTGCCGAAATGGCGGATATTTTGCTTGAAAAGGTGTATCCGGCGGCGGCTTTCGTCGATGAAAACGGCAATGAAGTCGAGTCGAACACGACGGGCAAATTGATTGTCAGTTCTTATTGCAAATTCACCGTGCGCGCTCAAGCGGAAACCGTGTCCAAAACTCTCACCGTGTCCGTCGTCGGCTACGACGTCGAAAGAGTGGAACTCTCTGTGGGCGAGGACGAAACGACAACGTTGAGCGTCGGCGAATCTATGCGTATTCTCGCTTCCTACACGCCTATCGACAGTATCGTCAATCACACGATTTGGCAAGTCGAGGACGAAAGCGTTGCCGTCATCGATTCAAACGGCGTTATCACCGCTCTCAAAGAGGGACAAACGACGGTAAGTTTGCGCGCAAGCGTGTATTCCACCGAAAACGGCAATACAATCGAATACGTTGAAGGAAAAATCGATATTTCTGTCGAGCAGAAGGGCGCAAGTTCTCGCTTCGGCGAAAACCTCGTGACGAGCAGAAAATCTTTGACTTTCGAAGAAATCGGCGTCGTGAAAGAGGATATAACGAGCGTTAACGGAGCACCGGTGGACGCGATGGTGGACGAATCGGGAAGATTGACAATCACCGAAAATACCGTCGTGATAACCGTAAAGAGCGGCGCACAACTCACTATCGCGAGTTGTGTTGACGATGACGTCACCGTCAACAACAGACGTTTTTACGAAAACGGAAGCGGCTACGTCCTTGCAGTCGGCGAAAACCTGCTCGACCTCGATTTGGTGTGGAAAGATATGTTAAAAACCGACCAAATCGAAAATGCCGTTTGGTCGTCCTCGAACGAAAGCGTTGCCACGGTCAACGATCTGGGCGAAGTCAAGGGCGTTTCGAGCGGCGTCGTGACAATCACGGCAACCGTCGGACAAAAATCCACGAGCATAACGATAAACGTACAGCGCAAACTTTCGCAAATTCAACTTCGCACGTCGGACGCGTCGCTTGCCATAGGCATTGCGCGCGAAACCGTTTTTGCAAGCGAAAGATATATCGACGTGAAAGCGAGCAATGCAAAGACGGCAAACTATACGCACGTTATCGTGCAGGGTGAACCCGAAAACGCAACCGCCGCGCAACTTGCAGAATTCTATTCCGCATACGTTTTTGAAATCGTAGAGGGTGGCGAGTACGCCTCTATGGATACACTCGTTGCCAACAAAGTCGTGTTTAACGATTCGCTTGAAGGCAAGGGCAAGCAAAAAGTGGTCGTCAAGGTCAGCGCAAGATACCCCAAGTACGAGGGAATGACGAGATTCACCACCGAAACCGTCACTTTGAACGTCGTTTACGGCGTTGCGGTTTACAACTTCGACGAACTGAAACAAGCCACGCTCGATCAAGGCGAATATGCGCTTGCGGACGGCAACGTTCAGGACGACGTCGAAATATTCAGAAACGAAACCGAAAACGAAGCGTACGTCGTAAATAAAATCGGTTCGTCAAACGACAAGTATGCGATATGCCTTTTCGACAACTGCAAGTACAATCTCGGCATTGACGAGAACGGTCAAAACGTGATTGTGGATTGGAAAAACTGCTTGAGATTTACGGGCGACGTGTACGGCAACAACAAACGTATTTCCGCAAACACCGAGCAACTCGATAAGGACAGTTATATCATTCAAATCGACAGACCCGACGTGACCCTCAGCAACCTCATCATCAGAGGCAACGATATCGACGACGAATACGAAATCACCGACGCCGAAGATACGAGTGCTTTTGAAGGCAATATTCTGCGCGTAGGCGACGAGTGGAAACATTTTGAAAACATCAGAATCGAGTACAGCATAATCGAAAATGGCAGCAAGGGAATCAACGTATTCAGCACGGATTTGACGGTTGACGGTTGCATAATCCGCAACATCACCAAAGCCGCTATGTACGTTCCCACGAGAATGAGCCAAAACGACGGCGAAACGGACGAAAAATCGGGCAAAAAACTCGTCATTCCTTGCTATTCGCACTTAACTTTCAACAACGTTATTTGCTCGAATACGCTCGGCTCGCTCGTTTCCGTTGCGTACGAACACTACACGATGAAGTCGGGCACGACATATCGCTTTGTAGTCGGAAACAAAAAGAACGACGCCGACGGCTCTCTTGCGCAAGCAAACGAAAAGTATTTTATCGAGAATTTCTACGATAAGGGTATAAATACAAAGATAAATCAAACGGGTTTCCTTTGGGCGTACAACTGGCAAAACCTCGAAAATGCAAAACTCATTCAGACGAGCAACGAAATGATAAACAGTATTCTTTCGGTGTATTTCAAGCCTATCGTGCAGAACAGCGCGGTTTTCGACGACTATCGCTACGTCGACCAAAATAGCGGCAAAGAGTATTTGCATTTGGCGTTTATCGTCACGGGTATAGACTTTGCAAAGGGTATTCTCGACGCGCCGACTTATCTTGAACTTTCGATGGAAGAAAAGCGTATCAACGGCGTTGACATAAGCGACGCCGACTTTTCAAAGGCGAATATGCCGAGCGGCTTGCAAGATATGTTGAAAGGCATATCCGTCAAAACGTACGGATATGACAACAAGTCGGACATCAATCCGCTTTCGCCGTCGTATCAAGTCAACAACGCTTTGATTGAAAAAATCCATTCGAAAAAGCAACGATAAAAAACGATTTAAGCGCAAAAAAGTTGCGCATAACAAATAACAAACAAGTTTTACAAAAGCATTAAGCATAAAAAGCAAAAAAAAGAATCTCGCAAAACTGCGAGATTCGTTTTTTATGCGATATTCATTTTCTTTATTAGCGGTTGCAATCCGATTGTCAGAATGGACATTTCGAATAGACTGCGACGTAATCGACGAGGAAGTCGATGGGGAAGGTTCCTTCGGGATTTTCGAATACGCTGTTTGCAAACACGAAGTCGGGTTTTGCCGCTTCGCCGTTTTTGCCGCCGATTTCGATTGAGAAGAATAGATAATCGTCTTGCACGGTCGAAATGTATCTCTTGTCGGTGATTTCGAACACGAGTTGTCTGTCGTAATAGAAGCGATAGTATTCGCTTGTCCAGTCAACGCCGAAAGTGTGCCAACCGTCGTAAATATTGACGTCAACACCGCTCACCTTGTCGGAATTGATGAAGGTTTCTTTTTTGAGATAGTTGTCGCCGTAGTCGCCCACGTGCACCGCGCATTGATAGGTGTCTTTGTCGGTGGGCATAACTCCTTTCAGTCCGACGGGGTTATAGTAAGGCGATTCCATAATGTCGATTTCGGCACCTGTAATGCTGACGTCGCTCGTGGGATTGCCGTTCATCATACCTTGCGGCATAAGCCAGAACGCCGCCCAGATTCCGCTCGCTTTGGGAAGAAGCACTTTTGCTTCGAAATATCCGAAATGCGTTTCGTACTTGTTCATCGTGTCGATTGCGCCCATATAGAACTTGCCGTCCTCTTTTTGTACGGTGCGAAGCACGAGATTGCCGTCTTTTGTGAAGGCTTGGTCTTTATCCCAGTAGCCGCCTCTGCGCAATTCGTGATGTACGTTCCAATAAGTCGTGTCAAGTTCGCCGTTGAAATCGTCGAAAAATACTCGATATTCGGTGCTGTCTTTGTCAATGTCGCGCAAGTTTTCGGGTGGCTTGTCATTGCAAGCGACGAAGAACGAGCAAGAAAGCGTAAGCACAAGCACAAGCAGCACTGCAAAAACTATTTTTTTGTTCATATTATCCCTCTTTTATTTTTTATGCCTCTATATTATAGAAAAATTTGCGCAAAGTCAAATAGAATACGAAATGACCGATAATTAATAAAAAAGAGCAATCCGTAAAGAATTGCTTTTTTGCTGTCGTTATGGTGTAAAATCCGTTTTCGGTCGATTAGATAACAGATTTTTGTTAGTTTTCCGTAAAAATGAGTTGCACAAAGTCGAAAAGCGCAGCGCGCCATACGCTTTGGTCGTGTCCGCCTTGATATTTTTTGCTTAAATGTTCTATTCCGTTTTGCGTGAGTTTTTGGTCTATTGCGGGGTAGAACAAACTCGTCATCGTATCGACGTTGCCTATCGCAAGCATAACGATGTCGAAACTCTTGCCGTCCTCGTATTTGAAATCGGGTACGGTGGTGTCGAAGGATACGGCTTTTTTGCCGAATCCCGACGGCGAGAACGCGCCGACGTAGTTGAAATAATCCTGATACGCAAAAGCGGTGAGCAATGTTTCGCGACCGCCCATAGAAAAGCCCGCAATGGCGGTACTGTTTCTGTCCGTGAGGGTGGAATAATGCTCGTTTACGTAGGGCATAAGCGAAGTAATGATGTCCTCGCCCGTCTTGTCGAATGCGGTGCAGTAGTCCTCGCTGAAAGTGGACGGCGGGATTTCGCCTTCCGTCACTATGCTGTTTACGGACACGATTATCATCTCTTTTACGTTTTTTTCGATTGTGAGATTCTGCACGACGTATTTTGCGTTGCACATTTCAAGCCAACTCTTGTGGGTGCAAGCCATACCGTGCAAAAGGTACAGCACGGGATATTTTTTGCTTTCGTCGTAGTTTGCGGGCAGGGTGACGTAGGCGTGTTTTAAGTCGTTCGTCACTTGCGAGCGATAGGCTATTTCGATGTCCTCGCCGTATTCGTAGCCGTTTTTTGCTTCGTAAAACTTTGGCGGTTCGGGCGTAGGGGTAGGTTTCGGAGTAGGCTCGGGCGTATCGTCGGGTTTTTCGTTGCATGCAAAAAGCGCGCAGCACGCCACGCATAACGTCAAAATAAGGATAATGATTTTCAAAAATGCTTTTTTGTTCATATTTCATCACAGCGATTCGCTTCAACAAAAATGTAGCACACATTGTCCGAGTCTGCAAGTTTTTGTTTTTTATTGCTAATATTAAAATATCCGTTAATTGATTTTATATTTTTATATTCGTACGAAAACGCACATTTTTTCGGTTGAAAAACGGTTTCAGAACAAACGAAAAGGAATGTTGCAACATTCCTTTTATGCGTTTAGATATTCGGTTTTCGACGGTTTTGCTATTGTGATCTTGATTAAGTCGTTTTGTCTTTCGACTTATTGATTCATCGATTTGTCGTTTCGTGTCGAATCGATTTCCTTTGCGATTATGCCGTCGGCTCAACCGTTTTGCTTTTCGGCAAGCATACGAGAGAGGAAGGCTCTCGTGCGTTCTTCTTTCGGTGCGGTGAAGATTTGTTCGGGTGCGCCTTCTTCCACGATAACGCCGCCGTCCATAAACACGACCTTATTTGCGACGTCGCGCGCAAACGCCATTTCGTGCGTGACCACAATCATTGTAAGACCCGTTTTTGCAAGTTCTTTCATAACTTCCAGCACTTCGCCCACCATTTCGGGGTCGAGGGCGGAAGTCGGCTCGTCAAAGAGTATGACTTCGGGCGACATAGCAAGCGCGCGAGCGATTGCCACGCGTTGTTTTTGTCCGCCCGACAGTTGGCGAGGCTTTGCGTTGACGTACGCACTCATTCCGACAAGTTCGAGATATTTCATTGCGACGTCGTTTGCTTCGACTTTTTTCATTTTCAACACTTTGCGCGGACCTATCGTGCAGTTTGCAAGCACGCTCATATTGTTGAAAAGATTGAATGATTGAAACACCATCGTCACTTTTTCGCGGTATTTGGGCGCGCTTTTGGTTTTTGTCACGTCCTCGCCGTGAAAATATATTTCACCCGCAGTCGGCGTTTCAAAGAGGTTTATGCAACGCAGCAGGGTGGATTTTCCGCTTCCCGACGAGCCGATTATGCAAGTAACGTCGCCTTTGTCCACGTCGAAGTCGATGTCTTTCAGCACTTCGTGCGTGCCGAATGTCTTGCCGAGATGTCGCACTTCGATGACGGGTGCGGCGGTGTTTTCGCTTGCAATCTCGGTTGCGCTTTCGGCCGTATCGTTGCTTGCATTATATTCGAGATTTTCGACATCTAACGAGGTGTTTTTCATATCGTTCACACCAACGTCGTTTTGCTCGGTATTCGTTTCAAATCGTGTATCGTTTGTATTTTTGCTCATTGTTCGTTGCCCCCTAATGCTTTTTTCTCGCGCAACATAGATTCTGCATCCATATTTTGCGAACCCATAATCTGATAATCCTTTTTGCCGTCCATTTTCTTTTCGACGAGGCGCAAAATTCTGGTTATGGTGAAGGTGAGTATGAAGTATATCGCCGCAACTACGAGATAAGTTTCAAATATCGCGTAGGTGTTAAGCGCAATGGATTTGCCGTAGAAGAACAGTTCGGTGAAGCCTATGACGTTCAAAACGGACGTGTCCTTGATGTTGATGACAAATTCGTTTGCAACGCTCGGCATAATGTTGCGAAGCACTTGCGGCAAAACGACGTTCCACATCGTTTGCGAGTGCGTCATACCGATTGCCTGTGCGCCCTCGAATTGTCCTTTATCGATTGATATAATGCCGCCTCTGACGATTTCCGCCATATACGCGCCCGTGTTTATTGAAACGATGATAAGACCCGCGACGGTGACGTTCATAGTGTTGCCGTCGTTGATGAGCGCAGAGCCCCAGAAAATGACCATTGCCTGCACCATCATTGGCGTGCCGCGGAACACTTCGATGTACGCCGACAAAATCACGTCGCCGATTTTTTTGAGTACGGCAAGCACTTTGTTTTTAGGCGCGTCGAGAGTGCGATACATACCAATCAAAAGACCTATAAACAAGCCTGCGACCGTGCCGACGATAGCAACCAAAATGGTGTATCCCACGCCTTTTAATATGGATAGATAGTAGGTTTTGATAATATTTCCGATTCTCGAAAAGAAAGTGGATTTAGCGGTCGTGTTGTCGGTCGAGTAGGTGACGGCGTCTTGCATAATTGCAAGGCGTTCCTCTTGCGATATGCTTGCAAGAATGTTGTTTACGGCGTCTTTATGCTCGAACCCGTATCTCATACCGATTGCGATTTGGGTATCTTCCGCACTTGCGGTGAATCCCGTGTCGTTGTTGGTGAGGTGAACGAACGTCAAAGCCTCGTTTGCCGCGCAGTCCGCAATCGCGCCCGGTTCCTCGGCGACGTATCCGTCAATGGTTTTTGCATTGAGTGCAATCGTCATTTCGGGGAATGTTGCCATAGAAGTTCCGACGGTTATGCCGTGTTGCTTGCCTTGCTCTTGCAACGCTTTTTCGTGGAAAGTGCCTTGCTGTGCAACTATTTTCGCACCCGAAAAATCGTCGAGATTGCTCGCTTGCGTATATGCGCCGTCCTTTCTTACTACAATGACGAGGTTGCTTTCGTAGTATGCGTTTGAAAAGTCAATGGATTCGCGCCTTTGGGCGGTCGGACTCATACCTGCGATAACCAAATCGAGCGTACCTGCCGAAACGCCGGGGACAAGCGAGTCCCACTCGGTTTTGACTATGACGAGTTCTTTGCCAAGAGCATCTGCGATTCGCTTTGCGATAATCACGTCGTAGCCGTTTGCATAGCCGTCCGCATTGCTTATCTTTATGCCGCCGTTTGCGTCGGTTTGTTGGGTGAAATTGAAGGGAATATATCCGCATTCAAGCCCGACGACGAGTTTTTCTTTGTTCTCGTCTTGTTTGTTGCACGCGCTCAGCATAATCGCCGAGCCTGCCAAAACAGCCAAAATCAGCACCAAAACGACGATTTTGAAAGTTTTTTTCATAGTTGTTTCTCCTGCGAAAAGTATTTTACAAATCGACGGGCAATCGCATCGGGGATAAAAAAATCCGCAATGCCAACAACATTGCGGATACGAAATATCGCTCAACGTTGATAGCGCTCCACCTTGCGGTGACAGTGCAACGCATATTCTGCGTTGTCCCAAGAGCGACCGTTCCAGACCGAACGAACCGTTCTTTCGGCGGATTTTCCTTTCCCACCGAGGCGAAGTCTGCACCGTCGGCTTGTCATAAAATCCGCACCTCTATCGAGATGATGTACAAAGTTTAGCACGTCGCTTGCTTAAAGTCCAGCGTTTTCATACAATATTTGAGCGCAAATTTTACCTGTGCGGAAAATCGTTTTTTTGGGCAGAAGCAACGAAGAAGACGGAAATTAGAAAATCATATCGAAAGATATAATCAAAGCATATTTATAAAATATTAGACAACCGCTTTCCCCGCGACAGAAAATAAACCCTATAAAAAAAGACAAAAACGCTTGTCTATATTGCAAAAATGATGTAATATATGTTGGCAAACAAAATTAGACCTATGGGGGTATAGCTCAGCTGGGAGAGCGCTTGAATGGCATTCAAGAGGTCAGCGGTTCGATCCCGCTTATCTCCACCAAAAACACCGTATGTACGGTGTTTTTTTTGATATGCGGGATTTCGCAATTTTATTGCGGTGCAGCGTTGCTGCGCGAACCGCCACGCGCTGACGCTTCGCTTTGAGAGTGAACTCTCATGCTTCGCTATTACGGAAGCGTCTGCGAGGTACGCTTCCTACGCCCCGCTTATCTCCACCAAAAACACCGTATGTACGGTGTTTTTTTTTGATATGCGGGATTTCGCAATTTTATTGCGGCGCAGCGTTGCTGCGCGAAGCGTCAGTCGGACGGAGTCCGAGTTGCGCATAAATGCGCCGTGCGACTGCTGTCGCACGCAAGTCTCGGTGACCGCGCCCAAAAGAAAAACACGAGTCGTTTGACTCGTGTTTTTTTGTGTGTGAAAACACCTATTTTGATACAATTTGCGTACACCCCTTCAAAAGTGCGTACACCTTATTAAAATGCGTACAGTTAAACTCACCGACAAATTGGAATTTGGTTAATAAAAGAATCTGTTTTTAACAAGAAAATCGACAAACATATATACGCCATTTTCATCTAATTCATCAAATAAAAAAGAAAATCCTATGGCTTGTTCATCAGACGCTTTGATTTTTTGTTTAAAATCATCCATTGACATACCATTTGTGTAATAGTCATCTAAGTAGTTCTCTACTCCATACGCTTCAAACTCATATTTTTTTAGCAATGAATAATCAAATGTTTCAGCTTCATTTCTCGATAATTTAGTTGAAATAGAAATCTTGTCGATTCCTACCTCTATATCACAACAGCCAATGATACTAATCACAGGAATGGGATAATACTCCATTTCATAATTACCATCCGCATTCTTCGAGTAATGACCATTGAAAAAACCCATTTCACAATTATATTTCTCGATTGCTGATATAAATGGACTTCTTAAATTTTGAGCCTTGTTATAGAGTTTTCTATAAAACTCGTTCAGATTATTCTTATTCATATATTCCCTCGTCAAATTCTTATTTATCGTTCAGTTTATTATAGCATAAAAATCGCATTTTTTCAATACACAAGTCCACTGACGCAAAAAAAAAGACAAGCTCTTGCTTGTCTTATAAAATTTGCGCAAATACTGCTAGTTCATTTTTTTAATCAAGAAAGCACTATGGAAATTCATATCTAATTCATCAACGTAGAAATTCAAAATCTTTTTATAATCCTTGGTTGAAGTGCTGCCAGTGATGTATTGGCAATCACTTTTTACATATTCTTCTAACATCCTAAACAGAGTTTTTCCTATACCTTGATTTCTATATGCAGGATTAACATATATTTCATCAACCATAAAGCACTTACTGCCTATTTCAATATATGATGTTTTGTTTTCTACCACATAAAAATGTCCAAAAGTGTATCCTATTATTTTATCATTGTCGATAGCAACAAATATGGGTTCTGTTAAATCACTTAGTGAATTTGCGACAATACCCCAAGTGCATTGTTCGGCTTCCAACTTTTTTGACATTTCAATCAAAGATTGAGCGTTGCTGTCATTAAGTTTTAAAAGTTCGTACCTCATAATGTTTTCCTCTTTGTTCTATTTAATTATGTTAACATACACCCATTGAAAAATCAAGGGCATGTGAGTTCAAACCTCACTGATTGCATAAAAAAAACCAAGTCTGTTGACTTGGTTCTTTTTCTTGGTGCGCAGTGAGATACCCCAGTTGAACACCTATTTTGTAGAGGTGTAATATATGAAATATATTAAATTTGGTTTTTTATGGGAACGTTTATAATATAATTGCCATTTATGATTGAAAACTCAGGGTAAATTTTTGCAAAAAAGAATGTTAAATATAGAGTTTGATTTCGATGTTTTTCTTAATAGGTTGACAGTTCATCCTATGATAATCGATAACAACTTCTTTTGTAAATTTGTAAAATAATAAGGCCTGACGCGGTTCTGCATCAGGTCTTATTAAGTCGGTATAATTGAAGTGAATCTCTATTCGGTCTTTGTAAAGAACAACGTCTTTGATTATCAGTTCAATCATTAGACGCGGCGTCTTTTTTATTGCTTGGTTTAAGTAGTTGACGATATCTCTTTTTTGAATTAGAGTTGATTCTTTCACCTTTTCCAAAGCAATTTTCGTTTCCAATTCAGTTTTTTGATTTTCAAGTTCTTCAAGTCGCTTTGCGGTTGAGTTGCTTACAATGCCTTTTTCCATACAAGAAATTAAATTCGCAATTGACGTTGAAGTATCTTGCCATTGGCTTTCTAAGATATTTAGTATAGATGCGTCAGCCATTCGCTTTTTATGAGCGCCAAGAATTAGTTCTGCCAGTTTTTCGATTAGGTCGGGAGTCGCTAAAACTTGATATGTCGAATCGATTACCAATTGTTCAAGCAAGTCTTTTCGGATTGGAACATTGTCACATTTTTTATCAACTTTTCTGCCAATACATTTATAGTATCGCATAACGTTGCCGTTTTTTGATGTGCCGGTATCAGAACTTACAGGCCTTCCGCAATAGCCGCAATGCACTTTGTTTTTTAACAGGTAAGTTGCGTCCGTATGTTTTCCGATTTTATTTGCTTGCGCTTTGGCTCTACATATATCAAATACCTGCTCGTTAACGATAGGCGGGTAAATGTTATCGAATACTTGGTCTCCAAATCTGACAATTCCAATATATTTTTCGTTTTTCAGTAGATTATAGAAAGTAGTTCGTGTAAATGGTTTTCCGTGACAAAGCACTCCTTCGTTGTTTAGGTCGTCAAG
>ULUJ01068272.1_pt1 | contig 44108 bp, 63 predicted proteins | sample 1958381 | NCBI WGS metagenome assembly ULUJ01 (sample SAMEA4835757, study PRJEB28245) | human gut metagenome | biome: gut microbiome; material: fecal sample | place: Denmark | collected 2008 | reverse complement strand
TTCTTTAATGTATTTTTTCATAAAATTAACCTCCATTGCTTTGTTTATTTAAAAGCACTTACATTTTACACTTTTTTAATAAATTTGTCAATACATTTAGCACATTATTTTTTATGTAAACGTTTTCATATTATAAAAGATAACCACAACTAAAACACACATTTTTTATTAAAATTATCGCTATTTTAAATAGGCAATTTTTGCTTAATAACTTGTTAAATGCAATTTTGAGATATTGCCCCACTTTTTGAAAATTTTTTGTGTTGTTATCAGAGAATACCAAAAAGGGGTGTATCCTAATTTTGCTGTTGCAAATTTTTAGAACTTTATATTTTAATACCTTTTTTTAAAAAAAATATTATTTACTATATGTTTTGATAAAGGGGGTTTGTCATTGATTTAACTCAGTAAATTTTTTAGCATTAAGAAAATATCAGTGTTTAAATCGGTTGTATTTTCATAAATGAGCCTAAATTTAGGCTATTTTTCAAATTTTCTATTTCAAAGTGATAAATTGTCAATGGTATAGTGGTTAAAATCAAAATAATACCTTTTTTTGGGCTTGATTAAATAAAACAAAAAAGCAAACCGTTTCCAGCTTGCTTTAATAGGGGAATAATGGTTTTTATAAAGAAACCAAAAAAACTTGTATCAAAAAAAGGAGGTGTTTTTATGTCAATCAACAAAAACACTTGTATTATACCACCATAACATATGTTTGTCAAGTAAAAAATAAAAAGTTCGATCGCTAGTAAATCAAACTTTTGTTGTAAACAAATAAATATTTCTTTTTGCTATTAAATTATAATTATTGGGGGTTAAATTTAAAAACTAACTAATAATAGAAAAGGATACATGACATCTCACTAGCAAAGATGAAATTATGAAAACAACTCCGCCTTTCTTTAGGAAAATTTGTTTATTTGGCTCTGTGTAAAGGTAGGGGAAAAATGATACAGAGTAGCGGTTTATTTTTCTTATTCTAACTACACAAGGTAGTAGAAACACCTGCAATGCAGGAGGTGCAAGCACCTATAATTTTTGTTCAAATTAAAATTATTAGCATAATTGCTTATTTTATTTACAAGGATTTATCTCTTTTCTTTTGAAATATTTGTACTCATTTTTTTCTACATTCTATAATTGTTTTTCAGCTTTATTATTTCTGCTTGGTAAACCAAGTTTTTTTGCCATATTTATAATTGTTGGTTTTGTTAAATTATACTTATTTTGAATATCTATATATTTCATACCTGATATATAATCAGTTTTAAAGTTGTCAATTTCTTCTTTATCAGTAATTTTTTCTTTTGCACCAAATTTAACACCATTTTGTAATGCTATGTCGATGCCCTCACGTTGTCGTTGTTTGATATTATTTCTTTCAGTTTCTGCAACATAACTTAATAATTGTAATACTATATCACTTATAAACTTACCTGTTAAGTTTTCTTTTTTATCTCTAGTATCAAGTAGTGGCATATCAATTACAACTATATCAGCTTTAATACTTTTTGTAATTTTAGTCCATTCTGCAATGATTAGATCATAATTTCTTCCTAAACGATCAATTGATTTAATTACTAATACATCGCCTTGTTTAAGTTCTTCCAACATTAGTTGATAATTCTTTCTTTCAAAATCTTTACCACTTTGTTTGTCGGCAAATATTAAACAATCTTTTGAATTAATACCATTTTCATTGCACCACTTCTCAAACGCTTCTTCTTGTCGTGCAAGATTTTGTTCTTTTGAACTTACTCTTTGATAACTATAAATCATATTCTATCTCTCCAATCACGCACTCTCTTTCAAAAAGTACACCACCATTTTACACCTATTTTATTTATTTGTCAATACTTTTACTCTTTTTTTTCGTTATTTTCTATTAAAATTTGTGAAAAGCCAAACGTACTTAACTTCTTTTGTGCATCTTCAGTGCTTACTATGATTTCTTTCTTGCCATCTCTTGAAGTATCTTTTTCAAACGTAACACCAAAACCACCATTTTGCTTTTTGTATCGATTTGTTCTATCAATCGATGAACCATCTTTAATTTTGTTTTCTGCACTTGAGATTCTATCAGAAAGCAACATACTTTCAATATCTAAAAATAAATCGCCTACTTCATCATTGCCGTTTAAATTCATATTATTATTTGCATCATCAATATACATATTATAAGTACTATAACTTATTTGTAATATTTTACATACCATATATCTATCATAAATAAATGGTAACATTGTTTCTTCAGTGATATATTGTTGCAATTCTAAAATTAGCATATATCTTGCTTGCATATGTTGAATACCTTTTTTCTTGTCAAAATAATATTCATCTGCTTCTTTGGTTGACATAATTTTGTTAGTTTTTGGATTGCCTAAAATAAATCTTAATTTGGTATTAATCATTTGCATGTATTTGCCATCATTTAAAGTTTTAGGTTTTACTAACGCATCGTTTTCTTCATAAACTTTTTTTATTTCTTCTAAAGTGCTTTGTAATTCTTGCTTAATCTTTTCTATCTGCATTTTCTCCATCCTCAACCGTTGTTCTTGTATCGTATATATTTACCCATAGCAAACGTTGTCCACAAGTAGGGCAATAAAAATAGCTTTTTGTAATCATATTACAACATTTAGGGCAAAAATATAATTTCCCATTTGCAAATTCTTTATAAGTGAAATTACTGCAATCAACTAACATTGGTGTTTCTTTTGCTTTTAATCTTTGAAATTCATATTCAAAAATATCAAAATCATAATAAACTGGCAGGTCTGCTGTGCCTATGCCTACAATTCTATTAAATTCACGATGTTCTTGTTCGTTTCTTTCTCTAGCACGTTGTAATGTATCTTGAATACCCCTTACTTTTTCTTTATAAATTCTATATTCTTTCCAATTATTCATATTCCCTCCATTAATTATTTTTCACTTTTACTGTCAGTTTCCAATTCTGGTACTAAATTGCATTTTGTTACGTAGTAGCTCTTAAAAAGGCAAATAGGTTGATGTGTTGTTTCTTCTATTAGAAGATACCAAATATCACCAATAATAGGAAATTTTTCAAAGCATTCATCGCTAGCTTGATTCAAAATACCAGTAACATCAATACCATATATTGTAATTTTAACTTTTTTACCTAAAAACTCGTTTAATTCTTCTCTATTCATCGTTTTTCTCTTTCTCCTTGAATGAACCATCTAAATTAAAATATACCTCACGATAATATATACCAGAAATATGTATTCTCATTAAAATATAATCATCATAATATTGAATATCTACATTTTTTAAATTCATTTTGTTTAATTGTTCTTTAATTATTTCTAAATCTGTCATAACTAATCCTCTACATCAAAATAATATTTCTTTAGATTTTCTACACCTATGGTGTCAATTGCTTTTCCACAATCTTCTTGATTTTTAAAATAAATGCAGAAAGGCATTCTTTGTACATGATAGGTGGTATCACATTCAATTGATTTTGTTCTATGATTATATGTTATATACCATTTTTGTTCATCAAAATCTTCATTAAAATCAACATTAGATAATTTTCTTAATTTTGCAATGATTTGTAATTTTGTAGCCATTATATTTGCTTCTTCTTCAGTTCTAAATATATTAGTAAATTCTAACCGAGCGTTATCTATATAAGTATCAGAGTCATATGTTTCAGACTCTACATCACCTACTGAACTAATATAAAAATACGTTTCGCCTTCTTCAGGTTGCCATACTTGAGTTGGTTTTTCATTCAATTCCCAATCATCAGCCATAATATCTTGTACCAGACCTCTAAAAAATGTGGTTGGTTTTTTAGGTTTTGAGTTTTCATAATATATAAAATCAATTTTTGAAGTTGAAAGTCCAATCGATATATCTAAATCCCACCCTTTTCTTCTAATTAAACCACCTTTTTCTAAATATTCTTTACTAATTTCAGTTATTTTCATTATTTATTCTACCTTTCCAACTTTCCAAAAATATATTTATTTTCTTTATATTCAATCCTTAATTCATCAATAACTTCAGTCTCAACATCAATTGAACGTTGGTAACTTTCGCTATTCATAATCTGCAAAACTTGTTTTGGTGTTAAATCGCAAACGTATTGTTCATTATTCTTTAAACCAAAATTTTTATCATAAAAAACAACCCACATTCCACATTTTCTTCTAAATATTAATATTATTTGCTTTCCCATAACTATTCCTCACTTTCCATAAAATCAAATATATTTTGTTTGCCCTTCGTAACTTTTTCTTGCTCTAGATCGTACTTAAACTTATCACGTGCATATTCTATTCGTGCTTGTGCAATCGGCAAATATTCATCAGTTAATTCAATACCGATAAATTTATAATTGGCATCACGCTCACGATTTTCAAACATTACAGCTTTTCCAGTACTACCACTACCCATAAAAGGGTCTAAAATCGTTGCACCCTTTGGGCTAACTAATCTAACTAAATATTGCATTAATTCAGTTGGTTTGCAAGTTGGATGGATGTTTTTTCTTAACGCAGAATTTGCACCAAAATTCCTTGCCGTTTCTACATTAGCTCTTATGCAACCATCAGTAGTTTTTCGCTCTTCAAAAGCATCTAGTCCCTCATCTCTATCTTTCTTGCTAGCCTTTGCAGAATAAAAATATCTCATTGCACTTTCCTCTGCTATTGGTGTGCTTGTAGTGTTTGGCATTCCTTTAGCTACTTCTTCACTACCATCTGTTATTACGTTTGCTGGAAAACGACCTTCGACTGTTTCAAAATGAGCGTTTTTCTGAGAGTATTCAGAATAAATTCTACCATTGCTTTTACCAGAAAATTGTGTTCTCTTTTCATTGCCTATTTTGCATCCATTAATGTTTATTCCACCTACTCTGTACTTGATTATATTATCAACCACACTACCTTTAAATGGCTTTCTTGCGACAATTATAGGTTCATACGCTGGTTTCAAACATGTCCCCCAACCTTGCCATTCTTTAGCTAAATCGGTTGTTGGTTCTAATTTACCTAAATACGTTTCACTCTCTGCTTCTGTATCGTAATTTTTATTTCTATAACCTTGTTCTAGTTGCATTGTTGCATAACCCCAATTGCCCCTAGTAACTTGCTCGCCATTTAGTTTTTTAAAATCTTTTGGATTTGAACTCCCTAAAGTTAATTTACCTTCTAATGCTTTTGCAATATCCTTTGACTTTGGGAAACCACTATTACCACTTATAAATGGTTTGCCTTTTCTTCTTACTACAAATGCACCTGTTTCAGTTTGTAAGCAATAAACTTTGCCTGAATACTTAACATTTTCTTTTTTATGCTTATATTGTATTTCAGTTGTTTGATGTTTTGTATTAAATACAACACCTTTATGCCCCTCGTTGTAAGATATATAGTTTCTATATCCCATTGTAGTTAGCATTGCAGATAATATGTTATTTCTAAAATCTTTTTTACTCCAAAAAGTGTGAGAATAACTATTTTCTCTACTGCTACCATCTCCATCTATTAAACCCTCAAGAAGTTTATCTTTTGATTCTTTATCAAGTTCAATAAATTCTTCTTTGAATTCTCTGTTAGGAAATTCATTGATTAAATAATTTGCTATTTTGCCTGTAACATAAAAACTATGTTCTTCTTGTTGATTTTCTTTTTTGCTTTTTCTTATATACTCACTATATTTGCATAAACCTTTTTCTTTTAATCGCTCTAGTTCGTTTTTTAACTTAACCAATTTATCTTTTTTACTTTGTGAAAAGCATACTGCTTTACCATCTTTATGTATCCAAGCATCAGTTAAAAACCAACCAATTATATAAGCATATTTATAATGCAAGCTTCCATAATAATAACTTGCTAGTGGAAGTTTTACAAAATCGCTTTTCAATATTTTTTGTGCTTCAATATAATCATACTTATTATGGTATTGTTTATGATCTTTTTTAATATCACATACAACTTTATGATTCTTTGTTATAAGTTGTTCGGTATGTCTGTTTTGTAGCAATATTAATTCATCATCAATATTGTATTCAAAATAGTTCAGTGGTTTAATCCAAGATAATTTATCATTATCCTTATCCCACTGCAACACCTTTTCAGTTTTATTCAATTCATAAAAATATTTCCAACCTTCATTAGTTAAAACTTGTGTATCGCTTGAATAACATCCATATAAATACATAACACAATCTCTTATTTCAAAGCCTGCATCTTCAATAGCACAAGCAATTCTGTGATAAGTTCTCGAACCACCAAAAGCCAACAAATAGCCACCTGGTTTTAAAACCTCAAAACAATTTTGCCACGTTTCTTTCTTAAATGCAATACCAGTGCTATCCCAACTTTTATTCATAAAGCCCAATTCATATGGTGGGTCACAAATAATTGCATCAATGCTTTCAGGCTTAATCACTTGCAACATATCAAGCATATCGCCGTTATATATTTTATAACTATCATTTTCACTATATAATTTCATTTTAGTATTTACTCCTTATTTTTGAAAAAATCTTCTAAATCTTTTAAACTTTCGCTAGTTGGTTCTACGTATTTTGGTTGCTGTTTAGTAGGTTCTTGATACCAACTTGGCAATGTTTTTTTCTTTTGTATTTCGTTTAAATAACCCTCAAATTTTGTGCCAAACAATGTTTCAGGTCGCAAATATTTCGACATTTTTGTATCTTTCAACCAATCATTGCATTTTTTATCAATAACTGTTTTAAAGTCTTCAAGAGTAAAACCCTCGTTCATTCTTGCATTAATAAGCGTTTGAGTTTTGCTACTTTTAGCTGAATATCTCGCACCTATTTTCTCGTTAAGATAATCAACAATTTCAACATAAGGTGCTTTCTTTGACGATTCGTTCACGATTCGTGGCACGATTCGTTCATTGTCATTATCATTATCATTAATATTATTTATAAATGTTTTAAATATTTTTTTAATATTAATATATATTGATTTATCATTCTTTGCTATATTTTCATCCATATAACTTTTCATATTTTCGTAAACCGCACGAATTAAAGTTTTATCTTTGACCTTTTCAAGTTCTTTTCTTATGCAATCTTCAACTGGTTTTCCACCCTTAACAATTGAATATTTCAAAAAATTCAAAATTGCTATTTCTTGAGTTTCTTTGTTGTAAATAATATTTTTAAATCTATGCTCAAATCGATCAATGATACTTTCTACGCTATCTCTTGAATGACCCATTTCAAAAGCAATAACTCTTAATGGCAAATGATAAATACCACATTGTTTTGAATTAGGATTTGTCAGCAAATACAAGAAAAAATATCTATCTTCAGCTGAATACTTTTCAGCCACACAATCATCTTTCCAAAAATCTGTGTCAACAACTCTTTTTACTCCCATTTGTTTTCTACCTACTTTCTTATTGATTATCCTTTATATCAAAGTAATACTTTTTCAAATTATCTTCGCCTATCGTTTCAACAGCTTTTTTAAGTGCTTCTTCAGTTGCAAAGTAGATATTAAAGGGCAAATCTTTATAATAATAACTTACATTAAAAGTAATTTCGTTGGCTTCAACATCATATGCTATTGCATAATGTGCTTCATCAGAAGTATCATTAAAGTTAATATTTGATAACTTTCTTAATTGATTTATAATTTTAATTTTTTCAAGCATATGTTCAACTTCTTCTCCAGTCTTAAAACAGTTCCCAGAGCTTAATCTTTGTTTATCAATTCTATTATTACTATCGTAAGTAGTATAATCAATAGAACCATTTGCTAAAATTGAGTAATAAATTTCGCTTTGTTTAGGTTGCCAGTTTCTAATTTTAATATCCTTTGGTTTTTCAACCCAAATCTTCCAATCTTCTGCGGTAAAATCAGCACAGCCAAAAATGCATCCTACCCAAGTTGTTAACTCTTCACCTTTACGTCTAACAGAACCATCTTTTAGATATGCTACACAATCGCCATGTTCAAGTTTAATATATTTATATCGATATGTTTTAACTTTTTCCCATTCTTCTCGTGTTGCTTTCTCACCTTTTTTTAATTCTTCTAAAATTTCTGTAAATTTCATTTTTTTCTATTCTCCTTTTTTTGTTTAAAATTAAAAGCACTCTAATCAATGGTGTGCAACCCATATCATAAAGTGCCTTTCAGTCGGTAATATGCCGTTAATAGTACTTGCACATACTACCAACTATGTTTTTCGTGGCTCATGACTTCCACACTAATATTATATCACAATTTATATATTAATTGCAAATTATATACTAATTTTTATTCCATTTTTCTTACAGGTAAAATTAGAAATTCATCATTTATAACTACGGGGTTATTTGGATTATCATGTGAAAAGTTTAGTTTAACATTTTTCTTATCATTGATAAAACTTAACACAAGTTTTAGCATTGTTGAGTTGTACCAAAATTCATTTTCAAATTTGAAGTCAAAAATACCCTCAAATTCAGAGTTTACAAATGTGGTGCTAGTATTTATGCAAAATTTATCTAAAGTTAAGCCAATTAACGAATTTGAGCCTGATAATGCAAAAATATTGTATATCTGTTCAAGGTTTAGGGTTGTTGTATCAAAATTCTTAATAGAATTGTAAATATATTCAAGATTAGGGTACGTTCCATTTAGCAATCTTCCAACGTAAGTTAAACCATTTTCATTTTTGTGCCAAATTTTCATTCCATCAGTTTCAAGTTTAATATTGCCTTTTAATTCTTTTAAAATATTTATAAATGAGTTATTAATAACTAAATTAACTGAAGTATCTTCGCAAGGTGTTTTATAAGCACTAAAACTATCAGTCGCCATAATCCAACCATTTCTAACGCAAACACCATTTAAAACCGCTCTTACACCTTTTTTGTCAGAAAAAGCACTTGCTATTTTTAATTTATCAACATTAATTGTAAAGCTACTAATTACTTCGTTTAAATTTAATTGAGGTTTATTATCAATACTTAAAGTATTAATATTAGCTTTTAATTTAGGCTCATCTATTTTAACCTCTAAAATTGTGCCATTTAACTTTGCTTTAACTTTTGATTTGTCATTTGCCATTTCAATAAATTTGCAAAGTTTTTCCATTTCTTCTTGATTTAAACAAAAATTTCCTAATATATCGGTTTTGCTTAAAACAAAAGTTTCTTTATCTTTATCGTGTTGTAACAAATTACCATCTTCAAAGTAATTCATAAACATTGGTTTATTTATCATCATCATTTTCGTTCTCTCTTTCTTTTTTCATTTCAGATTTTAAATTATTAAGTAAGTCCTCAAGACTACCATTAATTAATGTTTCTTTTATTGAGTCTTTATAAACCTTGTATAAAACCTCACTAAGTATTTTAGCAAAGATTTTTTCTCTGCCTTTTGTTTCGCCAAACGAATACGCAACTCTTATAATTACTAATACAACAATAATTATAATTGGTATTAATATTTTTAACATACTTTTATTCCCCCTTTTTTATTTCCATTCAAAAATATTGTGTTTATCTCGCACAACTATATTGATTGTGTTTGCATTATTTCTGTTTTGTTTTATTTCTTCGATTTTTAAAACTGAATAATTTTTGTAATTATCGTGTTCTAAATCGATTAATAAATTTTTTGCTCTTAAACATGAATAAACTTTTTTATAGTATTTATTATTAACTTTAACAAATACATTCACGATTAAATTTGGGTCAATATATTTCTTAACAAATTGTTTTAAACGCATTATTAATTATTTTCGATTAAAACTCGATAAATTATATTATCTCTTACAAGATTATATATAATATCAAAGTTTGTAATTTTCTCATCAAAGATACAAGTATCTTCAATATCTTTCATATTGGCTACGTATGTATCTCTTTCATATGGTAATTCAAATGTTTCTAAATCAAGCATTACCTTATCTTCGTTTGTAACGATCAACTTAAGAATTAAGTCGCTTTCGTTAACAACATATTGATATGACCCAGTATCCATCGCTGTGTACTTTGTATAATATGATTTAAAACTATGTTCAAAACCATATTTTTCAAGCAATTTAAGTTTATTCTCTTTAACTTTGTAAACTATCTTGCAACCCTTGCCATTTGCCTCTTTAATCCAATTTTTAAGAATTGGTTCGTAAGGTGAATTAACATTTTTGGCTATTACATAGTAAAGTAGTTGCCTAGACATTCCTAATTTTTTTGCAAGTTGTGATTTTGTTTGTGGTGCAATTCCTAATTTTTTGTTTCTTTTAAAAACATTTTCCATTTGTTCTTTTTCTTGTTGTGTTAACATTTTTAATTTCCTTTCGTTTTCGCCATATTGTATTGTGCGGTTTCATAACTCAATTCACTTTGTAATTTTTGAATCATAATACCCAAGTAGTAAGTACAATTTCTTAATGCATAATGTATTTCTGTTTGCTTACTACCTTCAAAATAATCTTCTAGCAAATCATCATTGTATAAATCGTTGCCTTTGATTTCTTCGTTTAATTGATTTATCTCAAATATTCTTGCTTTTAGATATTCAATTTTTTCTTTTCGTTCTTTAATGCTTATCATTCACTATTTACCTCTTTCTGTATGTCTCAAACACACACCACCATTTTACACCTTTTAAAAATATTTGTCAAGTACTTTGAATTAGTAAAATGAAATAAATTAAAAAAACACCATCAATTTGACAGTGTTTTTCTTTTGTTAGTTCCTAAAATGGCATATTGTCCATACCTACATCAAAACTTGTTGGGTCATCGACTTGTTCAACTGATGTATCTAAATTGTCTACATCTTGTTGTTTTTTCTCAAACTTTCTAGCTTCTATTGTAACAACTGTTTGTTTGTAAACTCTACCATTATATGTTGAACTATTTGAGGATATAGCCAAAATTTTATCAATTCTAATCACATCTTTTTCTCGTAAGTCCTCAATTGGGTTCTTAATAAATATTGTGTAATAGCCTAAATTAACATATTTCTTAAGCTCGTTATCATACTTTGTATCACTAAACATAAAAAGTTGCCATTTGTAATTTTGTTTGCTTACACCTTGTCTCAACTTGTAAACTTGTATCAAATTACCAACTGATAAACCTTTATTTTTCTTAACCATTTTACTTTTCAACTCCTTCAGTTAAAATTTCTATTATTCTATCAGCACATTCGCTTTTTTTACAAAAGTCAAAAATTGCTCCGTACTCATTTTGCATTGTTGTAAGTATCTTTGCAAGTTGTTTACCACTTGTTGGTGGTTGTTTTGGGTATGGTCTGCCTGTTCTTCTTGCTCGATTTCTTTGAATAGCCCACGTTTTAATTCGTGGGTTTTCCCATTTGTTTAAATCTTCAATGCATTTAACATTTTCTTCATTTACGATTAATATATGTAAGTTTGCTCCCATTTCCTTTGCACCAATAAGTTCATTTCTAAATCTTACGTGTTGTTGGGTAACATTACCTACAATTTCTTGTATACAATATTTAGTGTCAATAAGCACTGACAAATTAGGTGGCATACAATAATCGCCATAAGTCATAGGTTTGTCATCTTTAATCTTATAACCTCTTGTTTTAAATTCTTCTTTTAGCCAATCCCATTGCTTGCCTTTTTGTCTAGTATCACACCAAATAATGCGTTCTTTTAATTCCATAGTTAAAACCCCATATCTTCAAAATCTGCTTCATTAAATGTAAATAGGTCTTCCTCTATCAATTCAACTTCTTGTTCTTCATTTTCTTTTTTATTAAAATTTTGTTTATTAAGTTCTACAAAGCATTTTTCTGAAATATCTTTAAGTTCAATTTTTTTCGTTTTTATAAAATCATCGACAATTTCTTTTGCTTGCCACATTTTTATAAATATATCACTTTTATCTACTTGATAAACAGCACTAATGCCTTTTACGTTTTGCAATGTTGTTGGTTTTAAACCTCTAAAAATCTCATCTTCAGTTTGCTCATCAAAGAAAACCCATTGCATTGTAAAGGTTTTGTATCCACTTAAGTATGCGTATAACATAGCTTGATAAATTTCATCTAATGGTTTTGTTTGCTTGATAATTGAGTATTTACTCATTGATTTACTTTTAACCTCAACTAGCGTTCTTTCAACAGGCAAATCAATATCGATTACACCACCAAAGTTTTTATTTGTTGGAAAATTTGTATATTTTATAATTTTAGAATCATAAGTAATGCAGGTTTTTCCTCTTTGCTCTAACCATCTTTTCACTAATTTTTCTGCAAATTCTCCACGTTTTTGATAAATATCAGCAACATTTCTATGAAGAATATTAAACATATACAATAAAGCATCGCCTTTTAGAGTAAATTTATTTAAGCCTAGCAATTCAACAAAAGAATGCCCTGAAATTCTCTTTGGTTCAATCTTAACGTTATCAGTAGGTTCAAAAATAACATAACCATCTTCAATTTTCATATTTACTTCTCCTTTGCAAAAGTAGTATGTATTCCAAAAACGCTTTCAAATTCTTCACAAGTTTTTTTATGACTAATCAAAAATTCACTAGCGTGCAATAAAACAATTTCTTTGCATTTCGATAAATCCATCATTTGTAAATGCTTAATGCAATTTGCTTTTGACATATGCGTTGATATTTGCCTTACATATTTTTTTCTTTTATCATCTTCAACACCGCTATCTAAAATACTTTGTACTTCTTTATCATCATAATTACATTCAATGTAAACTTTATCAAATTTAAAATTAGATACGTTTTGCTCCATTAATGAAAAATCAGTGCCAAAAAATATGCAACTATTTTTATCTAAAAAAACATAAGCGTAATTGTCTACCATTCCGTGATTCACTAAAATTGGTATTATTTTTATTGTATTAATTTTAAAAGGTTTTTTAGGTTCTACATATTTTATATTCTTGTAATGATTATATACATTTATATTAGAATAAACATCTACGTATTGACTTACATAATCAATGCTCATCGCATGATCATTGTGAATGTGGGTAACAAGGCACCCATCTACATCTAAAAGAGTGATGCCTTGCTCCACTAATAATTTGCGTATATTTTTTTCATTCAAACCACATTCCAACAAAATATTAGTATTTTCGTTTTTAACTAAATACATATTGCCCTTGCTAGAAGAGGCGAACGCATAAATATCAAGCATTTTAATTTTCATCCTCGTACACAACATCTATTACATCTTCAGTTGCGACTTTTTTATCAATTTCTTCGTTAACTTTTTCAACATTGTCATATTTTGTTTCTTTGTTAAAATCCATTTCTTCACTTTCCTCAAGAATTTTTAAGTCGCCACCTTTAATAACATCTTCAGGGTATTTCATAAAAGGTCTAATTCGTTCGCTATTAAACATTTCCCAAGTAACAGTCTTTTTAGCCATTTTAACAGAGTCTGCATTCCAAACAGCTTTATCTCGTGATGAACTAGCATTATAAGCTCTTTCAATTCTGTTACGATCAATTTCAACATAAATTTGTGTTAATTCAAAAGGCTTTTTAGGGTCTAAACAACAATAAGCAATTTTATAAGCACCAATAATATTTTCGTATTTATTTCTGTCAATATCTTTGTTTCGTTTATGTGAAACAATAGTTGTTAAACCAGTTTTAAAATCTTCTTCTATTTCTATTTCATCGCCAATACAAATTACTTCAGTTTTAAAATCAACAATATGACCAAATCTAGGACTTTCATAATACATAACCATTAATTTTTCGCATGCTTGATATTGTAATTTAATAAATATATCTTTTTTAGGTTTATACTTATTATTACGAATATCTACATATATTTTATCTTCACTTGTTATACCAAGTTTACACAAGTGTTTTACTTGTTCTGCAAATCCACAACCTCGTAAATCAATATCATTCCAAGTTATTCCATCGCTATTTGTAACAATAGCTCTATTTGTTAAAGTGATTATATTTATTGCAGAAGTCTTTTCTCTTTCAGTTAATACTTCGCCACCAACAGCTGCATAATTAACAACCATATTTAAAACGTATTCGGTCATTGAAATAGGTTGGTTTTTAACTTCTTGAATAGTATTTTCCATATTAATTATTCTCCTTTTACTTCAATTTCTTTATTATCTGTAACTTTTGTACAGATTATTTGTGAATTAGTTTTGCCTAAAATAGTTTTGAACGTTTCTTTGTCAATATCTGCAAATTTGTCAAAAATAATTGGCAAATCTTCAACACCTAAATGTTTCTTGATATTTTCAATAATTTCAATTCCTAATAAATATTTAAAGCCATCATTAACACCAGTAAATTCAACACCATTTAATTTTGTATAGCAAACATCTTTAAAACTACCTGTGTTTTCGTTTTCTTCAATTAGTTCAATATCGATTTGTGGGAATACTTCTTTTACTTTGCTAACAAGATTATTTAGTTTAGTTGCTTTAAAATCTTTGATTAAGTCAATGTTTGATTCACAAACGTATTTTTGTTGCTTGCAATCTTTTAATTGTTGTTTTAATTCTTCAAGTTCTTTGTTTGCTTGAATACTAACCGCTAATTTTTCCATTTGAGTTGAAATTTCGCCAATTTTCGCATTTTTATTACTGTTGAAAGTATTTATTGCTATTTGATATTCATCCTCTAATTTAGCCTTTTCTTGACTTAATTTCTTTGCTTCTTCGTTGTTTTCTTTTTGAACGCTTAATTCTTCTAAACGTGTTGTCAAGTCAACATATTCTTTTGAAGTCTTTTCAAATTCTTTGTCGTAAATTTCAATCTTTTCTTCATATGAACTAATCATTACTTTTGAACCAGAGATGCCTTGTTTTGCACCCTCAATTTGTGCTTTTAAAATTTCGACTTCTTTTTCAATATTTTCTTTGAATGCTGTTTCTTCATCTTTATTGATAACACCACCACAATAAGGGCAAACCTTTTCAGTAAACTTTTCTTTTTGTTTTTCTTCGATTAAACTGGTGTATTCTTCTTGCTCTTCAGTTAATTGTTGAATGTAACGTTTGCTATCTTCAATATTACTCTTCATATTGTCGATTTGATATTTCAACTCGTTACCTTTTTTGATTAAAGTATTAATTTGTTGGTTAACATTGACAATTTCAAGTAATACGTTTTGTTGACTTTGTGATATTCTTGTGTCTAAATCTTTAATCTTTGCTTGGTAATTTTTATTGTCAAAAGTTGAATTTAATAACTCTTTTCTTTCTTGATTTAACTTTTCGTATGCTTCAATATCTTCAGGTTTTACTAATTCTTGCTTTTTAACAATTTTTGTTTGAATTTCTTCAATTTTTGCATCAGCTTGTTTAATAATAGTACTATATTTATTTAATAATTTACCATACTCGTACTTTAATACTTGCATATCAGTTCTAACTGGTGCATATTTTTGCTCTAAAATTAACTCATCATCGCTCTTAATTTTGATACATTTTTCGATAAATTTTCTTGCTACTTTATAATCGATATTTCCAAAATAATCATAATCGATTAAGAAACGTAAGAAATTAAAGTCTTTTACTTCAAGGTTTCTATCAAATTTGATTTTATCACGTATGAAAGAAAAATATTCTTCTTTTTTGAATTTCGCACCATTAATGAAAAAGTTGTTATCAGTTCTTGAGTATTTTACGTTACCATCTTTGTCCTCAACCCAAATATCTTTATATTTTCTTTCTAACACTAAATTATTATCAAACGTGATTTTTACACCTATTGGTAATCTTAAATCATTCTTGTTTCTATTATCTGGGTCGCTCTTGCCATAAACAATAGTTTCACCACAAAGCACCCATAAAACACTATCGATAAGTGTTGTTTTACCTAAACCATTCGCACCTACAAAAACGTTGTACTTTGGTTTCAAATCAAAAGTTTTGTTGCTAACATTTCTAAAATTTTCAATCACAATTTCCGTTATTCTCATTTTACATAACTCTCCCTTTCTTCTTGAATTTTTGTGTTGATTTTGTGCCAAACATTGTAAACAATATCAATGGCAGTTTCTTTGCGTGCATTTCTAATCGTACAAACATATCGCATTTGCCTTTGCACACTAAAATCTTTAATACCATACTTATAAGCAATAAATGGTGTTAATTCTGCAATCGTTGTTCGTGAATACTTACGCTTAATCAACGCTAAAGTTATAATATCGCTAACATATTTAAAGCCTTTTAATCGACAGTCTAGCCCTAATTTCATTAGTTCATTGTTAACCATACCTTGCAAAGTTTTGTTGCGTTCCAAAGCCATAAATTCTTCTCTAAATCTTGATTGGTTTTGCATTTGCTTTTTCTCCTTTCTGTGCTTACCACACGCTAATATTATACCACAAAGGCATAAAAAAGACAAGAAAAAGACAATAAAAAAGGCAGTATTTTTGAAAATACCACCTCAAATTTTAATACTTTATTACCCAAAAATCGGTAACAATCTCGTTAGAACAATCCCATATGTCGTAAATTGTTCCTTTTACACTTGTAGTTAAATGACCCTCAATCCTTAATAAAAGAATTTCGTTGCAAAACTTATCGGCTATTTCTTTAACTGTTCGATTATTGCCATAGTAATGTGGTAATTCCAAGTCAATGTCTAGCAATTTTTCATAACAACACACACATAAATCATCACATCTATATTGTATTGCATTTTGATGTAATAATTTAACTACATCATAATAATTTATATTTAATGCCGTTGAAATAGCTCTTATAACACAATCTGGTATTTTATACCCATTTGGATTCCTATTAAAGTATTTGTAAGCCATTTAAACCACCTCTTTAATCTTCTTCACCCATTACAATGTCATACATGTAAATGCATACTTTTTCGCTTGGACTAACTTCGATGTCATCATCTTCCAACCACTTTTTTGTATACATCCATTTCATAACGACCTTGATTGTTTATTCGTTTGTAATAAAGCATATTTGCGTTTTTATCTTCTAAATAAGCACTTTGATTAGGTGCTAAAATGTAGGCTTTTGCATCTTCCATACTTGTTACTTCAGAGTACAACGCATACTTTGTTCCTTGTGAGACTGGTTGTTGCTGATAATTGTTATAACTAGGTTGTTGATACATTGGCTGTTGTTGATAGCCACCATACATATTGTTGTAGTTCATCATATTTTTTACCTCTTTTCAAAAAATCGTGGCAAGCGTAAACGAATAGAATCATAGGCAAACAAAATAAATTATATAAACAGTAAAAATAAACACGAAACGGATTTTTTGAGGAAATGTTTATCAACTTGCCACAACCCAATTTTAGCAATTATTTTGCTAAATAAAAGGGGGCAAAATAGGGGCAATAAAAAAAGATGCCATAAAATGACATCCTATTTTTTCGTTTATTCAATTTTAATTTCTTGCGATAACGTTTAAACTCTTTTCTGATACTTTCTTCTTCTACACACTCTATACTTGCTATTTCTTTCAATGTTTTCTTTTCAACGTATCTCATAACCATTCGATTTGTTGCCAAAGGGGTTAATTTAGCTTCTTTACATAGTGGTATTAAAGTTTCAATATCTTCAAGTTTTGATTTAAAACAAATTGTTCTTTCTGCGTAAAAACCTAATAATGCATTAAATAATGCTACACCAAATATACTGATAGTATTAAGTTTTTACAAAATATTAAATATATTATTTCTACTGAAAAAGTAATTAATTTACAAGTATTTACCGCTTTTATAGGTTCGTTGTCAAATAAATGATCGGCGTGAAACCTTTTCAAAAAGCAACTTTGTATAAAACCAAAAAATAGCATAAACATTAGCATTTGCAAAAACCGATTAAAGAAAAATGCAATTAATAAAAGCAATGCATAAAATATAAAAACAATCAATTAGTGATTTACTTATTAATTTGCTCTTTTGTGCTTTTCTCTATCGATTTTGCCTTTAATTGTTCAATCTTGTTGTCAATGTACTTGATTTTGTTTTCTAGTTTTTTCTTTTTTGCTTCTAACTGTGTAATTTTGTTAGACCAAAATAAACCAGCACCCCAAAGTCCCATACTCCAATTTACTCCTAACCATGTAATAATTATGAAAATGTAGTAGTCTATTTGTAAAATCATTCCTACGGCAAAATGTAGATTACTAATATCATCAATGCCACGCACAAATAGTATATTTAATTGCCATAAACTAATTAGTAAATATGTAAAAACAGGAAAGCAAATATTCTTCCATAATTCTTTAAAAGTTTGCCTTTTAATATTGCAAATAATTGGCAAAACAATTAAAGTGAAAAGTTCTGCAATTTTACCATACATACTATTTATATTACCAATTATAAAACTAAATACTATTAATAAATTTGATATTATAGGTAAAGTACAATCCTTATAGAACTTACTTTTCGTTGCTATTAAAAACACAATGTTTAAACTTGCTACGTAAAATATCGCCATTATGCTAACTCTTAATACTTGGTGGTTATCTACAAAATCACACACATTTTCAAAGTTTTGATTTTCAATAACTATCGGAAACCACGTATGAAAAAGCAACTTACTACCAATACAAATAAACTCTACAAACCAAAGCACTAACCACAATCTTCTTATTAACTTTGGTACATCTACAATCTCATTTATAAATTTCTCTATTTCAATTCCCTCTTTCATAACAAAAAAGTGATTAGTTTCCTAACCACTTCCGTGTCATTTTTTAAAGTTTGCCTTTTAATATTGCAATTTCGTTTTCTAGTTTTGTGATTAATGAACTATTATTGCTAACAATAGCACACGCTTTTTCATAACTTTCTACTTGATTGCTTACATCAAAACCTTCGATACTCTTTAATACTGTGAAACTTTGGACTATTTTCATAGCCCCATCAGACTCCACCTTTAGTTTGTTTAATTGCTCTTGTAAATTCTTAATGTTTTCTTTAACTAATTTTCTTTGTTCTGGTGTTAAACGGCTTAACTTTTCATTCGCTTTTGCTTGTAAGCGTGCATCAATCTCGCTTAAATTTTCCGCACCTAATTTGTTGATAGAACAGAATACTGACAAAGCTGTCCATAATACTCCACCAACACCAATTATTACCTTAAATAATACAGGGTTCGTTCGGAAGATTTGATAACGATCTAAATAGCCCCATAGAGACATAAAATTAACAAACGCTACACATGCAATACTTACTACGATATTTGTGATTGTACATTTGTTAAAATATAGCCACTTAAAAAATTTTTTAACTTTATTCATTGCTTTCTTCTCCCTCAAAATTTCGATAGTAGTAGCAATGTCTTTCGCAAGATTTTGCCCTTGCTTATATGGATTGCTTGCAACCTCAATGTAACTAACTCGTGTCTTTTGGCTTGTTGTGTTACTCTCTATTAATTCCTTGCTCTTTGTTGTGGTTAGTGTTTTTAAAAAGGACAAAAAACCAACGATTGTAACCAATAGTATCAGAAAACTACTAAAGTTGTCCATCTTTGACTTGTCATAGCCATTGTACCAAGCAACTCCAATTGCTACTAGCAAACCAACCCACAGATTCCAATTCTTCTTCATTTCCAAAATCCGCCTTAATTATAGCAAACATTATTTGCGTTGTCAAGCATTTTTACAAAATTTGTTATTTTTTTCTGATTACAATATAAAAATTAGACCTATTTTAAACCACATATTGCCCACCAATATTTACGTGCAATATTCCAACATCATCTTTACGCATAGATATAATTAAACCATTCGCATAACATTTGGCTTCTGAAGGAGTTCCAGCACCTATATTTACATTAATACTTTGTTCGCCCTCACCGTATTGTAATGTATTTGAAATTGTTTCATTTTGCCCTGCTAATGTTAAATCTAATCTGTTTCTTGCTATTTCATCAAAAGTTACTAATATTAATTTGCTATTTGTTAGACATACAGCATTTGGGCTGTTAGTAATTTGATGGTCATACCATGTTTGGTCAGTGATTGTGCTATAAAATATTACTTCAACATCAGTATTTACAATTTCTAATTCAAGCATTGCACCTTGAAATTGTCCACAATTTCCTAAATCAAAATAATATCTACTACCGCTTTCACCAGTAAATTTAAACTTACAATAATCAGTAGTACCATTGCCAAGCATTGCCCATTTGTCAGTGTTTGCTTCAGTATAAACTGGATGGCTTGTTCCACCACCACCACTAATAGTTAAAGGGTCTTTTCCAATAATGCTCTCGCCATTAATTCTTCTAAATGGTATTGCAGCTAAAGTATCCCCGTTTTTATTTATTAAATCTACCTCTGTATAATCATCTGCAATTACATCTACATTAATATCAGCCACATCGTTAACACTTGTTATTGGTATATCTTTCATTGTGCCATTTGCTAATTTTTGTTGTAATTGATATTTTGCCATAATTAAAACTCCCCTTTCAAGTTTCTAACTAATTCTTTTAAAGAATAAACCACCAACGGCTAAATTTGTACTTGGTTGCCCTGTACCTGTGTCAAATTCAATAATGTTTCCACCACCAGTAACAATACCTTTTGCATTAACTTGTACCGCACTATAAGCACCAGCAGTTACACCACTTGCACCTAATTCAACACTAATAGATTTGTCAGCTGAACCATCAAAAGTTGCGTTTCCAGTACCTAAAATATCTGTAGTATTATTTGACTTCTTGCCACTATTAACATTAACAGTTATCTTTCTTGCAGTTGTTAATTTGTCAGAAGTTGCTGATTTTTTTGCATTAACAACATTAAATTCTGCTTTCTTGCCAGTACCAGCACCAATGCTTACTTTATCACCATTTGTTGTATCTGGTGTAACAGTTACGGCTAAATCTACATTTGTTGCTTTTGTAGCTTCAGCTGCTTTTGGAACTACTGTGTCACCATTTAAAATTTTAGTTACATTTTCTTGAACTGTGCCTAAAGCATCATCTAAATTTTGAATATTAGTTTTATTTGTGCCTGCTAAAGTATTAATAGCTTGCAATGCACTTTCAACAGTTGTTTTAGTAGTGCCATTAACATTAATTGGTGTTACTAAATTTTTTGTTTGATAATCTATTAAATCAACTTTTCCTTCTAATGGTAAAAGTTCATAGTAACCATATGTACCTGTGTTTGTTGATAATATATCACTAACCCAGTAATCAAGGACACCTTCCTCTTTAATGTATAAACTATCGCCTATTCTATATTGATTTTTTGGAGCGGTTTTTAAAGCTGTAACCATAGCACTATAAGTTGCAAAAGAATAAGCTGAAGAGCGACCTTCGGCTAATGCATACGCTTGGTCTGCTTTTGTTTGTGCTTTAGTAATATTTTCAGTATTTGTGCCAATTTGGTCAACTTGTGTTTGTGTAATTGCTACGTTGTTAACATTGCTTAAACCAACAGTTGCTTTTGTAACTTGAACATTAACTTTTTTGCCTGTTGGTGTAATTTTTGTGCCATTTAATTGTACTTCATTAATTACATTTTCTTCAGCTGGCGTTGAAATAGTAATATTTTGCCCTGAAACTGTAACACCAATATTTGTACCTTCTGCAATATTTACCGCACCTTTAACACCATTAACATTTGTAACGGTACCACCACCAGTAATATCATTAATATTACCTTGAATGCTTTCTAATGCTTGTTGAACGTTTGTACCAGTAACACCAGCAATTGCTTTAATGTTTGTAACTTCAGCTGTTGTTTCAGGGTAATATTGTTGCAATTTTAAACCATCAGCAGTATTGACTAATTGTGTAACTTGCGTTTTTTTCTTATCGCTTAAAATTTCATATGCCATTTTTAAATATTTCCTTTCTTCATATTTAACAATAAATATTCGCCAACTTGCATATCGGTTGGAACACTATCACCATTTCGTAAAATGTAAGAGTTCAGTTCTCGAATATTTACCTTTTTACTTTCAGTATCATTCTCGTTAATATATATAAATTGTTTACTTCTATCTATATTAACATCTATATTTGGTAAAACGTTTAATCTTCTTGGAACAACATTTTCTGCTAGCAAGTTCAATTGTTTCTCACTAGCAAAACCAATGTGTCCACTATGCTCGTAATCAAGGTTTACTAATCTCGCATGATCATTAGTAACACCACCTACAACTATACCTTCACATTCAAGATTAATTGTTTTATCTTCTAACACAACATCAAGTGTAGTCTTTATACCCTCATCAATTTTTTTACATACGTTGACTCTCATAGGCTATCACCACCTATTCAACAACAACCATATTATTATGCATTATTGTTCGTGCTATTGAACCACTCTCGTATTTAGTTGTATAAAAATATTCGCCCTTTTTAAACTTTGCACTAATTTCTTTAGTGAAATTTAGAGTTATCGTTGAACTACCAACAGTTTCAAAACTTTGTATTAAGTCCCCTGCACTATTGTAAAAATCAACAACAAATTTATCAGTGTCAAGCAACTCAATAGGATTGCCTTCTTCATCTGTTAAATTAATAATAAAATCGAATGAAAAGGTATCGTTCATATACCATTTTATTGTGCCACAACAAACTCTTGGAGATTCGTTGGCTACTGGAACTATATTACTTTCACATCTACATACAATTCCCATAATTATGCACCTATTATACTTTCTATATATAAAACATTTGTAGTTGTATTACTATTAGTTAAATTAGTAATTGTTATTGTATTATTAGTTTTATCAAGCAAGATTTTAACTTTTTGAGTAGTATCTGCAAAACTATCATAAATTTGTACTATTTCAGAATGTTCAAACAAATAAGATGATACTGTACCAATAGTAACACTTGCATATCTTCGTATATTATCAGTACCCATAAAATAAAATCTAAACACAAATAAACATGAAAATTTGCTAAATGATAATGGTGTAGAGTCTTTTGAATTAATTAAAGCAAAATCTATATTTGTATTTAATGGCAAAGATTTTTTATTTTGTGTTTCCTCATAAATAGTCGTGAATAATGAACTAATTGGGTCGTTGATAGCTGAAACCATTGCGTTTAATTTATCGGCATTGATTATTGTGCCTTGAGTTGTTATATTAGCATCACGTTCAAGCTGTATAACTTCTTCTGTTTCACTTGCTGTGCCAACATTTCTTTTCATTTTGTATTGATTTAAATTTGTCCCCGCTTCATCAGTAAAGGTTAATTCTAATTTACTCATTTATTTATCACCTCTTTCTTTAAGTGATTATTTTGGAATTATTTCCCAAAATCTTTTTACCAGTTATGTCGAAACTCCATAACTTGCTCTCTATTTCTGCCATTGCTTGCTCTATCTTGTTTGCATCAATATAACTAAAATTTTTCTCTGGTGTCAAATACCCAAAAGTTTTATTAGCGTGTGTTTTTTGTAACAAAATATTTAAGGATTCAATTATTTTTTTGTAATCTTCATAATAAGGTATATCTGATATTGACCAAGTATATTTATTTAATAAATCATAAATGCCTAACCTATCACCAATATCAAAAATAAACGTTGATATTCTTGTAAATTCGGTTGCTACATCATAATAATCAGTTGGTTGCCAAACTTTCATAATTAATCCTCCATAATTTCTTTTGCTTCAACTTCTGCAAAGGAAGTTCCATTTAAAATTACTTTTGTAATAACAACTTTTTTGGTATTACCATATTTGCTTTCGTACAAATAAGTATGTCCTGGTTCTATTATACCACCATTAAAATTAGTTTTAAAGTTAAATGTATTTAAACTATCTATACGTTGCCTATAACCAACTAATCTGTCGGCAATTGTCGAAGTTTCTTTTGACCAATTAACAGGGTCTTCCATAAAATCTGAAGTAATAAATGGATTATCGATTGTTTCATTTTCATAGTCATTGTTTGATATAGTGTAAGATTTATCATAAGTTGTCGTTTCAATTTTACTTGTTACTATATCATTGCCTTTGTCATCTTTTCCTGTAACTTCTTGAACATTTTGATAAGTGTAAATTTTAACAGTGTAATTCTTTGGTTTTGCTTCTTGAAAACTTTCTTCAAATATATAATTTCTTGTTATTTTAAATGAATTATCTACAAAACGATCGCTAACTATTGTTTGCTCACCATAAAATTTTAAATTATTCTTCAATAGTTGTGTGTTAAATAATAATTTTTGCTCGTTGTAGTCAATTAAAACCATTTTATTACGAAATTGTCCTGTTGTGCTATTCTTTTGCGATGCATAAGATGCTTCTACTAACATCCTTAACGCTTCATTATAAGAACTTTGATTTGGAATATAACCTTTTAAAATTATCACATTGTTAGTGTAATCTTCTTTGAGATTGTCCCCACTATCAAGGTCTTCAAAAGCAATTGCATTTCTAAAACCACTTAAGCCAGAATTTCGATTTAAAAGTCCTAACCAACTTGACAATGTTTTTGCATTATTGCCAAATTGTGGTGTTTCATCTTCATTTGAATAAACTAAATTATAAGTATCTGAATAATTTGTAACACTTAATATTTGATTTTCCCAATTATAAACATTGTTTCTTGAGTTAAATTTGAAAGTTTTTACTAAAGGATTTTTAATTACCTCTATACCAAATTCGTTTTTATCTCTATCTTTTACATAAATGTCAACTGAAATTGGCTGATTTTTAAAATAACTTAATTTGTTATTTGCGTTTTGAGGGTCGTATTCGTTATTAACATCTCTTAATTTCAATGAAAGCACATTTGAATTAAATTCTGAATTATCAGCACTAAACTCTTGCGTAATCTCGTAATCAGTTATAATTTTATTAAGATTCTTAAACACACCACTATAAATTGTGTTTACTTTTGCGAACCTTTGATATTTTTGCGTTTCGCCATCAAAAACAACTGAATTATCGATTTTTATTATTTCAACGATAAATTTTACGTAAGTTTTTAAAGTTTCAAAAATATACTCTTTTTCGGCGTTATTTTCAACACTTATAGTTTTGTCTAAAACTTCTTCATTGTTATCGTTTTCGGTATAGCACTCGATTTTAAAATTTGTTGCTATTTCACCAAAAACTATTGTGTAATAACTTGCAGACAATGATGTGCCTTTAATTACAAGTCTAGGGTGTGAATTAAATTCACCAGTATCTTTATTGCACATCCAAGTAGTCCACCAAAATATAGGGCTATTTTTAACACCATCAGTTGTTGAATATGATTTGTCTAGGAATTTAAAAGTGCCATCTAATTTAACACGTTTTTCTTCACACGATATAAAATAGTCTGAATATGTTGGTTCATAAAATTCTTCATTGTATTCTTCAATATCTTTAGTTTCGCCACTTTTTATCAAATCTAGGTTGCTAAAACTTTGCTTATTCGTTACTACAACTTCTCTTCCTATGCCTCTTTTACTACCTAAATAAAATACTTTTCTCGATACACCCTCCCAAGAAAAAGAAGAAACATCGTTTTGTACAAACGATGTTGATAATCCTCTCCATATGTTGCAATTCTCATCGACAAATAGGTATAACTCCGTTTGAATATCAGTCCTATAAAATCTTTTCTTAACTAATTCATTTGAGGAAGGGTCTAAATATTCCGCCTCGAAACTTTTTGGTAGGCTTGTTAAAGTCTTATACCAATTTTGATATTCTGTTGTTCCTGGTATCAAATCCCATGTTAAATCTAACTTTATGTATGAGCCTATTCGCTCACGATACATTTCACCAGTTAATGGGTTTCTACCACTACCCTCTTTGTCAACATCCGCATATGATACTTGATATTTAGTGCAAGCAGGAGCAATAACCGTTTTTGCAAAACCATTTTCATCAAAAGTATATATTTTTAAAATTGTTGGCATAATTGCTCCTTTCTACGCAAATTTCTTACCTCTGCGTGTTGCTTCGTTTTGTAAGTCTTTAAAAATACTTTCACTTACTTTTCGACCATTTAATTCGATTGGTCTATCGCTTAAGTCATCTATTGCATCTATGACTTTTTGATTGCTATTTAATATTGCTTGTGCAATTGGTAATGATGCTTGAACAAATACTTCACGCATTTTATTTTCTGGCGATACAATTTCAGGGTTATTTCTAGCACCTGAATATTCACCAACCAATGCAGGTGTAGGTCTTGTAATAACACCACCACTTGCTAAAGGTGTGTAAGAACTTGTGCTTGTACCTCGACCACCACCATTGCTATTTTCTCTACTAAATAAATTTTTAAAGAAAGTTTTTACTTTCCCTTCGGCAAATAACTTCGCTATTGCTTCGATTAATTTTGCTATCAAAGCTATAACAGTTGTAATTCCAAGTATAATCCAAGTCAAAGGGCTAACTGAAGTTGCTATATTTATTGCTATAATACTTGCTAACAATAAACCTAACACTGTTGAAAGTGCTTTGCTCTTTGAAATAAAATCAATTACTTTTGCAATAATATTTATTACTAATGCTAAACCCTCACCCAAAAACTTAATAACTGGTGTTAGCACAGGTGTTAATACTGATGTTATACTTGAAGCTAAATTTGCTATTGACTTGATCAAATTCATAATTGAATTTCTAAACTCTTCACTATTGATAAATAATGTCGCAAATAGTGTTGCAATCGTTCCTATTATTACCAATGATTTTGGCAACAATTTTATAAATTGTCCTAACATTTGCCCTGGTTTTGATATTGCTGAAAATACTTTTGATTTTGATAAAGCTGAAAATATTCCAACTTTTGCAGGCTTTTCAACAACACCACTAAATGCGGTAAAAATATCTTTTACTTTTTTAATATTCTTCAAATTAGGTATATCAGTTTTACCAGTTATTGAGGTCATTACTTTTTTCAAATTTTCAGGAAGACCTTTAAAAAATTTAAATATTCCAACACCTTTTTTAAATGTTATAATTGAAATTAAACTTGTAAATGTAACTTTTAAAACATTTAACATTCCAGCTAAACGGTTAATCGCACCTGAAGTCTTTTCAATTTCACCATTTTCTTTTCTTGTGTAGCCTAACCAATTAAGTATATTGTCAGCTACCTTTTGTGAACCATTGCTTACTTTTTGAATTAATTCTTCATATTCGCCAATTTTGCTTGTCAAGAAAGAATAATCATTTACGGCTGTTTTAGTGTTAGAACTTGTGCTAGATAAAATGTTTAATTTATCAAAGCCTAATAAACTTCTCTTTAATTCAGTTACGGCATCAGTGGCTTCTTCGGCACTTTCAGTAACTCCACCTATTAAACCACCACTTGCATTTTTAGTAAAATCTTGATATTCATAACCTTTTATTTTGTTTAAATAATTTAAGAAATCTCTTAATGCTATTGTCGCACCAAGTACTTTTTCTGAAAGGTTTCCAACTGAACCTAAAAACAATCTACCAAACAAAGTAAGTATTTCTTTGGTTGTTTCTTGAATTTGTTTTAAAATATTGGCTGTATTGCTTAAAGTCTTTTCAAAATCGCCAACCGCACCAGTTCGTTGCATTTGTTTTTGTAAAGCAATTATTCTTAATAAACGTTTTTCGTTTTGATCTAATTGCCTCATAGTTTTTGTGCCACCAATTTCTTTGTAAATGTTATACAAAGAGGTTTCACTAACATCATAACCCGCAACAGTACGTATTGTTCTAATTTGACCACTTAACACTTGTTGAAATTGTTCCATTGATTTTTGGATTGGAACATTAAACAATGAACCATAGTCAATCGCCATTCGTGTGATTGTTTCACTTAATTTGTAAGTAACATCGCTTGATAAACCACCTAAACTATCTAACATGTTTTTAAATGTTGATTGATAGTTCATTATACTTTCAGTCGATAAGTTGAAAGCACGTGTTATATTGCCAACAAACTTTAATGACTTTGAGTATTGGTCACCCATTGAAACTTGGAATTTATTTAAAGTTTCTTCAAAGTTTACAGCATAGCCAACCGCATTTGAAAGTTGTGAGGTAAATCTTTTAGTATAATTATATATAGCGTATATTTTAGCTAAATTAAATATTTTACTTTTGGTAAGGCTATCAAAAATGTTTTGTGTTTGATTAGCCGTGCCATTGATTTGTTGTAATTTTGCTTGTGCCGTTTTTAAACTTGCACTTGCCTTTTCTATACTTGAAGTGCTTACTTTTTGTTTGTTTAAAACTTTGATTGCATTTGTAAATGCCTTGCAAGCACTTTCTGATTTTCTTAATTCACTTGTAAATGGTTGAATCGCTTTTGTTAAACCCTCAAACTTTTTGCCTGTTTGGTCTAAATCTACGTTTGACTTCGCAACTTTTTTCATTGCGTTGTTTAAATAGTTTAGTGCTGTGGTTAGCCCTTTAAGCGATTGTATCGAACCATTTGCATCTTTTACTTGTGTATTAACTACTAAATTGCCTAATGTGTAATCAACTGGCATTTTGTTGTTTTCTCCTTTCTTCGGCTATTTTTTTAATACTATATAACTTATTATTATTTTCAGTATTATCAATAGTATTAATATAACCTTTTGGCTTATTATTTTCTTCGTTGAAAGGATTGTAAACATCTTTGGAATGATATTCATATGGCTTTGGCGTTTTCTTTGGGTCTCTCATAGCATTAGCTAAAGCTGTTACTTGTGCATCATAATTATACAAACCTTGCAAATATGCTTGTTTGTGTAATCGATTGTAATATGCTTTTTGATATGCTAAAAATAAATCCTCATCTTCATCCCAATACTCATGTGGTGTCATTCCATATTCTAAAGCTAGTGGTAATTCTTCACAAAAATAAAAATGCTCCAAATCACCACCATACTTGTCGTTTAAAATGTTTAAATTTCGATTGAATCGTATTGAATTGGTGTCGTTGGTTGTTCTACTTCTTCCTTCTTCTCCAATTCTTCTTTCTTCTTCATTTCCTCTAGGTAAGGATGAACTTTGATTGTTTCCCCACCTGCTTGAGTAAAAACCCAACTAATGATTGCTGTTTCTAATTCTATTACTTGCTCAAACCCATAAATTTCTTCATTATAGTCTAATATATCTTCAAATTTCTCGTGGTCTACACTTGAAACAGTTTGAAGTATTGTATAAAGTAATTCATCAGTTAATTCAATCTTTTTCTCATCACTAGCTTTTTCAATTTCGCTTGCATTTTTAACTAGATTAATTTTTTCTCTTCTAGTTAATCTGCGAAATTCATATTTATTTCCTTCTCTATCTTCAATGTATGGTCTCATTTTTATATTCCTTTCAAATTATTTTTTTTAAGCACCAACAACCAAAACTTTTATTCTTCTTTGGTTAGATGCATAATTATCCTTCTTTGCTACAATAGTAACAATAGCACTACCAGCTGTTGCTGAAGAACTTGCTTTAATTGTTATGCTTTTGCTACCTTTTTCAATCAAAACATCAGTATTATTGCTTGAAACATCCAAAGTTGCATCGCTTGGATCAGTTAAAAAGTTTATAGCAATGCCTGTTGTATTTGTTGATAAAAGTTCAATACTAGCAGGAATAGGTGATAAAATTGAAACAGTATCTTGGAAGCTATCATATAAATCTTCAGTAATGTATTCGTTTGCGTTTGTTACAGCAATTGATAATACGATTGTTTTAATATCTGAAGTTCCAACATCTGCTAAATGGTATCTAGGTTTACCTGTAAATTCTTGACCAGAAAAATCATCTAAATCAATATATGCAAAATTAACTTCTAAATCGTTGATATTATCGCATATAGCAATATAGTCAAGATTATAAGGCAAATTAATTTCAATTGTTTCAGTACTATTTTTACCCATTACATTTGTAACGTTTCTATTAGTAGTTGAAGAGTATTCAATTGTATCTGGTGTACCAAAAACCGCTGGTAAACTTTCTACTGGTGCTAAAATATGATATTTTGTTTCGCTTGATAATCTATAACATAACGCTGTACCTAAACCAGCACGAACATTATGCTCTTTAAATTCTCTAAAACTTCTGCCCATTTGTTTTCTCCTTTTAAATTTTTAATACAACTTACTTCTACTTGGTATATAGTTAGTTGTAAATCTTAAGTTCGCTTGATAACTATCTTTTAGAGGGCTATCAAATTGTGGCATAATTGCTATTACACCACCGTTCATATGATAATGTCCTTGCATTACCTCAATTACCAAAATTGCTAATTCTCTAACAATTTGTTCACTATTATTGTTTTTATTACAATATATGTTTATATCATAATTAAGTGTTCTTGTAGTATTATCATATGTTGTGCTTTGTGTTTGTAATTTGTTTATCGGTTCGCTAAATATTACACATGGTGTTTCTTGTGAAATTTTGTTTTTCAAAACCTCAACTTTCTTGCTCCCAACGTGATTATTATTGTATGTACTCTCTACATAGTCTTTCAATACCTCGTAAATTTCATTATAAGGCTCAAAAACCGTGCTATTTTCAACTTTTGTGTTTAACATATACTTTTATCACTCCTATTTAACTTAAACCAATAATTTGCCTATAAATACGCTCGTAAATTTTTGCAAATTCTCCATTTGAATAATAATCAAAAAATGCATCCCACAAGAATGATTTACCCTCATAACCAGTAAAACCTTTAACTAGGTAACCATCTTTTTCATTGTACCAATTCCACCCAAACGCACCATGATTATTTACATCATATTCGTATCGAACTTCATCGGCTTTTTCGTGTGAACCATAGCCCACAATACCAGTACCAAATTCAACATAAGCCCCTTTTTCATTGGTATTTCTTAACTCGTAAGTATTCTCACTTGTTTTTGTAATTTGCCAATATTCTCTTAAATTCAAAGTCCCTGCAAAATAACCAACTCTATTTTCTAGATTGTCATTTGCCTTGTCTCGAATCCATTCAAGGCTTTCAATTATAAATTGTTCGTTAACGATTTTAATAAGTTTTTGGTATTGCTTAATTCTTGCTTGTATGTCTCTTATTGAATTACCATCAAACTTTATATCTAACATAATATATTATTTGTTTTTAGTATTATAAATTGAATTATTTATAAATGGATTCATATTTGCATAATCTTTTTCAACATACCAACCATTTCTTAAATAATCTTCTTTTTGTCGTTCAGGAACGGTCTTAACTGTTGTACCTTTGCGTACTTTTATAGTTTTTTTTCTTTCTTCCATTTTAATCTTCTCCTATCTCTTAATAAAATCAATCTTTGTTTTGTAATTTTGTGGCAATACTGACTTAACAACATAGTTCGCATTCTCACAATACTTGTTATCGCTTTCTGCTAACTTTCTTAACTCATCTTCTGAAATTAAGCCATCGTTCAAATATACCCTATCGCCAACATTTATTACACCTTGATAATAGGCTCTATCTACAAAAGCTCGATATACATCCGTTATCTTCTCGCCATATTGTAAATAGCTTGTCATACCAGAAACTGGTTGATAATTCAAATAGTATTTTTTTGGCTTATCAAAAATCTCAATTTGCCAACCATCACTATTTGTTTCAATACTTTTTCTCTTGGCTATCCATATTTCTTTTTCCCACATACTCTAATACCCTTTTACTGCTGCTATCGGAACTATTTCATCCCTCAACGCTTGTGATAATTGAGCTTGATTCCAAGATATTGAGATGCCATTTTCAGAATAAGATATTGCACTTGTAGCTCCAGAACGCTCTATCATTTCTTGCATACAACGTATTAACCAATAATGATAATGTTCATAAGCATACGCTCTTTGTGTTTCTGATACTGTATATGAAGATTTAAAAAGAAGATGTATTAAGATTTCTTTTGCACTTTCATTAAGCATTTCTAAATCACTCATTTTTATTTGAGGATATTTGTCGTGAAAATAACTTATTGCATTAACTTTGTTACAATTACAATTCATCTCTTTACATCTCCTTGCTTGTTATTTTTTCTATGCTACTTTTAATGTTACGATTTGGTCTGGGTAAATGTCAAGTGATGGTAAACAACGCATTGCAATTTTTGTTTGAATAGAAACTGCATCAGTGTCTACTGTTTCAACAATAGCAACACCATCATCAATGATTGAAACTGTAGCAACATTAGGTGTATTTAACAATACTCTTTCTTCAGGTGTAACTGAGAATACAATATCGCCTAATTTTCCAATAGGGAATAATGAAATGATATTATCTGGGAAGATTTGAGCATCGCTCTTATCATCTTTCATATAATAAGTATCATTTACATATAATCTTACATTTGTTCTTGCATAAATTAAATTTAATACATCAGCATCTGATATATCGGCACCACCCCATGGATTAACAAGAAGTTTCTTAATTTTAGCATTGTTGACAATATAATCAAAAGTTGTTGGACTACACATTGCTCTTGCAACGCCATTAATTTTAGCATCTTTTTTCATCTTTCTAATATCTTTTAGAGGGTCAGAATTTTCTAAATCGCTCCATTTTGCTGTACCAGCTAAATCAGTCTCTTTTGTAATTTTATAAGTTGCTGTAAAAGCTGCACCATTTGAGGCAAAAGAAACTTTACCTTCAGAAAGTAATTGATTAACCATTATTTCACGTGTCATACGTGAACTTAAGTAAAGTTGATAACTATCGTTAAACATACGATCATATACCATTTGAACTAATGCACGATTAGGGTTTCCCTCTAATTTCATTAATTCAATGATATGTTTTTCATCTACTTGCATACCTTCTTTGAAGAATGGTATCTTTTTTTGTTCAACAGTAATTTCGCCTCTTTCACGATAAACTGTTTTAGAATCAGGGCTATTTAATAGTAAAGCTGGTGTATAACCACTTTTACCAGAAACTGAATCAATTGTATCTTCTAATTGTTTTCTTGAACCAAATAACTCATCGATACCAACGTATTTAGTTTCTTCTTGCTTTCTAGCATCCCAATAAGTTTTAATGTTTTTAGTTGTATATAATTCTGCAATTGATGGCATATTAGAAACCTCTTCCTTTCATATAAATTATGTCGTGAGGGAAAGTAACCTTTGAGTCAAGATCAAAACCTGCATCCATTTTTGCCATATCAATAACACCAGCAAAAGCAACAGTTGCTGTTGTTTGACCCGCAGTTACATCTACATCGTGAATAACTACACCTTGTGTTTTAGCACCATTAGTTGCATCGTTTGTTGCAATTAAAACTGCTGTATCTCTGTTTAATAAAGCGTTAGTTTCGCCACCAACTGGTGTACCAGCTTTAATAATTTTTTTGCCGTTTGAATCGGCAGTTAAGCCTGTATTAGTCACTTGACAAGGAAGTGTGTAATAAAAGCTATGCATGTCTAATACTGTTTTTTCAAAATTGTAATTAGCCATATTAAATTTTTTCCTCCTGTGAAATTTTTAATTTGTTTTAAAAGAAATTGCTTTTTTGAGTAGTTTTTGAAGCTCGTTTTGCCATTGCAATAATTTCATCATCAGCAGAATTTGGTGTTTTAATTCCACCAGTCACATTGCTAGATTGCATAAACTCGGCTATTGCATTTTTCTTTGCTTGTTCAATTTTTGCACTAACCAATGTCATAATGCTTTCTAACATTTCGTTTTTGTTTTCTTTCAACTTTAAAATATTTTGTGCTTCTTCGCTACTAAATAAGTTGTTTTTAGTTAATGACTTTTCAAGAGTTAAGTTTTCTAATTGGCTTTCATAATTTGCTACTTTTTCACGTAAAGCCTTATCTTCTTCTGCTTTTTTCTCTTCATCAGTCATTTTTTGTTGCACTTGTTTTTTCAAACTTGCTAATTCACTTGAAGTTTTGTCAAAACTTGCTTTAAGTTTTTCATATTCTTCGTATGAATACGTTTTTAGATTTGGATTTGGTTCTGGTGTAGGTTCTCCCTCACCAAAGAATTGTAATTTAAATGGAATTTGTGTTTTGTTTGCTTTTAAAAAATTCATATTTTTTTCTCCTTGCGTTTTTTAAAGTTTTCTCTAACTTCCTGCGTTTTTTAAAAAGTTTTCTCTAACTTTGTTTGATTATATATAATTAGTTTATTTAACTATTTATACCTTGATTATTATTTTGTTGTTCGATTTGAGCTTGATTTTGCTTGTTTTTCTTCCAATCATCGCCTAAACCATCAACATCTTTTGTAATACCACAAATTGACAATATTGCCTTTTCTGGTACTAGTGCTTCATTTAACATCTTTAATGCTTCAGCTTTTACTAATAAGTTGTTTGACATATTAATGTTAAATTTAATTGCAACATCACTTGCATTTATCTCATTAACTGGGCATTTTTCTGTTAATTTGCAAATCTTAATTATGTTTTTCAATAATTCACGTTCGTATTTTATCAAATATTGTTGGTCTACTTGTGCTTGATTTTGAGCTGATTCCCAACCATTGCCAAGCAATCTCGCTTGCCCCGTGTCGCCACCACTCGTAACATTTCCACTTGCTTGAGGTACAGCTACAATGTCATATAAGGCTTTTAAAACCCTTTCGTAAAATTGATTTGTTGAACCTTGATCAAGTTTGGTAGAAACAAGTTTTAAGTCTGCTGGTGTTTGTGGATTTTGTGTATTAAGTACAAGTACACGCTCTCTTTTCAACGTTTTAATTAAGTTTATAAAGTCTTCATCAACTCTTTGGTTAATCATAACTATAAAACTATTAATTTCTTCCTCAATACCATCCATTTGCGAACTATCAATATTGTTTATTAAGTTTTGCAATTGAACACCAATTTCGATAATACCTATTCTATCTTTGTTTAAACAAAACTCTTGAATAGGAATATAACTATATGGTTGTGGAATATCTTCGATTGGTTGTACAAAATTATTGTTTTTATAAACTATTCTTCGATATGGCATATAAATTTGCACTGTCTTGAATGATTTGTAGTTTTCTGTATTGCGGTCATCACTTATTACCATACCAAATAATGGTTCATTTGGAATATCGTTTGAATACACAACACATGTTTGCTTTACTGGCATATTTACTAATTCAAAAGGTGCTTCGCTTTCAATATCATACTCACTTAATTTTTGCCTACGTGGAATTAATCTTAGGTAAGCAACACCAAATTCATACAAATCTTGTGCCTTTTCAATATCTAAACTTGCTTTGTTAACATCGTTTAAATATGAGTTTAAATATGTCATATCATCAGTGTCTATTTTTTTCTCGTTTGTAATAGTGTATTCTAGTGGATTACCATACATAAAACCTACTTTAAAATTTACTTGTTTATATATATGATTTTCTACTACTTTATTATTAATTAGTGATTCATCTTTTCTTAATTTTGAAAAAATCGCTTGATTACCTAAATAATATTCGTGTAGAGTTTCAATATCGCTAACATTTCCATTAAAAATACCTATTGTTTGATTTAGATATTTTCTTAAAGCAATTAATGGGTCTTTCATAAAAAGTTCTTTAGAAATAGGCATTATTACTTTTTCTCTACCTTTAAACACTTTTGGCATGTATAAACTCTTTATTGCTTGTTCTGTTTCTGCACTCATAATCTTTTTTTCCTTTCAAAATGACACACTAGGACAAGTGGAAGTCTTAAAATCGCCTTATACTACAACATTTTCTAATGTTTGTCAACTAAAAAATAAAAAAACCACAAAAATTGTGGTTTAAAAGCCTAAAATTGATTTGTTAAACACTTCCATTGTGTTTGTTCTTTGCTCTTCGCAATAATATTTTACAAACATTGATATAGAGTCGGGACAGTCATCGTGGTCGCCATAGCGTTGCGATAAACTCCACATTGTAAGTTGGTTCATTGCTTTTCCCATCGGACTATTCATTGCAAACATTTTAGGTGCAGGGTAAATTATTTCTTTTTTCATCCCAAAAGATGCATTGCTAATTTTCATTTGCTTGCTTTCATTTGAAGAGTAAAATGGTTCGATTGTCACTGAACCGCTATAATTTAAATCTCTTAATGTATATTTTAATGCAGAATCAAAACTTACATCAATGTTATTTTCATAGCCAACTTTCGTAATTCTATGATTAATAATCTTAAATGCAATATCAAACATTAATTCTTTGGTGGCTTTTTGCTCAAATATTATGTCAATCCAATACCATTTCGACCACCTATTTTTGTCAATTCTATATCGCTTAAAAATAGGCATTGAAAAGAAGTCAGTTCCTTTTCTTGTAGGGTCAATAAATGCATAACATTGTGTTTCGTTTTCCAACATTTCTTTTTTAGGGTAAGTTGAATCATCATAAGTTTGTAGTTTGCTAATTGCAAATAAAAATTCTTCTGGTGGTGTTGGTCTTTGCTGATAAACAGAATTCCAAAGTGCCTCATCCATATTGTCCCTTTTTTGAAGCATTTTTTCTGTTGAATATCGCAAAGGGCAAGTACTTTGATTTGTTACATAATCAAGAATAGGTGTTGAAATAAAGACTGAATTTAAACTTCCATCATTATTTTTTGACAATTCGGTATATTTGAAAGAACTGTCTTCTTCCATATTATTATTAGTATTTTTTATAGCTCTATTATGTAATACATTTAATAAGTCTAAATTAGACCACATTGTACCAACGGCAATTATAGGTTGATATGAACTATCGCCTCTTGAGTTCCATTCAGTATCAAATTTGTTTGTTAATCTCTTGTGTAGGTTCTCATCGTATGCTTCATCTGAACCTTTTGTAATATCATCAATAATTAATATATTTCCTCTTTTACCTGTTGTTTGCCCATCACGTGTTGTTGCGTAAAAGTTTTGAACGCTTGAAAATGCAAATCTAAATCCTATTTCAACTGAATAGTTATTGTATAGCCCACTTGTTTTTCCATCACCAACGTTTCCTATATCAAATTTTGGGAAAACTTTTCTATATTGTGGGCTATCTAAAATGTCAGTTATTTGTTGTATAAATTGTTTGCATAGGTCGGCAGAATATGTTACACGGATTATTGATGCTTCATTATCATAACCCCACCACCAAGCACACAAAATATTAACAGCGTATGTTTTACCAGCACCTGGAAAATAACTTGCTCTTATCATATCTATTTTTTGTTCAAACACTAATTTTTGTGAGTAAAAATAAAAATTTCTAAATAAATGTATGGTTTTAGCCCACAGTTTGTTTGTTTTACCTCTTTCAAGATATAGTGCCATCATTTCCAAGTTTCGATAACAAGCTAATGCATAAAAGTTATCTTCCAAATCAAGCCATTTTTTCAAGCAATCTCTGTTAGGTTGTGCATTTTCTTGTGATACAAGTTTAGTATTATAATGCTTTATTTTATTATTACAAATAGGTAATATTTTATCTCTAATATAATTACAATAAGTTTTAATAACATTTTCATACTTTGGTATATTTTTGTTAGGTGTTAAAAATGTATGTATTTGATAATACAACCACTCATAAAACGAATGCATAAAAGAATAAAACCCTTTATTGCTTTCATCATCATTGTAAACTTCTGGTATTTGCAAAGCTGAACCATATTCTTTTACATATTGTTTAAAAATTCCTATGTTGTCATCGTATAATGCCATTCATATATGCACCTCTATTCTTCAGTAGTTTTTAAAAGTGCTTCAATGTATTCCCTTTCTTTTGAACCAAAAGTTAGCTTTGTTTGGTTATCTCGGCTTAATCGTTTAATATCTCGCCAATATTGTTTTAATGATTTTAAAATCGTTATCTTTCTCTTTTCTAAAATTTCAATTTGGCTCTCATCATTCATTATTTTGTAGCCTTGTGAATATGATGTCAATATTACTTTTTGAATAACATCGGCTTGTCTAATCATTTGTATGTTCTTTCTCAATGATCGTTTATCGATAAAGCAATTATTCTTGGCTAAATATCGCACCAATTCATCTTGGCTAGTCCATTCATCCTTTTCTGATTTTTCTTTTAAATAATTATAAATCATCCATTGTATTTTTGTCATTTTATGTTCCTTCTTTCTTATTTTCGATTTTTGTAACTATTTTTACCACCTTTAGAGTGCATACTTAATATATTACTATTTAATAAATCGTTATATTGTATTACTAAAGGTAATTTAGGGTTCTTTTTTGCAAAATTTTGTAGTTTTAGGTGCAATGTCGATTTAGGCATTCCAATTTTTTTGGCAATCTCTCTTATCGACATTTTTTGTTTAACCATTGATGCCATTACTTCTTCGATGCTATTCATTAATTAATTCCACCATTTCTAAAGGCACTAATCTTGATTGTCCTTTTTTAAAATATACCTTTGCTACAAATTGTAAATCTTCTTTTTTTGTGTACGGCTTAATTTGTGTTAATAAATTATCTGCATAATCAACAAAATCATTTTCGCATTTAAAGTGCTTTTTAGTAAATACCTTTTGCGTTCCTACTAATACACCAGTAAATGGTTTAGCCAATTTCACTACTTCGTATTGCTCTTGCTCAAACTCTTCGTTAAGTTTTAAATACTTAATACTTTCAGAATTACCAACATTGCTAATAACCTTTAATTGCTCTGGTTCATAATCTTCAATATCCAGTTTTGGTAAGCAATATTTCATTTTAGTTTTTTTCAAATAACCATTGCAAACAACTTTACAACCTAATACTAAATCTTCTCTATTCATTTTTCATTTTCTCACTTTCTATCTTTTTGTATTCAGAACGGCACTTGTATGAACAAAATGTCAAGTGTGCCAGTTTGTATAACATTTCGCCTTTAATTAATTTAAACTCTTTTTTACAATATTCACATGTATAAGTTTTATATTTACTATAATTCTTATAACCATAATAATTAATATTTGTTTCAGTTATCACTAATTCCCTTGCTTTCTAAACTATAATAAACACGATATGTAACCTTAACATTTATCGATATTCTTGATGCCTTACTACCAGGTTGTTTATATTTAATATTTATAAAACATATTGTTAATAATATACCTAATATAATACCTAATATAAGTGTTGTTATTCTTGCTTTTTTATTCATTAGTTGTTTCCTCTTTTTTTCTAGTAGTTTATATCAAATTGGAAGACTACATACATACTACTTATGAAAGTGTAGAACATTTATTCCAATATAATAAAAAGTACCCTCACTATTTATATTCTTTTTTTTCTCGATCGATACAACTCTATCTTTAAACGGTCTAATTATTGATTTTAGATATTTCTTTTCTACTTCATCTAAAACATCTTTAGCCTCAATTTCTATTTCTTGATCTAAAAAGTTATCTGAATATAAATTCTTATGTTTTACCCAAGAAGGTCCCCAACTACGGCACATAACGTAATGAAAAGCACAATTTGCACAATCTATTGTATTTAAAGCACAATGCTTTTTTTTCCATTCTCTATATTCACTTGGAGTGACATCTCTTAATTTCTTTTTAATTTTCATTTTCTTTATACTCCCTTTTACAAACTTTTATTGGCTTATCAAAAACCATTTCACCACAACATATAACCACTTCCACGTTTTGTTTAATCTTGTATTTTTTTCCTATTTCTTCAAAACTTTGTAAAACTTCAGCAACTTCTATTTCAAGTTCTTCGTTTGTATCTTCGTATTCTCTTTTCAAATAATATTTACCATTTTCAAATTTTATGGTTTTTTGATCGCTCATCCCCCAAGTTCTACAACCAAACCCACATGTATCCAACAAAAGCCCTTGTTTTGTAACTATAAATCTTCCGTGCTTGTTTCTCTTTGCCATAAATTTAATCCTCCATATCAAAGTAATATCTTTCAAGTCGTTCTTTTCCTATTTTTGTAATAGCTTTTTCACAGTCTTCTTTAGTGGAAAAATAAACATTAAATGGGATGTTTCTAGAAATATTATCAAATAGTGGTACGATTCTATTTTGCGTAAAATCATAGGCTATATAATATATTTTATTATTTTTTAAATAATCACTCATATTAAACTTAATATTAGATAACTCTTTTAATTCTTTGATTACCTTTAATTTTTCAACCATATGCTCTGCTTCCTCATCTGTTTTAAAATAATTACCAATATTACAAATACGGCGTTTGTCATTTATATTTCTATTTTTATAATACCTATATTCCATTTCTCCATTTGAATTAACATAAAAATATAATTCACCTTCTCGTGGTTTCCATTTAGGTTCTTCTACAACTTCCCTTTCTCCTACAATTTCCCAATCATCAGCTAAAGCGTTTTCAACAGTAATATTTGAAGCTATTAGTTTGTCAGCATAATACATATTATCTCCGATTAATTTATAATATTGCCAGCCTTCCCAACCTTTTCTTTTAACTTTCTTTCCTTCTAACATTTTTTGATATGCTTCTTTAAAATACATTGTTTTATTCCTCCTCTAAATTTTTATACGTAGAACAACCGTTCTCATAACATTGCTTAAAGCGTTTAAAAACTTCTTCCGCCGTTAAATACCCAAGCACGCTATCCTTTTCTTGTTCTTCTTCTGTTAAACCACCCATAATTTCTAACAAATCCTGTCTGTTGCCATAAGACCCACAATGTTGAATCACATCGCATATTTTTTCTTCTTTTGCACCATTTTTATAAATTATTATTTGATAAGATGGATAATACTTTCTAAAATAAATGATGTTTGAAACAGTATCTTTTAAAACCTTATCTTTAATATGAAATAAATCATCAGTAAATTCAAAAGGTATGTTTGCTTCTCCCAACATCTTTTTAAGCCTAAATATTTCTTTGTATTCCATTTTTAAACCCTCCTTTTCCTCTTTAAAAAATGTGCTATACATATTTTGGCTTTTTCTTTATTCTTCTACCTCTTTTAAAATTTCTTCAAAATTATAATTTCTGTAAGGAATTTCTTTACCTTGCTTTTTAAAACATTCTTTTATAGTTTCTACACAATCAGCACAACCATTACACTTTTTCATTTCGCATAAATCACAAATTCTCATAAAGCTGCAACAAAATAAACCATATTGTGAGCCATATTTATCGTATTGATCGTTGCACCATTTCGTAAAAGCAACAGTCCATTTTCTTTTTTCAGTAGGTGTAATATATAAAGGGTTAATTTCTAAACTATTAATATCAAATAATCTTTCTTTTTTCATGTTTCCACCTTTTAAATTCTTACCATTTTATTTTTTGACCGCAAATTGGACAATAGTTAGTAAAACCTTCTCCTTTTGGTTCCCAACCATTATCAGTTATTTTACCGACCTTGCAAATTTTGCAAGTTGGACATTTATATTGTAAAATTTCAGTTTCAAATTCTTTAATCATTGGCTCTTTAATTGGTTCTTTGGGTGTTTCTTTACTAAGTAATCTTTTAAGTAATCCTATATTTTTGTTATTAAAATGTTCAAATAATTCTTTTGCCTTTTCTTCTGATACTCCTTGAAATTGGCAATAATAATTATAAGCATATTGATATCCATTTATAATTTCTTCTAAAGCTTCTTGGTATTTATTCTTTTCTTCCATTTCATACCTCCAACATTTAACATTTTTTCACATATTATAAACCCAAATATGCAGTAATCTTTATCTAACCCATATTGCTGTATGTCTTTTAAAATATAAGTTATCTTTACAACAATATAACTATTTGTTTCTACTTGTTTGTCGCTGTTATATTCAACAAGTTTAACTATATCACCCACTTGATAATTACAGTCATTTTTTCTTATTTCAAATCTTTTATTATTGTTTAAAATGTCCCAAAAATACTTACTTTACATGATTAATCATTTATTGTACCTCCCTTTTCTAATTTAAGCCATAGAGATATATTCATATCTTTTATCTTGAAAACAACCAACCCATAAACTATCTTTTCTGCTTTCATAGTGTTGCTTTTCTTTATTAAATTCTTCTGCATCTACATAAGATTTAGCATATAATCGTTTGCTAGTTGTATTTTCTAAACTATCAACAATAATTTCCCTTTGCAATCTTAACTCTTCTACTGTTTTTGCACGCGGATTTGACAAATAAATTGCTAATCCTATTGCCACTAAAACACATGTGGTTGTTACGCCAGTAAGAACAATTGGAGGAGAAAATAGTCCATCAACATTATCTAAACTTTTTATAAACCACATCCAACAAATAATACAAATTAAAATTAGTAATATTATTATTAACATTTTATCACCTAATCCTTAACAAAAATGATTTGTTTGTGTGTAGGGTATTTTAATTCGTACCCAAATTTAGTCTCAATATCTTGTTTAATAAATGGCAAAATATAATCTTTTTCATATAAAACGTGAAATACATAATCATAGGTTAACCACTCTTTTAAATTTTCCAAAATAATACTAAAATAATCTTCTTGCAATTCGTGATCGAAATTATCTGCATATCTATACATCAAAAAATATTTATATAATCTTTCTAAATCGTTAATATAACCATATTTTCGTTCTAATTTAGCCAATAATTCTCCTGGAAAATCTTTTGTTACCAACGCTCTTGTTGATTCGGTAACCTTATACCAAAATTTTTCAGGGCTTTGCATATCACGCATTACTATCGTATCAAATAATATAAAGAATGGTTTAAAATTTTCCCAATTATATTCGTGCAACACGCTACTAAAAATAATAAGATTTTTCTTGTCCGCTCTTTTCAAAAGATTAAAAATCTCATCATCAATTATTAATTTGGTTGAAACTAGCATAGTATGTTTTGTTCTAGCTGCTAATAATACTAATTGGTCAGCCATTACTTTATTTTTCTCAATGCCAACTAATATTGTTTTTTTGTTTGTTAACCTTTCGTCAAGAACCTCAAGTATTCGCCCATCTGCACATCCAAAATCAACTATATAATCATAGTCATTAATATCTATTTCATTTAAGAAGAAGAGCTTGTCCTCTAAACTCTTCGCCATACTTTCACAATAAATTTTTGTGTATTCTTCAGTCATATTTATTTACCCCCTTTCAAAAAAATTTCTTCGTATTTTTTGTCTATTTCTTCACTAATTTTACTCATATAATCGTACCATTCTAAAGTTTTAGCATACATATCTTTATTGTAATCACAATTAGGATTTTCTTTGATTAATTCTTTTAATGTTTTTATATCTTCTATTGCACAATATACCTCAGGTGTTGTGTATGAAATATGTTCTTTTACTCTAACGATTAATTTATTAATTTGTAAGGTTATATTCCTAATAGCTCCTTTTTTAATTAGCCAAATACATTCGCCATCATATTTTAACGCTGAAAGCTTTATCCTATCTTCTACACCATAGGTGTAAAAATAAGTTCAAATCTATTATTTAAATCTTCTATTGAATTAATCTTATATGCGTGTCTATAATAAAAGTCGTTTACAAACGGTATAATTTTATATATATTATTCCCATTTTTAATCAATTTTTCTACGTAGTTTTCATAATTTTCATGAGAGTATTCATCAATATGGTATGTATCTATTAAATAAACATCATCGTTTACTTGAAAAGGCAATAAGTTTCCATTAATTTGATCATCAGCCCCACCAAAGCTTTCCTCAAATAAAGGCTTAAATAAGCACGTGCTTGTTATATTCAAATCTTTAAATGTCATAAATCATTTCAACATCCTTCCATAATACCGTTAAGAAAACTTTTTCTGATACTTTTAAAGTGACTTGTTTAGTCTCGTAATTAATTTTATAAATAGGGTAGATTTTATTTCTACCTAATAATACTTTGGTTAAAAATACGTATTGTTCTATTTCACAATCTTCTAATTCTACTATTTTAAACATCTTTTTCACCATATTGTATTGCTAGAATTTGAAATTGTGTACTTGGAATTGGCATTTTAGACCCTAACTCTATATCTTTGCAACCTTTTACTTTTTCAATTTGCACTTCACTTGAATAACTGCCATCAGCATTAAAGTAAACTCCAAAACCATGTGCAAAATATTTATCTTTTTTTACCAAGTACCAAGTCTCCTACTTTTAATTGAACACCATTTTTGTCCTTGATTGGTGTTTCTTCTCCAATTGTTCCATATTCTTTTTGAGCTACTTTTTCAATTTTTACTATTAATTTGTTTTCCATAATCTTATTTCTCCTCTTCAAATAATCCTAATTCTTCTAACTTATATTCTCTATTTGACTCCATATTAGCATATGCAGTATCGGCTTTAGAGTAATTCAAAGTTATATTATCAAAACTGCAATCTAGAT
>ULUJ01028114.1_pt1 | contig 45177 bp, 44 predicted proteins | sample 1958381 | NCBI WGS metagenome assembly ULUJ01 (sample SAMEA4835757, study PRJEB28245) | human gut metagenome | biome: gut microbiome; material: fecal sample | place: Denmark | collected 2008 | reverse complement strand
AAGAAATAAAAAATGGAATTGATAGAACCCACCTTAATAAAATCAGTGCCATATTCTTTGGCAGTTTGATATATTAAAGGAGATATTGCGGGATGTCCTCCAAAATAAAAAGGCAGTTTAAGTTCCATGCAAACTTTTGTAAATGCCATTACAGCTTCGCGGATAGCAGGGGCATTTTCTGTACCATAATATTCCCTGCCAGGGGTTGGAATGCTTGCAGATAAGAATATCATAATTTATTTGTTTATGTCAATTGCCTTGATCGGCAAAGACTGATTTAACCATATAATATGTTCTCTAATATCTTTTCTACAATGAAGACCATTGTAAACTAAATATTTGTTTTTATTTTCAACTACTCCTATTTGATCTATTGCCTTTTTGTAATCAGTTGAATCAGGAGTATGAATTATAGGGTAATACCAAGAGTCATTTTGCTTTGAATATACTACTCCTTTTATGTTTGGTTCAATGTTGTCATCATTGCTTTTTGCTTTAATCTGGTCAATTAAAGCGTTTTGCCTAAATTCAAAAAGTTCAGCCCTTGTTTTTTCTATAAGATAAATAATATCTTTTATGGTGTTGTCTGAAAAAACGGTGTCAGGCTTAATATCGTTATTTAATTCATAAACTTTTGCAAATTCAGCTTCTTTGTATTTATTCACATTATTACTTCTAAGTTCTACAGTCCCGATTTGTAATAAATTTGCAACATTTAACTCTTCCATTGTAAATTTACTAAATTCGTAATTGGGAGTATTGATAAACAGGAAAATTGCTGAATCCGACAGTTCGTGTAGTAAATATTCTTGGAAATCAACTCCGGAATCTATACTATAAGAATCAAGAAACGGGGTATAATGTAATTTAATTAGGCTGTCATATAACTGTTGTGCAAGGTTAAGGCTGTCGTCTCTTTTGTATGAGATAAAAACTTTCCTGTTTACTTCTATATATCCAAACCATTCTAAAATTCTATTTTTAAGTCTGGAAACCTCATTCTCAGAAGGGATAATTATAGCGTTTATAGCTCCCAATTCATTAGGAATGTAATCTTTAAATTTTGAGGATTCACGAATGACAGGTAGAATCATACCTTTATCTACAAATTCTTTTAAAGGTATACTGTCGCACCTCTTGTCAGAATTATCATCGCCAAAATAAAGTACTAGATTATTGGGCTCTTTTATAAAATTACCATAGTCGACAAATTGAATATCAATATAACTTTTCAATTCTTCTTTCAAGCAATTTTCAATATAGGGAGAGCCTAAGCAAACGATTTGATGCATAATTTAGTTATTTAATAATATACAACATAATAAATAATGATGTAATAATAATTATTCCGTAGAAGATAATTAAGGTATTATTTAATACACCATTATAAAACCAGTCCTTTGCTTTTAAAGTGTCTATATTCAGTGAGAAATCTACATCATCCTTTTCTCTAGTTATATCATATAATTTCCTGAAATGTTTTTCTCTAATAATAAAGAAGCTATCAAGAAACCATAGTGCAGGTATTACAATGCATGTAATGACTGCAAAATTTGTATTACTATCCTTTGCAGCCAAGGCAAATAAAGCAGAAACTAGTGTCACGCACCATCCTTTTATCATAAAGGAGTTAGAATTCATTCGTGTTATTATATTTTGAATGAATTCTAAATGTTTGATTTTCTTTTCATTTTTCAGCTTTTCGTTTTCTGTATTACTCATAATATTTTATGTGTTTAATAATTTTTGTATTAGAGACATTATCATCCTTCTGTTAATGTCCTTTATTTACATTCAATTATTCTTTTCTCTTATCTTTCAATAGTTCAATAATTATATCCTTATCCTTCAGGTTTGAATCAAGTCGTAAAATCTGTGAGTTCAGACTCTCTATCTGCTCCTTCAGAAGTTTGATTGTTTCCCTCAGATTCTCTGTTTCTTTCTTTTCGCTGGATAACTGCACTGCCAGTTCAGCATCACCTATCAGATTATTTGCATTACCGTCCAATGCAACGGCTGCAAGGTGTGCCGATATATGATGCTGTCTCGGACAGAAAAGGGAAAAGAAATTGAAGTCCAATGCTTCGCTGACTCTAATAAGCCTGCTCGTTTCCATTGTCTCCCTATCCAGTATGCGGTTTATGTGCTGCTGCGGTACACCTATTTTGCGTCCAAGCTCAGATTTGCTCAATCCAAGCTCGTTACGTCTTTTGTCGATAGCCTGACCTACATGCACGTGTTTTATGTCATTATCCATGCGATTCCTTCAATAAATACATCTTAAACAATAAATCATCAAACAAATATTTGGTTATATAAACCATTTTATGTTACTTTGTAGTGTAACCTATTCATTTGATGAATACAAAGTTAAACATTAAATATTAAACATCCAACAATTATGTCTGAAAACTTAGAAAAAATCCGTCCGGCACTTGTTGCCCTTGAAGTAGGTGAATCCGTTTCATTCCCCATTTCACGTTTGAAAAGCGTCCGTACACAGGCCTCAGAGCTTGGTGCCATCTACAACCGCCAGTTCAAGACCAGGACTGACAGGGAAAACCATACCATCACGGTCAAACGAACAGTATAGAAACCAAATCAGGTTTATATGAAGATATTACAGTTTCTGGATCATCTTATACCATACGAAACATTTCTGAATGACCTGTCCTCCAGAATTGTCAGGCAATTGAAAGCCGACAAGGATGATCCTGAATTCATCAGCCAGAGGAAGGCATACGAGCTGTTTGGCCGCAGGAATGTAGAAAGGTGGAAACGTCAGGGAAAGGTGGTTTCCTATAAAAGACCGGGCAAGGTGGAATACCGCACGGCAGACCTCAGACTTTTGCAGCGTACCACCCAGGACTATTTTGATGAAAGTCAGCCGAAACAGGCAGAAAAACCGGTCAAGAAAGATAAATGATAAACATATTATGGCTAATACACTAATATTGATAAACTTTATTTGTTTAGTTTAGCCGTGATACTCTATGAAATATAAAGAAAGCAATTATAGTAGGTACAGGAATGTGCGTCAGTAACCTTTGTTCGCCAGCTTATAGTTTTGCCACTTAACAATAAAGCCGGACAGGTCTTTTGTATCGCACATTCATAATGATTTTATAATAATGAAAGAAATCAGACCAGCGTGCGATCCAAACGGTGTCTATTCAGTCAAGCGCACCTGTGCTGAACTCGGTATCAGCAACAAGACACTCAAAAAATACAGAGAAAACGGGTATATCCAACCGCTTAATCCTAATAATGTCAGCCGTCCGAAATACTCCGGCCAGTCAATAATCGATTGTTGGAACCTGCTCAGTACGTTATGATAAGCGAAACAACCATATGGAAAGTAAGGGAACTTGCCATAGAAGACGTACTCAGTCCTTATGTCAGACTGTCCAGAAAAGGTTCAACACTGATGGGACTTTGTCCTTTTCATTCCGAAAAGACCGGTTCCTTTGCCGTTACCCCAAGCAAGAATCTCTTCCACTGCTTCAGCTGTAACCGTGGCGGTGATTCCATTACTTTTATAATGGAAAAGGAAAACCTTTCCTTCAGTGCCGCCGTGGAATTTATTGCCAGGAACCATAATATTCCGGTAGAATACATCAGTGAAGAGCGCAGTGAGGAACAGATGGCCGAAGCCAGGCACCGGGAGTCACTTCTGACAGTTCTCGATACAGTCCAGACCTTCTTCCTACAAAATTTAAGAGCAACAGACAAGGAAGAGAGCCTTGATGCCAGGGCCTACGCATACAGCCGGTGGCATGAGGAGTTCTGTGCCTTTGCCGGAATAGGCTATGCACCGAAAGATAGTCAGGTCTTTATAGATTTCTGCAGAAGCAAGGCTCTGAACGAAGAACTGCTGTACGAACTTGGCATGTTCAAGCGTGGTGAGGACGGAAACACATACGCCATGTTCCGACAGCGTATCATGATTCCCGTGAGAAACAGATGGGGACGCATCATTGCCTACACTGCCAGATACATCGGAGACAACAGGAAAGCTCCCAAGTATATCAACTCGGCAACAAGCATGATTTACTCCAAGGGAGAAACAGTATTCGGTATTGACCGTGCAGCCAGACTGCGTGATGCCGACTATTATATCATTGTGGAAGGCGCTCCTGATGTCCTGAGAATGCAGTCAATAGGATACGACAATACGGTAGCGTCACTTGGAACAGCCTGGAGTGACAGCCAGTTCGAACAGCTGAAGAAACATGTTTCTTCATTATGCTTTATTCCGGATTCAGATATAGCTGAAGGCAAACCATACGGACCGGGATTTGAGGCGGTGATGACCAACGGGGCTGCAGCCATAAGAAAAGGATTCCATGTAACAGTCAGGGAACTTCCTTTTGCAGAAATTCCATCCGAAACCGAAGGAGAAATCCAATATGCCAAGAATGATGCAGACAGCTATATCCGCAGCAGGGAGGATTATACTTCACTTCCCGAAAAGCATTTCATTATCTGGTTGGCACAGAAACGTTTTCTTGTAGCCGGTTCCATGGTAGAGGAAAGAAAGTGTGTTGCGGAAATAGCAGACCTATTGCGCTATATAAAAGACCAGCTTGTGTATGACCAGTGCATCGAACAGCTCTCCAGACTGCACGGCAAGGTAAAGCTATGGCGTGATGCCGTTACCCAGGCACGTGGTGAAGCCAGGAGAAGGAACGACAAACCTGCAGCCATGAACGAGATGCAGCGTGAAGCTGAACTGCTTCGCCAGTTCGGACTGTTCGTCAGGGAAAACTGTTACTACTCCATCGGTGAAGATGATGATGAACCGTCAAGAATCTCCAACTTCATAATGGAACCGCTATTCCATATCGAGGATGAGATAAACGGAACCAGAATCTTCCGTATGAGGAATATGTACAATGTATGCAGGGTCATAGAACTGAAGGAGTCGGAACTCTGCTCACTGAGCAACTTCCAGCAGAAGGTTGGTTCACTGGGCAATTATGTATGGCTGGCCAAGATAGACAAACTTAACCGTGTAAAGGAATACCTGTATTCAAAGACCGATACGGCAGAACGCATCAGAAAGCTCGGCTGGAATGCAGCTGAAGGATTCTTCGCTTTCGGTAACGGAATATTCCTTGCAGGTACATTCAATACCGTTGATGATTTGGGTATTGTACGTGGAATCAACGGCAAGGCCTTCTATATACCGGCCACGTCAAAAATCTATCTCAATAATCCGGAGATATTCCAGTTTGAAAGACTCATGGTACATGAGAACCGTAACGGAATAAAACTGTATGATTACGTAAAAAGACTGATGGAAGTGTTCGGTGAGAATGCAAGTGTAGCCTTCTGTTACCTTCTTGCCACTCTCTTCCGTGACATCATATTCAGACGTACCCGTCACTTCCCCATCCTGAACCTTTTCGGTGAGAAAGGAACCGGTAAGACAACCCTGGCTACTTCCCTCCAGTCCTTTTTCCTGTACGGAGTTGATCCGCCCAATCTCGGTGTAACTTCCGTACCGGCTATGAACGACCGTGTATCACAGGCCGTCAACACCCTTGCCGTGCTGGACGAATACAAGAACGACCTCGACATCCGCAAGATAGCCTATCTGAAAGGACTCTGGGGAGGTGGTGGCCAGACCAAGAAAAATACAAATACAGACGGTATGGCAGCACAGACCATTGTCACAACAGGTGTAGCCCTTTGCGGCCAGGACAAGCCGACACAGGATATGGCACTCTATACCCGTGTTATCTTCCTTGCCTTTTCAAAGACATCATTCAACCAGAATGAGAAAAGGGCTTATGAAGACCTTGTATCAGTCTGCAATATGGGACTTACTCACCTCACTTTGGAGATACTGGGGCACCGGGAACTGTTTGAAAAGAACTTTCAGGAAATATACTCCATCACCAAGCGTGAGCTGGCTGCGAAACTGGAAAATGAAACCATCCATGACCGTATATTCGGAAACTGGGTTATTCCACTGGCTACATTCAGAACACTGGAGACAGTCATTGACGTACCTTTCAGTTATGTGGAGCTTTTTGAAACAGCAGTCAAAGGAATACGCAACCAGAATGACCTGGCTCAGGAAAGTTCGGAGATAGCGGACTTCTGGAGTATGCTTCAGGGATTCCAGACTTCAGGGAAATGTATCGAGAAGGCACATTACCGCATAAGGTATATGAAATCCTTCCGTCCGTTGTCGGTCAAGGAAGATATAGAATTTAAGGAAGCGCGTCCTATTCTCTATCTGAACACAGCAGCCGTAGCATCACTGTTCAACAGCCGGAATGCAGGTTCCACCTCCAACCGCTCGAACTGGTCCACCATCATGTCGTACCTGAAATCCCATGCTTCATATCTGGGCCTGAAACAGGACAGATTCACCATACTTCTGCCAAGCGGACTTCCTGACTACACCATTGACATTGTGAATGGAGAGCAGGTTAAGAAGGTAAAGGTAAACCGACCTAAGGCATTATGCTTTGATTATCTCCAGTTGAAAGAGACTTTCGGGCTGGATCTTGAAACTGAGGTTGTGGCTGAAGTGCAGGACATGCAGGAAGTTTTGTCTGACAAATCAGATTCTCAGCCTTCAGTTCCGGTACAACAGGATTTATCATTTTAATCATCAGGTCATATAAGTAATAAAGGAGATTGATATAAATAAAAAAAATAAAGAAGAAGCTTGTTTTGGATATGAAAATCAGCAGAATATTTTGTTGAATCATGATTTTCACATATCTTTGCAACACAAGAACCCGCCAAGCCTCTTCACAATGCTTAAATCGGCGGGTCGTTTTTTTATATATGAGATACACCAAACAATATTCATCCCCATCCGAGCTTCTGGTAATTTTAGAAAATCGTGGACTTGATTGTTCTGACACGGAAAATGCCGAACATATATTACGGTCTATTGGTTATTACCGGTTATCCGGATATTTATATCCCTTTTTAAAAGCTCCGAAATCAGAACATATTTATAAGAGTGACAGTACTTTAGGTAAAGCACTCAGTTTATATGAATTTGACCGTGAATTACGTCTGCTTTTATTCAATCAGATAGAACGTATCGAAATAGCAGTCAGAAGTGCCATAACTAATATAGCCTGTGAAGAAACTGAAGATGTGTTCTGGATGTCCAAATCTGAATATTTTGCGAACAGTGACAAGTTTAATAAGACTATACAACTTGTGGATAAGGAAATTCAGGCCAGTCGTGAAGATTTCATTCTTCATTTTAAGGAGTCATACGAGGAACCATACCCTCCATCATGGATGATTGCGGAGATTATTCCATTAGGAACTCTTACCAGAGTCTATGAGAATATTTCAAGTAATCAGATTCGCAAAAAAATAGCCAGATATTTTGGCTTATCTGTTCCCGTGTTCATTTCCTGGATGACTATTATTACGCTTACCCGTAATTCATGCTGTCATCATGCAAGATTGTGGAACCGTTCTTTATCTTTACGTGCTCTCACCATGACAAGACCGCTCAGACCTTGGTTGGAAGATGATGTACAACAAGGACGTGTGTTCTTTACACTATGTATATTGAAACATTTTATAGACATAATACGGCCTGATAATGATTTCAAGCAGAATCTTTTAGTCCTTTTGGAAAAATATCCGATGATTGACACACAAGCTATGGGATTTGTTGATAACTGGTTGGAACAACCGCTCTGGGAATGTTGATTTATATAAGTTTTTTGTTTAAATAATCAGGATTGTACCATTAATACCTTCATTGTTATAGTTGTATTTTTGATAAAAAGATGTGCGGATTCTGATTGTATTTTTATCCGTATTGGATTAAACTTTATAGAAGTTTTATACGGTTAAATTTCTGATTATCAAAAATATTTTCGTATATTAGTATAGCAAAAAAGATTATAAACAAAGGTATAACAAATAAATCCTATGATTATGGCAAGAACATTTACTATTACCAGTTATGGCAAGACTAAGGAATATCCAGAGAGCCAGCGTAAGAAAATGATTAAGGAGTTTGAGACGGCTATGCTTTGCTGTGATGGCAGTGAAGCTGAACGTTACAGGAATATATATGGTGACCTGGTTGCCGGTGAGAAGGAGTGTATGGACACAGAACGTCCATTGGGTCCTGAGCTTGAAGCAATGATTGAGCGAATGTTTGCTACTCAAAAGTAATATTCTACAATTGCAGATTTTTATGTTGCATACCTGTTTCTGATACGTCCAATTTTCTGAAGCAACTTCATTCTCAACTTTTCCGGAAAAGTAATCTCCACCTTATCACCAAGAGCCAGTATTTCATCAACTAGTTCGTCAGTCACAAGAAGCATGTAATCAAAAGACGTGAAAGTCCCCATATCATTCCTTTCCACCTGTGAATGGTGGAAAGGATGTTTTCTCAGATAATCAGCAAATGGACCATAAGCCCTTAGGGTAACCTCTTCCGGCTGCTGTCCGGTTGGAGCTACAACACCAATAGAGTCTGAAAGACGTTTGACAAGCGAAAATCTGCAGTCTGTCTGAAACCTGTTTCCGCTGAGATAGATTTTGGTCAGTGCATCAAGAGGAACAGCACAGAACTCTGATCCGTTCCTATACCCAAGCAGATACCAGCGGTTATGGAACAGCTTCAAACCTTCCGGTCGGAAACGGCCTTCCACTTCATTGCCCTTGTCATTGGTGTAGAATATGTACAATTCATGTCCATCGCTGATACATTCCGATATATCCGGCAGGTATTCAATACCATTTGACATGTCAGGCAGTACAACACGATGGAACAGACACGGACTGCTTTTCAGAGCCACATCAATGATACGGCTGTTGAACAGCCAGTTCCGGCAACTGTCACCGAGTATTTCATCTAGGTTCTGGATATAATATGTATAGTCCTTTCTGTTGCACGCAATAACTATGTCGAAATTCTCCTCAATCATCTTTCTGTGATGATGGAATGTGCGCAGACTCAACGGCTTTCCATTGTACAGGAAATGGTGCTTCCAAATATCACAAAGCCTTTCAAAAGTGACCTTTCTTTCCTGATAGACTGTATGCAACAGCCAAATGTATCGGTTGTAGATATTATTCATAAAACTACCTCTTTAACTTATTTAACTATCTAAATATAAGCATTATAAATGAGATATGCAAGAAAATTGCACATCTGTTTTGTACAATATTTTCAGTATAATCCGGACTGGTTTTCAGTACAGATTTACTATGTCCATGCCTTTCTTCAGTGCCTCCCTGCAGGTATAGAATGTCCCACCATAAGGCTTGCCGTCATAAAAGGCAATCACGCCACATGAATGCTCCAGCATGAAGTCATTGCGCCTTAGAAGACATCCTTTGAAATAGTATTCACTCAATACGATAACCCGGTCTGCCTGGGAAATTATTTTCTGATAACGTTCCTTTTCAATTGAAGGCCATCGGCAGTTCTGTCTTCTGAAAGGAACAACGGCAATTAGCCGTATATCCGGATACCTTCCCTTCAGTGAAAATACTGTTTCAGCGGCCATCAGGTCGAATCCCATGGCCATGCCTGAATAGAAGCAGGTTATACCCGATTTGCAGGCGACGGACACAGCTTCAACAAGCCGTGCCCTTATTTCATCCTGCCTTTCTACGGGAACAGTTCTGTGTCCCGTGAAAGCCAGTGACTTTGATTTTTCTGATAATATTCCGTTCATAGTTCTATACTTTATAATGGGTTTTTGCAAGGAAGATGCCTTCAATGACATTCGCTCCGAAACTCTCCAACTGATTCGCATATATACCGAAACTTAATCCGCGTGTTATTACATCATCGAAAACTATGACTGCCTTGCCTCTGAACCACTCTTCATCAAACTCGATGATGCTCACCCTTCTGATTTCCTTTTCAGCCTTACGATTTTCATGAATAGCAAGTCTTTCTCCGCATACCCTTACATGGTCATACCCGTTTATTGCTCCTGTGAGTTCACATACCCTTTTGCAGAAGTCCATATATCGGATTTCATTCTTTATTACCGATGATGCCGGAACCGGAATGAATACCAACTGTGAGCATCTGCTGCCGTGTTCCTCAATCATTCTTGCTGCCGTCATCTGTGCCACCGCTTCATGAGACCTTCCATCCTTGAAGTCATAAACCAACTGTCTGTCGGCGATTTCCTTCTCGCCCACATTCTGAATACGTTTGGGAAAATACTTGCAGAACCATGTCTGTGGTTTTTCCAACTGCTTTCTGATGCTTTCGTCCATCTGTATCATACGCTCTGATTTTTTCCCTTCTGTCAGCAAGTTTTTCAGCTTGCCCGAAGGATATTTTTTGCAGTTCTCAGAAGCGGAGGCATTCAATAAGGCAAACTTCAAGGGAAGATGAAAATACGCTCAACCCTGTTTGAGGAAGATTTTCAGTCCTGTGTTTGACGTTTGCAATGCCGGAGATACCTTTGCAAAAAAATATCTGCAGAGGCATGCTGAACAAACCTGTGGCTGTAACGGTACATTAGGATAACCATGTATCCCTTTCGCATCAGACGTTTTCAGATAATAAAATGCACCCGTTTCAGGGGTGACAGTGTTGACAGATAGTATCTGTCAGTGTATCAGATACTTCACATAGAAATCATGCGTTGACAAACGTTGACAAGTGTAGCCATAATTTTCAGTCCGCTAAAAATCCATAGCCAAACGTTGACACATTATAATACTCTATTCTTTTTAAGAAAAATCAGAAAGAATATAATATACTGTATTACAGCAACTTCCCAGATAGACTTTATAACGGATTTTCATTGGATTTGCTGTCAACGCTGTCACCCCTTGAATATATGCCTTCCTTATTTCTGTAAAAACATATTCTCCATCAACGGCCTTAGTGCAGCCGTATTGAATAAATGGTAACACATAATCCATCGTATTCCCACAATCTCCAAAATAATCCCATATTTGACGTATTGACTGCTAATAATCAGATATTTACCTTTACTTTATAGCATAAACGAAAGAATAATCAGCATGAGATATAATGAAAGTCGTTCCAGAGAAGACATATTCAGTGAAGGATGCAGCACGCTATTTGGGTGTTCACCGCTGTACCATCTATTCCTATATCCGCTACCAGAAAAAGCCGCTGGCTTTCCTGAAAATACCGGATAAGGCAAAAAGAGTATTCATAGGAGCTGACCTGATAGCCTACAAGGAATCCGGTCTGCCAAAGCGTGGCCGTAAGCGTAAGAATACACGTTAAAATAAGTTCATTTCTATTTTTATAAGAGCCAAAACATTAGTAGTAATTTTAATTTTTTCTTAGTAATAGTTTGGTTGTTAAAGAATCATTTTCTATGTTTACAATAGTATAACAAATAAACGTAAGAACGAAAATAAATTAATTATGGAAATGAAATTAAAACATTTGGAATTTATTCAAGGTATTATTACAAGAATGGCTAATAATTCTTTTATGTTAAAAGGATGGGCTGTAACACTTGTTGCTGGTATTTTTGCTTTATCAAGTAAAGATTCTGATCAGTTGTATTCAATCATTTCAATAATTCCAGTTATTGCTTTTTGGGGATTAGATTCTTATTATTTACTGCAAGAAAGACTATATCGATCCCTATATAATAAAGTTAAAGATCTAGAGGAGAACTCGATAGATTTCTCTTTGAAAACAAGTTATGATAAATTCCCTTTCAAGGAAAACAGATATTCACGTTGTTTGTTTTCAAAAACAGAGTTATGGTTTTATTTACCATTATTTCTTGTTTGTCTAGCAGTAATAATATTTGTTAATATTGATAATATTCAAATTTGTATTAAAAATATAATAAATTCATAAGATATGCCTGGTGTTACTAAACGTATATTTGAGCATGATGTAAGAGATATTATTTCTATGTGGAATGATGAGATAAAGACGTTAATGCCATTACTACCACAAGAATATACAAAGAAAGATATAATTAATTTATTAAGGAAATATTATCCATATGAATGGATTTCTGTTGAGTCTAAGTATACTTACTACCATACTAAGGATAAATATATAATGAAATTTTGTGGAAAAGCTCGTTTTAAAATGCTCAAACCTGAACTTTTGATTTGTAAAGTACCAATGTATAAAAAAATATCATCTGAAAATTATCTGGAATACCATAAAAATAATTTTTCAGAAGATGAATGTGAAGAATCAAAAACAAAGCTATGGAACCAAAGGCAACCTAAAATAGAACGTATTAATAAGAAAATTGAAAAAGCTTTATATAAAACTCAGCAAGTAACACCTACATTTATTGATCAATTGATTGGACTATATGAACGTAAAAATACAAGTCAAAAAGATAGAGTCTATATACTTTTAGAATTAAAAAAATATTATTGCAAAAAGGTGATACAATTTTTCTTTAAACTTAATGATACTGAACTCAATAAACAGTTAAGATTTGAAGCTTTCTATTATTTGCAGGAGTTTAATTTTAACCCTCGTCTAAGAAAGCAGAAATATATGTTAGTACATACAAATAATAAAGAGAGAAAGGATTATCTGAAAAATATATATTCTAATGAGAAATATATAATAAAGCTGAATCCGAATGAATTAGAATATAGAATTGAGAATTCAAAGGAACAGAAGATAAAGTCTTATGATTATTTTATTTCCCATAGCAGTAAAGATAGTAAAGAAGTTCAAGAGCTTATTAGGAAAGAAAACAGTCTGAAAAAAAATATTTTTTGTGATTGGATAAATGATATTGATTATTTAAAACGACATTTATTATGTAATGCTACACTTAGAGTTTTGGAAGAAAGGATGAAACAATCAAAAGCCTTAATTTTTGTGAAATCAGAAAACTCACTTAGTTCTATTTGGTGTAAATACGAATTGAATTTCTTTTATGAACTCCAGAAACCAATTTTTATTATAGAGAAAGACTCCATAATAAATAAAGATTTTGAACTTAAAACTATAAATGATTATTGGTTTATAGACTCTGATTATAAAGAGTCGACATTAATTTTTGCATCAAAGATTTACAATTAATGCCTATTTATTTTTAATTGTATTAGCTATGGTAAATAACATAATAAACAGTTTTTTCATTAATTATTATAGCCTACAAGGAATCCGTTGTTCTACCCAAGCGTTGCTGCAAGCTTAAGAAACGCTGTTAGTTCAGTAGGCCACATGGATTGTAACGATAAGATTACATCAGACATCCATATCTGTAGTAAGTTCAACAGCTAACAGTTTTGCTTTCAATTTTACTCCATCCGTATCGGCTACAGCCTATAAGGATTCTGACGGTTCCATTGCTTCCAACTGAATCGTCCATTTCCTTGCGTATTCTTTAGGTACAATGGCACTGACAAAGGAGAATATTTCTTCTGCAATTTCCACTGCAGTGAAGTTGCTGCTTTAATGCTGAAACAGAACGGTACACCGCCAGAAGCCTTCCGTCCAAAGTGAAGATAACGGATTCTCCCAATGTTTTCCAATGAGACATTCCACACATATCTGGCAGAGACATTATAAATGTAGCAATAATTTCTCATTCTACAAATCATCATAATTAGTAATCATTTACCTGCTATAATAAGCAGCCGGTCTTGTCCGTGACGGATAGGACCGGCCACTTCTGTTTTCATACAGCCTATTCAAACCTTGCAAGAAATTCCTGAAGCCTGCTGTCCTGAATCTGTTTCAGCGGAACCGGCTTAAAGTCCTGCTGCTGTCTTACCTGAAGCTTGCCAAGTCCCTGAGCACTCAGGTCAAGCTCCACATCCGAAAGTTCATTGAGGGAAATATACCCGTATTCATCCTCCATGAGTCCGACTACGATACCGAATAGAATCACATCGTCATCCTCTTTGTTTCCTTCAAGGATAAACCACCTTACAGAACCAAGGGTAAAAACCGCACGGCAAACAGCCTCCTTTCCCTTGCCGTCTTGGGAGTAGAGCGGATAACCCTCCAGAGCTTCCGCCAGTTGTGTTGTCATCAATCTGCACATATAAGTTAAAAATTAAAAGATTGTTTGATACTCATTTTTCTTGCTCGCATAACATCTGAATTTTGAAGTTCAGATTATTTTCCCTTTGGTAAAGCTCATTGAGCTTCATGGCCGGGAAAAACCGTTTTATGTGCATTTGTAACTGCGGACCAAAGGGAGAAAAAGACAAGTGTGAAGTCAGAGAATGCAGACGGAATACCCAAATTTTTGAGGCATGAGAAAATTTGCGGAAGGCTGCCGTCAAGTCCTCCGACTGAAAGCGCAAGCGTCACTTGGCGTTTCTCCAGTCCGCAGTACCTTTGCACATAAGAAACGGTTCCGGCTATGATGCTCCAATGATTTCCTGATATTCAGTATTCAAAGATTTCTGAAGAGCATAGTATCCGTTTTCAGACAAATCATCGTTAACCGGTTGCCAATGTCAGAGCCTTTAAAGTGAAGAGTAGCGCAACCTTAAAGGCTCTATCTTTGGTAACAGTCCTGATTTATCTGCATGATTGTATGAACCTGTCGGCTGAAACTTGCTTGGTATCGGGATACGAAGCAAGTCAGCCGGTTAGTTTCCGTAGCATAAGGCAAGTTGTTCCGGCATCGCATGAAATACGAACAGTCGGAACAGATTGCTTGTCTTTTAAGACGAGTATTCAAGGATACAGGCCGTTCCGTCAGTGCAAGCTTTAGCCTGCATCATCGGGACGGTCTGCTTGTATTCATTTTTCAGACATATTATCAATAACCAGTCGCCAATGTCAGAGCCTTTAAAGTTAAGAGCAGCGCAACCTTAAAGTCTCTGTCTTTGGCAACTGTCCTGATTTATCAGTATGGTTGTATAAACCTGTCGGCTGAAACTTGCTTGGTATTGTAGATACGAAGCAAGTCATCCGGTAGTTTTCACATTGAATAAATAAAGTACTTTGGTAATATTAAATTCAAGCAGAAGTTAGAAGATTTATAGTATTAAATTTTTTATTATTGGCAGAATTATATAAGTTTGCGTGTTAGTTTAATAAATAAAAGATATATGAGCAACCTTAATAGAATTAAAGTAGTTCTGGTAGAACAAAAAAAAACAGGTAAATGGTTGGCTGATCAGTTAGGAAAGTCTACGTGCACAGTAAGTAAGTGGTGTCAGAATACTACTCAACCAGATTTACTGACATTGGAACAAATTGCACAACTTTTAGAGGTTGATATTAGAGACCTGCTTGTTGGTACAAAACTAACAACCACATCAAAATATTGATATGTTATGGCAAATACGTTCATTATAACTTGTTGTGGCAAGACAAATACATATCCTGAAAGTCTGCAAAAAATGACCAAAGAGTTCAAAATGGATATGTTTTGCTGTGATGGTAGTTAGGCTAGAGATATAGTATATTTATCAAGATTTGACAGTTGGCGAGAAGGTGTGTATGGATACAGATCACTCGTTGACTCATGAACTTGAAACTATGCTTGCAAAAATGTTTGCTACTACGCAATATTAATGAACTATACAATATATAAGTTGGTGTTTATGCTATAATTTTTTAGTATGTAAAATAAAGAAAGAAATAAATGAATCAAAATAAGAATTATAAGTTTATAGATTTATTTGCTGGAGCTGGTGGTTTGTCTGAAGGCTTTATTAGAGCTGGCTTTGAACCGATAGCTCATATAGAAATGGATCATTATGCATGTGATACCTTAAAAACACGTGCTGCGTACCATTACTTAAAAGCAAATAATAAACTATCAATATATGAACAATATTTAAGGACAAAGAAAGAAAAAACTGATGGTGCTTGGTTGTGGAATCAAGTGCCAAAAGAAGTTATTGACACAGTTATTCAAGAAGCAATAGGTAAAGAAACCATTGATGGGATTTTTAAAAAAGTTGATAGACTGTGCAAAGGTCAAAAGGTCGATATTATAATTGGAGGTCCCCCTTGTCAAGCATATTCGATTGCCGGACGAGCTAGACTAGGGAAAAAAATTGAAGATGATCCACGAAATGATTTATATAAATTTTATGTGGAATTTCTGAAGCGATACAGTCCGGAAATGTTTGTTTTTGAAAATGTTCTTGGAATTAAAACAGCCAAAAAAGGTGAACCGTTCAGAGACTTACAGAGACTGGTCAATGACCTCGGATATAAAATGGAACCGGTTGAACAAATTGCATCTGAGCATGGTGTCTTACAAAAAAGACATAGGATTATCATTGTTGGTTGGAAAATAAATCGTTCAGGAAGCGATATTCCTACAACTTATAACTATCCAACCCTTGAAAAAGAAGATATGCCATATTCTATAATGAAGGATTTGTTTTGTGATCTTCCTGAAAGAAAAGCTGGAGAAGGTGAATTATGTGGTATTGTTGAATATACAAAACCCTTGGAGGAAATGGAGTATCTTAGGAAAACAGCAATAAGAGGTGTTCTTAATTTTACGACTCAACATATTGCAAGACCAACAAATGATAATGATAGGGAAATATATAGACAAGCTGTATTGATGTGGAAAACAGGTAAAAGGCTTAATTATGCAAAACTCGATCCAGCCTTACAAAAACATAAAAATAAAGAATCTTTTTGTAATCGTTTTTGTGTCGTTGATCCCAATGGAGTTTGTCATACCGTTGTGGCTCATATTGCGATGGATGGACATTACTATATATATCCCAACGAAACTCCTACTTTAGAGAATGTTCGTTCAATAACAATAAGAGAAGCAGCTAGAATACAATCGTTTCCTGATGATTTCTTCTTTGAGGGAAGCCGAAGTGCAGCTTTTAAGCAAATAGGAAATGCTGTACCTGTTGTATTAGCAGAAAAAATTGGCCTGAAAATAAAAAAGTTATTGAAAAATGAGGATAGATTACGATAGTCTCAGAACTGCGAATGCAATACCATGTGCCGCTTCAATGATTGAAACATTTAGAGCAATAGGGTACAATATCGAAACTGCAGTAGCAGATATTATAGATAATTCAATATCTGCAAATGCGAAAAATGTGTGGGTCACAAGACATTGGCATGGAGATAAATCTTTCATAACAATTAAAGATGATGGATGCGGCATGAATAGTCAAGAAATAATTGATGCAATGCGTCCTGGAAGCCATAGCCCATTAGAAGAACGCTCTAAAACAGATCTTGGCAGATTTGGATTAGGTCTGAAAACAGCATCATTTTCACAATGTAGAAAATTAACTGTCCTTAGTAAAAAATCCGGATACCATAGTGCATACTGGACTTGGGACTTGGATTATGTAGCACAAACCAATGAATGGACTCTTTTACAATGGATTCCTGAATATTTGGACGAATCTGTAGATGATATTGAACATGGAACTCTTGTAATATGGTCAGATTTAGATAAAGTCGTTAGAAAAGGAACTTCCGAAAATGATATAAATGCAAAGGAAAAGTTTTCCAATTCTTTAGACCGTGTCCGTCAACATATTGCAATGACCTTTCACAGATTTCTTGAAGAAAAATCTTTAAAGATATTTTGGTGTGGTCATGAAATAGATCCTTGGAATCCCTTTTGTATAAGTGAATCTAAAACTCAGTCAAGACCTACAGAAGGAATCGTTGGAGGTATTAAATTGAAGGGATATGTATTGCCACATAAAAGTGCCTTTTCTTCAGAGAAGGCTTATAATGTGGCAGAAGGCATTAACGGCTGGCCAGCTCAACAAGGATTTTATGTATATAGAGGGAAACGTTTATTGTTAGCTGGGGATTGGCTTGGACTATTCAGAAAAGAAGAGCATTATAAATTAGTCCGCATTCAGGTAGATATTCCTAATACATTAGATAGTGAATGGCAGATTGATATTAAAAAATCAAAGGCGTATCCTCCTATACAATGCCAGAATCAACTTGAAGCATATGCAAAGGATGTGAGGAAAATAGGATGTGAGGTTTATCGTCATAGAGGAAAGATACTGAAACAACGTGCAGGTCAAAGTTTTCAGCCGCTGTGGAATGAGAAAAGGAAAGACAATAAATGGTCTTTTGTTATAAATCGAGATAATGCTATGATTCAGCAATTAAAAGATATGGCTCACACAGATTCCGATAAAGCCTTTAATTATTTATTACGTCTTATAGAGGAAACTATACCTGTTAAGACAATTTATATCAACGAAGCTAAAGGTGAAGAATCTCATAAAGAACCATTTGAAGGTTCAGATACTTCTGTAGTGAAAGATATGATTACAAGAATGTATCAGAATCTAATGGCTTCCAATATGACTTCAGAACAAGCTAAAGCATATATAATGACTATTGAGCCATTAAATTCATTTGAAGAACTCATTGAACAATTGTGATATGGAAGAATTATATAATAAAGCCTTAAATATTTGCCGTTTATTCATTGGTGCAATACCTGTTGTAACTGATGAACAGATTAATACCGCTATAGAGCAAGTCTCTTTTATGCCAGATTTTAAAATGTTGGATAAACACATATTAAAAAAGAAACTACTTGCCCATTATGGTGTAAGAATTCAAGATTTTCAAATATTGGAAGGAAACGACAGACGTTTACCTTGGCTTAAAGAATTTAAAGCAAATAAAATATCTAATTGGAACTTTTGGACAAGATACAAGTTATATCTTTCAGAGCAGAAAGGATATGCTCCGGCAGTTATAAATCAATTAGATGAAATCACTGATAGAATATTAGATAACTTGTTTAATCCTCAACAAGTTAATATCTCAATAGATAAAAAAGGGCTTGTTGTAGGGCAAGTGCAATCAGGGAAGACAGCAAATTATACAGGTTTGATTTGTAAAGCTGCTGATGCAGGTTTTAATTTTATCATCGTATTAGCAGGTATTCATAATAATCTAAGAAGTCAGACACAAAGTCGAATTGATGAAGGATTTTTAGGTTTTGATACACAATACGAGCGAGCATACTCAATAAACTCAACAACTAAAATAGGTGTTGGTCTTATTCCTGGATTTGATTCAGCAATTGCAAATTCATATACGACAAGTATTGATAAAGGAGACTTTAATAGTAGGGCTGCAAATACGGCTGGATTTAATTTTAATGCACCACAGCCTATTATCTTGGTTGTGAAAAAAAATGCATCTGTACTTAAACGTCTTTATAAATGGCTTTGTGCACAAACTTCTGGTAAGAAACAAATATCAAATAAATCTCTTTTGTTAATTGATGATGAAGCTGATAATGCGTCCATTAATACAAAAAAAGATAAGGATACAGATCCAACTGCCATAAATGATAATATTCGTAAGATTATACAACTGTTCAATCGCTCTGCATATGTAGGATATACAGCAACTCCATTTGCGAATATATTTATAGCACAGGACGAAACAGACTTATTTCCAAGGGACTTTATAATAAATTTGCCAGCTCCAGATAATTATATTGGGCCAAATAAGGTTTTTGGCACGTCTTCTGAAACTTCTGAAGAAGAGGATGATGTATTGCCTATTGTCATTCCTATTGATGATTATAAGGCTTTTATACCTGATGGACATAAAAAGGATGATAAAAAACCAACAAAAAGTGATATTCCTGAGTCTTTGAAGCTTGCTATTAAATGTTTTATTTTAACATGCGCAATTAGAAGAGCCAGAGGACAGGAGAACAAGCATAATTCCATGCTAATACATGTGTCAAGATATCAGGTTTGGCAAAATGAAATTCGGGATATTGTGAACGAACAGTTCAGGTACTATAAACAAGAAATAGAAGCTAATGATCCCGCTGTTTTAGCAGAGTTTCGGGCTTTATTAGAAGGAAATGTAAACGGGTGTCCATCGTATAAACAGATAACAGAAAAAATTAAGGGGTCTCCTTCTCTTTCAAAGATTGATCAAGACTTAACAGTTCATAAATGGGATGAAATAAAGCCATTATTATACCAAGCAGTTCAAAAAATTGAAGTAAAATCTATTAATGGTTCCTCTGGTGATGTTGTTGACTACCAATTAAATTCTAAAACCGGTATTTCAGTTATTGCAATTGGTGGAGATAAGTTATCTAGAGGCTTAACGTTAGAAGGTTTATCGGTAAGTTATTTTCTAAGAGCTTCGAAGATGTATGATACTCTTATGCAGATGGGAAGATGGTTTGGTTATCGTCCTGGCTATGTTGATTTGTGCCGTTTGTTTACTAGTAGCGAACTTAATGAATGGTATAGGCATATTGCTGTAGCTTCATCTGAGCTACTTGATGAATTTGATTATTTAGCGGAATCAAGAAGTACTCCAGAAACTTATGGTTTAAGAGTTCGTACTCATCCAGGTTGTCTTCAAATTACTGCTCTAAATAAAATGCGTAATTCACATGAAATTCAGGTATCATGGGCTGAAAGACTTATTGAAACATATCAGTTACCACTGAATGAGGATTTAAAGAATAAGAATCTTGTTGAAACAGATAATTTTCTCAGTAAGTTAGGTAAGCCTTTAATAAAAAACGAGAATTATCTGTGGACTAATGTTTCTCCGGTTGATGTCTGTGAGTATTTCAGTAATTTCAGTGTAGCTGAGGGACTTAGAAAAGTAAACATGGAGTTAATTTGTGAATATATTCAAGAATTAGTATCTAAAGGAGAACTTACAAAGTGGAGCGTTGTATTAATGAATAAGACAACACGGTCGAATGCTAGAGAAACTATAAAGAAGCATACTTTTTGTGGCTCTTATTCTGTATCATGTTTTAATCGTAGCCGTGCTGTAGATTCCAGCAATTATAAAACATACTTCATAAGAAAGAATCATATTGTCGGAAATCCTAGCGATGAATTAATAGATCTTGATGATGATTTATTAAATGAAGCTTTAAAAGAAACAATCGAACTTAATAAAAAGAAAGGGATTGAATGGAAACATACATATCCACAGCCAATAGTTGTTAGGTCGAAGTTTAGACCAATAAATCAACCGTTACTAATTATTTACCCACTTAATCCTGAATATGCAAATGTTAAGGATGAAAATGGTAATATTGTGCCAGGTACAACTATCTTTACAGCAGAAGATGATCCTTTTGTCGGATTTGCCATTTCATTCCCTCACACCAATACAAATTGTGCAGTTTCATACAAGGTAAATATGGTGGCAGAGTATGCTGACATTGAAGATAATTTTGATAATGAAAACGACAACACATATGGCGACTAATATACCAATACAAGTAATATGGAATAGCCTCAAGTCAAATAAGACTTATGGTTTGGTCAAGCAATTGTATAACAGCAATTTAAGTGCAAATATATATGCAATATATAAGTATCCTGAAAATCTTCATGGTATAAGTGTGTCATTTAATCGTAATATAAAATTAGATATATCTTCATTTTCAGGACTAAAGGAGCTGGATATTTCAATAATAAATGATGCCTCATTACCACAGAATCAGATGTTATGCATACAGTTAATAGATTCAGGTAATTTGTTTGTTTTTGCTACCTTGTGCGAAGATCTGATCTCATCTATTGGTAATATATCTGACGAAAAAATCTTAGTTAGGTCAATTCTTTGTCAATTAGAAAAATGGCGAAATCTTTTTGAATGTTCAAAAAAGAAAGAATTGTCAGAGAGTGAACAATTAGGACTTTTTGGAGAATTGACATTCTTGCAATATATGTTACAAGTATTACCCACAAGACAGTTAGATGTATTGCATACATGGATGGGAGTTGAGAAATCAAATAAAGATTTTCAGGGAAATGAGTGGGCAGTAGAAGTAAAGTCATCCATAGGCAGGAAAAATAAGGTGACGATAAATGGGGAAACTCAGTTGGATAGTAATATTTTTAAACATCTGATATTGTGCCATTATTCTATTGAGAGAAATAATGCCAATGGCTTAACATTACCTCAATTAATTGATGCAATTGAGAACTTGCTAAAATATGATCAAATGATTCTTAACTACTTTCGGGCAAGATTAATGTTGGCCGGGTATATGCCAGAAGACAGAACTAAATACGAATTAAGACACTATAATATAAAGAAAAGGGATTTGTATAGTGTGACATCAGATTTCCCAAGAATCGTTCAAGATGATTTAAGAAAAGGAGTACATGATGTAACATATACAATAATGCTTGATGTGTGTGGGTCTTTTTTAATATCTGAAAATAAATTATTACAAATAATAAAGCAACTATGAATTTGTTAGATAAATTTTATTCATCATTTATGCAGGAGATTGTTTCCAGACAGCTTGCAAATGAAGATGGAGAAACTCAGGAACAGGCATTTACACGTTATGTCTTAGACCTATTATCAGAAGCTGGGGAGACAGAGAATGCAGCTGTAGCCTTTGATGAGAAAGCTTTGGGAACCTCGAAGCAACACAAAATCAATGGTTTTGCAATATCTGACAATTATGAAACCATTGATTTGTTCATATCTCTCTATGAAGTCGAAGAGCAAGTATATACAGTTCAGAAAAGTGAAGTTACAAGAGCCGCAACTCGTATTACAAATTTTTTTAGAAAAGCTGTTTATGATGATTATGTTAATGAAGTAGCTGAATCTTCTGAAATATTTGAGTTTGCACATACACTGGCTAATTATGGAGAATTAAAAGACAACTTAATTCGTGTAAATGTAAGTATATTAACTAATGGTGAATATAAAGGAGATATACCGGATAATGCGGAAATATGTGGATATAAAATCTTTTATAGAGTTGTTGATATTAAATACATTTACCAGATTTCTGAAGAATCTCATGTTCCAATTGAAATTGATTTTAAGGAAGAAGGTTTTCTTGTTCCTTGTTTGCCGGCATCATCTGATAATGAAGATTATCAGTCTTTTATCGCCATTATTCCTGGTATTTGTTTAGCTAATTTATATGAGCGCTATGGTGCTAGATTACTAGAACAGAATGTGCGTTCATTCTTACAATTTTCAGGAAAAATAAATAAAGGTATAAGAGATACTATAAAAAAAGAGCCACATATGTTTCTGGCATTCAACAATGGTCTGGCTGCTACTGCTGACCATATTGAATTGGATGAAGATAATAGATATATAACAAAAATCTCTAATCTTCAGATTGTTAATGGTGGACAGACAACAGCGTCTATTTATCATACATTCAAGAAAGATAAAGCAGATATATCTAAAATTTTTGTTCAGGCAAAAGTTTCTGTTATTAAACGGATTGAAGAGTATAGTAATATAGTATCTCGCATATCCCGGTATGCCAATACTCAGAATAAGGTAAATGATGCTGACTTTACTGCGAATAATCCGTATTTAGTTGCACTTGAGAAACTGTCCCGCTGTGTTTTGACTCCGAGAACCGAAAACTCAGTCAATCAAACATATTGGTTTTTTGAACGTGCAAGAGGTCAGTATAAGAATCTTCGTATGAAAGAAGGATTTACAAAAGTACGTCAAAAGGCTTTTGATCTTAAATATCCTAAAAATCAAATGTTTACTAAAGTTGAATTAGCTAAATATATTAATGCCTATTCTGAAGTGTATGAAGGTAAAAAGCTTGTTATTGGACCACATGTTGTTGTAAAAGGTAATGAGAAAAACTTCGCAAAGTTTATAAATAATAATTTACCAAGTGCACTTAGTAAAATTAATAATATATACTACGAGGATACTATTGCTAAAGCTATATTGTTTAGAGCCATGGATAAACTTTATGGTACAAAGAAATCTGAAACAAATATAGGCGAGTTAAAACAGGTTGTAGTACCATATACAATATCATTGCTTACTATTCTGACAAATAATCGTTTAAATCTTTATAAGATTTGGAAAGAGCAGTCAATTTCAGAGCAACTATCTTCTTTTTTATATGATTTAATGAAACAAGTAAATAATTTCATATTAAAGGAATCGCCTGTTTCTCATTATATAGAATGGTCTAAGAAAGAAGAATGTTGGGAAAAGATTAAGCAGCATACTTGGGCCTATAATATATTAGACATAGAAAAAGATTTAGTTGATGATTCTCAACCGATAATTCGTAAGGAAATTTTTTTCGGAGACAAACAAGATAATACTGTAGAACATGATATGGAGATAATTACATCCATACCTCATCAGTTATGGTCTAAAATTTCAGAATGGGGGCGGGATACAGATAGTTTATCCATTAACTATCAATCTACAGCGATGGATATTGCACATAAACTTAAATTTAATCGTAAGTTTAGTGATAATGATCGGCAAAGAGCAATGGCTATTTATGATATAGTATGTGAAAAAAATATTGAATTATTATTAGAAGCAGACGAACTAGCAAATATTGAAGCTCCACAGAAAACGCCAACAACTGAAGAAAGTCAAATACTTGAACTCATAACTATTGAATTAGTTCAAAAGATGGTAGATTGGGATAGACGTAAACGGGTATTAAAGGATTGGCAATGGAAGGTTATGGATGATGTTGTCAAAGGAAAAAGGCAGCTTGATGACCGGATGAAATATGGCTTTTATTCCAATTTAAAGCGATTGCGTAGTAAAGGGTTTCCAGAATAAAAGTTTATGTTGACATGGTAATATGACATAATAATATTACTAGTACTTAGTACCTTGGATTAAAGATTATCAAGTTGTTGATAAATCAATATTTATCTAGATTGCTAGTATTATGGATGTCTACAGTAGTTAGTGTGATTTTAATAGAAGTATGTTTAAAAGATTCATGATAAGTAGATGTCAGATAGATTAACAAAAGAGCAAAGACATAAGAATATGTCTGCTATACATGGCAAGAATACAAAGCCGGAATTACTGGTCCGTAAGTTCTTGTTCAGCCGGGGGTTCCGCTACCGGCTGAACCATCCTCGTTTGCCAGGGCATCCTGATCTTGTATTACGGAAATACAGAACTGTAATATTTGTAAATGGATGTTTCTGGCATGGTCATGACGGATGCAAATATTTTGTATTACCGAAAACAAATTCAGAGTTTTGGAAGGACAAAATCCATAAAAATAAATGTCGTGACATTAAAGAGCAAAAGGAGCTGGCTTCTATGGGATGGCACTGTATTACTGTATGGGAATGTCAACTAAAACCAGCACTTCGTGAACAGACTTTTAAATCACTGGAGTATACGCTTAATCATATTTATCTTGAAGATCGTATAATAAAACCATACAATATATTAGAGAAAGAAAAACAAATGGTGGCAGAGTCCAAAGCAGATGACTACCACTAATAAACAATAAAAAAGTAAAATCTATCGCATGATGTTACAACCATTACTACCAAAGAAACTGTCAAAAGTAGACTCTTCTTTTTCAACAGTAGAAGAATTGAACGAAGTTCTTCATACGGATATTAATAATGGAGAAATTAAAAATATATTCACTTGAAAGGTAATACCGTAAAATTAGACTTACTGAATTTTATAATACAATCAAAAACGATAGAATATTTTAATATCATATGCAAAAATTATTTACACATAAAAATATCAAATATCTTTATAGGCTAAAATGTGAGATACAAGAACTTCCATGGGAAATTTGGACAAATAATGATGTACATGATCCTGACTATGAACAGAAAAGAATACAATTAATTGGAAAAGTTATGCATATACAGAACCACATCAGAGGGTATGTTATTGCTAAGTATGGAGAAGGTGAATTATCTAAAGAATTTTCAGAATATTCATTTTTCACAAGAGGATATATAACAAATATTTTTAATGTGGAAAATAACAAAGTATGGAGTCGAGGGAAAAAAGATTTCTTGTATTTTATTGACAAATTAATTGATTTTACAGAGGCTGAGAATAAATGTGAATCAGTTGATTGGAAAAAAGAAATTGCGAAATGGCTCATGTTTATAACAATTGTGTTAACCTCTGTATTCTTATTGTTTGGTGCAAATGATTTAATAAAAACCATGTCACTATTTGGTGATATAGAAATCAAAAAGAAATTACAGTTTACACTTTGTATCATAATGATTACTGCCAATATAATATGGGCAAAGAATTGGAAAGAATTATTGCCTATTACCACGTCATTTATTGGTGCTTTAGTTGGGCTTCAGGTATGAGTAAATCAAAATAAAGAATGTAAAAATGTGCAAGTCATATCAATACATACGTTGTTGATAAATCTTTTCATAAAGTGTATTCTATTAAAAAAATAACAATATTAAATCTACGCTGGTTGACATTTTCTATTTTATAGTGTACAGTGCTTAATAAAGATAGTGTACCGAAGTGATACACTATCTTTAGATTGTTAAAATAAAATTCTTATTAGAAATTAATGTTACAGAATTAAAAACATTACATTTATTAATAGATGGAAATAGTTGGTCGAATTTTATGTGCCTGATTCTTTGGCGTTTCCTGAATAGTACCTGATTGCATGGAGTAAAGCCATGCTTTATTCTCCTTTTGCCCTTCCACTTCAGTAGAAGACCATAACCAGCATTCACCCGGATTCAGATTAATCGGAGTTCCTCCGACTTGATTTATACACTCATTGATCTGATGCCGGACAGCGAACAGATAAGAGAGTTGCCGTACAGAAGGAATATAGGCTGATTGTCCATAACTCCAAAGATCAAAGGTCCTAACAGCCATAGGTGATTGGACTTCATCATTATTGAACAAAGAATAAGTGTTCTCATTTCCGTCCTCATCAGTCAATGATGCAGAAGTACCCTGATCAATACCAAGACCGTCAGCAAAAGCCAGCGGTTCCATATCGTGAATGTAAACTGCATAACCAAGATTGTCAGCATCAGGACTACGGTTTACATGGAAAACTATGGCAATAGCTTCCTTGTCAGATTGCTTGAATTTGTCCATGGACAATATATTCCCGTCCGAACAGACCACATTGCCAACATGAAGGGAAGATAAAAGGCCGTCAACTTCTTCATGTTCACAATGGCAGGAAGTGAGTATCAGCCCACTCCATGCCAGTATCGGTAATAAAATTCTTTTCAGTTTCATAAAAGTGGAATTTCAAATGACCTGATTACACATTGCACTTCCTTATCAAAAATGAACCAGTATTCGGAACGGTATGGCTGTCCGTCAGAATCAGTGGCTTCATATTCTATCTTTACCTTCCATCCGCTGAACGGCTTGCGTTCCTGACTGGCTTCATCACCCATAGGCCTCAGTTCACCGGAAACCATCAGAGAGCGGAGGGCCGTCATAGCATCCATCTGACGTTTCATCTGCCCTGACATCCCGTGACATTCTGAATCCGGATTATCAAAATCCGTATCCTCCATAAACCTGCGGCTGATTTTCATCATGGCCACAGAAAGAGCCATCTTCTCCTTCATGGTAACATACTCACGGCCAAATACAGAATCCGGTTTGCTGATACCGACAATTTTTACGGATTCCGGATTGTCCACGGAAGCCATCAGTGCCTTTTTTGCAATATCCTGCGCCTTATTCCCGCTGTTGTCGGAACAGCCGGTTCCCATTCCGAGCAGAACTGCCACTGCAGGCAGTATCAGTAGTTTCTTTCCCTGTTTCATATCTTTACGATTTGAAGTTTGTCCGGAGCCAGACCGAGGCGTTTGCGGTAAATGGAACCGTCCTCCCGGTACATCTCCAGTTCGGATGAAGTAATGTTCTTCTCACAAAGCTCTTTCGCCTCTTCCAGTGTCAGCTGATGGCCGCCTATATTCCTCCATATGGCGAATGAACACGGTGCTTCCTGATTGCTGTAATTGGAACAGTTGAAAGCCTTGCTACCCACACGTACCTCGCCGCCGCAGTGCGGACACCTGCCGATAACAGACTGCATATTGACTGCACCATCATCAGCAAGTTCCAGCACTGTCGGGAAAGTCTTTCCTTCCTTGGTGGAAAAGCCGTCCAGAAGGATACGGCGTTTCTCCAGAAACTCGGCAATCTCCCCGTCATTCATTTTCCGGTTGCCGATGATGGCATTGATGTTGAGCACACAAGAAGGATGCTCACCTGTGTTGTTTTCGCAGCGATACCCCTTACAGGTCTTCACCACTTTGCCGCCGCAGAACGGACAGCGTCCTATAATCTTCTTTTCTGAATCCATATTCCTGATAAATTACAATGTTTGAATTAATTGAATGAGAACCCCCGGTTCCAGTCCGCAACGATTCCACCTATGATGTTCTTGCCGGACATCACGCTTGCCCATCCTTCCGGGTCAAGAGAGAACCAGAGGTCGTTCCATGAGAGTGTGCGTACCTGCCATGCCAGGATAAAGAGGTCGGTATTAACAGCCTCCAGTCTGGTCAGTACCTCGTTTGCTATGTAGTACCGCTCTGAAGAACTGAGCAGGTTTACCTTGTGCTTCTCCTTGCCTCCGTCAGAACCGCCTGTATCATAGCTTCCGGAAGTCACCAACTGCTTCATGAACGGATAAAGCGCAGCCATCTGGGTTGCGGCATCAGCCAGCTCGTCCGAGACGATTGCAGCAATGGCCGTTCCCTTCAGGTTACTGCCGACCGATTTGAGTAGCAGGCTGCAGTTCTGAGGTATCTCCGTGGCCACCAGTTCACCGGCACGCTTAATCTGATAGAGATTCTGCATGGCACCCTGTGCATTGGAAAGATATTCCAGCATCTTGTCCTCCACACTGTGTACCCTGTCGAGAGCAACCGTTACGGCAGTCTCGGCAGCAATGATTTTCTCATGAGCCTTCTGGCGTTTGTCATAGATATTCTTCAGTGTGGATGTCTGTGCAAAGACAGCACCCATTAGTGTCGGGTCTGTCTGTTGTGCAAAAGTGTCCGTACCTTTCAGCAGAAAAACTGCAAGGGCAGTCACTACCGTTATTCTTAACTTGATTCTGTCCATATCATTCAGATTTTACGTCCTTTATTCCTTTGTTCGCTCAGATTCTGTTCACGTTCCTCCTTATGAGGTGAAATCACCGGCTCCATTGGCCTGTTCAGCAGACAGTCGTTCCAGTCCTTGAAAGCCTTCGGAGGAAGCCACTGTCCCATACGATACCGGATGTTCAGCTGCCTGGCAACCTGGGCCAGTAGGGGACGCTCCATGTCAGGCTCGAATACCTTTCCCTTCGCTTCTATCCGGATGCCACTGTCAGTTCTGCTTATCTTCATCTGAATATCTTCCTGCAGAGCCATCATGCGCAGTCCGTATATTCGCCCTGCCAGGTCGTTGTCAAAACAGTCGAAGGCACGTGCATTGGGAAAGCGTTCCATGACTCCGGTTATCTGCCTGTCAGAGAATGTGCCGCCCAGTGAAACCAGAGCCGCACTGTCCCCAATCTGTATCCGGTTCATCTGGTAGAAGGCCATGGCATCAAATGCAGATTCACAGAAAAACACGCTTCTTACATTGTCCGGACTGATACCCGAAGGAACAGCCACCCATGCCGAAGATGATGAATCTGTACCGGCAGCTTTCGACTTGTAACCGCCATGTCCTCTGATTTCATACCCCCTGACTTCATTTCCCTTTCCGTCAGTATATGGAAATCCGATATTGTAGCCTTCAAACTTCCCGTTGTTCCTGTCCCTTATAAGGGAAATAAAGGGTGAAAGAATCGTAACGGTCGCTTTGGATAGTCCGCGCCGGAAAAATAGTCCGGGTATTTTTTCGGTGTCAACCGGCTTCACCTCATATCTGGAAGCGTCAAACACACCGGATGATTTTCCTGCCGATTTAACATACTCCCTGTCCTCCCTGTATTCGGGTTCAGGCATGTTGGCGAAACGTGCCATGACCTTGGCTATCTTCTGCCACTCATCCTTTCCCGAAACGGTAAAGGAAGACAGATTCTCACGTATGAGTGTCACCACATCGCCCTTGGAACCGTCACGCCGGAAGAACGTCTGTGCCGCCTTGTTGTTCGGATGGCTGACAATCAGCGTATCCATCCTGTTACCGCCTTCACCGAGTACCAGTTCGATGTAACGTCCGATACCGGCCTTCCTGTCCAGACGGTATCCCAGGGCATATGCAATGTCATCAATCCCCACACGGGATTTCATTTCCCTGAAATTAACCTTGTAGTCACTCATGCTTTCCGATTTAAGATGTTATACAGATTTCATATACCAAGCCCTGTACCGGTACTCCGGTTTCTGCCCATCATAGTAATCTCCGGTTCGTATGTCTTCCGTGCCGTCATGTTCAGGAAAGCCTCCTTTTCCTTCCAGTCCGTAAGCTGGAAGAATGTCCTGGCCGTTTCCCTGGAAACCTTCTTCAGTCCCAGCTCCACGCCATCGTATGACGCACGGATGGCATAGTCTCCAGAACGGGTCTTGATAATGGCCGCATTCTTGAAAGATTTCTCTTCGTCAGCACTCATTGAAGTCAGTGGGTCATTCTTTGCCAGATAAGGCTGCTCACTGAGAGCCAGACGCTGTTTGTCCACATGGTCAAGAATCAGGTCCGAAGCCTTGTTCACGTCAGCCATGACTGATACGATAAACTTCGGTTCCTGTTTCAGTACACCAATCCACGAGTCCAGATAAGCAGCCGAGTTGTCCGTTATCCTGGAATCAAAGCCCATGGAATGGCTGATCATGGCAGCCGTAAGTTCCGCTACCAGCTCCTCCTTGGCATATTTCGGATCACCGAACCTGCCGCCCATCTCCCTGTTCAGACGCTCCGGTGTCATGGTGGAGTGTGTCATTTCATGCAGCATGGTAGAATAATACTCCATTCCGCCACGGTAGGTTTCTTCCGGAGAATCACCGATATTGAACTGCGCTTTCATGGGCAGCACTACAATATCCTTTGAGGGAGAATAATAGGCACCGTTCTCACGCTTGTCGGCACGTATCGGACAAAGCCACTGTTGTGTCTCCACCATACGGTCGAGTGCGGCATGTGTGTACATACCTTCCGTATCCCGAAGTTCCGGAACCTTGAATCTGTCCATAAGCTTCTGCATCCTCTCTGGCTGTACTTCGGCCAGATTGGTCTGTGCCACATTGTACACCGGGAATGACTTGATGAAAGGAATGACATCCATATCCTTCTTCTCTTCCTTGCTCATTGCACGGTATTCCTCCGTGCTTATCCTCTTGCCGTGACTGTCCTTTATCATCATATCCCAATAAACCACCGGGAAGGCCTTTTCCCCCTTCAGGACATGAGCCTTCAGGTTATGCGCCTGTTTGAAGGTCAGATATACCGGAAGCTGGTAGTTCATGGCTGCGGTATGCATCTGAAGGAAGAAGGAATTTGAACCTGAATAGTTGCGGCCACCTACATTCTGCGGCAGTCCGGCATAACCTGATGCGCCGCCAATCCATCCCTGTTTCCATCCGGTATCCTTCATCTGCTGCATACGCTCAATCATCATTGCAGCGAAGCGGTCTATGGCCGCCTGTCCGCTGTTTCCCTGAGAGTCAGTTCCAGATGCCATAGCTGTCGTCATCCATTACCTGACGGTCCATCTGCTCGATGTCCGTCTGTTCCACATAGAACTCGGCCGATTCATCCGAAGGATCCGTATCGTGTGACCGGCACCATTCCAGATAATCATCTGCATTCTCACTGTCCATAACAAAGCGGAGGAAACCGATTTTGCCCTCCTGCAGAAGCTCCACAAGCTCCTCATGATTCATTTTAGCTGACATATAACTTGTATTTTAGTTTTCTGATTATGTTACATTTTCATAGAAGCCGTTTTCTCCACCTTTGCGGTGTTGGCGGCAAGCATACCGGTTATTTCCGTATTCAGGTACTTGGCCGCAATCTGTTCCTTTGTGGCCGTCTTGGTCTTGAAAAGCGAATAGCCGTCATCGAAGGAGATTTCATGCCGGGAAGTCTGGCCCTTCTCTCCGAGGTCAACCGACACCTTCCACTTGTTGTCGTTCCTGTCCTTGGCTACACGCACCCCCTTGGGGTCAACACCTTCAGGAAGCTGATACTTCTCGTATGCGGATTTCAGATGCAGACGTTCCCCGAAGTTCTTTTCAATAAGCTGGTTCGGAGTGGCCACCCTGTCAAAGTAGGCATTCAGGTCCTGGCGTGAAGCCACGGCAGACATGTTCGTATCCCCAACCTGAACATAGAACTTGTATTTCCCAAAGTCAGGACGCTGCTCGTCTTTCTCCTTATAGACATTGAACTTGTTTACGGTTATAGAACCGTCCGGCCCAGCAATCTCCATTGGCATACGGAAGGCTTCCTCAGATACCTTCGGCATCAGCTTTGTCGGATAGTAGCGTTCCATCAGCTGCGGCACCGTCATTTCCTTGTTCTGATAGGCAGCAAGGTCGGCTGCATCCATCTTCTGCGGCTTGAGCTGCTGTCCGTCAATCTTTGCTGTAAAGTACCAGTCGGCAGGATTGGTGGTACTCTGGTAGGCATGACCATGAGTCACCTTTTCACCGTTGGCAGTCACCATCTGCGGCTCACGGGGCTTTCGTTCCTGGGCTTTCTCCGTTTTCTGTTCATCTTTCTTCTCGGTCTTTACCTCATTATCCGTCCCGGTCTCAGCTTTGGTTTCAGTTTTGGCCTTCGACTTCTTTTCCCTTGCAGGTTTTACATCAACAGTGTTCTCCACTGTTCTGTCAGGAGTTTCCTGCGCACCCTGTTCCTTTTTCTTCTTTCCCATATCTGTACTGTTTTGAATGGTTCTGTCATTATTATCAGCCTTTTCCTGTACGGCCTTCTTCTTAAAAGGACTGTCCAGTGCATCACAGATTGCAACCCTGATTCCGGAACGTATCAGTTTGGGCAGATAAACGTCAAGTGCTGATTGAGGGAATGATGCAACCTTTATCGGTCTCTTGTAGTCAGGCAGAATCCTGTCTGCAATCTCGATGGCAAGCACTGCGGCAGCCTTGACGGCATCCTGCTTATAGAGTTCATAGAAACTGTTCTGTCTGAACAGCAGCATGGCATCCGGATGTTTCTTCTTCAGTTCGTTGAACTGCCGTATGATACCATTATCATTATCTGAATCTGTCTTTTTGGCCATAGGAATCAGTATTAGAGTTTAAGGCTGTTTGCTTTTGTTTCCTTTCGGGATGGAGAGAGGGAAATAGCACGCTCCACGGCCTGTTTGTCTACCACCTTCTGATATTCCCAACGGTTCTTGTCAGTCATGACAAGGCCGAGATATTCAGGATGAATCTCGTCATAGCGGAGCTTCTGCTGCCTTTCCCATTCCTTCATGTCACCCTTGATAAGCCTGAATCCCTGCTGCTCCTTCAGGTCAATGCCGACTGAAACCTTCTCGCCGCCCACATTCAGTTCAACAGGTTTTCCCTCCCGTACCTGCTGCTTCTGCTGCATACCCAGTTCAATGTCGTTCACCTTCTCCATGTCCTTCAGCCGCTGCTCCAGCTTTATGTCAGTGACACGCTTGTGAATGACGGATTTCGTTTCCGGATCAAGCTGCAGATACTGCTGAGTCTTTTCACCATTTACGTTGACCGCCTTCTGTATTACCTCACCTCTGGCCAGACGTTCAGCCTCCTGTTGAGTGAGGTTGAGAACCTTGTTTCGTTCCCTGTCCAGTTCGGCACGTACCGGATAGGCAATCAGAGCCGGAGCACCGTTTTTGTCTGTAGTCATCTGTAGCTTCATCGGCATGGTGATGATACTTCCGTTCCTCGCGTTGATGGATACCTGCATGATGGGAGTCACTTCACCTGCCATCAGCTTTTCCTTCACTTCCATGGGTAAGCTGTCCGCCTTTTCACGGTTGATACCCAGTATTGCCAGTTTTTCGTATGGCAACAAATCGGACTGATTTCTGTTGTGCATTTCCATATTACTGTAATTAAGCTGTTATATTTGCGGTTCTAACCGCCTGAATACCACAAATGTATTCACGTCAATCCCCTGAAAAAGAAATGCGCAACACTATTCTGATTTCATTGCTTCTGATGCTGCTGCCGGTAAGCGTATCGGCACAGTTCTATACGATAACCAGAGATTCGGAAATTCTGCCAACAGAAAGAAAAAAAGAGACCTACAACCGTGTAGGAAGGGATGTTACAGAAGGGAAAAAGAATAAGATGATGGTAAAGGATACCATAACTGTCGGACCGGACAATCAGAAAAAATTGGAAAATAACAACCGGAATAGTGACAGGAAAACATCCCTGAAAACAGAACTGCAAAAGAAAACAGATGATATTACTAAATCAGAAAACAATCTTCCTGAACTTACCATCCCCAATCTTTATAAAGAAATTATAAGAAACGGAATCCTGTACCCAAAAATAGTTTTGGCTCAGGCTATACTGGAGACCGGATGGTTCCGTTCGTCAGTATGCCGGAACAAACACAATCTTTTTGGACTTACCAATCCACGTACAGGAAAATACTATGAATTCAATCATTGGACGGAAAGTGTACGGGCCTATTACACTAAAGTACAATATAAATACAAAGGTGGTAACTATCTGCTTTGGCTTGATGAGATTGGTTATTCAGAGAATTCAAACTATATCAAAACTATCATTAAAGTTTTAATGATGCTAGAGGTTTAATGTACTAAGTAGCATATATTATAATAGATTATTGATATTACCGCCTAGATATTTATAAATTAGAATCATTTTCTTATAATACTAAATTTATGAATTGTGATTATGATAATTAAATATTAACTTTGAGAGTTGAAATATATTTGATAATAAACATTGGAAATGTATAAGATTTATAAGCAATATTTTCAATCAACATAAAAGAAAAATATTAAAAATGAAAATTCGTAGTGATTTTGTTACCAACAGCAGTTCAGTAAGTTATATATTAACTATGGACGTTGATATTGTAAATTGTTTCTTGAAACATTGGGATAAAATAGACACAATGAAAGATACAGTTAGGCTGGCTGAAGCTCTTAGAGACTTTTTATTAGAAAACGGAACTGTTAATTATCTTCATAATCATGAAATCTATTCTTACTTAATTGAGTTTGCCGATGATGATGGTACGTGTATGACAAAACAAATGCTAGAAGAAAATGGAGATAATACAGATCCTCTAAAAATGAATAAAGAGGAATTGTTTAACTATATAAGAGGTGAACTCATTTATAGAAACAAACTTAGTGAATTAATAAATGGATTTGGCGTAACACAAGTAGAACAGTATTAATGTTAAGAAGACACATTGGAAACTATAATTTTGTTGGAGATGCAAAAACAGGAATAACATTACGTTGGGGTAAGACAATAAATGATAATCCTATTTTTGCACCAGTTCCAGAATTAGCAGATATCTCTATATCAAATCACTGTACAAAAGGATGCTCATTCTGTTATAAGAATAGTAAACCTAATCAGGAATTTATGAGTATTGAAGATTATTGCTATATTTTAGATTCTATGAATCACCATAAATATGGAAATGTTTTTCAAGTCGCTATAGGCGGTGGAGAACCTTTAGAACATCCTGATTTTTTATCTATTATTGACAAGACTTTAGAACATGGCATTGTTCCCAATTTTACAACAAATGGTTTAAATTTAACCTCTGAATTATGTAAAGAACTTAAAAATAAAATAGGGGCGGTTGCATTATCAATAACTTCAATTGATGATATTTTTTTTGATAAAGTATCCTTACTTATTAAGGAAAATATAAGAGTCAATATACATTATGTACTTTCGTCTCAGAATATTAAAGAAGCCATAAGTATTGTTAGTGGAGAGAAAAATAAATATTTTAAAGGCATTAATGCTATTATCTTTCTTACATATAAACCTGCTGGGAGAGCAAATATTGATAATATTTTAAAGGATGATTATAATTTGAATGAATTCTTAAAAAAAATAGGGCAAAAAAATATTATTAGACCTAAAATAGGTTTCGATGCATGTTTTGTTCCTATGCTATTATATCATACAGATATTTCTTCAGATTTGATAGATACATGTGAAGGCGGATTTTTTTCCGTATATATTGATCACAATTTAAATGTTTCACCTTGTTCATTTAGTAATAATTCTCATGATTCGTTTAATTTACGAGAATATGATTTTTATGATATATGGTTGGATAAATTAAAAGTCTACCGTATAAAAAACAAAAATAAATGTAGAAGAGCAGATTGTCCTTCGCATAAACAATGCCGTGGATGCTGTTCATATTATCCAGAAATAACAACTTGCTATGTCGGTTAGAATAGATTGGGATAAATTGGCTCAACTTCCAGATGATGAAGATAAGTCATTTGAAAAATTTTGTTTCCACATTGCGATTCACAAATTTGGCGAATGTGGGACTGTTAGTTATTTTTACAATACGCCTGGATCGGAATTTTACATAGAATTAAATAAGCCAATAGAATATGCTGGAATAAACTTTTCAATAGGTGATGTTATAGGGTGGCAGGCTAAATATTGGAAAGCAGTTAAAGATAAGGAAAACTCACCTTTAGATGCAAACCATATAAGTGAATTAGTAAAAGGTTTTAAAAAAACTATTGATTATCGTGCTAAGACTAAATTATGGATTGTTTGTAGTCCCGGTTGTTTTGTGCAAAAACAATGGGATACCCTTATTGAAAAACTTCAAGTTATTAAGAATGATTGTTTATTTGAATCATGGCATAAAGACATCTTTGAACATTTTTATATAGATAATCCAGTCAGGTATAATGGTATTTTTCAGTACTATTTTGGTGTGAAATTTATTGGAAAAGAATTATTTGATCGAATATCAAAGGATACATTGTCATGTTTGGAAACTAAGTTTGACGTTGACCTTCATACTCCAACTGAATTTGAGAAGTCATTATTATCCATTGTTGACGAAGATATAGCTCAGCAGAATTTAAGTAATAGAATAACTTCATTGTACAATCACTTAATTGACGATAAGAAAAAAACAGTTCTTGATGAAACTCTTTGGGGATATGAATATCTATCAGATACGTTTAAGGAAAGCTATATTAATGATATACATATTAGATATAATATAATAGAACAATTATATTCATTCTTATCAATATTAAAAGATTCTCCTGAATATATAAAAGAAATATTTATCCTTATTAATGAGTATGTCGTAAAGAGGAGAGAACGTGTAGATTTGCTCAATAAAGAAATAGGTTTAATGTTGAAAAAGAATAAAAGAAATAATATTGACTATTCTTTACATGAGTTAGTAGATCGTATACACTTTTTAGAAAACAAATTGACAGGAAGTTCAGATGATAAAGATGATTGTTTATGGTCTCTAATCAAACTGTTATGCCAAAAGGATTTTTCTATATTTGCAGAAGCTGGTTATGGGAAAACTCATTTTGCTTGTTCTCTTGCGAATAACATGTTAAATAGAGGGCTTCCTATATTATTTCTTACTGGTTCTCAATTTAGGAATTGTAGTAGTTGTGAGAGTAAACTTTTAGAGATTTTAAACTTGCCACAAGGAACTTTGATTGATGACATATTTGATTCCATGAACTTTATGGGAGAAATCTTTCATTGTAAGTTTCCTATTATTATTGATGGATTAAATGAAAGTGCACCAAATGAACAACGTTGGAAAGATGAACTGCCACCTTTAAGGAGAAAAATAACAGAAAGAAAAAATCTTCTATTTATTACCACATGTCGAGAGAAAGATGAGTATATAGAAGTAATATATGGACGTAAAAAATACACTGAAGTTAATAATTTTGTTCATCTAAATGGAATAGAAGAAAAAGATTTAGACAAAGCGACGGAAAGATACTTTAAAAAATACAATATACATCCAACAAATATTATCAGTAGTGGTGTTTTTAATAATCCTCTACTTCTTAAAGTTTTTTGTATAACTAATCGTGGGAGATGTGACTTTGAATTAAATGACTATTCTTTAGCTTCATGTATGAAAGATTATAGTGAACAATTATTGAATATGATTGCCACACACAACGGTAGAAGTGATAGATTTAAAAGATTTAAAATTGAAAGTAATCTCAATAAAATTTCTCAGCTAATTTGGGAAAGGAATAATCGTTGTTTAAATTTCTATACTGATTTTGCATCTGTTTTTGAAGAGGATACTGAGAAATTCCTGGATGAAGGTATGTGTTTTTTGCTAGATAGAGTTGGAAATGAAGAACAAATACAGTTTTCATATGATATGGTTGCTGGCTATCATATTGCAAAATCAATATTGGATAAATACAATGATGCAAAGGACTTTTGTAACTTTATAGAACGTAATAAAGACTATTTATATGGAATCAACAGACATACATTAGCAGAAGATATATCCAAAAGTTTATTCTATTTAGTGCCTTTGAAATTTCACAAAGAATGGTATGAACTTATGCCTAATGAGAATGTTATAATATCTTCTATGGACCATTTGGATATTATTATCGCTTCTGAATCGGGACGAAAAGCTCTTATAACTTTAATAGAAAAGAATAATCTCACTTCTTCTATAAAAGAGAAAATATGTAACAGTTTATTCAAAAGAGTGTATAATCAGTCAAATCTAAAATATATTTCTCTGTTCGTACCTTTCTTTCTTAATCTTACGTCTAAGGAGTTTGATTTGTTTTGGAATTTCCAATTTTCAAATTATAGTGTTTTAGAGCATGAAAAAGATTTATTATCAGATAGGTATTGGACTAAGCATTTTGAGATAGAAGATATTATAACTCTTGCAACTCTTTTATGTGGTATTACAGATATGGAATACCGAAAGAAATATCATTCTCAATTATTTTATTGGGTTGAACAAGATAATAGTAATTTAATATTTTGTCAGAAATTACTTTCAATAAAAGATCCTTTTATATTTGAATCAATTATATCTATAGTAACAGGTATTGGATTGAGAGCAAAGGAGACATCGACTATAAATAATTGTATTTCTATTTTAGAGGATTATCTAGCTAATTATAATTCTAATCATATTGTATTGTTGGACGATTTAGAAACTTTGTATAGTTATGGGGAGGATTTATATGGTCAGAGTTATGATAGAAATATACTTTACAAAAATAGAGATGATTTTTGGAGGCAATCTGATATAGAAAATTTCTCTTTTTATCAGATTTATGATTATGATTATGAAAAATTTAATATCAGACCTTTATATGCTTATTCATATAAGCATGATCCTAATTTTACAGAGGAAGAAGTATTTGGAATGCTATTAACAAGAATACTTGAATTAGGGTATGATGAAGAATTCTATACTGAACTACAAACAAAAGAAAACGAGAATTCTAAATATAGAAGAAATCAAAAGTGTAACTATGCTTATAAGTATGGGCGTCATGCTTTAATGGAGCTATATGGCTGGATGATGTTAAATTTATATATTGAGAATGAATATAAAGGAACATTTCGTTCATCCATTATTGATATTGATCCTTCTTCTCCTTGTTTTAAACCTTTAAGGTCCCTAATAACTAAAAGTTATATGCCCCGTAATTTATCAGATTTACCTGAGTGGATAAAAGCAAGTAGTATTGAGGATATGAGAAATTATTTTATAAAAAAACTACCAAGAAATGAAGGTGACTGGATATTGTTAAAGGGATACTGCAATCAAAATATAGAAAATCGCTATGCAAATCTATATATGTCAGGAACTAGCCAGTTAGTTCCATCAGATTTGGGAATAGAAGATGTTTCTAAGTTCTATATACATGATGTAATAGACCATGACCATGCATTTGCTGGAGAATTAGGTTGGAGATTACTAGAATTTACGGAAGAGTATGATGATTTTGATAACGATTCTCTTCCTTCAATAATGGCTGAATATGATTTTTCTAGTTGGAATACAAATCGTTTTAGTTATAATAATTTTTTCTGTTTAAACCCGATAATAGTAAGAAGAATTGGACTTACATTTGACCTAAAAACTATGACATACTATTATAATAATGAGAAAGTTTCGGAATATTTTATAAATGGATCAGATCATTTCTTCTACTTAAGAAAAGATATAGTAGATGCTATTTTAAATATATATAACGTAAAATTATATCATCGTATTTATGAGCGTAGAATTATAACTTCAAAATCTAAAGATATGCCAGAAATTCCAGAAAAATTTGCAGAACATGAAATAGACTTATTTTATGATGGGAATATTAATGTAAAGATATTAGGTAAAGAATAATAGAATATAAAGATGGAGTGGATAAAATAAATAGAATATATACTTTAAAGTACTCATATTTATAAATCCTCTAAAGGTATTATATAGATATATTATATAAATGGCAAAGATTGTACCAATTATACCATAATAGCTCATTATGAAATAACAAAATATAAGGCTTGAATAGCGATAGTTTTTATCTATATTCAGCAGAATATTATAAAGGTAAAAGATACCGATTACAATAATACCTCTCCACTCATAATCCACTCCAAGCCATAAAGCGAGTCCGGCCATGCCAAGTGTCCAAAGAAATCCCAGCACCATACTACGTTGCAGAAGATTTTCAAGAACTATGAGCGTGGCCACTCCTAAGGCCAGTGTAAACATCACATTATGTGTCCCGTCAGCTCCATTAAGCAGATACCATGGTATTTCACTGATTACGGCAAAGCCCAGCAGAGTAAAGAAATACCTGTACCTGCTTCTTGTATGAATAAACCCTTCCGCAATCAGGAAGGCAAATACAGGAAAAGCGATGCGCCCTACACAGCGCATCGTTTCGTATAATACGGTACCGTGCTCCATCAGATAGAGAGCAACGTGGTCTATCACCATGGAAATCATGGCAATGACTTTCAGGGCACTGCCGCTAAGTCCGAATGCCGGTTTTAAGGTCATATTCATAGGCTATATGTTTAGCTGATACCGAGAAGTTCCTTTACCATATCCTCCACTTCCTGGTTCACACGCTTGAAATTACGGTTGAGCAGGATTTCCTTCTCTTTGTCATTCTTGAACTCATATATTTTTGGAAGAGAAACATAGTGCTTTTCCTCGTCCTTAATCTTTTTCATATCAAAGTGTGTCTTGCAGAAATACTTGGTAGTCTTGAACTCTTCCGACTGTTCGATGTCAAAATGGTCAAGCATACTGTCATCGGTAGCCGTAAAGTCACGTGCCGCCTGTCCGGCCAGCCATCCGGTAGCCATATCCGCAATCTTTGCTGCAGGAACCAGAAAGTCCATCTTCTCAGAGATTGTGGTTGATACCTTGTGGTCATTGATGGAAATGGAACGTGAAGTCTGCTTTGCCTTTCCGAACACATCATTCTGTGCCCACTCCAGCGTCTCCTTGTTACGTGCCGCACCCATGAAGATATTACCGCAGGTAGTGATAATCTTCTGCATACCGACCTTGCCGTAGTCAGCTTCCAGCTGTGGAAGCTCCTGGAAACCTAAAGTTACGGCTACCTTGTTGGAGCGTGCCGTACCGATAAGACGGTCTATCTTGTGAAAGTACAGTGTCGGAAGCTCGTCCACTATGATGCTTACCGGGATGTTACCCTTTGAGTTCACCCTTGTAATCAGTCGGTTCAGAACTAGTGCATTCAGCGAGCCGATAACCTGTTCCTTTTCCGGGTCATTTGCTATTACCAGATAGCTCGGATTAGCCTTGTCAGAAATCTTCAGGTCGAAATCATCCCCGGTGAATACCCAGTAAGCTTCCGGAGAAACAAGGCGTGCGGCATTCACACGTAGCGTACCGACCATACCTTCCAGCTGGTCATTGGCCTTGTTCTCGTAAGCACTCTTGAAAGGAGCCATCAGCGAAGCAATCCTGTCATCCTGCATCAGGATATTGAATACCTGGTCGTATGGCCTTCCCAAGAATGAAAGCACATGCGGCATATCCGAGAACTCGCCGGTTACAGTGTCCGGCTCCACCTCATTGCCATGCTTGTCCTCATACCAGCACCTCTGAATCAGTATCTTCCTGCCTGTTCTGTCCTTATAGCTGTATCCGTTCAGGTCCACAAACATACGGTCCTCGTCAGTCGATACGTCATTACCGTTCTCATCCACGAAGTCAAGCACCACATTGCCGTCCTTGTCTATGGCATTGAAGTCATCCCAGTTGCGTATGACAATCTCCAGTTTCTTTCCCTCCAGTGATATGAAGCGTCTGAGCTTCTTTCCGTTCCTGAACCCGACCGGATGGAAGTTAACAAAGAAATAGATGATGGCAGCCAGGAAGTTTTCCGCAGAGTTGGTGAAGAAGGCTTCCGAACCGCCCTTCTTCTCTCCACCTCCCTTGTTGAGCGAGGCCAAAAGAGTAGCCGCCGTTTCGGAAGCTGCAGCCAGATCCGGGATATATTTCCGCTGAATCGGATTGATACGGTTGGAGTATTCCACATCGGTAAAATTTACTATACGGAATCCGCAGTTCTGAGGCAGTTTACCGGCTTTCCTGTTCTTGCAGTACTGATAGAAAAGCGTCTGTGCAAGTGTCGGAAACTTGAAATCATATACCATCATGGTAAAACCCTTTGCTGAGTGCTGCCTGATGAACGGGTCAATGATACCGAAAGACTTACCCGAACCCGGCGTACCCAGTACAATCGTGCCACGGAACGGATTGATGATATTGATCCATCCTTTGTGCATTTTCTTTTTCCAGTAGTATATCATCGGAATGTTCACCGAATAATCATTGCTGACCAGCGTTTCCGACTGCTGGAACGATTCGTTCTCAAAGTTGAAACGGTCCTCACCAACCTTGTAGTTGTAATACTTGGCAATACCGTCCAGTCCCTGATGTACCAGCATGGTACCCACCACCGAACAGACCGCATACAGAAGACGGTTGGCTGGAAATCCCAGCCAGCTGAACCCGAAACTCATGCCATGAAATACAAAACAAAGCCCTACAAGTGTCAGACCGGCCAGTACCGGATAGATGACCATTGTCCTTACATTGAACTTCAGGGACTTTTCTGCTTTTGTGCCGATACAGACAATACAGATGCATATCAGTTCGGCCACCTTGCATCCCGATACGGAATTGAATACCCTGAACCGTGCCAGTAGGTCGAGTACGAACTGCGTAACCCTGTTGTCTGCCGTAACAGGCAGGTTCATGATGATTTCAATAATAAGAAAGATATAGATGCAACTCCTGAAATAGTTGTACATCTGCTGCTGTTCCCTTGTCTCCTCAAATGCCATACGCTCTAACTGTATATGAATTTACTAAAATGGAACCTTTATACCCAACAGCAGGCCGTTGCGGAAGGTATCCCCATGCAGGAAGTTCACATTGTTCTTCTGTATGACAGAGAACTCCAGTCCACTGCGGAACACATAGCTGTATTCAAATCCGGCCTCCAGTCCAAAGAAGAACTCCTTCTGTACCGCACCGAACTGAGGCCCAAGACGAAGGCGCATCATACCGTTCTTGTACCGTGCCAGACGGTGCTTATAGACTATACCGCCATCCCAGAAATATCCTTTCCAAAAATTGTGACATACCGGCTTCTGCCAGTGATTCCCGACCTCACTATATACTTCGACCGCATTTCCGTATGAAAGCGGATACTCATAACCCAAAGTGGCATTCAGCGTACTTGGAAAAAGGAATCCGGCATTGACGGAAACCTTTCCGGTCTGTGCCGATGCACCAATGAATGCAACCGAGCATAACAGAATGAACAGAATCTTCTTCATGGCCTATCTTTTTATGGAATGATCAATATAATAGTAGGGGTAATAGTCGGCACCGTCCAGAATATCCGAGTTGAAGCCGTCCGCATTGAGAATGTCCTCATACTCGATGGTGAGGACCACCACACGTCCGCTTATCTGGTTCTCGGAAATCTCCAGACGGAGCACCTTCTCTTCAGGGAAAGTGAGCTTTGGAATCACAAGCACGTTCCTGTAGTCCTTTTTGAACTTACGGGTGTTGTTCATGGAGAATACAGGAGTAAGCTCTATGGTCTGTGAGTTGGTTGCCTTTGTCTCCTTTTTGTCAGTAAGTTTTACCCTTATCTCCTCGATGTCGTATGCAACCCTGGTCCTGTTTTTCAGCGTATAGTCCAGAAAGAAATAGTCACCGATGGAATAGATATTGTTGATGTATGCCCTGATTCCATTTTTGTTTGATACAATCTGGTTGAATTTTCTTCTGCTTCCATAGACAGCCCAGGCATATCGTGCAATCTCAGCCATCGGCATGGAAACCTCCGGATTGATATAGGACTGTGTCTCATTGTAGGATACATTGTAGATGGTAGAAGCATATTTGGGTGATTCGGTATAGAGGATGTCATACTGTGCGATATGACGCTCACCGATAATGGTGAGTGTACCCAGCAGTTCGTTTTCCCTGTAACCTTCAGATGATATGGAATCATTCTCCAGATAAGGCTTGATGCGGACGATATTGTCTGTACACTGATTGCCTATAATCCTTGTTGTGGAAATATCAACCATTTTGATGTTTTCGGGCATGACAATGTGCGTGGTCACTTCCCGGTTGATGTATATCTTCTCGTTGGCCGACAGATGTACGGCTATGCCTGTGATAAGGCATATTATCAGAAAAAATCTGGTTTTCATATTGAGTAATCTTTATAGTTTATGAATGGTACTGTTATAATCGGATATAAAAGCAATGTTAATCAGCGTGCATCTTCCGAGTTTATCAGGTAAACGATGGTATTGTACTTGATTTTCGCCTTGTTCTTTCTGATATTGGAAGATATGGCAGAAGTTGCAGAGTTATACATGTTCTGCAGTGACTGGAGAGCAATGGCCTCCGTAGAAATACCGGTACCGTAACCGTCACTCGATTCAAAACTGATATTCTGCTGTACCGTATTCGAACCTGCATCCTTCATGAAATCACGGAAAGCCGATTCAGGAACATAGAAACCTTCCATACCGTCATTGTCAAATACAGAAAGCTTAACCTTGATGAACCTGTCGCCGACAAGAATACTGGTTATGGAAGCCCTGACACGCTGCTGTCCGAAACCTGTTACCGTTCCATAGAGGTAAGTTCCCTTTTTCAGCTTTGTACCGCTTACCGTCACATCGTCCAGAAGCTTGAACCGCAGACGTGTACCTTCATGCGCCTTTGTAGTCTGGTCAATCATGGCACGTATAAGCTTGTTCTCGGCAAATTCATCCGGAGCAGTAACCGTATTGAATCTGTCGGCATTGGTGTCATCGGACTTGATTACCAGACTCGGACGGTTGCGTTCCCTTTCCTCCTGACGCACTTTAGCTATGGAATCAGCCCTGTGCTTTCTTTCCGCTTCCTCTGCTTCCGGGTCTTTGATACCCAGTCCGCTTTCAATGGCCTTCTGCCGTTCATAGCTCCTC
>ULUJ01040401.1_pt1 | contig 46980 bp, 35 predicted proteins | sample 1958381 | NCBI WGS metagenome assembly ULUJ01 (sample SAMEA4835757, study PRJEB28245) | human gut metagenome | biome: gut microbiome; material: fecal sample | place: Denmark | collected 2008 | reverse complement strand
GGTTTGAGTGTCCTCCCTCTGACATTTCCGGCACGAGTTCTTCTATGACTACATATATCATGGCTCCGGCGGCGAAGCTTAACAGGTACGGCATCACCGGCTCTATTATTCCGATGGCAAGTATCGTAAGTATTCCCGCTATCGGCTCGACTATTCCCGACAATACTCCGTATACAAAGGCTCTAAGCTTTGAGCTTCCTGTGCTATGTAATGGCATGGATATGATTGCGCCCTCCGGGAAATTCTGTATGGCTATTCCGATTGCCAGTGAAAGGGCTGCTGCCCTCGTGATGGTGGTGGTTCCTGATATCCAGCTTGCGTAGAGCACTCCTACTGCCATGCCCTCCGGTATATTATGTAATGTAACTGCAAGCACCATCATTGTCTGTCTGCTAAAATTGCTCTTTGGGCCCTCGACTGAATTATCGAGATGCATATGTGGTGTGATTGTATCCAGTATCAATAGGAAAAACATTCCGAGCATAAAGCCTGTTACTGCCGGGACGAACTGCATTTTTCCAAGGCTCTGTGACTGCTCAAGTGCCGGAATCAGAAGACTCCAGACTGATGCCGCAATCATTACGCCTGCTGCAAAGCCACTGAGCATTTTTGTGGTCTTTACGGAAAGCTCATTTTTCATAAAAAGTACACATGCCGCACCGAGCGACGTGCCTATAAATGGTATTAATAAACCTAATATGGTTGATGTAATCATGGTTGCCTCCTATTCTGCTGTTTTTCTATTTTACACAAACTTCCCATATATAAAACTATATTTACCGGAGAGTATACAGTTGTTCCGAAGAAAAAAATATGAGGAATACACTGTATGCTAGGCCGGTATCACAAAATAAAATATGGGAAGTTTGAATATTTTATTATTCAACATATTATTTCTTATATCGTTTCGTATATCATGATATGAGGGTCAAAAGGTATTTTGCCTCTCATTTATGATTAATCAGATTACTATATGCTACGCATTCCCGTAATCTGACTCCACCTCGAAAACCACTTAATGTAAAACAGCCGCAAGTAATTAGTCTTCTCTAACCCGATTACAGTTTAATACACCTATATAATTTCGTCAACCGGCTTCTGTGAGCCTTACTCGTTACTGTTCACACCTAACAGTGTGACCAGCAACGAGTACAAGCTACTCCATAGCTTAGATACAATCGAGTTATACTTCTTTGCACAGCAATGCCCTGACAAAACGTCAGGGCCGGGTATCACATGCCACAGATGGCATATAAAATGGCATATAAAATGGCTTCTAATACCGATTCCTGCAAAGAGGCTGTCTGCCCACACATATATTATCCTTTGTACGGTCACGAAGCTCCGGCACCGGATTTGGTGCCACCTCAAAGCGATAGTCCTCCCCGTTTTTGCGGATATAATCCTCAATAAAGGCATGGCTCATCACATTTCTTACCGGGTCATTGACCAGACGCTGATATCTGATAAATGTTTCAGGAGCATTGGTTCTTACATCCACATACCTTTCACGGCATGCTGTGTCGTTTACCGTACTGCCAAGCACACACCTGACATACTCAATATTGCTCTCCAGCACAAGAGGAGCCGGGAACTCAGCGTCAGGGATGACCTCCTGCCAATCCTTTTTCTCGTACTGTCTTAGTAGCTCAAGTGCAATATGCAGATGCTTAAGCTCCTGTTCAAACATAAACTGCCATATGCCACGTATTCTTGTATCTGTCTCCGTTTCATAACAGCTCCAATACAGCCAGCACTCGACATACTGATGCACAAGGAGATTTTCAAGGCGGCTCATGCATGGCTTCAACAGACTGCCATACTGTGTGACATGCTGCTCCTCGACCATTCCGATTTCCTGATATAGCCTGCGTCCCATCTCATCAGGCCAAAGTGCCGCTGTGTTCATATAGTAGTTCATAGTCTGCTGTTCTGCTGCTGTGATTACGTTTGCAGCCAGCACATCCATTGTCACAGGGCATTTATCCGTCATCGGATATCGTATTGAATCATATGGATGCCTGTGATGTGAAATAGTCGGTCTGCCCGGTGTGATCTCCGTATAGCCTCCGACAAGCTTCTCTGCATGCTCACCTGTGGTAAAATCAAGATAATCTGCATAGCGGTACAAATGATCAAAGTCCTCGAGCAAGGCAAAATCGAGCGCAGACTTAATATTTTTGTCATTTACTCGTTTTGCAAGATGCGCAGTCAGATCAACCGCAAGCTGCTCGTAGCCTATGGTGTGCTCCAATGCCGACTCATCTGCCGGCTTTAAATGTGTGAGTATTTTCTGCTGCTGTTGCTCACTTTTCCTGATGTATGCAAGCTTTCGTCTAAGCTCATCATCACCTACGCTTCTTGAAAACTGATGTGAAAACCACACGTTTTCAAATTCTGTACCATTCATCAATATGATTCTCGTCCTTGTATACGGATTTACCTCATTTTTGTTATATGGTTTTACCCAGAATTTCTCCCAGTCAACAAATAAATCGCCGGTTCTCTCCGGCCTCATTTTAAATGGATTCATAATACAAACATACCTCCTTCATGCTATTGTATGCACGAAGGAGGTATGCTGTGCGAATGAATCACATTCTAATAATTTGTCAAATATATATGTGTATTTAGAGTTTTCCGAATCAGCCTCATAAGAGCCTTTCCTGCTCTATTGTTTTATCCGATTCAAGAATTGCTTCTTTTAATTCAGCAAGCAATCCTGCATCCTTTTTTTGAAGTTTTTCCCTAGTTGAAGCCTTAAGTGGTATTCCAGCGTCTTTTTTTAATGCTTCCTCAAAATCCGCTACCCCCATTCTATAAGGCATTAGTTTTTCAAAAATTCTATCCTTAATAAACAAGAATATGCTTATCCCTCCAAAATCCATATCTCCCCAATGGAGGAACTCACATTCCTTAGATACAATAAGGCTTAATTTCTTTAGAAAATACACTTCCTTAGGAGTAAAATAACCATGACAAAAAATATACAAGGTATTCTCATCATATTGCATACTTTCATAGTTAGCCTTATTTTCTATGGTCATAATTCTTTTGCATCCTGCAAGCGAAACCGGACTTGCATGCTCAAGTGTCTGCGTATTAATAATGGTTCCATAAATCTGCTTTGACGTATCAATAACACATGTATCATCAATTCTATATGACAATGGTCCCTTCCATTCCATTGTCTGTGCATATGACATAATGCCATGCATCTTCAAAATTTCAAGCCCCGACTTCTTTTTATCCTCTTTGGCATCATCTTCCTCTCCCTCTGTATCATAATCCTCCATATCCTTCTCATAATATGGAGAATATTTAGTCAGAATTGATACCATCTTTTGTCGATAGCATTTTTCAAATTTCTTTGAATCTTTAAAAACCTTTGCACTAAAAACACGCTCCCACACAGGCGCCTTTATTCTTGTTATAGCATTGATACACTTAAAACGCATATCCTCCTCAGCCTCTGTGACACTCTTTCCGGCTTCCAGACGCCCCAAAATATCATCATAATATCTGCATATCCAATCGCAGTCACCAACCTCTGATTTCCACTGCTTTACAGACTCTATCAATCTTAGCTGTTTTGCTCTTGAATCCTCAACACCCTCAAGCCGACACAGCTCCGGTATGCTGCTGACATCACAATCAATTTTTTTAATATCGCTGTTGACCTGAGTCCAATTAATTCTTATCTTCCCATCGTGGCCTGCTTGTGTATTATTCTCTATGAACCTTGCCTGATCGATTAGTTTCCGGCGTCCACCAACAAATTCCATCATTTCTGTTATTTTGTTCAAATGTTTTTCTCCGGTTAGTTTTCCTGACCGGTATCCTTCGGTGTCTGTTTTTTTAATAATATAGCCTGCAAGCGTGTGCTTAACTGGAGTTTTTCCCATAGCATAATACCCCTATAAAACCATTAATACGTCCTATCACTTTTCCTCAAACAGCTCGATTTCCTCGCCAAGTGGTCCTTTGCAGAATGCTATGCGCGCCGGAAATACCGGTGTTGATGCGATTTCTATATCCTTCGGCTCAATAAATACCTCGTATCCTGCTGCTTTTACAGCCTCTACACACGCATCCACATCATCTGTTGCGAATGCGAAATGACGAATCACACCTTTGCCCGGTGCATCATCTCCATCGTTAAAAATCTCAACAATTCCGTTTCCGGTATCAAGCATGATTCCCGACTGCCATTCCCTTGCGACCGGGATTCCCAGAATGTTTTTGTAGAAATCTATTGTCTTTTCATATTCCTCTGTGCTGCTGCACTTCATTGATACGTGATGTATACCTTTTATTAAGCTCATTGTTTTTCTCCCTTTAATTTTTTGGAGCTGTTTTGTGATTTATAGTGATTTCAGCTACTTTTTCCCGCTATTTTTCCGGCTTTTGGGCTGAATTTTGGGTGCTGTTTTAAATCATATTATATCTATAAAATTTTCTATTGTCCATATATACAGTCTATCATGATTGTGGCCACGCCTGCCTTTGCGCTTTCTCAAAATCGCCCTGCTCACTGCTAAATGCACCATCATCGCATAAATCCAGCACTGTTTCATCCTTCAGATACAAAACAAGCGTTTTTTCAGTCTCATCATCATCACCGCTTTTCCATATGTACCTTTCTACATCTGAAAAATCATACTGTTTTTCCTTAAAATGAACCAATGTTATTTTCTGCGTTGTATAGTTTATTTCATAATACCACAGTCTTGCCGATGCCAGTATACAGATAAATCCCGCTATTCCTATGACCATGGCAGTTTTTAGGGCTGCATTTAATATGGCTGATGGTTTAAAAAAAGCATATCCTGCCAATAGTACAATCAAGCCTGTTACAACCATTACAAAAAAGGCCGGTATTCCTATAAAACGTTCAAGTATCTGCCCGCTTACCATTTCACGTTCCACTGCGCCCTCTGCTACTCCCAGAAACACCACGCAAAACAAAAGGCTGACCAACAGTATAAGAAGAAATTTAAATATGTTTAAAAAACTATCTGTGAAAGTTAATATCATTTCAACAGGATTTAGCTTTCCCACCAGGCGGCAGATAAAATATTTCTTTTTTATCCATGCGGTGGCATACGTTACGACAACGCTCAACACGGCAATAATCAGCCCATAGCCCTTTGAATCTGAGAATATGGCACACAAAAAATACTCTGCAAAAAAAATTATCCTGTATTTGCGTATTTTTTTTGAAATAATCCCGAAATAGCGATCCACCGAAAGTGCGTGCTGCCCTATAAACTGATAAATATCATTGCCGGTCATATCATCAGCCAAATTTGCTTCCACTCTCAGATATTTCTTATAAAACGAATCTGTAAAAAAATAAACAGCCAACACTGCAGCCCACTTAAAGATGTCATCACTTTCAAATATGATGAACATGCCTGCCATAAGACATATTACAAAAAGTACTCTCGCCTGCCTTATTGTTTTCACATTTCTATCTTCTATGCCCTCTGCAAAAATTTCTTCCGCTTTATCCATTTTCTTCCTCCAGTAATTCCCTGAGATTCTTATTTTTATTTCCTAAATCATCATTTAATATCTGTTCCCTGTCCCCGAATTTAACAAGCCTGCCATTATCAAGCAATCCGATATAGTCAGTTATGTCATTGACCTCCTCAACCAGATGCGTGCTGATTATGATGCTTATGTTTTCTTTTTCTATTGTTCGGATCAAAAGCTCCCAGATGTCTGTTTTTACGACCGGGTCCAGATTTGCCATAGGCTCATCCAAAAGCAGAAGCTTTGGGTGCCTTGCCAGAGCAAAAGCCAGTTGGAGCTGCATCTGTTTTCCTGTTGAAAGCTCCTCAAATTTTGTCGTATATTCTTCCTTGGTGAACTCCATCATTTCAAGCATTTCATCAAAATGCTTCTGATCCCATCTGCTGTAAAGACAGCTTAACAGCCTGATATTTTCGTCAGCCCTAATCCCGCCTATACACCAGCTTCTTCCACCAACATATGCCACCTCATCATGATACAGAATGTCAATTGCTTTCATTCCGGTGACATCAATATCATTCCATAATACCTTTCCACTCAGTGGTTCAATATGTCCGTACACTAAATCAAAAAGCGTAGTTTTTCCTGCGCCATTTCTTCCCAAAAGTGTCATGAGATATCCGTCATCCAGTGAAAAGCTGACATTTTCCATAGAAAAGGTTTTCGTACTGTAAGATAAATTTTGAACCTCTAGCATGTTTCCTCCTCCCAAAGTATCCTCACCATATCAATAAACTCTGCTTCATCAAGCTCTGCCGCCTTTGCCTTTTCTATAACCGCGGCAAGCTCCTCCTCCACACTTAAAGTACGTTTTTCCTCGAGATATTCCATATCCGGATTGTCCACGAAAAAGCCCTTTCCAGGCACCGAATATATCATTTTCTCCTTTTCCAGCTCCTCATATGCCTTTTTCGTGGTAATGACGCTGACCTTAATATCCGCTGAAAGCGCCCTTATCGATGGAAGCGCATCATCCTTATTCAATTTTCCGGCAAGTATTGCCTCCTTTATCTGCGTGGCAATCTGCTCATAAATGGGTGTTCCGCCCTTAGACTGTATGGAAATATTCATTTCTGCCTCCAATAGTTCTTACCATGTCTATCACCAGTATTGTACCTGACAAAATCCCTGATATACATCCAAGCTTATAGAACTCATTGTCTATTCCTGCCATATCAGAAAAGCTGCCATTTGTAACAATAGTCATTAAGCAGACAAACAACCCTATGTCTATAACAATTTTTACCAACGCAATAAAAGTCTCATATATTTTTACAGACTTTGAAACACTCGCGTCAGCTAAACACTTTTCTAAATTTCTGCTGTCTTCTGCTGCTTTCCAAAAGATATCATTTATCGAAAAGTGTGCAAGAATTATGATATATGAAATAAAACATACCGCCACATAAAGCGGATGTGAAAAAAGCTCCAGCTTTCTGTGCCTTATCACAATAAACGCAGTGTTTATAAGAAGAGGAACACTTAAACACAGTAAATCAAGCATCACATCTGTCAAAAATCTTGTTTTTCTTTCCTTCTTTGAAAAGGGTAAAAGCTCATTTATCTCGAGGCTTCTAAATACTGCAATGGATAGCATAAACAGAAATCCGGCAAATATAAACCCCAACATGCCGCACAGTGTTGTCACAAGTAATACGATAAATGCCAAACCGATATGCCCCGGTGAACTGGATAACCATATCTTTTTTCTCTCAAAATAATCCCTGATCATTACTCATCACCACTTTCTTTTATTATCTCTTTCTTCTGTACGTAGTACATGATTTCTTTAAGCTCTGCATATCTCATATGCTGCCTGATTTCATGATTAATTTTTGCGGTTATTTTTGCTTCATCATATCTTATCAGCAATTCATTCGAGCTTTCGCTTAAACGCCCTCCGACTACAAGCTCCTTCGGTATCCTCTCAAGCAATGCCTTTTCCCCGGAAACAAGCCTGTAGGAATCCCTAAGCTCATCCAGCGAACCGTAATAGAATTTGCTTGTGCTATTGTCTTTCTTTTGCAGCCATAAAATATAATCTGCGAAATGCTCAAGCTCCTCGACCAGATGTGTTGCATAAATTATGCATTTATTTTCATCTGCTGCAAGCTCCCTTATGGTTTCATAAAATTTATCACGAAATTCAACATCCAGATTTCCCGTAGGTTCATCAAAAAAGTACACCTGTGCATCATAGCTCTGTGCAAATGCAAGCTGTAGCAGTATCTTCTGCCCCTGCGAAAAATCCGAGGCATTCATAATATCCTTTTTACTTTTTGAAATTCTAAGAGGTACGCCCGGAAAATCGATAAGACCATACTGCTTAAGAAGAGCCTCATATTTTTTCTGATTAAATCCGTCGTAATATCTGCCGTAATATTTTCCTATCGAGACAGCAGATATTTTTTCCATAAACGGCAATTCACTAAATACATAAGCTATTTTCTTCTTGTATTCCTTCTCATCCTTCTGCAGACACGCACCGCCTATCACCATCCCGGTGTCTGTCGAATCAGACTCTTTCATCCCCATAAGAACAGAAAGAAGTGTTGACTTGCCACAGCCGTTCTTTCCTATCACACCTACAATGCTTCCACCCGGCACTTCAAATGAAATATTGTCCAGCTTGAATTTGTCAAATGTTTTACTGACATTTCTGACTATCAGTGCATTATTCATAAGCTACTCCTTTGTATGCAAATGGCATTTTTTACTTAGCCATTTATTCACTTGCGATTTATTCATTTTGCGTTTTTTGACCCGCCTGTTATATGCACAGTATATACAGTTATATACAGGCTGTCAATATACTTTTATCCCCTATATATTTTCAATTTTATTTTCTTGTACTACCGGTAAAATATGCAAGTGATATGGTGTAGTTCGTTTAAACCTGTTATACTAGGATATATCAGAAAATAAGTACAATCTACAGGAGGATTATCATGATAATAAAAAACGGTATTGTAGCAGACCCTGCATCAGGTCTCTACGAACAGATGGATATACTTGTAAAAGATGGGAAAATAGTAAAAATAGCACCTGACATCTCATGTGCGTCAGACGCTGCTGCAACAGAAAAAGAAGAAATAATAGATGCAGCCGGAATGATTGTCGGACCGGGACTTATCGACACACATGTGCATTTCCGTGATCCGGGCTTCACATACAAGGAGGATATCCACACCGGTTCCCTGGCTGCCGCAAAGGGTGGCTTCACAACTGTTGTATGCATGGCAAACACAAAGCCTACAGTGGACAATGTGGATACTCTAAAGGACAACCTCACACGTGGAAAGCAGGAAAAAATCCGTATGTATCAGGCCGCTGCAATATCGCACTCCCTCAAAGGACAGGATGAGGTTGACATGGCAGCTTTAAAGGAAGCCGGAGCATGTGGCTTTACCGATGACGGCATCCCGCTTACAAATGCTGCTTTCTGCTACAGAGCCATGCAAAATGCTGCAAAGCTGGATATGCCGATAAGTCTCCATGAGGAGGACCCTGCATTTATCAAAAACAACGGCATCAACCATGGAAAAGTATCTGACGCTCTCGGTATCTACGGCTCACCATCCATCGCTGAGGAAGCCCTTGTCGCAAGAGACTGTCTGCTTGCGCTGCGCAGTGGCGCCGACGTTGTGATACAGCACATCAGCTCCGGTGTATCTGTTGATATAGTCCGCACCTACCAAAAGCTTGGTGCTAGGCTCCATGCCGAGGCTACTCCTCATCACTTCACGCTGACTGAGGATGCTGTCTTAGAGCACGGCACCCTTGCCAAGATGAATCCGCCTCTGCGTACTGAAGCAGACCGTCAAAAGATTATAGAGGGACTTATCGATGGCACAATAGACCTTATTGCAACAGATCATGCGCCTCACAGCGCCGAGGAAAAATCAAAGCCTGTAACCGAAGCACCAAGCGGTATCATCGGTCTTGAGACATCTCTTGCTCTTGGTATCACAAGCCTTGTCAAACCGGGCCATCTGAGCATGCTTGAGCTTTTGGAAAAGATGACTATCAATCCTGCCAGGCTGTACCACATGCCTTACGGTACTATCTCAGAGGGTGCTGCTGCAGATTTTGTCATCTTTGATCCTGACGAAAAATGGGTACCATGCGAATATGCATCAAAGTCATCAAACACACCTTTTACCGGCATGGAACTGACCGGTAAGGTTAAGTACACCGTATGCGGTGGAAATGTGATTTATTCGGATAAATAAATTGTGTATGCACTATTAAAAAAGCAGATTGTGAACACATGTGTTCACAATCTGCTTTTTTCTACTTCTCCACCAGCTCCAGGCAGTCTCCATAGTGCCTCTGCAATGCATTCAAGTCCATGATCATCACATAAAATACTCTGCCATTGCGCACCGAATCCACTATCCTGCCATGGTCGAGCACTGAAATATATGTGCCATCCGCCTTTCTCATATGAAAGAAACTATAATCATTTACGTTTCCTCCGTCAATCTGCGACCATATGCTTTTTTGACAGCTTTCCTGTTCATCCCGGCGTATCAGATTGCAGAAGCTCTTACCTGTATATGCAAGCAGCTCATCCATGTTTTTACAGCCTGTAAGCCTAAGCAGCTCATTGTTTGCAAGCAGGATCTCATCATTTTCTTTATCTGCCCTGTAAACAATGAACGCTCCCGGCATATTGTCAATAATATCCTTCACGGCAAATCCAAGCTTCGCACGGCTTTTTATACGCTCACCCTCACGGTATGCCATGCAGCCGTTCTTCCCACGCATTTTCACCTCATAAAGTGCCATATCCGCACACCGCATGAGCTGTGAACGGTCATCAGCCAAAACAGGATACTCCGCAAAGCCCAGTGAAATGGTAAATGTATGTTCTTCACCTTTACAATAAAATTTCCTGGTTTCTCCTGTAAACTTCTTAAGAAAAGGCTTAACCTCCTCTACCGTGCAATCCGGCATAAAAATGCTAAACTCATCGCCTCCGTTTCTGCCTAGTATAACATCCTTTGAAAAATATTGCTTCATGCTCTCTGCAAGCTTCTGCAGTGCACCATCACCTGCCGCATGTCCATACACATCGTTGACCAGCTTGAAATCGTCAATATCAAGCATTGCCACAACACAATGCTTTTGCGGATTCTGTCTCATATATTGCTCAACCTGCTCATCAAAACCGTGCCTGTTGTAGATACCGGTCAGTGCATCGGTCACAGCCAGTCTCTTGAAATTCTTCCTGTTCTCATTGATTGAAATCAACGCTGCTGTAAGCCCTGCCAAAAGCAGGACAATAACTCCACCTCCGATGAACAGATATAGCAGATATCTGTTATTGTAAAACCCACTCTTGGGTAAAATCTCAAGCCTCCACTTGTATCCATACACGTTAAAGTCATATATCACCGGATCGTTCAACTCTTCCTTTGAACCGTAAACCCACTCATACGTATCATCCCACGGCGAAGCAAACTTCTGCAGACTGTACTTATATCCAAAACTGGAAAGAGCCTCTACAGATTCAGAAAAAATTTCCGGAACTTTCAGTATAACAATTGTGAAGCCCCAAAAGCTCTTCTGACCATTTTCATTCTCCAAATAAACCGGATTGCGCACTGCTATACCATATCCGCCCTGCTTCAGCTCCAATGGTCCCTGCATAATTACAGTGTCATTATCCCTCGCATAGCGCGAAATCTCTCCCCTGTCACTATCATTTATCAGATCAATCTTACTGGATTCATTACTCTCCTCCGGATATATTTCAGTCACAACTCCATTCGGTGCTATCTGTATACTCTGAATCGAATCGTCCATCATATTTGCTGCAATATCATAAAACCTATTTATATTTCCATCACCACTTATGACAACCTGCTTTAAGCTATCGGTAACTCCTATTCCCTCCATAAGCTCGCCATATATACGCTCCGTATATGTCATCGCATTGAGCTTTGCATTTGTCCTGTTCTGCTGTTCCTGACTCTTGCCGACTACATATATAGCGCCGATTAACGCGCACATGCCCAATATAAATACCACTGCCGGAATAATGAATCTCTTTTTTAGCTTTTTCATTTGTATCACTTTCTAAAATCAATGTCTATCTGTTCTATATGATTTTAATATTATAGCTTTACGATAAGAAAATGTCTATAAATTTACTTAGTTCATATCAATATTTTTCAGTTGCTCACCCGCTCGAGGAGGCAAATACTTTCTACGTGCGTCGTATGAGAAAACTGATCAAATGCCTGCCACTTCATGAGTTCATACTTCTCTTCACAGAGTATCTTCAAATCCCTTGCCAATGTTGCCGAATCGCAGCTCACATATACAATCCTCTCCGGTGACATCGCAAGCATTGTGTCCAAACACTTCTCATCGCAGCCCTTTCTTGGAGGGTCAACGACTATCACATCCGGGCGAAGCATATCTGTATGTCCGGTGGATGCTGTATCATCAGTGATATTCTCTTTTTTCTTTGCATTCTCATAAAACTGTGGCAGCACCTCCTCAGCCTTTCCTACGAAAAACTGTGCATTTGTGATGCCATTGAGCTTCGCATTGTTTTTGGCATCCTCGATTGCCTGAGGCACTATTTCCACTCCGTACACCTGCTTTGCCTTCTGTGACAAAAAGAGCGATATGGTACCGATACCACAGTAGAGATCCCAGACATTTTCATTTCCTGTGAGCCCTGCAAATGCAAGTGCCGTGCTGTAAAGCTTTTCTGTCTGCTTCGGGTTTACCTGATAGAACGACTGTGGCGAAATCTGATATGTGATGCCTGTCCCCTGTGGTGTGAAATCAGGGTAAGAAAGCAGATGGATGGTGTCCTCAATATATGGTCTGCCCCATATGCAGACTGTCTTTTTGCCGAGGATGACATTTGTGTTTTCCTTGTTGATATTGTAGGAAATCGAAGTCATTCCATCGATTTTTGAGAGTCTTTCGCACAGTATATCTGCTGCATTCCCGGCTCGGCATTTTGCTTCAAGACTGTCCCCATTTATCACAAGGCACACCATAATCTGCTTTGATGTAAAACCATATCTGATAAGCACATGGCGCACGAGCCCTTTGTGTGTGTTCTCGTCATACGGTGTGATGCCGCACTCATTCATCCATTCCTTTATGATATCCAGTATCTCTTTGTTTTGCGGCACCCCAAGCCTGCAGTCATCGACCGGGATGATATTGTGGCTTCGCGATGCATAAAAGCCTGTCACTATATTACCATCCCTGTCATATCCCACCGGAAACTGTGCCTTGTTGCGGTAGCGATATGGATTGTCTGCGCCAACAGGCGGCTGCATTTTACTGTCCAGCTTTGCCTCGGAAAATCCACCTATACGCATGAGATTGTTGCGCACCTTATTATTTTTAAATTCAAGCTGCTTTTCATAAGAGAGCGCCTGTATCTGGCAGCCGCCACACCTCTTGTGCAGCTCACATTGCGGCTCAACGCGAAAAGTGGAAGGGGTCTTAATCTCTTCCACTCTTGCGTAGCCATAGTTTTTCTTTAATTTTGTTGCGTGGGCTGTTATGACGTCACCAATCAGTGCATCCTTTACGAAAAAGGTCATGCCATCATAATGTCCGATACCCTCGCCATCTGTTCCCATATCTGTTATTTCAAGTTCAAATATGTCATTTTTTTTCATGCTTTTCTCTTCTTTATTTTATATATAATTACTCTTTATAATGTTTGTATCCGGCGCAAGCTTTCACACCAAAAATCACACCATAGCTATATTAATATCGTCCGCTTTTTACACACTTGTTCTGCGGAAATTTGTCTCCATAAATCTATTGTAGCCCTGCCACTTTGTATCGTTTTCAGGCACATTTACAAGCAGCTCCCTGAAGGTCTCCATCTTGGCATCTATGTTGTCTGCAAAGCTAAGTGCCAGTGCCTCGACAAGTGCCGGCTTTTTCGGAGAGCCAAACTCAAGCTCGCCGTGGTGGGCAAGTATACAGTGCTTCAGCTCGTTTGCGAGCACTACCGGGAAGCCGTCGATACTCTTAATCGCATCGCCTACCCACTCTGCACCAATCATGATATGTCCGAGGAGCTGGCCTGCGTCTGTATAGTCATTTTCCGGGAAAGTAGAAAGCTCCTTTAATTTTCCGATATCATGGAAAATAGCTGCTGTAAGAAGCAGGTCACGGTTTAAGATCGGATACATTTTTGCAAAATAATCACAGTTCTTCGTCACACCGAGTGTATGCTCCAAAAGACCTCCTACAAAGCCGTGGTGCACGCTCTTTGCGGCTGAATGGAACTTGAAACGGCGCTCAAACTCCTTATTGTCAAAAAAGCTATGTAAGAGCTGTGACAGGTATTGATTCTTTACAGAGCCGATAAAGCCCATGAGTTCCTTATACATGACCTCGACATCCTTATCGCTGACCGGCAGATAATCCGCAGGGTCATATTCTCCCTCGTTCACCTTTCTCGCACGCTTTATGGAACACTGCAAATTGCCCTGAAAGCTTGTGATATCACCGGTTATGGCTATGTAATCCATTGCATCAAATTCCTCAATGCCTACTGAGCCCACATCCCATATTTTGGCATCCAACGTGCCTGTCTTATCCTGCAGGATAACATTGTCATAAGGCTTTCCGCTTTTGGTCATGGCTGTCTGCTTGCTCTTGCATAAAAAAATCTCATTGATTCTCTCTCCCTCGCGGAGAGTTGAAATATACTTCATATATCCTCCTAATTTCGGCTAATTCATCACTCCGATTTTCACCTGACAGGTAATCTCCGTGTAGCCGTTGCTTCCTTTTCTCTTTACTTTCAGATTGCAGGTATCCTCAGGCTTTTGCTTCATAAGCTGTGTGTTGTACGCGGACACATTCGACACCTCTGTATTGTTTACCGCAACTATCACATCTCCGCTTTGAAGCCCCGAGACAAATGCCGGTGAATCCATGGTAACCTGCTTTATATAAACACCCTTTGGGATGTTATATCTGTTTGCTATTTTTTCTGTAACTGTAGTACAGGTGATGCCTATGTACGGCACATCTGCGCCGCTCTCGAGCTTTTCAATGACAGGTGACAGGTCGCTTATGCTGACAGCCGTGAGCGTATTGTTTTCCTCCGCCGGATTGAAATCCTGCAGCGAAAGCCCTATGACCTGACCATCTGTATTAATCAGTATACCGCTCTGTAACTTGTTGCTTGCAATATCTGTGGTGAGCACCGAGTAATTGTTGTCCTGCGCCGACAGCTCGTTGGTTGTTGACGTTACAAGACCTGTGAGAATGGCATAATTTGCCTCAAGCGCAATGACAGATGCTCCTCTTGAAACAATATTTGAATTACCAAGCTCCGCAACCGCTATAGCCCTTATTGTGGCGTCGTCCAGAAGCGACTTATCCACGGAAATGATTGCTATACCTGTATTGCTGTCATACTTGACCAGCGCAGCATCAGCCATCATGTCGTTTACAAAGGTTACACTAAGCTTATCCGCCTTATCCACTACATTTTTCTCTGTCAGAATGATTAGCTGCTTTCCATTGTCCCTCAGTATCACTCCCACTCCCTGACCCTCGGTCTCATAGGAATTGTTGAAAATATCAGTGGCATCTGTCACACCCGTGACTCCTACTACAAATTTCGTGGCCGAAGTGCCCACTCTGTAGAGCTGGTTCTGCACTGCCTGATAATCCGCGAGTGTAGGCTGATAGGTCTGCAAAGACGGCTCCGAAGAAGTGCCGGACTCTGTGCTTTGTGTACCATTTTCACTATATGCATCACTGCTGTCATCTATGCCTGACTGCTGTGTGGCTGTCTGCACATCATTATTATTTTTTCCATCTGAAGCTTTTTTTGATTGTCTGTTGATAACCGGCAGAAATATAGCAAAAACAATGCTTGCAGCCACTGCAAATGCAACTCCGCATAGTGCTGCTGTGCCTGCTTTTTTTGCAAGTCTTTTTTTATTCAGCGGTTTATCCTTTATCTTTTCTCTGATAAATTGCTCCATATTGTCACCCTGATTAGATGTCTTTAGTTACTATCTTACATTATATTCTGAATTATATTGCGTTGCAACCATATTTTTTGAGTACGGGCTTGTGGCATGTACCCGCCGGACTGCTGCAAGCCCTTACTTTTTGGCTCGTTTAACAAACTGGTTCGTTATGTATTAAACTTTATGTTATCATCTTGTAATTATCATTTAATACATATTTATTATGGTTTTTTTGAAGATTTTCAGCTATAATATGATAAGCTATACAGTAAATATGAATTTAATATTCAACTACCGAAATATAAGGATATAGAAATGAATAAAAAAGTTTACAAAACATTGGAATATAACAAAATCCTCACCATGCTAAGCAGCTACGCAGCATGTGATGAGACAAAGAAAAGGTGTCTTTCGCTTGAGCCTATCACCGATTTATACGAAATCAGACATCTGCAGACCACCACTGCCGATGCACTAAGCCGCCTGTACAAGGACAGCGGAGTGTCCTTCGTTGGCATACACAATGTACATGCTTCCCTAAAGAGGCTTGATATCGGTGGTGCACTGAATACGACCGAGCTTCTTCGCATCTGCAGTCTTTTGGAGGTTGCAAAGCGCGTGAAGGCTTATGGCAGAAGCGCCATGGACAATGAGAAGCAGGATTCTCTCTCCGGTCTGTTTGCAGGGATTGAACCGGTTTCTGCGCTCTGCGATGAGATTAAGAGGTGCATTTTATCTGAGGAAGAGATTGCCGATGATGCGAGTCCTGAGCTTTTTAAGATAAGAAAGAGCATACGCGGCATGAACGACAGAATCCATGCGCAGCTCACCAAGCTCATGAACAACAGCACAACGAGGACATATCTGCAGGATGCGGTTGTGACCATGCGTGACGGCAGATATTGTCTGCCTGTAAAGGCTGAGGCTAAAGGCAATGTACCCGGCATGATGCACGACCAGTCATCTACCGGCTCTACCCTTTTTATCGAGCCGATGGCTGTCGTCAATTTGAATAATGAGCTCAAGGAGCTTTTCATAAAGGAGCAGGAGGAGATTGAAAAAATCCTTGCAGCGCTCAGCGACAAGGTTGCCATGAATGCGGCTGCTTTGGAGCAGGACTATGAGATTCTTTCAGAGCTTGACTTCATTTTTGCAAAGGCAAATCTGGCTAAATCATACAACGGTGTGGCACCGGAGTTCAACACCGAGGGGCATATCAATATCAGAAAGGGCCGTCATCCGCTTTTGGATGCTAAAAATGTGGTCCCTATAGATGTACGGCTTGGCGAGGAATATAAGCAGCTCATCATCACCGGACCAAATACCGGCGGTAAAACGGTTTCACTAAAAACTGTCGGACTTTTGACTCTCATGGGTCAGGCAGGTCTTCACATTCCTGCGGCTGACAGGTCAAAGCTCGCCATCTTTGAGGATGTCTTTGCGGATATAGGCGATGAGCAGAGTATTGAGCAAAGTCTCAGTACCTTCTCGTCTCACATGACCAATATCGTAAAAATTCTTGAAAAAGCTGACGACAGAAGCCTTTGCCTGTTTGATGAGCTCTGCTCGGGAACCGACCCGACAGAGGGTGCGGCGCTTGCCATCTCAATTTTAAACAGGCTGCACCAGTATGGCGCCATCACCATGGCCACCACACACTACAGCGAGCTGAAGGTGTATGCGCTTTCCACAGACGGTGTGGAAAATGCCTGCTGTGAGTTCAATGTGGAGACTTTAAGTCCTACCTACCGCCTGTTAATCGGTATTCCTGGAAAGAGTAACGCATTTGCAATCTCATCAAAGCTTGGTCTGGACGAAAACATTATCGAGGATGCAAAAAGCAGAATTAATGATAACGACCTTGATTTTGAGGATCTGATTGCAAGCCTCGAGTCACAGCGACAGACTATCGAAAAGGAACAGCTTGAAATCAACAGCTACAAGGCCGAGATTGAAAAGCTCAAGAAACAGCTCGAAGAGAAAAACGAGCGCATAGACAAGAGCAAAGACAAGATTTTACGCGAGGCAAATGAGGAAGCCTACAAGATACTGCAGGATGCAAAGGAGCTCGCCGACAAAACCATCCGCAATTTCAACAAATACGGACAGGGACAGGCTCCTATGAGCCAGATGGAAAAGGAACGCTCTGCCCTTCGTGACAAGATGAATGACAAGGAAAAGAAGCTGTCAGACATCAAGAAAAACACTGCCAAGGCAAATCACAAGGCGCCTAAGAAGCTGCGCATCGGTGATTCTGTGCTTGTGCTCTCCCTCAATCTGAAGGGAACTGTCCACACTCTGCCAAACGCCAAGGGGGATTTGTATGTGCAGATGGGTATACTGCGCTCGCTGGTTAATATTAATGACCTCGTGCTCTTAAACGACGATGTCTCTCCTGCCAAGAAGTACGGCGGCAGCGGAAGCAAGATAAAGATGAGCAAGTCAATGTCAGTTTCATCAGAAATCAACCTGATAGGAAAGACTACGGATGAGGCGCTTGCTCTCTTGGATAAATACCTAGACGACGCATATATCGCTCATCTTTCATCAGTGCGCATTGTCCACGGAAAAGGCACCGGTGCTCTGCGAAAGGCTGTGCATGGACTCCTTAAGAGGACAAAAACTATTGCGGAATACCATCTCGGTGAGTTTGGTGAGGGCGATGCCGGAGTAACCATCGCAACCTTTAAATAACGACAATGTACTTTTACGGAATATAAATAATTTTTAAGAAGGAGATTAGAAATGGCTGTTAAACAGAAAATACTGATAGTAGACGACGACAACAATATAGCAGAGCTTATATCTCTATATCTTACCAAGGAATGCTATGACACCAAAATCGTAAATGATGGTGAGCAGGCGCTTATCGCATTTGAGCACTACAAGCCAAACATGCTTCTTTTGGACCTCATGCTTCCGGGCATAGACGGCTATCAGGTATGCCGTGAGATACGTGCAAAGTCCGATGTGCCGATTATCATGCTCTCCGCAAAGGGCGAGGTATTTGACAAGGTTTTAGGCCTGGAGCTTGGCGCCGACGACTATATACTCAAGCCCTTTGACTCAAAGGAGCTTGTGGCAAGAGTCAAGGCCGTGCTCAGACGCTTCCAGCCTGCAAAGCCGGAGGCCTATGCTTCCGTAGATATCAAGTGTGTGGAGTACCCGGGGCTTATTGTAAATCTGTCCAACTACTCTGTCACTTATGACGGACAGCAGATTGATATGCCGCCGAAGGAGCTTGAGCTTTTATATTTTCTTGCCTCGTCTCCAAATCAGGTGTTTACAAGGGAGCAGCTTCTGGACAACATATGGGGCTATGAATATGTCGGCGACACCCGCACTGTCGATGTGCATGTAAAGCGTCTCCGCGAGAAAATCAAGGACAAGCCAACCTGGCGCATCGCAACTGTCTGGGGCATCGGATACAAGTTTGAGGTAAAATAAATAATGAAGCATACCATCTACACTAAGCTGTTAATCAGCTACCTGATTTACGGTGTCATCGCTTTTTTCATTATATGCACCTTTACACAGCATCTCACCACAGACTATATTGAAAAGCAGGAGGCATCCAATCTCTACAGGGAAGCATCCATCATTGCAGGTGATTATGCCGCCGAATACTTTGGCTCATCCATGTCGCTTAGCGATTTCCAGAATCACATGAAAATCGTAGCCGACTATATGGATGCCAAGGTATGGGTGGTCAGCCCTGACGGTGAGCTGCTCATGGACTCAGATGATCCGTCAATAGGCATTGATACCCAAAATGACAGTTCTAAGCCTGTAGTGATAAATGGCTTTGATGTCACCGATTTTGGCAGCAACAACTATATGATTGGAGATTTTTACGGCTCCTTCAAGCATAAGATGCTGTCCGTATTTTCCCCGGTAAATGTCTCGTACCAGAATATCGGCTACATAGTCATTCACAAGACAATGAGCCATATCACGGCAGGTGTAAATGGATTTATGAATATCTCCTTTTACACTGTAGCGCTCATTTTTGCCTTTGCATTTGTTCTGCTTTTCATGATGAGCCGCTCCATTTACCAGCCAATCACACGAATCACAAAGACCGCAAAGAAGTATGCAAAGGGCGATTTCACTGCCCAGATTGATGTACATTCCAATGACGAAATCGGCTATCTGGCAAACACACTAAACTACATGGCAACTGAGCTTGATACGCTTGAGGAGGATCAGCGCAAGTTTGTTTCCAACGTGTCACATGACTTCCGCTCCCCTCTTACCTCGATAAAGGGCTACGTGGAGGCCATGCTGGACGGAACCATTCCTGTTGAGATGCAGGATAAATACTTAAACATCATACTTTTTGAGACCGAGAGGCTTAATAAGCTCACCAAGAGTCTTATTGATCTGAACCAGTTCGGTCATCACGGCATACATCTGGATATTGCTGATTTTGACATCAATACAATGATCCGCACGACAATCCTCACCTTCGAGGGTAAATGCAGTGAGAAGGGCTTAAGCTTTGACCTGCTGCTCACCGGAAAAGAGCTTTTCGTGCGCGGTGATATGGTCAAAATCCAGCAGATTCTTTACAACCTGATAGACAACGCTGTGAAGTTTTCAAATAATGATTCGAGTATCAAGATTGAGACGAGTATCAGAAATGAAAAGGTGTTTATATCAGTAAAGGATCACGGTATCGGTATACCAAAGGACAGCCTTTCAAAGATCTGGGAGCGCTTCTACAAGAGTGATTTATCCCGCGGAAAGGATAAGCGCGGTACGGGACTTGGCCTGTCTATAGTTAAAGAAATCGTGCAGGCGCATGGTGAGAATATAAATGTGATAAGCACTGAGGGTGTTGGAACTGAGTTTATATTTACGCTGCCGCTCAGCAAAAAAGAAGGGTGAGCATAGCACACAGTATATTCCTCAGAAAAATGTGAAGTCAGCCGCGGTTGTTTGTCCGGGCAGATTATGGTTTTATTTACATTTTCTTTCTTTTTTACTTTATGGAACTCCGCGGCAGTTCACATTTTCCTTCGGAACACACTGTGTACTCTCCGGCTAATTCAGGTTTACGAGCGAGGCGCTTTGCTGCCTTGCATTCTGGCAGTGCCGGACTTATTTCACTGGCGTGAAATTTTGTCCGGCACTTTTTTCTTCTTAAAATTTAAAGCTCATTTCACTTATGCGAAATGAGCTTATTTAATAGTTATATATTGTTTATAAATATTCTGAGCCGCCTTGAAAACACAAGAAAAACTGATTTTAAATAATTACGCTTATATCATATTTTACGGTTCATATTTGCTGCCGGCCGGGTCGGTTACTGTGTAGTCGCCGCCGGATATGTCGGCTGTGGTTTCAAAGTCTGTGATGTCCTGATTTACGGTACCATCGAACAGGTCATATGTGAAGGTGTAGCCCTGTGCCGATACTGCTTTGACATATATTTTGATATTGCTAGCGGCTGTGACAGGGATTAAGTCTTCGATTTTGACTGTGCCTTCGAGGCTATGGAGCTTACCGTCATCCTCTTTTGAGGCATCAGAGGTATCATTTTCCGTGTCATTCTTTGAGCCATCTTTTTTGGCATCATCCTTCCGGCTTAAGGCGGATGTGATGGAGTCTGTGTCTGCACTGTCTGTGCCGTTTTCTGCCAACAGCTGTCGGATATCGTATGTCTTTAGCTCTGTGTCTGAGCTTGCAACTACGAGCTGCACACTGTTAAAGTCAAAGTAATCATTTCCCATGACCGCTACATCTACATCTGTGCCAAGCTTTATGCTGCCATTGTCAAAGGTTGGTTTATTGGCAAGTATGCCGGATGCTACATTTTTGAACACTGATGTCACACCTTCAAACTCATCGAGCACCTCTGTGCTTCTCTTATTTCCGTCAACAAACAGAAATGTCACATTGCCTGCATAGTCCTCAGACAGTGGAAGTGTGGCCTCACCCGTATACTTGATGCCGTCTAGCTCGAGCGGTATCTCGTTTGTACCGAAAAATACACTGGTTTTTGTATCCTCTGTGTACTCCTTTGGCACCACCGAGACAGAGACTGTGTATGTCTTATCGGTAAAGTCTGCACTTTTTAAGGAAATATCCCAGTCTGTTATGAGGCTGGCCTCCTCCTCAAGGGTGGACTTGATATCATCCTGCATGGTCTGCACATCAGAAAGTATCACCGATGTGTTGTCTGAGGTGTATGACATCTGTGTCTCGAGCTTTTTTATCCTGTTATTAAGCAATACTGCCCCCGCAATAAGTGCGGCGAGCAGTATTATGGTAATCGCATTGAAAATATTTTTTTTCAAATTCATATTATAGTGTTATTCCTCATCTTCCTCTGCAGCTATAGCTATTCCAAGCTCCTCAAGCTGCTTTGGATCTACAGTTCCGGGTGCCTCTGACATGAGGTCCGAAGCGTCCTTTACCTTAGGGAATGCAATAACCTCCTTGATATTGTCTGTATGTAGCATATGCATGCAGATACGGTCAACACCGAAGGCAAGTCCTGCGTGTGGCGGTACACCATATGAGAATGCATCAAGCAGGAATCCAAACTGCTCATGTGCACGCTCCTTTGTGAAACCAAGCACCTCAAACATCTTCTCCTGGATGTCATCCTGATGGATACGCACTGAGCCTCCACCAAGCTCTGTACCATTGAGTACGATATCATATGCCTTTGCACGAACTGCGCCCGGATCTGAGTCTATCTTGTCCCAATCCTCCTCCATAGGCATAGTGAATGGATGATGCATTGCCATAAATCTGTTTTCCTCATCAGACCACTCAAGGAGTGGGAACTCTGTTACCCAGAGGAAATTGTACTTGTTCTCATCAATCAGGCCAAGCTCAGCTCCGAGCATGAGACGAAGTGCTCCAAGTACATTCCATACGATTTTATTCTTGTCTGCTGCGAAAAGGAGTAAATCTCCCGGCTTTCCGTTCATCTTTGCAACAAGTGCATCAAGCTCAGCTTCTGTCATAAACTTGGCAAATGATGACTTGTATGTGCCATCCTCATTGATGCACAGATAAGCAAGTCCCTTTGCTCCACAGCCCTTTGCATGCTCTACAAGCTTGTCAATCTTCTTACGAGGCATCTTTGCCTGTCCCTCTACATTGATACCGCGGACAGAGCCACCGTTTTCAAGAGCTCCTGTGAATACTCCAAAGCCACAGTCCTTTACCACATCCGAAACATCGCAAAGCTCCATACCAAAACGTGTATCAGGCTTGTCAGAACCAAATCTGTCCATAGCCTCCTGCCAAGGCATACGCTTAAACGGAATCTCAACATCCACATTTATGACCTCTTTAAAAAGGTGCTTTAACAGTCTCTCATTTACCTCGATTACATCATCGATATCTACAAATGAAAGCTCCATATCTGCCTGTGTAAACTCAGGCTGTCTGTCTGCACGCAGATCCTCATCACGGAAGCATCGTGCAATCTGGAAATATCTGTCATAGCCTGAAGCCATCAGAAGCTGCTTAAAGAGCTGTGGTGACTGTGGAAGCGCATAAAAATGTCCGTGGTGTATACGGCTTGGCACAAGATAGTCTCTGGCGCCCTCCGGTGTAGACTTGCAAAGGATTGGTGTCTCTATCTCCAAAAATCCCTCGTTTGCCATAAAGTCACGCATCACGCGAAGTACATTGCTTCTGAGCATGAGATTTCTCTGTATATCAGGACGACGAAGATCCAGATAACGGTATTTAAGTCTGATGTCCTCGCTGGTCTTTGAATTCTCCTCAATATGGAATGGAGGTGTCTGTGCCTCTGAAAGCACTCTGATTGATGTAGCGATAACCTCGATATCACCTGTCTTTAAGTTCTCATTGACAGCAGCTGTTCTCTTCTGGACAGTTCCCTCAACTGCGATGACGAACTCACTTCTTAAGGTGCCTGCCTTTTCAAAGCCCTCTGCACCTACATTTTCCTCACCGAATACTATCTGAAGTATTCCGCTTCTGTCTCTTAAATCTACGAAAATGAGACTTCCTAAATTTCTTCTCTTCTGTACCCAGCCCATCACGGTGACCTTCTCACCTATATTGGCATTTGATACCTCTGTACATCTATGGCTTCTATGTAAGCCCTGCATTGATTCTGCCATTTTATGCTCCTTATATTTCTACTATATATTTATTCTAATGTCTGTCTGGTACCGCTGCTACACAGCTAATCTGCTGCTTATCAGATTCCTATCTGTTAAAGAACTCAACAAACTCCTCGTAGCCCTCTTTCATAAGCTGCTCCTTCTGGAATTTCTTGTTCTTGTTCATGCGCACAACAAGCACCTGCTGTCCGTTTGCTCTTGCGTCTTTTGCCTGGTTCATGACATCAACAAGCTTGTCTGCCGGATATTTCTTCTCAACCAGATAAGCCACCTTCTTTGGACTCTCAGGAATCTTGAAGCCGCTCTCCATGAGAAGCAGGATAATTCTCTCAAAACCGATTGAAAAACCACAGGCAGGTACATCATTTCCGGTGAACTTTCCAATCATCTTGTCATATCGTCCGCCACCGCCACAGGCTGCGCCAAGCTCAGGCATTGATATCTCAAAAATAGTTCCTGTGTAGTAGCTCATTCCACGAACAAGTGTAGGGTCAAATACGAGCTCAAACTTTGCTCCCTTTGTGGCATTGACAGCAGTAGCTATCTCTGTCATATTTGTAACCACTTCTTCGTCTAAATATTCACCGAGCTTTTCTGAAAGTATATTTACACCCTCAGTGACATCCCTTGTCTGCTCCAAAAGCTTGAACAAATCAAGATATTTGTCAATATTTTCCTGTGGGTAGCCATCCTGTGCAAGCTCACTTGCAACGCCTTCCACTCCTATCTTGTCCATCTTATCGAGTGTGATAAATACGCTGTCGTAGTCCTCCTCAGCAAAACCACTGTAAGCAGCCATTGCCTTTAGGATTCTTCTCTCGTTGATTCTTATCTCAAAGTTCTCGAAGCCGAGTCTGCCGATTGTGGTAGTGGTTGCTGTAATCAGCTCTATCTCTGCCAGATTGCTTGGCTCTCCGAGTATATCTATATCACACTGTGTAAACTGTCTGTAGCGGCCTCTTTGAGGTCTGTCTGCTCTCCACACACTGCCCATCTGAAGTGCCTTAAACGGCGATGGCAGGTTGTTGGCATTGTTTGAATAATATCTTGAAAGTGGCACTGTAAGGTCATAGCGCATTCCAAAGTCTACTACATCAGACTCTTCCTTTGCTGTCTCCAGATTCAGCTTCTCGCCTCTCTTCATTACCTTGAAGATCAGCTTCTCATTTTCTCCGCCCTGCTTGTTTGTGAGATTTGCTATATTCTCCATGCATGGTGTCTCTATCGGTGTAAATCCGAAGCTTCTGTATGTATCCTTGATCACACTTGTCACATAATCACGGATTTCCATCTCTGCAGGTAGTATATCTTTCATGCCGTTGACCGGCTTTTTGCTCAGTGCCATTTGGTTTCCTCCATCTATATTAAAATATTGAATTCATTAGCTATTCTATTATACTTTTCGGTTTTGCAATCGTCAAGGGTTTATGGTAATTATACGGACTGCAAAGATAACGAGCATCTGCTGTGAACGGTTGCAAATGCTAATGCATATCTACTGCGGCGGATTGCAGATGCCACACGGAGACAAGCCCATGGATTTTGCTTCATCAAGCGTTACCTCTGTGTCACTCTTTTTCAAGGTCCGACAGCCCGCCCGGTGGTATTTCTTGCCGGTTGCTGTGATATGAACCATCGTCTCGCTGTTTGAGGAATCTGCAGCGCTATTTTCTGCTGCTGAGCTGTCTGAGCCTGATGATGTACTTCCTGTGGTGCCATCCAGCCAGCTGTCACCATTCTCATAGTTTATTCCGACTCCGGGCTGCACATTATAGCAATAGACATTAAAAAGTATGCCGCCACCATTGTCCTCAACCGACTTTGCCTCTATGAGAACACCATTTGCAACAAGATTGCTGCCAGAGAACATCGGAGTCACCCTGTAGAGCACATGATTGCCTGTATTGTTTACATAATCCGCTACCAGATTCTCAAACGGAAGCATGCCCTCCACATTCAGATATCTCGTACCGGTAATAAGGTTCTTTGGATTGGCATTCTCCCCGGCAAGCTGATAGCCAATAAGATGACAGCGATTGTATAAATACCTGTCCTTTATCACATCATACTTCACCGTATGCCAGCCTGATGGCTTTATCATACCTATCTTGCCACGCTCCTCAGTCGGCATGATATCCTTGCATATATTGGCATAAGCCACACCGCATCTGCCAAGTGAATCCAAATCACTGTAATTTTCAAAAGCAGTGGTAGTCATATCGCTATCCGTAAAAAAAGGCTCATTATTGTTGACAGCTACGTATGCCTTGCCATCATATGCCGGAATCGCATCGAGGGAAACGTAGGAATTGTTATTTACCAGATCCTCCTGTGGCTTTCCTGAATCCGCCTGTCCTGTACCGTTAGCACCTGAATCATCTTCCGCCGGATCACTTCCACTCTGTGCACCATCCACATTATCCTTGCTGCCTAAAGCACCGGAAGAATCCTCACCTGCCACTTCAGCTCCTGCGGCATACCCGGCACCTTCAGTGCCGGATAAATCAGCGGAGGCACAGCCTGTAAAAATTGTAGCAATTGCAAGTAACTCACATATTGCAATTGCTGCTGTTTTCCTTAACTTAAGCCATATGTTCATATAAAATCACGCTTTCTATCTATTAATTGATATTGGGTTTTCCCTAATTATAATAAATTAAATGAATACTTAAATTACTAAACCTAATATACTTTTATTTCCTCGCTTCATTTATTATAGCAAACGTTTGTTTGTTTTTCAACCCTTGCTGTAAAGCTATACATTTCCCTCTATTTGGGTATGTTAGTGACTTTCCCCGGCAGTACGCACCTATGTCGCGTAAACTAAAAAAAGGATTCGAGCAAATGCTCGAATCCTTATAAATACCAGCTTATTAAACTATCATTTAAGATTGCTCGATGATACTAACAACTCTTGAACTTCTTTTTTAGTAAATATACACACAATCAAAACCTATATGTATATTTTCTATAAAATAAAAAGGAAGCCGGACGCATCCAACTCCCTTAGGCATAGTCCGCAGACGTCCGCCGCAATTCTGTAATATATTATGCCATAATGAAAACTTTTATGCAATAGCACTTTTGAATTTTCCACAAATATTTTTGAATTCTCTACAAATACTTTTTCAATAAATTCAACTTCGTTCTGGTATCTGTATACACAACTGTGTTGAAAATGGACGTAGAAACTTTTTCCCTAAGTTCTTCACAGTCCTTTTCAAACAAACGAATAAATGCCATAATTTTCTTCTTTTGACACTCTAATAGTTTCATCATAAAGCTTATAAGAATCACATAATCAACAATAGACTCAAATGTAATATTATTAATTCCTGTCTCTGCACTTATACACTTAGCAATTCTCAAGCTTACCTTACCCGTTTTAAATCTAGCATCGAAAATCGTATTATTGTGTGCTACAGCGTTTCTTAAATCCTTTAAGGCATATACGACCAATGGTAACAATTTACCATCTCGGTCATAAGCAACCTTTATGCCTACGCTCTTAGAAATTTTTTTCCTGGTATTTTGGTCAAGACAACCTACAAATGTACCAAATTCACCAAGACTAATTAATTCAAAAATTGCCCATATAGGAAGCGGCTGATCCTTGTCATAATAATGATTCACTATAAACCTCTTACCATAATCTCTGGAAATAAGACTATATACTTTATTTCTAAGATTCATTCTTTTATTGATTGCTTTTTTATAATCATTACTACCTATCGGATAGGCTTTGTAATCAGTTAACAATTTCGCATATATATTCGCAAATCTTTTACTTTCAGCATCTTCCAAAATAACTTCCAAAACATAGTTTTTAAATGCAGTTTCCAAAAACATTATCTCCGGATAAAACTTTGTCTTAATCGCCATATCAAAGTCATAGATTGCCTGCACCTCATCAAAGGAATTGAATGCATATGTATTCGCTGGATTATTATGAAAACGATATCCTTTATATCCATGGAAATAACCCATATATCTAAGTTTTTTCTTATCACTACTTCCAGAAATACTCAATCCTTTTTCATCTCTCATATATGCCATCAGCGCATTAATACTTTTAGGTTTCTTTTTCATTGACACCATACTCCTTTTACTGTAACCTTCTCAACAATAATTTTAATGGTAATTTCCATCAAATGTCAACAGCAAATACTCTCCTTCTCTCCATCTATCCATCTCATTGTTACTGTTCACCCCTAACAGTGTGACCAGTAACTCTCTTCTAGGCGGATTCCCACCCCGCCGGGCGAGGCTTACGGCCCGAACCAACTAAAAAAGCCACCCCAGGCATAACACCCGGTGTGGCTTTTAATCATGTATTATGAAATTATATGAATCACCTAATGTGAATCAACACTGCTATATTGCAGAACAAATCTACTCGCAAAGCTTAGAAAACTCATCCGCAACAAACTGAACCTTGGTTCCGATAATAACCTGAACAGAATTCTTACCAGGCTTCATAACGCCTGCAACACCTGCAGATTTAATCTTCTTGTCATCAACCTGAGTGATATCCTTAACCTCAAGTCTAAGTCTTGTGATGCAGTTATCAATGCTTGCAATATTGTCTTTGCCACCGCAGCCCTCAAGAATAGTCTTTGCTACTGCTGTGTAGTCATTGTTAGAAAGCACTGCCTTCTTCTCTGCCTCAACATCATCGTCCTCTCTACCAGGGGTCTTAAGATCCCATTTCTTGATAGCGAAATAGAATACAATGTAGAATACGATAAAAGCTGCGATTCCAAGAGGAATGATGAGCCATGTCTTTGCTGCAGCCGGAAGTGAAGATGAGAATAATAAATCCATCGCGCCGGCTGAGAATGAGAAGCCTGCTCTAAATCCAAGAGCTACTGTAATCATTGTGAAAATACCATAAAGTAAAGCATAAATCACATAGAGAACAGGAGCAAGGAACATAAATGCAAACTCGAAAGGCTCTGTAACACCACAGATGAATGCACAGATAGCTGCAGAAGCAAGGATACCGATGGCAGCCTTTTTCTTAGCAGGCTTTGCACACTTAACCATGGCAAGTGCTGCACCAGGAATACCAAACATCATACATGGGAAGAAACCTGACATGTACATTCCGAGGCTCCATGAAACATCCTTTGATGTCTCGCCATTCCAGAAATGAGAGAGGTCTCCAAGTCCGATAGTATCGAACCAGAATACGTTGTTTAATGCATGGTGTAAACCTGTAGGGATTAACAGACGGTTCAGGAATGCATAGATACCTGCGCCGACTACGTCAAAACCAACGATTGCTTTACCGATAGCTACAAGAGCACCGAAAAGTAATGGCCATACAAACAGTAATACTACAGATACAAGGATTGAAACAACACCTGCGATAATTGCTACGCAACGCTTGCCGCTGAAGAATGACAGCCAGTCAGGAAGCTTTGTATCCTTAAATCTGTTGTAACACAAAGAACCAATAACACCGGCTAAGATACCGATAAATGGGTTTGCAATCTTGTCGAATGCAAGTGTCTTTGTAGCGCTGTCAGCGATAGATGGCATGATTTTTGTAACAAAGTCTGTAGACAGGAGTGTTGTCATCATCAGCCATGAAGCTAAAGCTGCAATACCGCCGGTACCGTCGTTCTTTTCCGACATACCGACACCAACGCCGATTACAAAAAGGATGGCCATGTTGTCAATCAAAGCGCCCCCTGCTTTAACTAAAAACAGACCTATTAAATTACGTACACCCTCGATGTCACCACCCTGCATGGTTGCAGGACATAAATAATATCCAATACCCATGAGGATACCACAGATAGGAAGTACTGCTACGGGAAGCATTAAAGCTTTACCCAGTTTTTGAAGAAATTTCATAAATTTCCCCTCCTTTACATTATGTATACTAAACTGGAGATACTCCAATAAAGTTCGTTATTATTATATAATTATATTCAAATCTACGCGAGACTTAAAATCTCATCACCGGCGGATACATTCCCCTCTTTGAGTATCTTTATCTCACTATAATCAGCAGTGTTGCCAATTAAAACCGGAGTAATGACATTAAGATCTGCTGCCTTAATCTGCTCCAGGTCAGCCTCCATCAAAAGGTCACCCTTCTTCACCTGATCACCAACGGAAATATGTGATTTAAAAGGAGCACCCTTTAGTATCACTGTATCCAGACCAATGTGCAAAAGCAACTCGACTCCCTGAGTGGTCGTCATGGTAAAAGCATGAAGCGTATCAAATACAGCTGTCACCTCACCATCCGCCGGAGCGTAAAACCTGCCCTCAGAAGGAATCACGGCCACGCCGTCTCCCAATATCTTCTCAGAAAAAGTAGGATCCGGAACCTCTGTAATAGGAACCACTCTGCCGTTGCACGGAGAACAGATCACCTTTCCCTTTGACTTATTCTTAAAAAAACCTAACATGATATCTCCTTTCCGTCGATATACACACTCACAATATCCAAATCATCATTGAGAAGCACAAAATCTGCTCTCTTTCCTGCAGAAATGCTGCCTGCTTCATCATAGATGCCAATCTCCTTAGCCGGATTGGCTGTAGCACACATAATAGCCTCCTCAAGCGGAATACCTGCCTGCCTTACTGTGAAACGCATACAATCCATCAGATTGGTTGCCGAGCCTGCAATTGTCCCATCATGGAGTGTAGCAAGCGGACCTCTGACCGTCACTGCCTGTCCACCGAGTGTATACTCGCCATCCTCAAGCCCTGTGGCTCTCATGCTGTCACTTATTAAAATCATGCGCTTCGCACCAAACATGGCAAATGTTGCCCTGATAACCGACGGATGAATATGCACTCCGTCACAAATGAGCTCTGCATGACACTTTTCTGAATCTCTCACAGCCCCGATAACTCCCGGATTCCTGTGATGAAGCGGTGGCATCGCATTATACAAATGTGTGGCATGGCTTGCACCATGCTCAATAGCCTCTACTGCGGTGTCATAATCAGCCGCTGTGTGTGCTATTGAAACCACAACACTTCCTCTTACCCTGTCTATAAAATCAATCGCGCCCGGCTCTTCCGGAGCAATATCTACAAGCTTTATCAAGCCATGGGCCGCATCCTGAAGCTCACAGAAATAATCATAATCACATCGCATGATATTCTCTGCCGCCTGTGCGCCCTTTTTAGAAGGACTGATAAAAGGTCCCTCCATATTGATACCTACAAGATGTGCACCACCATGATAATTATAATCACCGGCATTTTTCATGACACTCAAAAGCTCATCCCTTTGAATGGTCATAGTAGCCGGACACACGCTCGTCACTCCGATAGAAGCCTCGTATGCTGTAATCACATCAAGTGCCTCTTTGGTGCCGTCACACATATCAGCCCCCTTGCATCCATGAAAATGAATATCCACAAGACCCGGTATCATGATAAGACCTGATGCATCTATAATCTCCTGCTGTGTGCTGTCAGCAGCCGCATCCGTGTCAGCTGTTCTCTCCAAAACACTGTCAAAACGGCCATCCTTAACGACAACATCACCTTGCATAAAGCTGCCATCCTCTGTAAATACCCTTGCATTTTTTATTAACATATACATGTACCTTCTCAACTAAAAAACATCTACAGCCTGCTCAGTGCAGCCTCATCCGCTACAAGCGTAACATCATTGTGCAGCTGCAATACAGAAGCCGGCACCTGTGGTGTAATCGGTCCAAAGAAAGCCTTGTGCACAATCTCTGCCTTATCCTCACCACTTGCAATAATAAGAATCTTCTTAGCCTGCATGATGGTCTTGATACCCATTGTATAAGCCTGCTTCGGAACATCATCAGCCGATGCAAAGAAGCGCTTATTGGCCTCAATAGTAGACTCTGTCAGATCCACACAGTGTACCTGCTTGTCAAAAGACTCGCCCGGCTCATTAAAACCGATATGACCATTGTGCCCGATACCAAGAAGCTGTAAATCAACACCGCCAAGAGACTGAATCAGCTCTGTATAGCGCTTGCACTCCTTCTGAGAATCCGGCTCCATGCCGTTTGGCAGGTGAGTATTCTCAATCGGAATATTCACATGATCAAACAAATTCTGATGCATAAAATAATAGTAGCTCTGGTCATTCTCACGGCTTAGTCCCTTGTACTCATCAAGGTTCACCGTCATAACCTCTGAGAAGTCCAAATCCCCCTTCTTGAACCACTCAACGAGCTGCTTATACAAGCCGATAGGTGTAGAGCCTGTAGCCAGTCCCAATACACAATTAGGCTTCATAATCACCTGTGCCGATACGATATTTGCAGCCTTTCTGCTCATATCTGCATAATCCTTAGCCTGATATATTCTCATGAAAAATCCCCCCAATTCGTAAAATATGCCCAATACTATCTGCACAACCTTCAAATGTGCTGCTTGATTGCATATATGCATTTTACCTTATATAGGACATTTTGTCCAGTACTTTTTGTCATATTTTGCACATTTTATAAAAAAAATATTAAATTTTAATGCGGTGAAGTGGTAAAATTGCATAAAAATAATCCGTTACACTTATATCTCGTATAGCGGATTACCCTGTAAAATACAATTATTTATAATCTTGAGTGTCCAGCCATAGACCATCATACTGTCATTATTAAGAGAAAATGACAGCATATTTTTATCAGAGAGCAGTGAATTACTTTGTCACATATGTCAGAAAGGCGGTCTTGTCTTCCGTGATTAGCATTGTAAGCAGATAAGCACAAAAGAAACCACCGCAGGAATTTAGCTTAGTTAAAGCGTTAAATTCTGCGGTAGTTTTAATTATGCAGTCTTTTTAATTTCTATATCCATAATACCAATACCAATATAGCGCATTCACCAGATTTTTTAATTCCTCAGATGAATTTCCGCTATTAATGACCTTCTGTGAATAGCTGAACGGACCATAGTCCAGCTCTAAAATACAACCCTTATTCTTTTCGGTGACTTTGCATGCATAATTACTATTCAGGTTGCGTGCCATTATTCCGTTTATATCTACACAATACACCCCATCTGAAGCCTTTTTAGGTGTCAGACTGACTTCATTGCCATCTGCATTAACATAGCTGAACTTGTAATTGTTTATATCACAGCCTTCGTTCACCATAAAATAATGTCTTACTGTCATCTCAGACTTACATATCAGAGAGCTTCCGTAATATGTCAGTCCATTACTCTGACTATTTGCACTATCTGTTTTAATAACAGCCTTATATGCAGCAAAATCAGCTGCTGCGACAATTTTATCGGTATCGCTTAAAATAGCGTTTGCCGGCTTATCAGTGTTATATTTAAAGAAGCTCTGCGCTGCCGTTCCATAGTTTAAGAGTGCCTTCACAAGCTTAATGGTTTCTTCCGGATACTCGTTTGATTTTGACAGGAGCTCGGTGGCATATTCTTTTACACTGTAAGTGTATTCATTTCCACTATTACCATCCACCACCATTTTGGCTTTAACAGTATCTGACATCTGTGCAGCATTTAGTGGACATGCAAACTTATATATAACCTTTCCGTTTTTCTCAACAGGGATTGCATCGTTTACGCTGACCTTATATGGCTGGCTATTATTCACCGTAAACTCCATATATGCGTTGCTGTTTGATTTGATACTTTCAGGAAGCTCCATATAGTAGTTCATGTCAATATTATCTTTTAAAGTAAGGCTCCTGCCAACAAGCTTATCAGAATCTTTTTCTACATTATTGGCGGTAAATGCTTTAATACAGAAATTACCATACACATTCTGATAATTCCAATTGCGGGAATATGCCAACCCTGTACCATAGAAATAATAGCTTGCCGTATTATCACTTGACACATGATTCTCCCACACCATTTCATTATTATAATTTACATCACCGGTCATCGCTGCCTCAATGTCAATGGCAGGTGTATCAGTAGTCACTACAACCGAATAGCTTGTCCCAGGCTTCAGATTAACCGCTGCTTTAAGTGGAATGGTATATACTCCAGCATAGGTTGTCTGCCCTGTAGTGGTAGCAGTCTCCTGCTTTGTTCCGCTGGTTGGCTTTGTCTTATCCTTTAAATCTGTATAAATCTCTATTGTATAATTAACATTTGTTTTAGATGTAATAGACAGGGAAACTGCTTTTAAGTCCTCAGAAGATACTCCCTGTTTTGTCTGAGTAGTAAAAACATTGGCCAATTTCCTGTAACCGCTTTGATGGGCTACATTTAATCCTCCATCAACCTGATAATTGTTATCATATCCATCATTAGCAGAAAAATCAAACACCCAAGCCGTATCGGATAAAGAAAACGTTTCATATGACATCCAGAAATAACTCTGATTATAATATGAACCGGTTCCATCTCCCCAACTATTACGAATAAGCCATGCACCATCTTTTTCAGGTTTAACACCATCTCTGAAATTATCTTTAGAATAGTTATCATCCCATCCAACAACCATTACCGCATGACCTGCTCTGTTATTTGTTTTATCATTATAACTGTTATTTATGTAGTGATATCCGGTATCATTATGACTATACATAATTCCCACTGCACCATATTTTTTTATGGCTTTTTTCACATCTGATGCATTTTCCTTGATATTAATCATGTATGTATTTTCCAGATGTGCCTTATCCTTTGAATATGCATATTCATCAGATAAACCTGTATTAAGAAAAGTATCAATAGTGCTTGCTGTATATCCGTTGCTTGCCACCTTACTATATGGTACATCACTCTCGCTTACCGGACCACACCACTGTCCCATTCTGCGTGCCGCCATCAAATAGTTTCCACCACGATTGAGATAACCATACTGAACACTTGTATTATTCATATAGTACTTTGCATAGTCCCCCACTGTTCCACCAAGCGGATCTAACAGCGAATTATATGCATAATATGCCAGATGCAGTTCACTAAGATCTATATTTTTATCAAACGCACCATCATTAATCAGATCAAACTCTGCAAGACCTATTGACGAAAATGCCCAACAAGTGCCAAGAGGATTTTGATTACGAACAGACGGATATTTCGCCTTGATATCACTGACTCCATTTGCCGGATACTTGTTCTCTATAGTTTCATCTGCAGAATATCCCCAATCATCAGAATACGGCACCGCCTCATCCGGTTCATACACCGGTGTATTATAATCCAAATCACTCAGAATATATCCACTTGTAATGCTATTTTCTACAATTGGCTGCTGTTCTGCTTCAACACCTTGCCCTGCTGACACCGGTTCTGCTGCCACCGGAACAGCCACACCTAATATCATAGCCGCACTTAACACCAATGATAAAAACTTTTTTGTCTTCATTCGACTTCCTCCATTGTATTAACTCCTCTTACGTTTCTTCTTCAAATGTAGGTAAAATCACAACTGACGTCACATTAGTCAATCGGTATAATTGGAAGCTCTATCACTCCGTTATCAGATTTCGGTTCATTATTATTATTCATTCCTGAATTGTCATTATCTGAATCATCTGTGCCTGAACCACTATCTCCTGAATTGTTTATTTCAGATTTTTTATCAATCTTATCACCTGTTTTATTTACATCGTCTGAAGTGTTTTCTGATTCATCATTTTTCATTATATCAGTCTCATATGAATCCCTGGAATCATTATTATCGGTGTTTTCTGATGAGCTCTTTGTATCTTTCAAGCTTTTGCCCGTTTCTTTTGTAGTTGTTGAACTTTCGTCAGAATTCTTATCCACATTACTAGTCTCTGTATTTTCTGTATCCAATATCATCTCTGTAGCTGATACTGCCTCTGTGGCTATTTCTGAGCTTGTTTTATTTTCAAGCGCTATATTCTTTGCAGACAATGCCGCAACTGTAATTGCTACGCCAAAAATCAATATCACTATTGTGCTAACCATTTTTTTATTAAAATTAAATTTCATTTTCTATATCCTAGTATAATTATGGTGTAGTCAATCAAGACTACTTGGTTAATAAATTTCTGTAAATCAGATAACTAAAGAAGGGATTCTTCCTTCATCAGATACTCTTTGCTTGTCCAACTATATGACAAAAATACTTGTGGTATTCCATCTCTTCTTACACTAATTTCAAAATACTGCCGATAATACTCAATTCCTTCAAGCCCAGCCTTGCTCAAATAATCATCAAATATTCTATTGATATTTGCAAATATTTTCAAAGCCTGCTTACGGTTGTGCACTACAATGCACTCGCTTAAATCATCAATTGAATGCTCTTTAATATACCCATCATTGCATATATATCTATGTTCCTTTTTTACCAATTCAGCCAAGCTGCAAGTAGATGACTTTTTAAATTCGAAATAGAAATCTATAGGTTCTGTCTTATAATCGTCAGACACTGAAAAAGCCTCTAAAAAATTCCACTTTTCATAATTTTCTTTTATATATGCATGCTTTTTAGCAAGCTGAATTTCCTCTAACTTCAACTCTCAAAGTCAGGAATTATACTCTAGTACTATATTTTATGCAAAATCAACATAATATTTACCATCTTTCTTAACCGGTTTTAAAATCTGATTTCCTACTGTAAACTTATAATCAGATATATTTTTACTATCAATGCTGAAATAGCATAGTCTTCTAAAACTATAGTACTCTTTCTATATGAAATTTACAAGCAAAACTATGCCATTTGTTGTTTCTGATATTCGAACCAGTACAATGAATTCAGTAAAATCTCTGCATCAACATTGCATTTTGTATATGCCTTGGCAACATAATTCCGGTACCTTGAATTGCTTTCTCTGCTCACGAATTTTTCTGTTATCTGTTCTGTCCTTTTTCGCCATCCTAATCTCTCCGTTCCACTCCGGTCGATGCTAAACCAATGTCCTCCGACCACCCATCTCCCTTAAAAATATCAATACTCTTTAAGGTAGGAATTGCACAATACTTTCCTATCAGATAATTTTTCTCATAGTTTTCGTCCTTACGGATGGGTAATAGTATAGCTAAAAACCCCAAAATACTAGTAAGTTCCTGCAAAATTTACCATATCCACTGATTACGTACCTCGTTTGCCTCATCAGATGATTTACAAATCTCACGCCATTTTTCCACACCCTTACCGCAATTTACTGTCTTCCAATCAAATAGTCTAAAAGCCAGAGCCGCACAAGCCTGTCGAAGCTCAATACAATGCTTAATATCTTTCATAGCAGCATTATCGTAGTTAATTAATTCTGCCAAAAAAACCAGTAATCTATCTATTCTTTCAATTCCAATAGTATCTATAACCGTATTCTTCGCATATACCAGATTATGTAATATCCATATAGCTGAAAGCAATCCTGGTTCTTTCCTAAGCTCAATTAATTCGACTATCTTTCCAAGCATTTGACTGGTAGTAACACTATCAGGATAACGTATAATATACTTTTCCATAGCTCTAAGTGAATCTATTGATTGAGATTCATTCATTGCAAAAATATTCTCTTGTACATCACGCTCCCATTGTTCATCCCGCAAAATAAATATATCAAAACACTTTGTGTAAATCCCCTTTTCATTCATTTCATGTGCCAATTTAATAAGAATCTCTCGTGCTTCATCGGAAATCATACCATTACAATTTTCCAGCACAGCTGCTATTGCATATACAGCTTTTCTAGAATTATCCTCAAACATAATATTTGCTGTATTCTCTGCGATTTTGTACCAGTATTTACTTATCTTATTTATAATAATAAGCACATCGTTTTCATTCCAATAGCCCAGCTCCGTATTTGCACATAAAAGTGTCAATTGTTTTAAATACAAATCATTGCTATCCTTAGCAATATCATTTGTAATAAAATAATTCTTAACCGACAATTTGGGAATTGATTCATCAATGTATGGCAGCGTTTCATATACCCATAAGTAATAACCGGCCAATTTCGGCAATTGAGTTTTCTCGTCAATATTTGACCAAAGTAACTTCACATATTCATCATGCTGTTTAGTGTTTAAAAGATGATATTCATCTAAAATCTTTAATCTTACGACTTTTGTCTTCCATTCGTAATCAGACTTCCAATCATCTTTTAATAGCCAATTTATCACATCTTCATCTATCAACACATGATATTCTTCAAACAAAGTATCCAATCCTTGCTTGTTAAAATAACAGTCAAAAATATCTATTCCATTTGAACCGTCAACTCTCGAATGCATTGTTACTTGCTCTACAATCTCAGTTTCCATCATTAGATGAAGTAGCTTAACCTTCATACGTTCGGATATTTGCCGTAATAGCTTATCCATTAATTGAGTTACTTCAAATCGAGGTGGAATGTTCCTATAACTCATAATTTTCTGAATAAACTGTAATTCCTTTTTTTGCATCCTTTCAGATGCCCGGCTTGAAAATCTTTGCAATAATATCGGAACATTTTCCCTTATATGCCCAGCTAAATATTCCGGGAAACCATTTCCCATTGCAATTATTTCACCGATATTAACCTCAATAGCATTTATTAAAATATCTATAACATCGTCAATATACCCACTCTCTAAATCCATTACAAATTTTCTATTAACAAGTTTTTCTATTGTCCCTGTACTTGAACAACGAACTAACAGTAACAAACCTAATCTATTATTAAAATTATAAATAGACGCTATCAAAGACAATTCCATATTTGAAATAACAGTAACGCATCCACATTTAAATGGGATTCCAAGTTTCTCTAACACTTTATAAAGCTGGTATCCTTCCGCATGACCCGAACGACTATATGAGCATATGGTCATTGTGCTCCTGTTTAGTTCAAATGTTTCCTTTTCAAATTGATTATCAACACAATGGTTAAAAAGTTCTTTAGCAACATTATTTTTCCATGATTCCCAGTTAAAAAATTCTTTCTTCCGGTCAATCTCTTCTAATATCTCATCTATTCCCATTTGCTCAAATTCGTATATTTCTTTATGCAAAGAATATGCCTGCTGACAAATAGAAAGTAATTGTAATACCGATGCCTCTAAACTCTTTAAATAATAATTTTCATTATTCTCATCTACTTTACAAATTAAATCTTGTCTGAGCTGCTTTAACTTTTCAAGTGACTCTTCCAATTTTCCACATTCCAAATCGAGCCCTATTACCAACAGTCTCTGTTCATAACACTCCTTAGGAATATCGCACTGATCCAACTCCCTTCTCAAACTCGGTATATCTAATTTAAAATAACATGCCTTAGCTCTTTCTATCATTAAGTCGACTTTACCATTATTTCCACTCTCCTGATAGACAATCAAAATGTCCATAAGCCGCTGCCATTCGTTCCAATTCATAGACTCCCTATAATCAGAAAGCAGTATCTGTCCTATATAGAACCACTTTCGTATTTTGTCTGAATCACCGGCATTTTCTGTAATCTTTACATAATACTTGTCCCATATCTGTCTTAAGTGAAATACTTCATACTCGCTATATGGTAACATTATTTTTATCCGTCTCCAGCATAATTCATACGCAAAATCCAACATTACGTCAATATTTACCGTCTCATGCTTTTGTAGCAATCCCTTCTCGTCGGTATACATATTTAACTCTACCGCTGTATTATATGGAATAATATACCAACCCGGATATTCATCACGTTCCTTTTGCCACGCTTCTGTTAGTTTAATAATATCATCCGTATAGCTATCTTTGTGCGCAAATATACCATCAACTTCCGCCCTCTCCAAATGCCATTCAAGTAATGTATATGAACTCTTATCCTGCCAGTCTTCATGTGTCGTTGGACTCTTTTGATTGTATTCACCATCATTTTGACTCATCAATTCAAGAATCTTATTGAGCGTCTCGTTACTAGATTGCGTTGAAGCCATCAAACTATTAACATTGTCATGGATATCTCCCAAGCAATAAGAACCATACCTCTGCGGAAATAACTTTTTAATTTGATAAATTACTATATCCTCAAAATGTTTCTTGCATCTAGCTTTATTGATGCTATCAAGTTCACTTAAAGAAAGTAAATCATTAACACATCTATCCAAATCCTTTAGCCAATCAAAACTATTACTCTTTCTTATTTCATTAGCTAAAAGTCTCATAGTTTCCTCACAGAACAAAATCCTCCTAATGTCATTCTGCTCTGTGTTATCTTTTTCATATTCAGCAACCGTTTTCCCAGCTGATACGAATATAGCCTCAAACTGTTTCTTATCCAAAATAGATAAACCTATTTTTTTTAAGACTGACTTAGGATCCCCAAAAAGTAAATCAGTTCCAGCTTCCACTACATCATGCTCATCCATTCTTTACCTCTCCTTCACAATAACTCTTCAGATTGCAGTAAAAACAATTTATACTTTACCACTTTTTCCTATGCCAACTCGGACTCATGCCCTCCACCGTCTTAAAAAGTCGACTGAAATATAAGTATAGTAAAACACTAGCATTTTCTGATACTTATTATGAGTAAATAATTAACTTGTTGCAATCCGTCCTTTCGGCAAACATATTTTCGACAAATTATATTATTCAGTATAGCGAATTTTAGGTTAATATTCAATTGATAACTATTATAAATTGCAAAGTTGCGGCAATGAAATGAGCTGATGCCTGACAAAAATGAGAACCGATTTTGGACAAGATAAGGAATCATAAACACCAATATGTTCCGCCCAGATAACAGCTCGATAATTTTATCTTGCATCAACTTAAGACATTTTCCTTAAGTTGATGCTTTTTGACCACATTGGTGCCTGCCCCCACCACTCATTAAATCACACATCTTCAGATGGACTTTGTATGAAAAAAGCAGCTCCCCTATTTTTCATAGACTAACTGCTCAAACCTCTGGTTCCATATTATATTTTAATTTTCTGAAATTTCTTCTGTCCGGCTTAACTGCTTGCGAACATCACGTCCACGATACATAATTCGAACTATATACACTATTTCATTTTCATCATTTGTCTTATAAAATACCAAATAATTGTCCACCGGAAAGAACCGAAGTCCTCTGCTGTGCCATGGTTCTTCCTCATAAAGCCGGTTTCTATTCGGCATGGTGTCCAGCTTTCGAATAGCAGCCATAATTCGGTCTGTCTGTCCGGCAGCGTTCTCTGGAGCTAACAGTTCCTCTGAAATATATCTGAAAATATTTCTCAGATCTCTTTTGGCTCCTGCTGTATACATCACTTTATATTTCATATACCAAATTCCCGTTTCATTTCTGCTTCAACTTCATCTGCTGAATATACTCTGCCTGCTTTAATATCTTCCATGCCTTTTTCTATTTCTGCATCGAACTGTTCCTTTGTAAGAGAACCATACGCAACAGGTTCCTCATAAGCCGGAAGTTTCATTTCAAAAGGAATTCCTCTCTGGAGTACAATCTGTCTCAGAAACATTCCTACCGCATTGGACATTGGAATGCCAAGTCGATCAAGCACCTGCTCTGCCTGCTCTTTTACTTCAGGCTCAACACGTGCAAATACATTGGCTGTTCTTGCCATAGATATCGCCTCCTCTTTTTTCTTCATTATATTTCGTTTGATTGCAAATTGCAAGCAGTTTGCACTCTTTTTTAATATCGTCTTTCATCCTAATTCAATGTATTTAGGCAGATAGGTTATATATAAAACTCTGTATTTTTGTAAGAAATATAATGATGCCTAACCCCACTGTCAATTGTAGCAGCTCAATTAAATAGAAGCCCCAGTAGTTCCAGCTACTGGGGCTTCTATTTGGGTGTGCCATGACACTCTTTAGCATTTCAATCTAGAACATCTTATATTTATGTTCTAAAAATTTTTTAATATATCTCTACTTAAATATCCTAATTTCGGTTTTGTAATTGATTTATTATGGTTTTTCTTTCATCCCCTTGAATTCCCAAAGCATTTAGTGCCTGATCCACTGTAAGTTTCATATTCTCCATAAGATTTTTCACAGAAATCATCTTTTCCTTTACCGCATATTCTTTTGCATATTCCTTTGCATATTCCTTTGCATATTTTTCAACTGCTTCACACATTTGCTCACGCCCCTTTTCAGTATCCTTAAAATGCTTTACACCTTTTGCTAATGCAGCATAATGAATCTTATCTGAATCTGTCTGACGAAAATCATTCATTAGCTGTCCAATTTCATCATTACCTTTATAGTTACCATTTACATATATAATATGGGAACCATCATCAAATAATTCTTCTGTTTCCCTTATATATCGGTCTATGTGATATACTGGTAAACCCTTTCTCAATTTATCATGTTTATATATAAATATGATATACGAATCCTTAAGTTGCCTGAACTCCTGTCCTTCGTCTAACATTTTAGAATCTACCATACTGCTATGATATCTTGCTCGTCTGATATGTGCCCCTGCCGAATTTCCTTGTACTTCAATATCAATTTCATCACCGTTCACATCAATCGCATGAACATCCAATGTTATATTTCTTCCACCTACTTCATGACTTTTTATCTCATCTTGTCCAATAACACTAATTACATTAATGTTCCTTCCCATTATGATTCTAAGCATAAGCTCTGTTGCTTCGATATTATTGTCGAAAACTCTACTCATTAAATCATCATCAAATAGAGTAAGTTTATCCACCAGTTCATTAACATTTTCCTTAGCCATTATATCCTCTCTTTCAAATTCATATTACCACGTATCGGTATTTCAATCAAATAAAAAAACATAAAGAATGAATTATTCTTTTTGCATCTGGACAACCATACCCAGTACTCTTCATTTGAATATATAATCTTCGTCCTCTCTTGTACGAATTTTTTCGTTTTTACGTATCATGTGGTACAAAATCACAATTTTCTAGTTGCTCATCTTCAAAGCATCCATATAGCCCAAAAGTCTCTTTTGCCGCTCATAATCCAACTGCTGGTATGTCTCAACTACCATTCCAAGTTCAGTATCTTTTGCAAAAACATATGTCTGATTATCCCTGCTTCTGGTTCCAATATGTTCTGCTCCTGACAATAACTCATATGGCGAAATATCCATTCGTCCTAATTCAATGTATTTACTTTTTCATTCGAACAAAACCTCGAACACCTAGCTTAATGGCATTGCCACCACCATATTAGGCGGGGGAGTGCACGGAAAAAAGCGTAGGCATAGCGAGCTACGCTTAGGATTTTTACCATATCCACTGATTACGTTCCTCATTTGCCTCATCAGATGATTTACAAATCTCGCGCCATTTTTCCACACCCTTACCGCAATTTACTGTCTTCCAATCATTCCTGCCCTCCTTTAAAGTAACAACATTTCTCTGTAGAACTTCGTTATCCTATAAAACCACTTTCGCATATGCTGTTTTATCAGCCCTATTTTTATTATGATAAATTGCACCTGTCAACGGTTATTCTCTAATAAGAACTCAGCTAAATAAGAACCATCCTGTCCTGTAATTCCTGTTATAAGTACTTTTTTCATTTGAAATCTCCTTAAAATAGATAAAAATACGTCTGTTTAAAATACGATAATATTTTAAACAGACGTATCTAAAAATGTAATCGACAATATTTGTATAAATTAGCACAATATTGGTTTTTATCACTACCACTTTAAAATCATCAAAGCATCTCCTCCAGACAATCAACAATTGCTTTGCAATAAGGCTCATATTCACCATTATTCTTATTTGAATAATATTCTATAAAACTACGAATCTCATCATCCGTATAGTCCTCATCATCAAACACCTCTGATGCCTGAATAGCCTGCTTACGATCCCTTTCGAGATGAAAACTGTCAAGTCCCAGATTATGTATCATATCCTGAGCAACATTAGAAGATGGACGATTCCTAACAGCACTAATTTTGCCGTTTGCTGAATATTTAAATACCTTTTCTACTTCAGCATCCGTTGGTGAGAGCATATCATCTCTAAACCAGTTATTCTTCCTGTGCCCACAATGTTCATCATCTAAGATAATTGTCGCCTCTCCATTGCATGATGCAAACATGTTTTCATATGTTAAATCCATATCTCTAAAGGACTCCTGTGGAAAGAAATGCTCAATATGAGCTGAATTGTTGTAAATTCTTCTCATACAATAGCAGCATATTTTGCCCTGCTCCTTGATAAGAGCCTCGCGCAGCATTCTTCTTCTTTCAATTCCTTCGCTATCATTGCCTGCAAAATCAACTTTATAATGAGGTTGCCGATTATTAACTTCTACAAAATCAGATTTCCATTGTTCAAACCATTGCGGCGCACTGCTTTTATTAATTTGCTTCACGTCTTTTACCCCTTGATATCAGTATCCTTGCCTTAGAAATACCATCAGCATAACCATTTGTTTTCTTATCCAATATATCCACTATTTTCTCTGCTTCATCATACTTCTTATCTTCAATACACTTATACATCTCATCAATCATTCTCTTGATGTCCTGATTAACTGAAGACGTATTCATTACTTCCTCTAAAATAACATTTGCATCCCATCCCACAAAGGATTCATAGGTCTTAAATAGAATCTCATTATCTTCATTATACAGATACAATAAATTGACAGAATCATCCATCTCACCCAAAATCTGCGGAGAATGTGTAGTAATAATAAACTGGATATTGGGGAATGTGTCTCTTAAAACATTCAATACCTTTCGTTGCCACGATGTATGCATATGCAAATCCAATTCATCAATGAGCACAACACCTGAGCCTTCCAAAGGATTCACATCTTTACCCGGATTTGCCAATGCCATTCTTCTTGCCAAATCTCCAAATAGAGCTATCGTGCATTTTTCTCCATCCGATAACTGATCTATCTTTAAAGACTTGCCGTTTTTATTGACCTTCATTGCCAAAGGTCTTCTCTCTATCCGAATATCCTCAAATCCATCAAGCATAGCTAACATTGCTTTTTTAACAGCTGCAAGACTTTTATCTTCATAATCCGAATCATTTCTAACCTTTATCTGATTCTCTATATCCTCCTGATTTCTGAACCATTTAAATAAATTTCTAAAATCTATCGTACTTTCTATAGCTTTGTCGAATGCATCCAATTTTACAAACTGCTCTTTAGGTGCCCTGACCGGCACATCAAGCACAATTCTATTTACTCCATAATTAACAAAAATGGGCATACTCTTATTATCCGATTCCTCTATCCAATTGCCATTGCCATCATCATAACCCATTTGTATATATAACGATTGAAACTTATCTGTAAGTTTTTTAAGAGCACTTGTATTTCTTTTTTCACCTTTAGCCCTGTCAATTGTGCGTTCATAATATATGCTTTCGCCATCCCCAAAATCGAAATCTGCCTTTATGCCGGCCGCAGACTTTCCATAGCTAATAAAATCTTCATTGAATCTGGCTGTCTTACTTCTTACCGTTCCCATCAGCTTTGCAATGATATCAGCATATAATAAATCTATAGCCTGAAGGATTGTTGACTTGCCAACGCCATTCACGCCAAAAATAACCGTTGTCTTATTATCAAGCTTTATTTCCAGATTGTCTATTCCCTTAAAATTTTGTAATATTATCGAATTAAGCTTCATATCCCTACCTCACAATAACTCTTCAGATTACAGTAAAAAACCGCTATACCATGCTTATAGTATAGCGGATTTGTATTAAAAAAACAATTTATATTTTACCACTTTTTCCGATATAATTTTATCAATTTATTTTAAAAATGCCAAACAAAGGAGAACATCATGGAAAACTTACAAACACTTACTGAAAACTATTTGGAATACTGCAGGACACAAAAATGTCTGGATGAAAAGACTTTAAAAGCATATCGAATTGACTTGCGACAATTCTCTGAGGAACCATCTCTTGAAAAAATAATTGAAATCACAACAAACGATCTAGAGGATTATATTGCCAGGCTCCACCAACAATATAAACCCAAAACTGTAAAAAGAAAAATAGCCTCAATAAAAGCATTCTTCCATTATCTGGAATACAAAGAACTACTCGCAATAAATCCCTTTACAAAAATACAGGTGCACTTTCGTGAACCTACCATATTGCCCAAAATTATCCCACTACATACAGTAGAAAAATTTCTTACTATGATTTATACACAGCGTGACAACGCTAAAACCAATTATCAGAGAAGGAATGCATTGCGCGATGCAGCCGTATCCGAACTGTTATTTGCTACCGGTATGAGAATTTCTGAGCTTTGCTCATTAAAAAACGAAGATATAAATTTACATGATGGGAGCATCCTCATATATGGTAAAGGCGATAAAGAGCGACGTATTCATATTGGCAATGATTCTGTTTCTAAAATAATTGAAGAATATAAGGCTGAATTCCAAACTGAAATTAGAAGCTGCAATCATTTTTTTGCTAACCAAAATGGCAAACCTCTATCTGACCAAGCTGTTCGCAGGATGATAAATAAGTATTGCTCTCTCGCCGATATAGATTTACATATCACCCCTCACATGTTCAGGCATACATTCGCTACCAGCTTATTAGAGGCCGATGTCGATATCCGGTATATTCAGGAAATGCTAGGACATAGCTCCATCAATGTCACTGAGATATACACACATGTAACCACTGCTAAACAGAGGGATATTCTAATATCAAAACATCCTAGGAAGGATTTTCATATATAGACTTCTTTACAATCCATCGTTTTTGATGGATTGTTTTATTTTTGAGGGATAATTTTTAGTTATCCGTCTGTTATAAAACAATTACAAAATTATATTATTTAATAAAAAGAAAAGGAGTAATATGAATCTTATTTCTGAAACTAAAGATATAAAAATAAATGAGAACGAAGATTATACTTGTAAAGACCTTTCCTATATGAATTTTAAAGATATTGATTTTTCATTGTATAACCCTATATCTTTTTTTAGAAGTGATTTTAGAGGCAGCCGATTTGAAAATATTATATTTAAAAATACTATTCTAGACAGAGCTGACTTTATAGCATGTACTTTTATTAATTGTCAATTTATTAATGTTAATTTTGGCTCTTGTGAAATAAAAGCATGTATATTTGTTGATTCCATCATCAAACAATGTATTTTTGATAATGTGTCAATACAAGAAAGTTTATTTCAAAAATGCGAGTTAAAAGAACAACATATTTTAGTAAATATGAAAGATTGCGAGTTAAAAGATTCTAAAATCATAAATTGTACATTTGAACGCTCAACGACAGAAAAAAATAAGTATGAATCCTGTTTATTAGAAAACATAGATTTTGCTACAATGCATGCTGAATGTCATAAGTTTATAGATTGTAAATTGATTAATGTTAAATTAGACATTAGTTATGTTTTTGGTTATCTTTTATGTAATACTAGCATAAAAGATTTTAAAATATTATATAGAGGAAAAGAAGTTAATCTTGATTG
>ULUJ01063084.1_pt1 | contig 47599 bp, 66 predicted proteins | sample 1958381 | NCBI WGS metagenome assembly ULUJ01 (sample SAMEA4835757, study PRJEB28245) | human gut metagenome | biome: gut microbiome; material: fecal sample | place: Denmark | collected 2008 | reverse complement strand
CTGTTCCGGCCGATGATGATTTTGCGCGAGGGGTGGTATGCTGATATTACTATAAGGAGGTGGTGAAATGGCAGATAGAAAATCTGTACAAGAATTAAAAAGCAGTGAAAAATATAATAAAATTAGACAAGATTTATTAGACCAGTTAGATAGAAATGGCACGTATGGAGAACAGTTTAGAGATTTAGTAGAAGATTATATGGCATTTTGGATAACAAAATCACTCCTTATAGAGGATATAAATAAAAGAGGAGTAAATGTAAAATACAATAATGGCGGAGGGCAATCTGGTTATAAAAGAAATGACAGTGTAGGAGAATTAAATAAGACAAATGCTCAAATGCTTAAACTTTTAAATGAACTAGGAATTAAAGCTACTGTAGCAGACAGTGGTGATGACGATGAATTATAATAAATATATCAAAGAATACTTAGATATTATTGACAATGAAGTATTTCCAATGTGTAAAGAACAAAAATTATTATCCAAATTCATAAAAAATATATTTGATAATGAAAAGTTAGTAATAGATGAAGAAAAAGTAGAGAAATATTTTTCTTATCAGAAATACTTTCCTTTTAATTTATTCCCATGGGAGAAATTTTTATTTGTTTTACATAACTGTGTATTTAAAGAAAATGGATTACCTAGATTTGCTGACTTGTTTATTTTAGTTGGAAGAGGTTCTGGTAAAAATGCTTATTTAGCTTATGAGGACTTTTGTTTAATTACGCCTACTCATGGAATAAAAAATTACGATATAGATATATCAGCTAACTCAGAAGACCAAGCTAAAACAACATTTAATGATATATATAATATATTAGAAGATCCTAAATATACAAAAAAAATGAAAAGGAATTTCTATTGGAATAAGGAAGAAATTATAAATCTTAAGACTAAAAGTAAAATAAAGTTCAGAACTAATAATCCAAAAGGGAAAGATGGTTTGCGTTCAGGTAAAGTTGACTTTGATGAAATACATGCTTATCAAAACTGGGCCAATATAAATGTATTTACTACAGGTTTAGGTAAAAAAGATAATCCAAGAAGAACTTACATAACAACAAATGGAGATGTAAGGGATGGTCCACTGGATAATTTATTAGAAAAAGCAATAATGATATTAAAGGGAGAAGTCGAGGATAATGGCTTTCTCCCTTTTATTTGTAAGCTGGATGAAGAAAAAGAAGTTGATAATCCAGATAACTGGGCAAAAGCAAACCCTTCTTTACCTTATAGACCTTCATTAATGGAACAGATGAAAAAAGAATATGCAGATTATAAGATTAATCCTTATGTAAATAATGCTTTTATGACCAAGAGGATGAATATTCCAAAAGGTTCAAAAGATATTGAAGTAACTTCATGGGAAAATATATTATCGACAAATAAAGATATACCAAACCTTGAGGGAGCAAGCTGCACTATTGGAATTGACTATACAAAGGTAAATGACATGATGAGTGTAGGGTTACTTTTTTTAAAAGGTGGCATATATTATTGGGTTAGTCATAGCTGGTTTTGTACTAATTCTAGAGATAAGGATAGAATAAAAGCACCTTTAGAAGAATGGTCAAAGCAAGGATTATTAACTATAGTTGATGACATAGAAATTAATCCAGATATGGCCACAGAATGGATACAAGAACAGTTAATAAAATATAATTTTGTTAAATTAGGAGTAGATAATTTTAGGTTGGCATTGTTAAGTAAATCTATGAAGAATATTGGGATAGATGCAACAAACAAAGAACAAGTAAAAATAATTAGACCTAGTGATATTATGAAAATTGTACCAGTAATAGATAGTTTATTTAATAACCACCAAATAGTGTGGGGAGATAACCCACTTATGAGGTGGTTTACTAATAATACTAAACTAACGGATAAGAATTTAGGTAACTATGTATACGATAAGATAGAGCCTAAATCAAGGAAAACAGATGGATTCATGGCATTTGTCCATGCTATGATTGCTGCTCAAGATGTATTGGAGGATGAAGATAATAATGAATTATTCTTTATGCCTCCTATTATATTTTAAAAGGAGAAAAATATTATGAGAAAATTAAGCACAATACAAAAAAAGGAAAAATTAAATAGTATATATGCAGTTGATGAAAAAGGACCAGGAGGAGCATATCATAAATATGCAATAGTACCATGTTGTGAAGACGAAGTAATGTTAGTAATAACATATGAACCTATGTGTGAAATACAACTACAATGTGGACCTAGAAAAGAAGAAAACTCAATACATGGTGTAATAGATACAGATTTATTAGAAATAGTAAGGGACAGATTAAAAGCATTTCAAGCTGGACCATTTTCAAGTGATTACAATGAAAAAGCGTTGGAACATATAGAAGAAGCTTTAATGTGGATGAATAGAAGAGTTGAAGATAGAATTGAAAGAAATGTATTAGGTAAAAACATTAAGTAAATTAATTATTAAATATTATATAAGGAGGTGAGGAAATTGTGAGTATAAAAACATGGTTTATGGACTTTTTAGGGAATGTTAAAAATGAAAAGGGTGAAATAACCGAAAATATAATAGAGGAAAAGATACAAGAAATATATTATAAGGAGTTAGCTATACAAACAGCTATATCTCTTATAGCGAATGCAATAGCTAAGTGTGAAATAAAAGTATATGAAAATAATCAAGAAGTAAAAAATAAGCTTTATTATATTTTAAATGTGTCACCTAATGCAAATGAAAATAGCAGTCAACTTTGGCATAAAGCCATTGAAAAAATGATATATCAAAATGAATGTATATTAGTTGATGTAAATGATAATTTATATTGCGCTGATAGTTATACTCCGGAAGAATATCCAATACTAGGAAACTTATATAAGGGAGTTGTAATAGGAAATTTACAGCTAAATAAAACTTTTAAAAGTAGCGAAGTATTAAGATTACAATTAAATAATTCTAATATAAAAAAATTAATCGATAATTTATATGAGCAGTATGGAGAACTACTTTCTTATGCAGCAAAAAATTATAAAAAGAGTAATGGAGCAAAATATAAATTAGTTCTAGACCAAGTTAAAGCATCTGATGAAAACTTTCAGAAAACATATAGAGAGATAGTACAAAAACAACTTAAAGAATTTATGGAAAATGATAATGCTGTATATCCACAATACAAAGGGTATGATTTGCAGTACATGGATGGAACTAATACAAATAAGGATAGTTCTGATTTTAGGGCATTGAGAAAAGAAATGTTTGAAATAGTAGCTCAAGCGCTTCAAATACCAGTTAGTCTTATGTTAGGAAACATTACAAATATGAATGAAATAGTAAAAGTATTTCTTACATTTTGTATAGATCCAATAGCAGATATGATTTCAGAAGAAACTACAAGGAAAACTTCAGGAGGATATGATAATTGGACGAAAGGAAATTATGTAAAAGTAGATACATCAACTATTAATCATATAGATATATTAGATGTTGCTGAAAAAGCAGACAAATTAATTGCATCTGGTACGTGCTGTATAGATGAAGTTAGAGAAATAATAGGATTTGATAGACTTAACACTAAATTTAGTCAACAACACTTTATAACTAAAAACTATGATACAGTGGAAAACAGATTAATAGGTGATGGACAAAATAATAATGGAGGAGGTGAAGAAGATGAATAAAAAATATTTCCAACTAACTCAAAATAATAATGAAGTTGATATACAAATATATGGTGACATAACATCTTGGAAATGGCTTGAAAGTGATGTATCAAGCTATACACTATCTAAGCAAATAGAAGACTTAGAGTGTGACCAAATAAATGTATACATAAATTCATATGGTGGAGAGGTAGCGGAAGGTTTAGCTATATATAACCAACTTAAAAGACATAAAGCAAAAGTGAAAACTGTATGCGATGGTTTTGCATGTAGTGCCGCCAGTGTAGTTTTCATGGCTGGAGATGAAAGAATAATGTCTACGGCATCACTACTTATGATACATAATGCATGGACGAGAGTAAAAGGAAACTCTAAAGAGTTAAGAAAACAAGCCGACGATTTAGATAAAATTACTCAAGCTAGTGTCAATGCTTATATGCAAGAAATAAATATAACAGAAGAAGAATTAAAGCAAATGCTTGATGATGAAACTTGGATAACTCCACAGGAAGCTATAGAAAAAGGATTTATCACGGCTATAGTAAATGAAAAAGAGGCCGAAGAAGTTAGTCAGTCAGTTAAAAAATCATTAATGAAACTTATTTTAAATGCTAAAAAAGAAGATGATTTAAATACAGAAATTAATAATAGCAAAGAAAATAAGAGTAAAGAACCGGAAGAACATACTAAATGTTCTTTTTTTAATGAATTTAAAAATAAATTAAATAGAAAAGGAGGCCAACAATAATGGCGATATTAAATAAAGATATAAAATTTAAAGAAGAAATAACTAAGTTTTTAGAAGCAGAAGATAAAGATCAAGCAGTAATAATACTTAGTGATGCACTAGAAGAAAAAATGCAAAAAATAAAAGATGATGCATTAGAATATCAACAAACTCAAGACAAATCAGTTTTAGCAGATAGAGGTTATAGACAACTTACTACTGCTGAAGAAAAATGGTATAAAGGATTTATAGAAGCTGCTAAATCAAATAAACCTCAACAATCATTCGCAGATTTTATAGGCTCACCAGAAGGCATAATGCCAGAAACTATCATAACTGATATATATAAAGATTTATTAGAAGAACATCCACTATTGACTAAAATAAATTTTGTAAATGCTAAATATCTTACTAAATGGATATTAAATGATCATACAATAGATACTGCAGTTTGGGGACCATTAAACAGTAAAATAACAAAAGAACTTACTTCTGCATTTAAAGCAGTAGACATAACTCAAAATAAATTATCTGCATTTGTTTCAGTTCCTCAAGATATGTTAGATTTAGGACCTACATTTATAGATTCTTATGTAAGAACTATAATGAAAGATGCCATAGCATGTGGAATAGAAAAAGCAATAGTTAGTGGAAATGGTATAAATTCTCCTATAGGTTTAGATAGAGATATACATAAAGGAGTGTCATACTCTACTAGTACTGGATATCCTCAAAAAACTGCTATAAAAATAACAGATTTTTCACCTAAAACTTATGGTGATTTAATTTCAAAAATGGCTAAAACAGAAGAATATACAGATGATAATAGTAAAAAACATGGCGGAAGAACTAGAAAATTTGGTTCAGTATTATTTATATGTAATCAAATAGATTACTTAACTAAAGTAATGCCAGCTACAACTTTACTTAATGTAAATGGAGTATATGTAAAAGATGTATTCCCATTCCCTACAGAAGTTGTAATATCAAATGAAATTGCAACAGGTAAAGCTATAGTATGCTTACCACAAGAGTACTTTATGGCTATGGGTGCAGCAAAAGATGGAGTAATAACTTATTCAGATGAATATCAGTTTCTAGAAGACAACAGAGTTTATAAAATAAAAACTTATGGAGAAGGTAAAGCATTTGATAATACATGTTCTTTATTACTTGATATATCTGGATTAGAAGAAGCAGTAGTATACACAAAAGTAAAAGGAACTGTAGAAAGTACAGTTAAAGGAACTGTAACTACTAAAGCGGGACAATAGTAATAAGAAAGACTAGTCTATGACTAGTCTTTTCTTTTTTAGAAAGGAGAAAGTCATGGATAGTTTATTACAAGATTTGAAAGATAAATTAAACATTACCTGGGATGAAGAAGATACAGAAAGAAAACTTAATATGATAATAGAAGATGCTAAATTAACATTGAATTATAAACTTGGGCATAGTATAGACTACTCTAAAGAGGGTATAGAACATAGCCTTTTTCTTAATTACTGTATGTATGCTTATAACAATTGTATCAATGAATTTGATGATAATTATTTCAATGAGATAATGCAAATAAGGCAAATGTATGAGGTTATAAATTATGAAGAGAGTAAGTAATTACAATGATGGATATATTCGAGTTTATAAGGAAATACCAGTTAAAACTAATTTTGGAGCAAAAGAGAATATTAAAACAAAGGATAATCTTGAATTTATTGTTAAGTTAGCATATGAAGAATGTAGTAAAAGGCAACAAGATTTAGATTTTGCGGAGTCAAATGATAGAACTTTAAATGTAAAAGTTAAAACTAGATTCTATAAAAATATAAATAATGAGTACAAAGTAACAATTGAAAATACACTGTATGACATCATCTATATAGATGAAGATAGAAAGAATAGAGAGTTGTATTTTTATTTGGAAGAGGTGACAGAAGTTGAGTAAATTAGATGGAATACTTGAACAAATACAATCTGTATTGGAACAAACATTTGAGTTACCGGTATGGTATGGAAGAACATTTACAAAAGGAAAAGATAAATGGAATTACTTTGTATTTAACAAAAAGGAATTTGATAGAAGTGGTAAAAGTAAACTAGATTACAACTATTATTATCAGGTCCATATAATTATGGAAAATTATATCCCAGAAGGTTTTGAACAAAAAGTAATAAAAGTAATACAAGATAATACAAGGTTAAAACTAACAGATCAGTCGATGCAGTTTAATTATATTACAAAAAATAATACAGATATGGTGGTTGAAATGCTGACTTTAGAATTTACAAGAGCATTTAAGGGATGTGATTTAGATGGCTAGAGCAGTATTTGGATTATCAGCCGAAGATGTTGAAAGATTACAACAGGCCATAATGAGTTATGGAGATGGGGCAGAAAAGGTAATAAATAATTACTTAAAAAACGAAGCTAGCAACATATTTACTCAAGCCATAATAAATTATATTCCTGTATCAAATCGTGATAAGCAACATGCGAAAGATAGCTCACCATTGAAAGCTGAACAGAAAGAAAATTTATCATTATATATACATACAAAAACACAATACAATTATTTGTATTTTCCACAGGAAGCAGAAGGAGTACACTTCCAAGGTAAAGTTCCAAATGATTTTATGCAACATGGGGTAGATGCTCAATATGATAACGTAGTAAACAATTTATTAGAAAAACTACAAAATAATTTTAAATAAGGAGGATTGATAAGATGGCTATATATCAAACTAATTTCGCAGAATATGAAGTTAAAGAATCATCTGTAAAATTTAATGATGCAGCAGAAAGCTCATTTAATAAACTAGGATGCGTAGGTAAATTAGATGAAGAACTAGAATGTAAAGTAGTACAAAAAAAATGTGAAGGTATTGTTGCTAAAACAAGAACAATAGGAACTGGTAATGGTACATTAACTTTATCTTTACATATTAGATATGATCTTTATGTAAAAGCATTTGGAATGGAAAGTACAGACTTGAAAGATGGGGTAGTAGCTTATGGTAGAAATAGTAGACATAAAGAGTTTACTTATGTAGCTAAAGTATTAGATGAAGATGGGCTAGAAAAGATGATAGCTTATCCAAGATGCATAATGGCTTCTGCACCAAAAGGAAGCATTGAAAATGGAGTAGAAGAAATAGCGGAAATTGAAATAGAAATATCAATAATGCCAGATGACTTTGGTAATGGCAAGTATGAAATGGTAGTGACTAATGATGTTGATGAAACAGTAAAAAGTACATGGCTAACTGCATTCACACCGGCCTTAGTAAGAAAATCAAGTGTATAAGAAATCAAAGGTAGGTGATATATAATGAAATGTACTATGCTAGAACTAGAATTAATAGATGGATCTAAAATTGAACTAACTTTAAATTTTGCTCGACTATTAAAAGTAAAAAATAATAATAAAAAGTTATATGAAGAATATATGAAAGCTTTAGAAGGCGGTAAGGGTTTTGACCCTATCTTTGATAGCTTAAAGGTATTATATATTGCTTACCTTTGTGCTAACTCAGACAAATTAGGTACAGATGAAGTAATGAGCGAGGATAAATTCATTGAGATGGTGCCTCCAGATATGGAGCTTATAAACACTGTAACAGCTGAATTGATACGCCCTAAAAAAAAGTAGGGTTTAAACAACCATTCATTAAAGCTACAGGAAGAGTAAATAAATCAAGAACAAGAATCCCAAAGTTTATTCTTGAAGATTGGGAGGATTATTATACATATTTTGTATTAATTTTAGGAATGAGTGAAGAGATTTTCTTTAATGTAGATTACTCTTCACTTTTATCTATTTTAGAAGATAAAATAGCATACGATAATTACATTAACTATGTAAAAGAAAAAGAATATGAAAAACAAAGACAAAGAAGAAAATAAAAGGCAGGTGATAAAATGGCTAATAATAAGGAAGCAAAGATAACCTTTAAAGCAGAAACTGCCGAGTTTACCGCTGGAATTAAAGAGATGAATAGCAATATTGGTACATTGAATAAACAGTTGAATCTTAATGCTACTCAACTCAAAGCTAATGGTGATAGTGTTGAACTTTTGGAAAATAAACAAAAGCTACTACAAGATAAACTACAAGCCAGCGCTCAAAAAATAGATTATACAAGAGAATGTCTAGAAAAAGCTAAACAAATTTATGGTGAAAATAGTGAAGAAGTAAAAAAGTGGACAGATAAGCTGATAACTGCTGAAACTCAAAATGCTAAGATACAAAACACATTATCTCAAACAAGTTCAAAACTACAAGAATTAGAAAATTCTACAAAACAATCTGAAAGTGCATTAGGCAAATTAGAGTCTACTATTAGTAAACAAGAAAATGAATTAGGACAGTTAAAACGAGAATATCAAAATGTATGTCTTGAACAAGGTCAAGGTTCTCAGGAGGCTAAAAATCTAGAAAGTAAGATACAATCACTATCAGCAGAACTTAAACAAAATAAAGATGCGCTAAAAGAAGTAGAAGATGCATCCGAAGAGTTGGCTAATAATTATGAAGAACTAGGAGATAGTGCAGATAATGTCACAGATATAATGAAAGGCAATTTAGCTAGTGATATAGTAAAAGATAAATTAGATGCACTTAATGATACAACTAAAGAGGTTGCAAGCGGATTGATTGAGTTTGGCGTGGATAGTGACAAGGCGCTAAATACTTTAATTACTCAAACTGGAGCCACAAAGGATGAGTTCGAATCTCTTGAAAATGTAATGCATGAAATTTATGCTGATAATTTTGGAGAGGATATGAACGATATAGCTGAAACCATGGCTATAGTTAAGCAACAAACTGGAGAAACTGGCGAAGAACTTAAGAAAACTGCTGAGAATGCATTTGTACTACGTGATACTTTTGATATGGATGTTGCTGAATCAGTACGTAGTGCTAACATGCTTATGCAACAATTTGGTTATACATCCGATGAAGCATATAATCTAATTATTCAAGGTGCACAAAATGGCTTAAACAAAAATGATGATTTATTAGATACTATAAACGAATATTCAGTACATTTTAAGCAAATAGGTTTAGATGGCGAAGATATGTTCAATATGCTTCAAAATGGTGCAGAATCAGGAACATTTTCAGTGGATAAATTAGGAGATGCAGTAAAAGAATTTGGCATACGTGTTAAAGATGGTACAGCAGATGATGCATTTAAGAAGTTAGGACTTAATGTTGATGAAACTACTGCTAAGTTTGGGAAAGGTGGAAAAGAAGCAAAACAAGCATTATCACAAGTTACAAGTGCTTTATTTGGAATAAAAGATCCTATAGAACAGAATACATTAGGAGTACAATTGTTTGGTACTATGTGGGAAGATTTAGGGGCAGATGGAGTCAAGGCATTAATGGATATATCAGGTGAAGCTGATAAGTCAAAGGATTCACTAGGGCAACTAAATGAGATCAAATATAATGATTTAGGAAGTGCTATAGAAGGTATAAAAAGAACTTTTCAAGAAAGTTTAAAACCGGCCATAGATGTAGTTTTAGATGCGCTTAATGGTTTAGCTAACTGGTTTAACAGTCTACCATCTGGCATACAATCAACCATAGCAACTATAGCAGCAGTAGCAGCTATATTATTATTAGTTGGTTCTACAATTGGGACTTTAATGTTAACGTTACAACCATTGATAGGACTTTTTACTGGATTAGGTGCAGTTATAGCTGGTATATCAACTCCAGTACTTATCGTAGTGGCAGTTATAGCCTCATTAATAGCAATAGGTATAACGTTGTATAAAAACTGGGATACAATTAAAGCGAAATGTTCTGAGGTATGGAATGGTATTAAAGATACTATATCAAACGTATGGAATTCAATTAAATCCATTACAAGCACTGTATGGAACGGAATTAAGGCTGTAATTTCTACAGTATGGGATTTAATAAAAACATCTATAACTAATCGTATTAATTTAGTTAAGTCTATAATCACTACAGTGTGGAATGCAATCAAAACTGTTACAAATTCCATATGGAATGGTATCAAGACTGTAATTTCTACAGTATGGAATGCAATTAAATCTACTATTCAAGCTAAGGTTAATACTGTGAAATCAGTAGTACAAACAGGATTTAATTTAGTTAAGACTTATATAATAAATCCAATTAGGTCAGCTTATAGTACAGTCAGTTCAATATTCAGTAGTATTTATAATACTATTAGTAGTAAGATTAATGCTGCTAAGGATGCAGTTGGTAATGCAATAAATAGAATGAAATCATTCTTTAATTTTTCATGGTCATTACCAAAGATAAAGTTACCTCATTTTAGTGTTAGTGGCAGTTTTAGTTTAAATCCTCCAAGTGTTCCTTCGTTTGGTATAAGCTGGTATGCTAAGGGTGGTATTATGACACAGCCAACCCTATTTGGAGGTGGAGAAGCAGGAGATGAAGCTATATTACCTTTAAATTCATTTTATAATTATCTAGATGATAAGCTTGATACAATGGCGAGAAATACAGCTATTGATTATGATAGAATGGGAGAAGCTATGGTCGATGCACTAAATGGCATTGGTATGTATATGGACAGTAAGAAAGTAGGCCGCTTAACATCAAAACCAGTTCAAGAAGATATAAGTAATAGAACAAAAAGATTAAATAGATTAGGAGGTATATAATGCATAGATATGATAATGTAAAATACAATGGCTTCAATTTATCTGAAGTATGTGACATTGAAGAAATAAGATTGCCTATATTACCTTCTAATAAAATATCAACGCTTGATATAGCATCCAGAGATGGAGAAATATACAATGGTAAGAAATACGAAGCATATGTTATAGAGATAGACATATTAATTGACTGCGATACTAAAGAAGAACTTAATGAAAAGTTAAAAGATATAAGAGATATATTTGATGTAGATGAGCCTAAACCTTTTTATATTAACAAGGAAGGATTTATTTTAGCTATACTACAAGATAAAATAGAAAAAGACCCTGTATGTTTTTATTCTTATGAATCTACTATTAAGTTATTTTGCCCAGAACCATATTTTTATTCAGATGAAATAACTGCAATAGATGCAGAAGGTAGTGATTTGACATGTGATGTTACTGGCAATAGGGCAATATCTCCAATTATCCAGATAGGATTTTCAACAGATGCATATTATGCTCAACTTGAGCACAAAGAAACAGGGGAAAGAATATTAGTAGGTAAATATCCTACATTGTCTCTATCAGCAGTAAAACAATCAACGAAAGTATTATATGATAAATGTGAAGATACATCCGGATGGACAACATCTTCTGCTAGTATCGGTTCTGATAGGACTGTAGGCGGAACTCTAGCAGTAAGTGAAAGTGGAAATAGTGTTATTATGGGGACAGTACCTAGTGGAGACACTACGTGGAAGGGAGTATGTGTAAGACAGGATTTAAGTCATAGTGTTGATGAGTTTAAATTAACAGCATTTATGAGACATAATAGCACAGGAAAGAATGGTGACCCTAGTAAACCTAAGTATAAGAATGAAGATGAAAAAGTTTTATCAGGAAGTAAAACGCCTTACTATATGGTAACTAGTTCAACATTAAATGTTCGAAAAGGTCCAGGAACAAACTATAAAAAGATAGGTACATTTAAATATGGTCACAAGATTAAAAATGGTACAGCTAAAAATGGTTGGCTTAGTTTTGATTATGAGTACACAGACAAGAATAAAAAGACAGTAAAAACTACTGGATATTGTAGTCTTAGTTACTTATCAAAAGAATATGATACTACGGAAGTAAAAGTAACAGTTAGAAACTTTGTAGTAATATCTGATGACAATAAAGAAAATGTATCAGCATACTTAAGAAAATCACCTAAGAAATCAAGTAAAGCCTTAGCAAAAATACCTGTAGGAACTTGTGTAAGATGTATTATGGTAGACCATTACGATGATAAGAGTAAAATAACTTACTATAAATTAGCTAAGAAATATAAGGGTTATATTGGATATATAGCTAAAGGAAATTTGGTTAGTGCTGATAATGCAGTGTATAGTTATCCGGATGAAGAAGACTTTGAAACTGCTGATGATAAAACAGGAATAATTGAGTTATATGGTTTTGGTGTTAATGGGGAAAAATTATTTACTTTAGGAATGTATGATGATAATGCATGGTATGAGTATACATATCCTAGATGTACTGTAGGCTCAAGAACAGTTCTTAAAGATTCAACAAAAGTACCAAAGCCTGATACTAAAACATACATAATTACTGATAAATCAGGAAAATCAGTTGTTACAGTTAGTAATAAACTATCTGGGAAATTAGGTAGTTGGAATGAATATTATGGCCAATGGACATTGTCAAGAGAAAAAATCAATAAGAAATATGTATGGAATGTTACAGTTACTAAGATTAAGGATGGCAAAACTATAAAAAGCCAAAGTAGTAAAAACTTAAAATATTCTGATTTACCAACTGAAAAATTAGCATATGTAGTTTTATATATAGGAACTACTAGCACTCTTGATAAATCAAGTGCTATGAGCTTAACACATATTAGAGTTGATGAATTAAATCCCAAAGAACAAGAAACTCCTAAAAATATTGTATATTTTCAAGAAGGAGATGTGCTTGAAATAGACTGTGAAAATCACAGATGTTATTTAAATGATGAGCCATGCGATGATTTAGTTGACATAGGTAGTCGTTATTTTGAATTAGAGACAGGAGAAAATAATATAAAAACAAACAGCAATGATACAGATACTACAACGAGTGTGATATTTAGGGATAAATGGTTAGGAGAGTGATAAAGTGCTAGGTGAATTAATAATTTTAGATTCCGATAAGAAGATATGTGCTAGGTTAACACCTAGCCTTTATTTTGATTATTCATATCATCCATATCTTGAAACTGGAGCTGAAACCTTTGATTTTTCAGTTACTCTTGATGAAGAATTAGAACAGGCAATAACTGAGAGAAATTTTGTATTATTAATTCGAAATAATAAATATAAGATGTTTCAGATTATGGCTTGTGAAGATGAAGAAAATATTGATTCAGTAGTAAGGAATGTACAATCTGAAATTGTAGGGCTTGAATTAAGGAATGATTATATAAGAGAATCTACTATAACTGGTAATATGAATAAATTCTTAGATACTATTCTTAAAGACACAAATTATAAAAAAGGTTATGTAAGCCCAGAACTTGATGATATATCAGTAGAAACTAGTATTACAGAGCCAAAAGCCGTTTACACAGTAATTCAAGAATCAATAGCTAGATATGGTAATTGCGAATATGAATTTACAGTAAATCCTATAGATAGCATTAACGGAAATTATGAATTAATTGTTAATTGTTATGCAGATGGTGAAAGAGGGAATAAAACATATAAAAGATATGATTATGATTTCAACAGTTATGGCATGAAAAGGACAGGCGATGCTACAGACCTTGCTAGTGGGCTTATAGGTGTAGGAGCTAATGGTATTACATTCAAAGATATTAAATGGGAAAAAGACCAAGGCGACCCTTTAGATAAACCATTAGGACAAGATTTTCTATTAGATCCAGATGCACATGATATGTTTTCAAATGGGGACAAGTATATATTAGGTAAATATACTAGTGATACAACAGACCCAGGAGCATTGTTATTAGAAACATATAAGAAATTGCAGGAAGTTAAACAAATAAAATATTCATATGAGATACCAGTATATTTAACAGATGATGAATATGATGAAATTGAGGTAGGAGACACTAATTATATAGTAAATGATAAATTTAATCCTCCTATACAATTGGAAGGAAGAATAAGCGAATTAGAATTAACAGACAGTGAAAATAAAATAACCTTAGCAAACTTCAAAAATGTAAAAAGTAATATCAAATCGTTAAAAAAAGAAGATATTATAAATGAAACTATAGATATTATTAAAAAGACAGGAAAACTAACTACAAGCGATATATTAGCAATAAGACAGTACCTACAACAATTAGGTGTGGATAAAAAAAACATTGATAGCCTTATAAAAAAATATACAGATAAAGTAGTACCTGACCCAGTAAAACCTGGAGATGATACAAGTAAAATAAGTGAGGATACAGAAGATTATAGAGCTATAAACATAAAGAAAATAGATAGTGGATTATGGATAGGGGATAGTAGAATACGTGACTGTATTACATATAAATGCGGAGAAATAAAAGGTAAAACACCTACTACACAACCTGAACCCAATAAAAAAGAAGATAGTAGTAAAACTGCAAAACAATACAAGGCGGCAGTAGATTATTATGCCGGCTTTGGATTAGGGAAATGGAGCGATAAGTATAGCAATTTAAGGAATTTGCGTAGTAAATCCAATACATGGAAAATATACGCACCAGTTGAATATTATAGCAAGAAATTTGGACTTGACCCACAACTAGTCTATGCAATGATATATGCTGAGTCTACTGCAAATCCATATGATGCTACAAAAGACCCGACGGGTGGATATGGACTTATGCAGTGTGAAAGAGGTACTTATTTCAATAAGAAAATGAAAATCAAATATTTAGATGGCAAAGTTGAATATTTTACACCGACTTACTCTAATATGAAACCTAAATCTTGTGGAACTAAAATAATAAATGGTGAAAAAGTAGATAGAGCTATATGTAATCAAATAATGGTTGGATGTAATGAGATGAGAGCAAGACTTGAAGAATACCATTGGAATATACTTGCGGCTCTATGTGGATACAATCTAGGGATAGGCGGTTTTCAATGGGTAGTCATGCATTATATAAGAGATAGATACAAATTAAGTATATATGTGTCACCAAGTGGTAAAAGTTCATTGTTGTATAAACAATCTGCAGCAGTTAAGAAGAAATACTGGGAAGTAATCGACACAATGCAGGCACCTTGGAAAGACTATAGAAAGAAATATAAACAAGTAACCGGATGGGGTACACCTACTAATATAGAGTGGTATCTTAGATGGTACAAGGTAGTAGATGGTCAATTACCATACTGTATTGATAATAAAGGTAGAAAAAGAGGTTATGGAGCAGTAAAACCTGGTACTTCTAACAAGAGTGCAGAAGCTACTGCTGTCTCAACTGAATCCGCTATGACTAGAGCAGTCAGTGTTAAAAATGCTCCTACATGGAAAATAGATGGCAACACTACAACTAAAAAGGGTGTCGCTGAAAACGTTAGAAAAAAGATAGTCAATAAGGCTAGAGAGATTTGTGATTTACACCAAAAATATAAAAAAGCTACTTACTACGGAGGAGCTTGTATATACGATGACAGTAAAAGATTTAGAGTTAAAGGTACTATACATGGTATTAAAAATCCATACTGTTATGTGTGTTCTTCTCTTAGTAGTTGTGCATATCTATATGCTGGACTTAGAAGTGTAACTGCAAAATACGGTGGTGCCAATTGTGCTTATGGTTCTCTAGTGAGATATGCTACAAAATATAGTGGATATACATTAAAGAAATTAACAAGCACAACAATTAATGAATTATTACCTGGAGACTTAATCATGCTAAGTAATGCGACTGTACCTTCAAATGTAACTGTTACTTGGGCATCAAAACCAGGTGGTGATTCTAAATATGCCAAAGCCGGTACTCACCACGTAGTTGTGTATTGTGGAAAAGTTAAGGGTAAACGTATGATAGCCCATGCTAGTGGAGGGCATAAATGGCCAGATGCTATAAGATATGAAGACATGAGTATAACATATAGTAAAAGAGGTAGTATGTCTCATTGGTATACACATGGCATTATACTTAGACCTTGGGATTTAGCAAGAGCCGATAAAGAAGCGAAAGTAAAAGACCAATCACCTTCAAAACCAACACCTCCAAAAGATATAGTAGATGACCCTGATAGTACAACTTATGAAGTTACCTTTAAAGGACTTGATAGTGCTGCACCTAAGGACTTTGTAGAGGGTGGAAAACTTATTACTAATATCACTGTTAACGGCGTTACAGACAAAACACCATATCCTAAAACTGTAAGCCATGTAATGTTAGCATTTGGAGTACCTTCTATAACAGATAATATTGAGAGTGTAGTAGAGGACTATACATCACTGATAAAAGCTTTACTTAAAAAGTATCCAAAGAAACCTATATTTGTATGTGAGGAATGCCATTTAACAAGTGCTTATGGAAGTGATTATAAGAATATGAATACATTAATAAATGATTTCAATACAATGATGCTTGATTACTGCAATAAGACAAAATATGTAATATTTCTAAGGAAACCAAAGGATATGTGTAATACTAGTGATAAAACATTGTGGTTAAGTAGTCTAACTTCAAACAGTTGGACTATGAAGGATAAGGCTAGTACTCAAACTTATTATAAGGAATATAAGAAAAAGATATTATACTTTGGAGATGGAGCAGATTGGGAAAGTAATAGCGTAACTAGTAATAAAATGTTAGATAGTCAAAGAGTATATACTTACAATAAACCACTAACAAAACTACAATTTAGAGTGCCGGCAACTTCATCCACTAACTACAATGATAGTTATTATGCCCGTATTATATTCACTACTGCGAAAGGATTTAAGCTAATACAACCTGATACAGTATACCTAGAGGGGGTAGATTGTAAGAATGGGGTACTAATACCAAAGGTAAATACTACTTACATTGTATCCGTATATTATAATCCTGATACTACAATTAGTGATAAAGCATACCTTGGAAGTGTTGGAGCTAAGAAAAAAGGCAGTAATTATGCACAACCACTATTCAAATACGCCTCAGATCTGGTTAAAATCGCCAATAGTTACTACACTAATAATAGTAAGTTCAGTTATAATAGTACAACTCCTTGTGACTTCAAGAATCCAAGCGAAAATATCAATAAATGGAAAGTAAATGGTAAGTACCAAATAGATGATAGTTGTTTCCTTAATTATGTATTAACAGGTTGGACTTATGATAAATCACCATATGGCAATGAAAAGAAAACTGATAATAATAGAAATAATAGTGTTAGTTGGGCAATACCATCCACTAGAAATGAAGCTAATATAGGTAAATACTTTGTACAAAAGAATTGGGTTGTAGATGTAGCTGACTTACAAACTTTTAAGAATTTAGCTGTTGGAGATATTATATTCATGGACGCTGACAGTAAAAATAATGGTGAATTTATGGCAATATCACATACTGCTATAGTAGTAGAAAAAGACAAAGACGGGGACTATGTAGCACTTGAATGTACTAATGGATTATCAAGTGGCGTATTTAGGAAAGTGAAAGTAAAAAACCTTGCGAGTAAAAATATATTATTTGTAGGCAGATTTATGATAGGATAGGAGGTGAATATATGATAGGTGATGGACAAGAGCGTGTAGACAGACCCGTATATGATGATGATGGTGAGATAATTATATGGCCAACAGAGGACGAGGAAATGGAGGAATTTGCAGAGGAAGCGGAAGTAGCCACAGTAGCTACTTCCGATGATACTACAGAAGATGACACATACTATGAAGTACCTGACACTGTAGAAGATGACCAGGATAGAATTGATGTACAAGTGGAGAGTATCGAAGATGAAGAATGTGAAGATTCCAAAATAGGTGATATTCAACAGGCCAGTGAAAGTTATGACGAGGCTATGGATAGAATTGTTAGTATATTAACTCAAGCCTTAAGTACTGAGGAAATGACAGAGGAAATGAGTGCAGAACTTCAAGACGCAACTAACGACATGGAAACTGCAAAACAAACAATAACAGATTTATGTGGTGACCCTGATACTAAAGTATTACAAACTGACCCTGATACTAAAATTCCACAAAACCTACAAGAACTGTTGGAAACACTTACAAAAGATGGAAAGGCTCCATGGCTATATATAGATGATGAAGGTAATTTATTATTAGATGGAGAGAGCGTACCTAAATTAAAAGTAGTAGAATTGGAAGCACAAAAGGTAAAAGCTGATTTAGGTGAGTTCAAAGACCTTACAACAAATAATTTTACAGCTGTAAATGCTAAAATTGATAATTTAAATGTCGGAGATTTAAGTGCAGTTAATGCAACTATAAAAAACTTACAATCAGATTTAGCACATATAGGAGTATTAATTGGCAATAGTGCAACTATAAAAGATATACAAAACTTGTTATTAACATCTAAAAATACAACTATTGAGAATGCTCTAATAAAGGACGCTATGATTGATACTGTAAGTGCAAACAAAATTAATACTGGAACAATTAATACTAATAATGTAAGTATTCAGAGTGATGATGGCTCAATGTTATTGCAAGGTAATCTTCAACAATTTAAAGACAAGGCAGGCAATGTACGTATTCAAATAGGAAAAGATGCCAAAGGAGATTTTACATTTACATTATATGGAGCAGACGGAAAAGGTCAACTTATTAATCAGAATGGCATTCAGTCAAGTGATGCTATAAAAGATGGACTAATAGTAAATGCTAAAGTAGCAGACAATGCCAATATTAGTGCAGGTAAACTTGATATAGCAAGTTTATTCAGTACTATGAATGAGAGCGGCTATACTCTTAAATCTAGTAAAATAAAATTTGATGATAAAAATCAAACTTTAGATGTATTATTTAACAGCCTATCTACTAAGGTAGATACTGCCAATGGAGATATGAGTAAATTACAAACACAAGTAACTACTAATACAACTAATATAGGAGTAGCTAATGGAAAAATAGAAACATTAATAGCTGATACTACTATTGAGGAAGATGGTACAACTACTACTCTAAAAAATGCCTTCAATAGTGTAAAAGATACAGTAGATAAACATGAGCAAACTATTAGTTCAATGGGTTCAACTCTTAATAGTGTTTCCATTGAATATTATGTATCAACTAGTGCAGTTGCACTACAAGGGGGTAGTTGGTCAACAACAACTCCACAATGGCAAGAAGGAAAATATATTTGGCAACGTATCAACTATGGTAAGGTAAATGGAACAACAACATATAGCACTCCAGTCTGTATTCAAGGTGCTAAAGGTGAAGATGGTACGGGAGTAAATATACTAGACAAATATCCTTCATTAGAAGCATTAAAACAAGCTCATCCAACAGGAAATCCTGGAGATTGTTATACTGTTAATGGTACTTTATATACTTGGTCAACTAGTAAAAATGACTGGGTAGATTGTGGTAATATTAAAGGTGAAAAAGGTGACCAAGGTATTCAAGGTATACAAGGGCCACAAGGTGAGCAAGGTCCTCAAGGTCCACAAGGAGAACAAGGTGGAAAAGGAGACCCTGGTAACCCAGGTGAAAAAGGTCAATCTTTAGTAAATAGTACACCTCAATGGTATAAATCAACTAGTAGTACAACGCAAACTGGAGGAGAATGGACAGGAACAATGCCAGTTGCTGAGAAGGGATATTGGTATTGGCTAAGATTTAAATTAGACTTTGAAAATCCAACAGAGACTAAATATACTGCACCTACTATGGAGCAAGTATATACGAAAACAACATCACTTGAGCAGTCGTTAGATGGATTTAAACAAACTGTAAGTAATACTTATGCAACTAATGATGATTTAGGAACTATTCGAAATGATGTATCTAGAGTAGAACAAACTGCGAATAAAATTGGATGGTTTATAAGCGGATCCAGTTCAAGTTCAATGACATTAACAGATGAGGCATTAACTGTTATAGCTAAGCAGTTAAAAGTAAGTGGAGATATGATAGTTGACGGGGCTATTGACGGTAAAACCATTACAGGTGCTACTATGGTAGGAGGTACTTTTAGAAATGAAAGTAATACATTCAGTGTTGATAGTGAAGGTAATATAGTTGGTGCTCAAATACAAGGTAGTGAAGTTATTGGAGATAGTTTCTCAGTTGAGGGTGAATTAACTGCTGATACAATCACCGCTAATAAAATAAACAATGCACAATATCCTAGCACATTGGACGACGACATACAGATTGAGATAGATCCTTCAACTGGTAGTGATGATGTTGAATTAGCAGAAGGCGCAGTATATCAAACAATTGCAGGAGTATTAGATGCCTTACCTAAATTCCTAAATGGTAAATGTGTAAGTATATGGATGCGTGGGGATATAACCGAAAATGCAGACTTTCAAAATTATACTAGTGGACAAATAAAATTTTATCTCGACGGACACACATTATACGGATATATTAGAAACTATATGAGTAGTGCGAAATTATGGGTATATGGCGGTTGGCCAGGTACAGAAGAAGGGCAAACCGGTGTTGTCCATCCCGATACAGGCTGTGCAGTAGCCGGTAGAACTGGTAGTATTATATCGCAGGAAAGTAGTTCACTCAATACATACAGCATTAAAGTTTATGGTAGTGATAATAAACACAGTGATGGACAAAGTAGCATTGTGGGTTATATCGGGGATGCCTTTGCCTCAATGTATATTAAAAATACTACATTAGTTAACTGTGAAGTAGGATATAGAGGTAGTGGATGTGCAAGAATACACGATGCAAGTTCGGCTGGTGTATGTAGTCAATATGGATTCCAGACTACTAGCGGTGCTTTCATAACTATAGCAAATGCAGCTCACTGCGGTGGTTTAACTGCAAATACCGCTCAAACATTACCAGGACAAATTATACAACACGCAAAAGCAACATTTGCTGGAGGTAATCAAACTACAGACCCAGACAAAGCCCCTACTACATCAACTACAAAAGTAATTACTATAAAATCTAATAGTGGTGATACTTATAGAAGTTCAGTATATAACAACTGGAAAAAAGATAATACTGCAAGACAAGGTGATTATGGATACGGTGATTGTAATGGATGTTGGTTCTTTGGTACTCAGTTTAATCAGTTTAAAGGCAAAAGTATTAGTAAAATAGAACTTACTATTAAGAGAATTTCCGGTGGTTCTTATGCAGGAATTCCAATAGCAGTTAAAACTCATAACTATGCAAGTAGACCAAGTGGAAAACCTTCATATGGCTCAAGTTGTGGTAGTGTAAGTATAGCAGTTGGTGATAGTGGTAAATTAACTATTACAAATAGTACTATATTAAATGCGCTATCAAACGGAACTATAAAAGGATTTGGTATTCAATCTTCTTATAATGCTAGTAGCTATGCCGTATGCTCTGGTAGTGTAACAATGAAGGTAACTTATACAGAATAGGAGGTGATTGAATGGATGCAATAAATATAATAACTGAAATATATAAACAAGAATTGGCACAAGCTAATCATCAAAAAGTACTATTTCAAGCTCAATGTGAAATATATAAGCAACAAATAGATAAACTTAAAAAAGAAAATGAAGAATTAAAATCCACAGATAAAATAGATAAATAAGCAGAGAATTAAAATTAAATTTTTAGTTCTCTTTTTTATTTTGAAAGGAAGGTGTTTGAAATGGCTAATAATGATTACATCACAACCGATTGTAAGTTGACAGTTTCAAAGAATACAGCCAAATTAGATGAAGAAATATTTCTATATAAGAATGATAGAAATATTAAATTGTTAATAGAAATTGTAGATAATAAATACAGATATAAGTCAGATGATTTAAGTAACTTACTAGTGAAATATAAAGCATCCTATGCACAAGTTAAGTGGTATAAAAATGCAGAGGTGAAAAAGGAATTCCCAATACAAGCTACTGACGATGGTAAAGTTGTATTTGTAATAGAGGGACAATTAATAGATGAAGATACTGAATTAGGAGATTATGATTTACAACTAAGACTTCTTAATGAAAGTCAAGAAAGTATAAGATCACTTCCAATAATAAAAGGTGCAGTACATATTCTAAAACCATTGTTTGAAGAAGGTGACATAGCAACAGTTAACAGTGCTGTAGCAGATGTATCTATGCTTAGTTTAGATGGAGATGCAATTGATACTTATAATAGTGACGGAACTTACAATCAAACTAATTGGGGAAATGGAGATATAATCGCTAGTGTAAAATTAAATAAACTCGAAAAAGTAGCAAAAGATAATGTAGATAAAGTAAATAAAATACCTGCTAAATCCATAGTAGAAGGCGGTAAATTATATTTAGCAAAAGCGGATGGAACAAAATTAGATGCTGGAACTGAATTACCTGCAGGTGGAAGTACAATAGAAGTTGTAAATAATCTAGAAAGTGACTCAACTACTGCTGCTTTGAGTGCTGCACAAGGTAAAGTACTTAATACGCAATATAAAGATATTGCGAATGAATTAGGTAGAGATAGTGAAGGTAATGCTATTGATATGGGAACTACTGCGACTAACATTAGAGGTGCTATAAAGGAGTTAAAGGATAATCAAGGTAATAGTGGAGATGGTTCAAGCTATACATTACCGATTGCAACATCAACAACACTTGGAGGGGTAAAACCTATTACAAAGACCGATAAAATGACTCAAGAAGTAGGTGTTGATACAGAAGGGAGATTATATACAACTCCCATAGCAAGTGGAGATAGTGGCAAAACGGAAGATGTATTAAAAGGTACACTACCTTATACAGTAAACGAAAATGGTTTATATTTGTTAAGTGATAAAAATGTAACAATTAGTACTGGTAATGGTGCAGAAGACAAAGTAAATTTTAATGATAGTTCAACTATTGAATGTAAAATAGATGGATACCCTAATTACTGTGGGAATGAATCATATACTATTATTGGTAACAATTCTGTTAGTATTGAACAAACTATAGCAGATAAAAATTGTGTATTATACTTTACTTTAAAAAATCTTAAACCTAATACGACATATACTATGGTTGGTAAAATCTTTAATGACGCTGTTAATTCATATGTTAGAATTAATAGTTTGTACCAAATTAAATTTGACCAAGCAAATATATATTATTTTAAACCGTTTTTAACAAATGAAAATGAAGTATCTGTAAAGGGTATGATTGCATTCAATGCCGACGATGTGGGTAGTATAAAACAATATGAATTACATATATTTGAAGGAGAATTGACAGAAATGCCATCAGGAACATCATTTGATATAACATCTAACACTAAATATAACTTAGATGGATATATAGGTTCTACTTTGACTTGTACTACAACAGATGCTACTGTGAATGTATATAAGAACGAATCTGTTGAGTCTGAAAAAGGTATAATTATATTTGGAGATTCTATATTTGATTTATCCACAGTAGCAAGTAAATTGTCAAAATTAATCGGTAAAAGTGTTTTAGATTGTGCTGTTGGTGGTGCTAGGTTAACTTGCACAAGAGATTCTTCAAATGAATTTTATCCTTATGATATGACACAAATTGCAGATGCGATAGAAAGTGGTGATTATTCTACTCAAATAGCTAAAGGTAAAAATCAAAATTTTACAACATTAAGCACAGCTAATATAAATAATTACGGAACTATAATATTAGAATTTGGTACAAATGATTTTACAAGTAAAGCATCTTTTTCAGGAACAGAAAAAACAACAGTAGAAGGAGCTTTAAAATATATACTTACAAAAATACAAACAAAATATCCTAAACTTAGAATAGTTGTATTATCCACTATGCAATTTGTAGCTATTGGTAGTGGTTCTGAAAGTGGCGTTCCAACGCATGACGATGGCACTGTTTGGCAAATGAATGAAGTAATAAAAAATGTTTGTGAAAGTGATGCTTATTGTATACCTTTTATTGATATGTATCATAAAATGCAACAAAACGTTACAACTAGAAGTACAGTTACAAGGGATGGGGTTCATCTTATGAGTCCAACTGGAGAAGAAAGATATGCTAACTTATTAAACGGACAATTAAAAGCATTAGGAATTTAGGTACTATTTGGTTCGTAATTTAAAAATATTATGAATTACACAATATGAATCAATTGCGTAAGAAAAATGTTTATAAAAATGAAGTCATGTTAATACTCTAAATAAAAAGGAGTGTTGGCATGGCTTTATTATATATAGCATTAGTATTATGTTTAATAGGCATATTAATAGGTATTCTGTCTATAATAGGGATAATTGTACTTTATAAATCAATATAGAAAGTTAAAGGACTTAATTAATTTTAGGTCCTTTTTTTATACAAAAAAAAGGGGTGATATTATGGATTTTCATTGCTGGAATGAAGAAGGATGTACAGTAGAATTAGATGAAAGAGAGAGACAAGCATATATAGATTATGTTCAAAAGAAAAATCCAGGGCAACAAATTAAATATATTACAGTAAAATTAGATGGAGATTATGTTGATTTGAAATATGAAGTAGTTCCAATTCCATTTAAAAGAATTCGCAGAATTACAGGCTATTTGGTAGGTGATACAACGACTTGGAACGATGCAAAATTGAATGAACTCAAGGATAGAGTAAAACATAGTTAAGAATAGAGGTGTTGTCTATGAATACAGAAGTAATTGTTGCAATACTAGCATTTGTTGGAACCCTAGCAGGTTCTTACTTTAGCAATAACAAGACAACTGCAGTAATACAAGAACAGATAAAGAATATAAAAGAAGATATATCTATTCTGAGTAATAGGGTGGATAAGCATAATAATCTTATAAGTAGAATGAGTGTTGTTGAAGAAAAAATAAAGGAATTAGAAAATAAAGGAGAGAGATAAATGTTAGATTTAAGTGTTATAAGTAATTATTTAGTAGTTGCAGTAATATTAGTATGTTGTTGTATAGGATATGTAATAAAAACAAGTTTAGATTTTATACCTAATAAATATATACCATTAATCATGGCCTGCATAGGAGTGGTTTTAAACTACTTTATAGCAGGCTATTTTAATGTAAATGTATTACTAGGAGGAATGTTGAGCGGTTTAAGTTCTGTAGGACTTCATCAAGCTTTTAAAAATTTAATTGAAAATAAAGAAGGTGATAAATAATGAAAACTCAAAATGGTTTCACATTATTGGAAAATGAAAAAGATGTAAAAAATTGGCTTAATAAACAAAAGGTAACTAGAACAATAACAAAACTACAAGTACATCATATGGACTTACCTAACTACAGTACTTGGGAAAAGACAGATAAAAAAGTATTTGCAGAACCACATTTTGGCAGAACTCAATCATTAGATAGTTATGGAAAATCTACATGGCATGATAGTGACGGGCATGGACATTTTATAGCTCAGCACTTCAATGTATTTCCAGACGGCAAAATCACTACAGGAAGAAATCTTAATTCTACTCCAATAGGAATTAGAGGTTGGAATACAAATGCTATCTGTATAGAAATATATGGATGCTTTAACAAGGGCAAAGATAAGATGACTGAAGCACAAAAGAAAGCAGTAATATATCTTTATGGATTACTTTGCAAAAGATTTAACATACCTGTAGATATAAGTCATATAAGACCTCATTGTTGGTTCACTGCTGGAGGAACTTATTTAGGAAAATATATTCCTTCAAGAAGTGCTAAAAAATGTCCCGGTACTAACTTTTGGGGATATGGATGTTCACCTGATGGATTTGCTCATTTCATAAAGGATGTAAAGAACTATGTAGAAGGGAAAAAAGAAGAACCTAAGAAGGAAGAAACTAAAACAACTACAAAGAAATTTGAAATAGTAACACTTGATAAACTTAATATAAGAAAAGTAGCAGATTGGGATGCAGATCCAGTTGCAACAGTTAAGAAGGGGCAACATCTACAAGTAATAGATACAGTAGGTGCTAAAAATGGAAATACTCCTATGTATCGATTAGAATCAGGTTTATACATAACTGCATCAACTAAATATATAAAGAAAGTATAATAAAAAGGCTGGTAGGGATTAATTTCCTTACCAGCTTTATTTTTATTTTAATATTTCTTCATCATCTTTGCTATTGTATTGTTGTGATTGGTTATTATCTTGTTGTGCAGGTGTTTCTTCTTGTTCCTGTTGTTTCTTTTCTTGTTTAGGTTGTTCTTGGAACTCTTCAGGTGTTTCATAATCATTATAATCTACATATTCACCGGCATTTTCTTTTTCAAAATCACATATACAATCATCAATAGGATGTTTACAGTTATCACATATTGAATTTTTTCTATCATCCATTGAACTATGTTTAGGACCTACATATTGCCCATTTTCATCATAATAGTTGTCTTCTTCTTTAGTTGTATGTTGTTTTTTAGTGGATTTTTTAGGTTGTTGTTTTTCTTCATTCACTGTTTTATTTTTAGTTTGTTGAACTTTCTTAGTTGTATTTGTTGACTGATTATTGTTCTCTAATTTATTATTATCTGTTGATTTACTATTAGTTTTATTTTCTTTATTTTGATTTGATTGTTCTTTTTTAATTATTGGAGTCTTGCTTAAGAAATAAGCATTAATTTGGAAGTATTTTTCATCTGATCTTTTTCTAAGTCCGCAACATCTTCCGTATGCTATTATTGTGTCGCCAACTTCAAATTTAACATCAACCATGTTTTTAGGGATGTGTACATATACTGGTAATATTGCTTTTTCAAAATCTAAAGTAATTATCATAGTGTTATATTCAGTTTTGAATTCTTTAACTGTACCTGTTATTTCAACATATTCATCCTCATAATCATTGCTAAGGGTTAATTCAGTTACTTTTTTATAGTCATGTTCTTCTTTCTTCGTTGTGGCTAATGCTTGTTTTCCTTTTTCATCTAAATTCTTTGTAGTATCCTCACTACATCCAACCATTAAACTTCCTGCTAATATACATGATGTTAAAATACTTATTAATTTTTTAATCATATTCAACATCTCCTTTATTTATCTTTTTTTATTATTATTTTGTCATCCTCATAAGTCAAAATAACCTTTCTATCTTCTTTTGTTATACCTAATTCTTTTACCATTTTGGCCGGTAAACTCACTTTATAATTAATCGAGTTTTCATTGGCATTTCCACCAACTTTACCTATGATGATGTTCCTTTTGATCCCGTTCAATTTACTAACCTCTTTTCTTTTATTTATACTTATATAGTAAAACTTTGGTAACCAAAATGCAATTGTGTTTTAGAAAATATTACAATAATCGTTCGACAAAAAAGACTAGGAAATTTAATCCCTAGCCTTTGCAATTACATTACATAAAGCTTATTTTCTATATTATTATAAGTTTTTATTGGAAAATTATCTGGATCATATAAACACGCTTCTATTTGATCTTCATCAACCTTATTTTCACATATTTCATTAAATAAAATAAAAGCATCTTCTCTCTTTAAATATTCACTAAAAAATTCTAAACCTTCATTATCTGTCCAACTAACTTTATAATCATTCATTTATTTGCCCTCCATATCTTTTAGAATTATGCTTACAAGTTCTTCCTTAGTAAATTCATCTCCTGGATAATATCCTCTTGCATCATAGAAGTATTCTTTTAACATTTCCATACTAGTCTTTTCTAACATTTCTTTCATTTTCATATCCCCCTTATTTTTTTTATTTACTTATATATATGCTAACTATATTTAAAAGTTGCAAAATATTTTCTCAAAATAAGGAAATATTATTGGTATATGTGCATATATTATTGTCAAAGGGGTATTCGCATATATATTCGTATGAGACGTATATGGAATATTTAAAAAAAGATTCTATATACAAAGATTGGCTTATTTTAATGCGAAGAATATATTTGCCTTAATACCTATATTTAGGAGGTATATATATGAGTAATGCACTTCAACCTATATTTGATTTATTTTGGGATGCTGGAAAAATATTTTTTACATGGGTATTTGATGGATGGATAGAGCCGAAGAAAAGTTTAGATGATTTTTTTAAGGCAGCAAATATAAAAAATAGTTTAGGTGAATATCCAGAGGTTGTTATAGATAATAAAACTGTATTTGTTGTATTTGTTCCTGCTGGATTAAGCGTTGATGATTTTTTAAAGCATAAAGATGCACTAGAATTATATTTAAACAATGAAGTTAAAATGGAAGCATCTAGTGGCTGGGTTAGAATAGAGATGTTAAAGAAATTACCAAAGGTTATAGAGTATGAAATACCTAAAAAGACAAAAGAACTATGTATACCGTTTGCAGTAAGCGGAAAAGGGGTAGAATATATTAATTTTAAATATGAACCTCATGTGCTTATAACTGGTAATACTGGTTCAGGAAAATCAATAACTCTAAGAAATATAATAACAAGCCTAGTTTATTTATATCCAAATCAAATAGAATTAGCATTAATTGACTTTAAGATAGTGGAGTTATCAATATTTAAAAGTTTGAAACAAGTAAGACAATATGCTACTGATATAGAACAGGCTAAAGAAGTTATATCAGGCGAACTTGAGGAAGCTAAAAATAGATATAAGTTATTTGAAAAATACGGAGTGACAAATATATATGATTATAATAAAAAAGTATCTAATGATAAGAAATTAAAATATAGATTTATAGTTATTGAAGAATTTGTGATGTTAATAGAAGATAAGAAAAAAATAGCAATGAAAATGTTAAAACAATTATCTGTTATAAGCAGGGCATCAGGGCAATTTATAATTATTACTGGACAGAGATTTGATAATACAGTTATAGATTTAGTTATTAGAGCACAGTTTGGAAATAGGCTATGCCATAAAATGCAAGATGAAGCAAATAGTAAATTAATACTAGATGATGTAGGAGCAGAAAAAATTAAAACACAAGGAAGAATGATTTTTAAACGAAATTCTGAAAAAATAGAATGTCAATCCTATTTTATAAGTGATTATCAAGTAAAAAACATTATAAAACCATATTTAAAGCCTAAAAAAGAGGTTAAAAAAGACATGTTGCCTTCTAATACAAATAAAGGTACTTTAGAGAAGAATTACATCACAAATGATAAGTTACAAGGCAAAGAAAATAAAACGACTCCTGTTGCAAATAAAAAGGTCAATTTTGAATATGATTTAAGTTTTTTAGATAAATTGTAGGTAATAGTATGATAATTACAGATAGGGACCAAAATATTAAAGATTTTATTGATAAAATGGGTGTTTGTGACACTAAAAGTTTGTCAATTATATTTTTTAATGGGAGTTTAAGAAGTTGCCAAGCACGAATGAAAAAATTAACAACAATAAATTATGTAAAATGTTTTAGAGAAGGAATACCAGGCCAAAATATTTTTTACACTGGAAGAAAACCAGTTCAATGGAAACATAAAATAGTATGCTCACAAATTATAGCTGAACTTATGAAAAATAATATAGAAATATTAAAAGCTAGATGTCCTTTTAAAATTGATAAAGTTATAGTTGATTTGTTATTAGTATTAAGAATTAACGGAGAAATAAAAATATATTATTGTGAAGTAGAAAGAACTAAAAAATTAGATTTGAATAAATATCTAGATTTGCATTATAAAAAAGCATATAAAGAATATTTTCCTTTTGAGCCTTCAATTTTATGTGTAAGTAATAAAAAATGTAAAAATGATAATATATTAGATATAAGAGAATGTAAACTTGATTTAAGTGATTTAATAGAACAAATAAAAGAGTAGGATAACCTACTCTTTTTTTATTTCTACTACATCTTCTATTTTACAATTTAGGCATAAACAAATCTTTTCTAATATACTTAATGTCACAGATTCATTCTTAGAAAGTTTTGACAAAGTATTTGTACTAAAGCCTACTTTTTCCCTCAATTCTGTTTTGGTAATTTTTTTATCTATTAGTAGTTTCCATAATGGATCATAACTTATCATAAAGTATACCCCCATTTTTTATTTTAATTATATCATAAAATAAGTTGTGGATAACTTCTTAAAAACTGTGGATTAATCATTAGTTTTTTATGCTTACTGACTTAAAACTGACAAAAGTTATGAATCAACCAAGCGTACACTTTAAAAATACACACTTTTATACATATAGAAGTACTCAGTATATGAGTAATTAAGTATAAGTAAGCAGTAATATATATTTATATAAATGTGTATACTGCTTACTCTTCTTAATATATATTGATATTATTTGCTATACATTTGACTTGATTTTTAGCTGACATTTTTATAAAACTGACAAATTGACTGCCACAAAATAAGGATTACATTAATTACCTGTTGACTTTTGGTTAAATAATATATTGCTAAGATTTTCACTTGCTTTTCTATCCATTTCTTCTAATACATGACTATATTTATTCATTGTTATTTTGATATCTGTATGTCCTAACCTTCCAGATACAGTTTTCATATCTGTACCAGATAATAATAATAATGTTGCATTAGTATGTCTTAAATCATGTATTCTTAACTGTCTAAAATTATTTTCTTTGCAAAACTTTCGATAGTATCTATTTAAATCATCATTTTTATATGGTTTTAATTCTTTATTTAAGCAAACCAAATTATATTTATTTTCTAAAACACCTTGAAGTTTTAATTCATTTTGTTTTAGCTTTTCCTTTTTTAGCTTATTCATGAGCTCAATCGGAGCAGATAATAATCTTTTACTATCAGTTGTTTTAGGAGATTTAAAAATTAAACTTCCATCTAAATAAATAGAAATTTGTTCTATTTTAACTGTGTTGTTATCAAAATCAATATCATCCCATGTAAGTCCGTATGCTTCACCTTTTCTAAGTCCTAAAAGTACTATAAGTAAAATCGGAAGTTCAAAATGCTTATCTTCTAACAATTTAAAGAGTTGTAAAATTTCTTCCCTTGTATAGACATCAGCTATACTTGAAGCTTCTTTTTTAGGGCTTTTCACAAAGTCACATAAATTTTCTTTTATTTCTTTCATTCTATAGCATTCTTTTACTACTGACCTAAAAAAGCCAAATCTTGTTTTAGCACTTTCAACAGTAAAATTTTCATAAAGATAATTTAAATATCTTTGAATTTGGTGAATTGTTAAGTTTTCCATTTTAGTATCTTTGAAAAATGGAGCTACATTTAATTTAACCCAACTTAATCTATTTTTTACTGTATAAGGCGACCAATCACGTTTATTTTCATTAATATATCTGTAGCATCTATCAGTAACAGTTATATCATTACTAAACATATATTTCTGATTTTGTATTTCTGCTTTTAGTTCTATTAGATGCCTTTCTGCTTTTTTCTTTAATCCATATTTAGCAATACTTTTTTGTTTTATTTTGCCAGCTTCGTCATAGTATTCAACTATAACATTGTAGTTATTATTTCTTTTTCTTATAAAAGTACTCTTGATATTATCCAACTTCAAACACCCCTAATTCCTTGTCTATAAACCAACATGCCAATTCATGATGATTTATTTTTAATATATTTGCTAATTTTACTATTTGCTTGATAGTCACATTCTTTTTATTATTCTTGTTTTCTAATTCACTTAAAAAACTTTGTGATAAATTACAACGTTTTGCGAGTTCTTTCTGTGTTAATTTATGTTTTTTTCTTGCTGTTTTAATCAAAATTATTTTTACCTTTCAAAATATATTTGATTAATCCACAGTTTTTATTATTATGTCAGTTTAAATCGAAAATATCGCCATCAGCGATATTTTTTATGTTACAATTTTTATAAATAAATATATAAAAGCTTGTTGATAATAGAACGTGCATTCGCTATTATATAAGTATATATAAGGGGGAAATTAAATTGAATGAAAATGAGAAAATGGAAATAGCAATATTGCTAAATGAATTATTTAATAAATCAAAAGAAGATTTTGAAATGATTGAAAAAAAAATTAAAGAAGTAATCAGAGAACCGAATTAAAGGTTCTTTTTACTTCTTTAATAATTCTCTTATCAATTTTTCTAAACTATCAGCTTTAGATTTTTCAATAGATGAAAATAAATTTGCAACTCTCTTAACTTCTGGAGGAAAATCTTCAAATTTTTTTATGTCAGTCCTTCCAATAAGATAATCTGCAGAAACATCAAAATATTCCGCGATTTTTTTTAAACCATCTAAGTCTACATATCTTCGACCTTGTTCATACATACCAATTGCACTACTTGAGCATTCTAATATTTTAGCTAAATCAGATTGTTTCATATCTTTTTCTTCTCTTAATTCTTTCAATCTTCTTCCAAAAACTTTATCCATTTTATTTATTCCTCCCAATAATATTTTAACACATGATGTGTTTTTTTAGAATAAAAAACACAAAAAGTGTAATAATACTATTGACAACACAGAAAGTGTGATGTACTATGTAAATATAAGGAACACAAAAAGTGTAATAAATAATAAGAGAGGTGAATATAATGAATAGTTTAGTTGATTTTAGAAATCTCAAAAATTTATCACAAAAAGATATGGCAGCATTAATAGGAGTAACACTTAGCCTGTACTCTAAAATAGAATTAGGTTTAAGAAATCCAAGCTATAATTTTTTAACTAAATTTAAAGCAGCTTTTCCAGATTCAGATATCAATAAAATTTTTTTTAGCGATTCAATCACACGAATTGTTTAGTGAAATTTTAACATAGTAGAAAAATAAAATCATTAGGGGGATGATGGAATATGAAGAAAGTTTTAACAGTCAATGGAGTGTGGTTAATATAGAAATATGGAAATATATTGATTAAACAAGGGGGATAAAAAAATGAAATACAATAAGAAAGTCCTTACTGTCAAGGAAATTCAAAGCATATTACAAATATCTCAAAAAACAGCTTACAACTTAGTAAGACAAGCACTGGCTACTGGAGATCTGTTCAAAGTAATAAAAATAGGAAATAGATATAAAATTCCAACAGAATCATTTTTAAATTGGTTGGACCAAATGGATTAAAAAGGGGGAGTAATAAATGTCAGTAACTTGGATACTTAAGATTTATTGTAATCTTATAAGAACAGGTGAGGCAGAAAATGATTGGGAAGAATATTTTAAATTTCAAGATATGGTATTAAGAAAAATAAATAAGGGGGAATAGTATATGTCAGATTTATATCAATCTTACAAAACATTTAGCAATAATGAATTTGGAGAAATAAGAGTATTAGAAATTGAAAATGAACCTTGGTTTGTAGGTAAAGATGTAGCGACAATATTAGGATACAAAGATACATCAGATGCAATAAAAAAACATGTTGATGAGGAAGATAAGGGGAACATTAAAATACTTACACCTGGCGGTAAACAAAAAATAATAGTAATTAATGAAAGTGGATTATGGTGTTTAATTGAGAACAATCGTTTGATTTCTTGTAATATCAAACAAAGTTTTATAAAATGGCTAAGCTCAGAAGGGTTAATTCATAAAAGTAAAGTTATTAAAAGTAGAAAAGAAATTGAATTTAAATATCATTTAGAAAAACTATTTAAGACAGCTAAAAGAGTTGTTGAATCATATATAGATAAAGAAAATTCAAAGATTGTACTTGAAATAATACCTCAATATCCAGTATTGAACTATAGAATTGATTTTTATTTACCATTTTTTAATTTAGCAATTGAATATGATGAATATGAACATAAATCAAAGGTAGATTATGATAACAAAAGACAATACGAAATAGAAAAGTATTTTGAATCTAAGGATAGTTATATTAATTTCATAAGGGTAGAAGAAGGAAACGAAGAAAAAGCAATTGGAGAATTGATAGGGCATTTAATTAATTTTAGTTTATAGGAAAAGGGGGATTTGAAATGAAGAAAGAAAAAACTGCATACGAAAAATTTTTAGAATCTCAAGTTTCTTACTGGAAAATGATAAGTGCAGCAGAAAGAGAAAAGAACATTAAATTAGAAGAAATCATTAAGAAAATTGAAGAAAAGATATACAACTTAGAAGACAAGGAGGATTAATATGAATTCGCCCTATGTATTCAAAAGATGTTGCAAATGCAAAAAATGGTATGTAGCTAACACGATTAATTTTTATAGAAGTAAAAATGGTAAGCTTAGGTTAAGTGGCTCTTGCAAAGAATGCTCAAATAAATCTTCAAAGGAATGGAGAGAAAGAAATAAAAAAACTAGCAAAAGTAAAATAAAGAATAAGCCTTTAACAGATAAGGAAAGAAGGAAATTAATAAGAAAAATTTTGTTTAAAGTTACAGGGCTTAATTATGAAAAAAACGAAGAATGCAGACTTATTAAAAAGGAGGATTAATATGAACTGGATATTAGATGAAGTCAGAGAAAGTATTAAAAATAAGATTACAGTATGTGAGAGTTTCATGGAACTATGTGATAGCCAAATAAAACTATATAAAGATAGATATAGTACAAACGATTTACAAGTTGCTTGTAATTATGAGTACTGGAGAGCATCTAAAATTAGAGTTGCATATGAAATAAAGGACCTAAAAGAAATATTACAAGAAATTGATGAAATGATGCAAGAAGAAGTAAGGGACCTTGAGGAAGCAGATGAAGATATCAGAACTTTGAAAACAGATGCAACAATGGGAATATAAAAAGCCCTATATAAATAGGACCTAATGAAAATTGATACTAAGTTAATTATACCACAATAACAAAAGAGGTGTAAATATGAGAATTAGAGATAGTTATTTAAATCAAGAGCCGACTTTTGAAAATAGACTACTTTATGCAATGTACACCAATAAATACGATGATAATGCAGAGGAAGCATGGGGTTTTATTGATGGAGCAAGGGAATGTTTAGAAGGATATAAACCTATTGAAGAACTTGAAGAATATATACAAAAGTATGAAATAGATAACAGCCCTTTGACAATATATGACAAGGGATATTTGCAAGCATATAGGGATTTTATAAAACAAGAGAAGACTAAGGAGTGTGAAACTAATGAATCTATATGAAAAGTTATCGGCAATACAAAGTAAATTAAAAGCACCTAAAAATCAATATAACAACTTTGGGAAATACAACTATAGAAGTTGTGAAGATATATTAGAAGGATTAAAACCTTTATTACTGGAGTATAAAGCTACAGTTACTTTATCAGATGAAATAAAACAGATAGGCGATAGATATTATTTAGAAGCTACGGCAACTTTTGTAGATACTGAAAAAGGAGAAAAGATAGAAGTTAAGGCATTAGCTAGAGAAGACGAAACAAAAAAAGGAATGGATTTAGCACAGGTTACGGGGTCAGTCAGTTCATATGCTAGAAAATATGCTTTAAACGGGCTATTTGCAATAGATGATACAAAAGATAGTGATGCTACTAATAAACACGATAAGGACAAGTCTAGTCAGTTAGATACACCAGATAGATGGACCAGCAAGTTATCAGAAAAACAAATAAGTAGATTATATGCAATAGCTTATAGCAAAGGAATAGATAAAGATACAGTTAAGAAACATGTATTCAAAAAATTTACTAAAGATGTAGTTAATATGACTAAAGACGAGTATGATTTCATGTGTTCTGGATATGAAAATATGCAAGTTGCAAACTAGGAGGGATGACCTATCGCAAGTAGAAGAATGTTCTCTTTAAGAGTTATAAATACGGCTAGATTTTTAAAAATGCCAACAAGCACACAATGTTTATATTTTCATTTAGGGTTACATGCAGACGATGATGGAATAGTTGAAGCATATCCGATTTTAAATTCTATAGGAGCAACTGAGGATGATTTAAAAATATTAGTTGCAAAGAATTTTGTAAATGTTTTAAATGAAGATTTAGTAACTTATATAACAGATTGGAAAGAAAATAACAAGATAAGAGCAGATAGAAAAGTGGATAGTATTTATAAGGACCTACTTTTACAAGTTATTCCAGAAGCAGAATTAATTGAAAGTAAAGAAAGAACAGACCATAAAATAAGATCACAAGCATATAAAGAAGGAGATTTACCAGATAAATTCAATGGAGTGATAAGAAATTTATTCAAAGGTGAAACATGTCCAGTATGTGGGGAAACAATGCTAGAAGGTAATACAAAACCAAGCATACAACATAATAAAGCTCTTGCAAGAGGTGGTAAGCATGAGTTAAATAATATTTCCGTGATATGTTTATCTTGTAATATGTCTCTAAAGAATAAGGATACAGATAGTTTAAATAATGATTTAGTTAAAAGTAAATGGAATGAATATTTACTTGGGGCAACCAATGGGCAACCAATGGGCAGCATAGGTAAGGATAGGTTAGGTAAGGATAGGTTAGGTAAGGATAATATACCTACAAAGGAAGAATGTGTAAATGAGCATGTAAGTGAAAAATTATCTTTTATGAGTAAGCTATATCAAAAAAATATAGGAATGGCCAATGGAATAGTAGGAGAATGGCTTATAGATATAAGCAATCAAATAGATGTTGATTTATTTAAAAAAGCATTAGAAATATGTACTGAAAAAGGGAAATTAAATTTTGGTTACTTAAAAGGCATAATAAAAAACTGGCTAGATATAAATATAACCAGTTTAGAACAATTACAAGCATATGAACTTCAAAATAATAAAACATCTAATAATAGTATTACCTCAAAACAGAAAAATATACCAGCAACACAAAAACAATGTGATGATGCTGAGTTTAAAAGAAGATTGGAAGAAAGTAATAAATTATTAGATAGCCTAGATGAAAATATATGGGGTGATTAGATGAATGAAACTTTTAAAAAGATATTAATGGAGAGAGTTAATAATATCCCTAAAAGAGATAATATAAAAGAATATGAGTGCCCTATATGTAGGGATTTACATTACACATTTAATGATTTAGGGCAAGCGGTGCCGTGCAAATGTAAAGATAAATTTGAATCCAAAGAAAAATTAAAAAAATGTGGATTAGATGAAGTGTTCAAGAATAAAACATTTAGAAATTACAAAGTGAATAATGAAACTCAATTAGCGGCGAGAGATAAAGCTATAAACTATTGCAATAATTTCCTTGATACAAATTCAAGCTTAATTATTACAGGTAGACCTGGAGTAGGTAAAACACATTTAGGAGCAGCAACAATGATTAATTTGATTGGCAAAAATGTACTTTGCAAATATGAACTATATACAACTATGTTAATAAATCTTAAACAATCAGTAATGGATGAAACAAATTTTATAAGAGAAATGGATAAGTACAAAGTACCAAGAGTTCTTTTTCTAGATGACTTTTTAAAAGGAAAGCCAACAGATGCAGATTTAAAATATATATTTGAAATAGTAAATGAAAGATATCTTAAGAAAAAACCTATGATTATTAGTACAGAAAAGTCAATTGATGAAATAGTTAGTTGGGATGAAGCAGTGGCAAGCAGATTAGTTGAAATGGCTCAAGGAAACATAATAGAATTTGGGGCAGATATAGAAAACTATAGATTTTATGCAGAATAATTATATTCCAGGGGATTTCCCCTGGTCCATAGGGGGAGTAATTATGAGTATCAATAAAAATATTGTTGAATTGTTTGAAAAGGCTCAAAAGGGAGATAGAGAGGCTGTAACAAGCATTGTTGAGGATAATATAGGACTTGTATATAAGCAAGCAAAGAAATTCAAAGGTAAAGCAATAAGTTACGATGATGCAATTCAGGTTGGAAGTCTAGGATTATTATATTCCATACAAAATTATGACCCAACATTAAATGTGAAATTTTCAACTTATGCAACGACAAACATAGTGGGTAAAATACTAAAAGAATTTAGAGACAATAGAGATGATGTACCTTTCAGGATACCACGAAGAAATTACAACCAATACAAACAAATCAAGCAAATTAGAAAGAAATTTGAAAGTCTACAAAGAGAGCCTACATTGAAAGAATTATCAGAAATTATGGGCATAACAATCGAAGAAATTACAAAGACGTTGCATCTTATGGAGGGCAAAATTCCTATGGATAGTCCGATAAAATTATGCCCAAATGAAAGAAAAATTACCTATTCAGAAACGATAAGAGATATAAGCATATCAGAGGACAAAATAATTTCCAAAATAGATCTATTAAACGCTATGAAAAAACTTTCAAAATTGGAAAAAACAGTAATAGAGATGAAATTTTTCGAAGGAAAAACACAATCAGAAATAGCAGTACTACTAAATGACTATCAATCACATATATCAAGAGTAGAAATATCAGCATTAAAAAACTTAAGAAGAATACTTGAAGGTGAAAATAAAAAAGATAATTCAATACATCGAAATAAGAATAGATTTATAGATGTAGCCACAATAGATTTAAATTGCCTTACAGCACGTCAAAGAAGTGTAATTGAACTAGTATTCATTGAAGGACTAACACAAGCTGAAACGGCGAGAAGATTAGGCATACATAGGGCAAGTGTATGCCTAACAATAAAACAAGTCATTAGCAAGTTGGAAAAGTTAGAGAAAAAGAAAATTAGTTAAGGGGATGAAAACTAATGAAAAATATTGTTGGTGCTAAAGAAAATGTGTGCCCTCATTGCCAAGGCACAATGATACATCTTAAAGTAAAAGGACTAGGTGTAGTAAGTCAGTGTCGAGAATGCGGTAATTTAGTAAATGGAAGAATAAAAGATGAAGTTAGAGTATGGAGTTATGATCCAATAACAAAAGAGGTTATTAACAGTTAAATAAAAGTTACTTTAAAAGGAGTTGATTGTATGAACTTATTAAGTATAGAAATTACAATGACATCTTTAGAAGTAGTAGACTTGATAAATAAATTTAGAGAGGAAGAAGGAAATAAAGGGGCAGTAAGACACGACAACTTTATGGCTAGTATACGAAAAGAAATTAAATCACTTGAAAATGCTGGTGTTGAAATATCCGCCCTAAAAATTAAGGAGGGCACATATAAAGATAAACAAAATCAAGAAAGACCTTGTTTTGTAATGGATAGAAGTTGGGTAATGCAAATGTGCAATAAAGAAAGTGCATTAGTAAGATACAAAACCCAACAATATATAGAAGCGTTAGAACAAGCACTTCAAGATTTAAAATTCAGACAAGGTGATAAAAAACATCAATTACAATGCATGGAAATACTACAAGATTTACTTCCAGAAGAACTAAAACAAGAAAAAGTATCATACATAAAAGCAAATACAGTAGTCAACAAGGTCACATCAAATATATTTGGATTTCCTAAAATGTTAAGAAAAAAAGAAATGAATAATGAAATGTTAGAAGTTAGGGAAAAAGTGTTAGATGAGTATTTAAAATTATATGAAGTATTAGAAAATAATCACTTAGTAACTGAAACACTAAATAAAAAATACGAAAGAAAATTATTAAGTGCGGAGGAAATAAATTAATGAAATTAACAGGATTACAAATAAGAAATATGCAAATGCTACAGGACCTAGAAAAAATGATAAAAGAACTTGAGATAAAAAGGATAGAGCATGATTTATTAAATAAAAACAAATATGCTGAACTATATAAGGTTTATCATAGATTGTTAGAGGGGATTAGATGAAAGAGGTTATAAAGTTTGCTAAATTCTACTATGAGCTAGGCTATAGCTTAAATGAAGCGATAACTATGGCTATTAATATAGCTAGAGAAGTGGAGAGATTGAAGTATGAACAATGAAATATGGAAAGATATAAAAGGCTATGAAGGACTATATCAAGTAAGTAACTTTGGTAGGATTAAGAGCTTAGAAAGAATTATAACAAATACGTTAGGAAGCTATACTAGAGCAGAAAAAATACTAGCACCTTTAAAGACGAAGAAAGGATATTATCAAATACATCTAAATAAAAATGGGGTTTGTAAAACTCCCAAAATACATAGGTTAGTAGCAGAAGCATTTATACCTAATCCAGAGAATAAACCACAAGTAAATCATATAGACGGCAATAAAACAAACAATAAAATGGATAATTTAGAATGGACAACTCAAGGAGAAAATATGCAACATGCTTATAAAATAGGTCTAAAAGTTCAAACAAAAGAAGTGAGAGAAAAAATAAGTAGAGGTAGATTAGGAAAATACAAAGGCAGAAATAGCTATAATTGTAAAAAGGTTAGATGCATAACTACAGGAGAAGTATTTTACTCTTTAAATGAAGCAGGAGAAAAATACAATATAAATCCATCAAATATAACTGAATGTTGTAGAGGCAGATACAAAACAGCTAAAGGGCTTAAATGGGAATATGTGGAGGATTAGATATGAAAGGTGAAGATTTAGAACAAGCAACTTTAATACAATGGTGTAATTTACAGTCTTGTAAATATGAAGAATTAAAATGGATTTATGCAATTCCTAATGGTGGTTATAGAAATAAAGCAGAAGCAAAAAAATTAAAATCTACTGGAACAAAACGTGGATGCCCAGACCTTTGCTTACCAGTTGCTAAAAATGGAAAACATGGCTTGTATATAGAGATGAAATATGGAAAGAATAAATGCACCATAGAACAAGTTAAATGGCTAGATTGGTTATATAAGCAGGGATATATGTGTAAGGTTTGCTGGAGTGCAGATGATGCAATAGCAGTAATAAAAGAATATTTGGGGATAAAATAAACAATTAAATAGGGGATTATGCAATACTAGTGTAGTTCCCTATTCTTATTTACTAATGATAGTCAAATGAAAATATGAATTGAAATAGGTGAGGTTAGTGTTAAAAAGTGAATTGAAATTGTTGCAGAATTATCCCTTAGATCTTAAAGTAGAAAAAACTAAATTAAGAATAAGAGAATGGGTAGATTACTATGGAGAAGATGGAGTATATATAAGTTTCAGTGGAGGGAAAGACAGCACAGTATTGTTACATATAGTAAGAAGTATTTACCCAAATATAGAAGCAGTGTTCAGCAATACTGGGTTAGAGTTCCCAGAGATAGTACAATTTGTAAAAACATTTGACAATGTAACTATAATAAAGCCAAATATAACATTTAAAAAAGTTATTAAAGAAAAAGAATATCCAATAGTGAGTAAAGCTGTATCTAATACAGTAAGATTAGCTAGAAAAAATATAGCTGATGGAAAAGATACATTAAGAGTTAGACAAATAAGAGGATTAGAAGAAGGATCTAAGTTTAATAAAAAGAAATGGGAATTTCTATTAGATGCTCCTTTTAAAATTTCAGATGAATGTTGTAATGAACTAAAGAAAAAACCAATGAAAGAGTATGAAAAGAGAACTGGAAAAGTACCTTTCACAGCAACTATGGCAGATGAAGGACAACAAAGAGAAGCAGCATATCTTAAAACTGGATGCAATGCTTTTAACACAGGCAGAAGTCAACCAATGGGATTTTGGACAGAACAAGATGTGCTTCAATATATAGTTGAGAATAAATTAAAAATATGTTCAGTATATGGAGACATAGTAGAAGAAAGCGACATGCTAGGCAATAAATACTATAGAACAACAGGAGAAAAAAGAACAGGTTGGAAACAGCCGTGTTAACTGGTAACAGTTAATATAATAAGTTGGTGAACTCACTGATCATGAGGTGTCTATTCTACTTGTAGGAATGGTAGGAAATGACCATTAGAGAATAGGCTAACGGGGGAAGCTAAGTCAAATGATATGCCAATCCCGTGCTAGTATTTATTTGATTTATATGATTTCGGGGAAAGGAGGAAAAAGAGATGAGAAAATATTCTATTTATATAATAAATAATCAAATAAATAAGAGTGTATCGACTATCCCGATGGGGAGTAGGGCTGAATTAATCACGGCCCGAAGCGCCAACTATCCTAAAATTTAGGATAAAGATATAGTCAGTGCCATTAGAAATAATGGAATAACACGTGCATCTACTGTATGTTTGGATGTCATCTGGAAAAAGAACCTAATAGATTTCAAAGATTAAAATATACGCATCCAAAACAGTATAAATATTGTATGGACAAGCTGGGATTAAAAGAAGTGCTTGATTATATAAATGTTAAATATGATTAGAGGTGATATTATGCTAGACGAGTTAAAAGAAATACTTAGCAGTTTATATTGCCAACTAGGGTTGACAGAGGACGTTTTAAGACTGTCACAAGTGATAGATGAACTAATTAATCAAGAAATGAAATAAGGGGGATTTAAATATGTTATTAAATAGAAAATATATAAATGACCTTACAAGAGAATTAGAGAGAGCACAAGAAACAAATAAAGATTGTCTTAAAATAATAGAATTCTGGAGAGAAAGAAGCAACAAATTAAAGGAAGATATAGAAGTAAAAGAAGACACAATCGAAAATCTATTAGATGCAAATAAAGAGTTAAGCCTAGCAAATACTTACTTAGAAAAACAAAATATATCATTTGCAAAGGAAAATGCAATGTTGGAAAAAGAATTACAAGAGTTAAAAACTAAACACAGTAGAGTCACTGGACAATTGGACAAGTTAAGAAATTACTGTAGACAGTTAACAGGCATAGATATATTAGGAACAGGGGAGGATGAATAATATGTTAAAAGTTGAAAATGTACATGTTTACGGATTAAGTAATGCGATAGAAACTGCAAGATATCCTATGGTAGCAGATGTTGAGGAATACAGAAAAAATGTGGATTATGAAAAAGCAATTAGAAATGCTTGTAACTTAGCTAATACTGGTAATAGTGAAGGTCATAATCAATTTTTAACAGGAATAACAGTTACTTTTGATGTAACGGCTTCAGTCCAATGGTGGCCAGAGGCTCAAAGATATAAATTTCTAAATTTTGTATCTAGCACATCTAAGATGCATAAATTATCTAAAATGACTTTAGAGAAGTGCTGCAATGCTTTTGTAGATGAACAAATTATACATATAGCTGAGCAATATCAAAAATCTTATAACAAAGATGTTCAAAAATACAGAGAAGGAAAAATAACTAAAGAAGAGTTAGACTACTCATTTTATTATATGGTTTATAATATTCCTCTAGGGTTTGAACTAACAGCAGGAATGATTACAAATTATAGATGTCTTAGAAATATATACTTCCAAAGAAGAAATCACCGTTTACAAGAATGGCAAGTATTCTGTGATTGGATAGAAACATTACCTATGGCAGATAAATTAATTACAGTGAGATATAACAAGGGAGATGATAAATAATGAAAGCAAAAAGAAAAACTTGTAAAGAAAGACAACTCGTTGATTTGATAAACAAGAGATTTAAAGTATTCTGCAATGAGTCTTATGATTTAGATGGAGCGGGTTGTATGAATTGTGAATTAGATTTTGAAGATGAAGAAAGTTGTGAAATACAATATGTGAAAAAGTTACTAGGAAAGGATGAATAGATGAATATAGAAGAAATTAATGGAGCTATAAAAGAAATAGCAGATAATTTTAAGAATCCATCGCAACAACTTAAGTTAATAGAAGAACTGGGAGAATTATCAAGAGAATTATCTAAAGATATAGCAGTAGGTAGAAATATATCTACTGCTACAATATCAGAAATAGTTGATGTAGCTATACTAATTGAACAAATATTATATTTAGCTGAAGAAGGAGCAGTAGAATTAGCAAGAGAACAACTAGAATATAAACTTCAAAGAACATTGAAAAGAATTGAGGAAGGATATTATAAATAAATTTTTAGTTTTATTAGGAGGTAAAAATATGGCTTGTAAATTTGCAAATCCATTTGGAACTGTTTGTTGTTTTGAGTGTAAAAAAGAATGTGAAGATAGATGTAAAGGTATGCCAAAAGAATTTAAAGAATGTGAGTATTATTTTGATGGAAAACATGAGAAATGTATAAATGATGAAGAAATTGAAGTTATTAAATAAATTTTTAGTTTTATTGGGAGGCGATTAAATGAGATTGATATGGAAGCATAAACGAACAACTTTCTTTACGGACAAAAGAACTAATATAAGATATGAAATAACAACATATCAGCTTGAGTATGAGCCATATTATATTTTTGAAAAAAGACATAATTTAAAAGTTAAAATAAAGAAATATTGGTTAAGCAGGGCTGTTAAATAAAAGTTTGATTTTATAAGGAGTTGAGGGAGTATGAAGAAAGAGGAATTTGACAAGCTATACAAAAGAGTTGAAGGCAAGTTATTTTCCTACAATAAAATAAAAGATGACATAGAGATAATAGACTTAGAAATAGCAAAAGTAAATAATGATTATGTAGGATGTAGTGGGATAAATTATGACTCAGAGAAAACAGGCAAAACATATAATATTTCAAATACAGTAGAGCAGGAAGTAATAAGAAAAGAAGAAAGAATTAATTATTTACAATACAGAAAAAAAGAATTAGAGATAGAAAAAAACAGAATAGATATTGCAATTAAGAATTTTACATTACAACAAAAGGAGTTGTTTGAAATATTATATTGTAGTAGAAGAGTTAGAGCAAGCAGAAGAGAAATACTAGAAAAAATGCATATAAGCAAAAGTACATATTACCAATTAAGAAGAGATACAGTAATAAGTGCATTAAATAGTATGTATCCAAGAGTGCTTATAGATGAAATATATACAAAGCTAGCAAATTAAGATATAGGCTTGATTAGAGGGACACTTTTAGGACAAAATACGGACAAATTCCGGACTAAAAGCATAGAAAGTCATGGTACTATAATAGTATAAGAATAGCAGAAATGCTAACGTATCCTAAATTTGTAATTTTTTTAGAGCATACCACACTATGCTGGAGAAATGAGAACTTAATTCCACTCAAATTAAGTTTCTGTTCGAGGGACAAGAGTAGAGGTACTCTTCCCTCAATATGTTGCTATGGGATTTATATACAAGTGGATTATTAAATTGTCGACTATATATGAAACAAGTATATACTCGTGTTCAACTCGCGAGGGCGACTAATATATATATTAAAACATAGTAGTAGGAGTGAGAGGACCACTTTAAAACCTCCGGAGTAAACCGTGATAAAATCAAAATATTCATATATATTGTGTGTTAAAAAATCTATATAATATATCTATATATCTATATCTTTAATTATTTATATTCCATTTTAATGCGCCCATTGATTTGGGTGCAATATGAAGGTATGAGTATTATCCAGTGCAACTCTGGAAACCTTCTAATGATTGTTTTTATTCATTACTCCCACAAAGAGCACTAATAATTTAGTGTTCTTTTTTATTTTGTTAAAAGGTGTGATTATATGGTGAAAAGATGGAAGGAAATAGATGAAGTTATAAAACCTACAATAGAAATTCCAAAGGAATTGTACAAATATGATGACATTATGAAGGAAATACCAAACTTTGATAAAACGGATGGAGCAAAGAAAGTGTATGAAAGAAAAGAATACATAATACTAGCAGTAAAGAAAGGATATGTTGTATATAACACTGAGAAGCCATTTATAAAAGGACATTCCCATATATATGGTTTTAATGTCGCTAAAACAGTAATAGATAACTGCATAAGAAAAAAGATGCCTAAAACTAGAAACTTGTATCTATTAACCAGTCATGCGAGGGTAAGTAATGATGAAAAATATATAAGATTAGTTCAGGAATTAATAGAAGCTAAGTCGGACAAAAGAAAGCTAAAATATAGAAATAAAAATATAAATAGCAAAAGGAGCAAATAAAATGATATTTAAAATATGTTTAGCGTTTGTAATAGTATCGTTAATATCATTTGCATTATATTTTCTAAGAATTAATGAATATCTAGCAGACCAAGGATTGCGATGTGTAGCAAATATGTCTACTGTGAAATGCATAATATATTGCTTTATACCTTTATTTCATATTTATTTTGGCCACGAGTGCTATTACTTTGGAGTTATAGCTAATGATAAAGAGTTTGAAGAATTTATTAATGGAGGAACAGAATGAATAGTAATGAATTAGTACAATGGATTAATGAATTAATAGATAAGAATGAACTATGGAAGTTCTATAAGTCTATAGAGTTTAGACATATTAAAGAAGAAGTACTAAGAGAACAACATTATGAATGTCAAGAGTGCAAGAAGAAAGGAAAGATCACTAAAGCTAATACTGTTCATCATGTCCAGTTTGTAAGGAAACATCCAGAGCTTGCACTATCAAAATATTATACATACAAAGGAAAACAATATAAAAATCTTATTGCAGTTTGTCCAGCTTGTCACAACAAATTACACCCAGAGAAAAGCAGATTTAAAAAGAAAGAACAACTAAATAAAGAGAGATGGTAAAAAAGAGCCTACTTAGTTGTAGACTCTTTTAATAATTCGATAGCTTTATCAAGAAGTTTTGACATTGGTATTTTACTTTCTTTAGAATATTCTCTAAGCCATTGATAAAGTTCTTTATCAACTGCACTATTTGGAATTACTCTATTTTTTAATTTAGGATTGCCCATAAATATCACCTCAAAATAATTATAAAACTTATTGTATTAACTGTCAATTGACGGTCAATTGTGATATAATATAATTAAAGAGGTGGTTAGAAAATGAATAAATTAGAAAAAGATTTCATAGAAAAATTTAATTCTATTCGTGGAGATAAATGGGAATATGTAAGTGGATACATAAATAACAAGAGTAATGTATTAATTAAGTGCAAAGATTGTGGAGAAATAAGAAGTGTATATGCAGATAGAAGTAAAAGAAAAGATGCTAATATACTTTGCAAAGAGTGTAAAAGAATAGAAAAAACAAAAAAGAAAATGTTAAATAAAAATAAACCTAGAAAAAAATATAAGATAAATAAAAATAAACTTGAAATTAATTTTATAGATAAATTTAATAAAAGGTATGGAAAACACTTTGAATATTTAGGTGGATATAAAGAAGGAAAGATAATATGCAAATGCAAAATATGCGGGGATATCAAAGAAAGAGTTAATGATAAACTGTTTGATAAAGATAGAAATATAGCATGTAGGAAATGTGGCAATAATTATAAAGGTTCAGAAAAAAGAAAATGTATAGAGTGTGGTAAAGAATTTATATCTTTTAGTAAGCAACAAGTTATATGTAAAGATTGCCATAATAAACAAGAAAAAGAAAGAAAAAAAGCAAATAAAAGATTAAGAGAAGCTAAAGCTAAAAAGAATGGAAAGATAGAATGGAATATATCATTAGAAAAGTTAATACAAAGAGATGAAGGAATATGCAAGATATGCGGAAGACAAGTAGACACAGAAGATTATTATTATACTGATGAAGGTTACTTTATAGCTGGTGATAACTATCCAAGCATTGACCATATAATTCCACTAGCTAAAGGTGGAACTCATACATGGAACAATGTTCAGTTAGCACATAGACATTGCAATAGTATTAAATGTGATAGCATAATAGAACAGGAAGAAAAACAATTGAAATGGATTTAGAATTTTAATACTTCTATACAATATTAATTGTATGGGAGTATTTTAATTTTAAAAATAAATTTATTCGACAAGATACCCCCTAACCTCCCATACCTATTTTGAGGAAGGGAGTTTTTGT
>ULUJ01027906.1_pt1 | contig 48497 bp, 38 predicted proteins | sample 1958381 | NCBI WGS metagenome assembly ULUJ01 (sample SAMEA4835757, study PRJEB28245) | human gut metagenome | biome: gut microbiome; material: fecal sample | place: Denmark | collected 2008 | reverse complement strand
ACCGTGTATAGATTGCTCTTTTGCTCGCCGCCGATAAACCGCTTCGAGATAGTTATGTAACCACCGCTTTACAGCTAACGCAAAACTTTTCTGCAAGTGGATGCACACATCGAACAGCTTTTTGCAATCATAGGCACCGACCAAAAACTTTGCCCTGCCGAGTCCTTTGCACGAACGAGAAAAGAATAAACAATAAATTCATTTGGTGATAACTGTTCATCAAAAATTCTGTTCGGCAAAAGAAAAAATTGACCGCTGCAATTTTTACGCATACGAAAACCTCCTTTAAAATTATTCGAGAGAATATTTTGTTGAGTGAAAACCAAAAAGAAAAACACAATTCAAAAAACTCCCTCTACTATACGGAGAAAAATTCCAGTTTTGTTCGGGTGTTTTTCAAAATTCTTTACACCTTGTTTACATTTAATTTCACGATGGAAAAAAATATCCCTCTAAAATACAGAGAAAAATTCAAGTTTTGTTGATGTGTTTTCAGAAAAATTTACAAATTATTTCCACGCAAAAAGAGGTTCGCCCAAAAATGTAGGGCAAACCTCTTTTTATACTTGCAACCGATATTTTTTCAAGTTAATATACAAAAAAATAAAACTGTCAAGTTAAATTTTGACGGCACACTTATTCGCAGAATATCCACATAAGCGAAAAGTTTTATTGTCGTTTCACAATTTGTCAAGCCGAATAAATAATGAATGAAATTTTACGAATATTTTACTTTTTTGTAAAGTGTACTCAAACAGCATATAGGAACAATCAAATATTTTAGATATAATAATCAGGAAATGAATATTGATTATAGTTTTGTCTAATAATGATGTTTTTCTAAAAATAAATCAATAATCAGTTAGTGAGTTGTTTATGTGGATAGTAAGTGAGAGGCGGTGTGTTTTTTTGGGTGTTGAAGTATTAGATTTAAAGTGCCGTGGTTGTGGTGCACCTATAACTATTAACGATACAATTTGTAAATATTGTGGAGGACCGGTTGCAATTTCGACTTTTAATAGTGTCAATAGTATGCCTCTACCTATGGTGAATAAATATGCAAATTCATACAGAAAAGATTTACAAAACAATCCATTTGATGTTAATGCAAACAAAGCAACTGCATACTGTTATTTGAAATTGAAAATGTATGACAAAGCATTAGATTGCTTTGAAAAAGCAGTAGAAGATAATTTTGATGATTCGGAAGTGTATTTTTATGCGGCAATTTGCTGTTTAAAAGGCAAAAAAGCATTTTTGGCGCAAAGAACAGAGATCAATAAAGTTGAAGAATTATTGAATGCCGCAACAATGATTGAACCGAAAGGCATTTATTATTATCTATGGGCCTATATTAAATATGATTATTTTAAAAGAAAGTTTTTAAATACAACACCTAATTATTTGGATATGTTGAATTCTGCAGAACAATTTCAAACATCTGAAGTAGATAAACTCAATTTGTTTGAAATTTTAAATGTTGAAAATCCCTTTGAAAAATAAGGGTAAAATAAATTTTATACTGGAGGTTAGAATATGGCAGGAGAAATTACAGGACTCATTGCCGGTGCAGCAGTGGATGCCGCACAAGCAAGAAAAGCACTTGCAGATGCAAAGAAAGGAAAGTCTAAGGAACAAAAAGATATTATAGATTTTTTTGCTTCTGAATATGGCGGCGCAGGTTGTGGATGTCTTGGAAAAGGTTCTAGGTCAATGTCAATGGACGAATATCAAAGAAAAATCGGAGAGCGTTGCAATTCTTTAAACTTAAAAACTAAAGCAATGGATAAAATCGGACTCGATGAAAGTGAAATTTCAGAGATTTCTCCTATTTGTTTGAGTTCATATGTATTTGATGATGATGCGTGGGTTAAGGTTGAAGGAAATATTGCTGTTTCTTCACAATACTGTGTTTCATGGATATTCTTTAGTGCTACTCAAATGTATACATATTCATATACATTTGATATGACGAGTGATAATACTTGGGAAGTTACAAATGACTTCTTTTATCAGGATATTACTTGCTTTACAACGGAAAATAAATTGGTTGAAAGAATAATGACTGAAACAGGTAAAGGATGTTTTGGTAAGGGCGAATCTTCTTATAAACAAAATTATATAGTAGATACCTTGAAAATTACTGTTCCGGGTACATCATATATTGTTTCAATGAGAGATGCCGGTGCACAAGCTCAAAGTATTCAACCTGCAAAAGCAATGCTGAGAGAAAGAAAGTTTGTTAAATAAAGACAAATGCAAACGGCAACGCAACTGCGTTGCCGTTTTGAGGTTAGTATGGAAGAATTTGAATTTGATGTTGGTGGTGCTCCGGTAGTTTTTTCTAATAAAAAATCGGCACCATATAATCCACTTAACCGTCCTAAAATCTGTTTTAAAAAATGTATTCTGTGTTTGATTGGCTTCGGAATGTTGATAACTGTGTCGATATTTATATCTAAATTTATATTTTGTAAATGGTGGCACAATTATATTTCTTTAGATGAAAAATATTTTGTTATTATTTTTACTCTTATAGATTCGTTGATTTATTGTTCGATATTTTTAAAGAGTTCACTTATTTGGTTTGTTCATTTATATCAGCATTATGCACCTGACAGAATAAGACTTAAGTGTGTATTTGAACCAAGTTGTTCTGAATATATGATTTTGTCTATTGAAAAATATGGAGCGATTAAGGGTTTGATGAAAGGTTGTATTAGGTTATTAAGGTGTCACCCGCCAAATGGCGGTAGAGATGAACCATAAAATAAGAAAGGTGTTTTAGTATGTTCTATATAGATGATAGAAATAAATTTGGACTACTTTCCTCTTTAGTGTATTTTGTTGTTACATTTATATCTCAAATTATTGATTTTATTAACAATATTCGAGGTATGACTTGTTCACTTGGATATAGCAGTGCACCAATTCTTTCTTTTTTAATAATCCCTGTTATTGCTTTATTAGTTGTAATTTCATTAGCAAAAGATTTTTTAAAAGATAAAAGTGTTATTACATTATTCATAGGATTATTTTTATTTATCGGTTTTTTACTAGCTCCCATTTTTAAGTATTTTAGACAATTTGGGATTTCCAATTTTTTTGCTCTTGTTGGAATTATCGGTTGTATTTTACTCATGTCAATAAGACTTATAAAATCACCAAATATAGGAAAAATTGTAGGCTTTATCGGAATATTGTTTATTATTGCATATTTGGTGAACTTTATTGGCGTATACTTTGGAAATATTTACATTGATAGTTTGTGGAGTGCAATGCTGTCTGTAATACCGTCCGGTATCTTTTTCTCATATTTTTTATGTTGTGAAAAACAAGCATAGTAATTTGAACAATGAGAGTGAGAAACAAATTAAAGGAGAAAATTTATGTTTCCATTAGAAGGTAAAAATAAATTAGGATTAATTAGCTCATTTGTATATTTTAGTTTGATTTTTATTTACCAATTAGTTTATTTTTCTGTTTTAATCAAAGGACTTGACTTTTATGTTTCGGTTTCTTATGTGATTAATTATAAGATAGCTCCTGCTATTGCTTTATTGGTTGTTATTTCATTGGCAAAAGATTTTTTTAAAGATAAAAGCGTTATCACATTGTTTATAGGATTGTTTATATTTATTGGCTTTTCTATGTCGTATTTTTGGCCTCTAGAATATAGTGATATATTGATTATGGTTTTTACTATTGGTTGTATTTTACTCATGTCAATAAGACTTATAAAATCACCAAACATAGGAAAAATTGTAGGCTTTATAGGAATATTGTTTATTATTGCATATTTGGTTGACTTTATTGGCGTATACTTCGGAAATGTTTATATTGATGGTTTGTGGTGTGCAATTCTATCTGTAATACCATCCGGTATCTTTTTCTCATATTTTTTGTTTTATGAAAAAGCATGATTACGGTGAATGATATGATAAAAACTACATTATTACAAAATGGTGAATATGCAGGAATTTGTACACTTGAAATAACTTCTATACCTCATATTTCTATTTTAGAATCAGAATACAGTAATAAAACAAAAGAAGAAATATTGTTTAAGTGTAAAGTCGATATGCAAGCATTGATTTCCGAACTTTATCAAAACTATAAATTAAATGATAATAATGATGTTTCATATGAACTGTTATGGGTCACTACTCCTGTAGATAATCAAACATTTAAAGCAAAAATTAAACTATTTATAAATGTAAGAGCTATTAACAAAAGTAATGATGCATTAAAAGATTCGATTCAATCATCAATTCAGTTGATAAAAAACAGTCTTACAAATAATAAGTATGATGTTGAATCTGTAGTTGATGATACCGAGTTTGATCTGTTAAGAAAGAAAAATAATATGTTTTCTCTTTCTAAAGAAACAAGAGTTATCAATTTGCAAAATCAAATGGTTCCTTATTGCTATACTGCAGATCGTTTATTGGAAACTCAGTTAAGTTTGGATAAGATAGTTAATACTATTGTAGATTATCCTTACAGCATTTTATCACTTCAACTAACACCGATTTTACTTTCAGATGAAGAAAAAACAACGGTAGAACAAATGGGACAAGTGCTTAATTCGCTTTCTCAGGGAATTATGGAAATGGGTAATATTAGTATTTCTGCTGCACAAAAGCCAGCAGAAAATTATAAATATTATGCCGAATCGAAGGATGGTCCTTTATTTAGATACTCAATTAATGTTTTTTTCTGATGATGTTGGTACTTCAAATATTTCATCAAGAGTTTTTGGTCAATTGGTCAGTGTTACAGAAGAAAAGAACTACTTAACACAAAATAGAATTGACAATTTATCATTTGATAATGAACAAAGCTATTTTTTGCTTCCGTGGTTAATTAATCAGAAGTTGGATGAAATAAATTCGAAAAGCTCTATTTGGAGTATCGGGGTATTTTCTAAGATTCGCAGATTTCCTTATATTGTTACCGAAGAGGAGGCATCTGAATTTTTTAGACTGCCGATAGGCGATGAAAATGTTTCTGCCGGTCTTAATATAGACGAATCCGCTAAATCTGCAAAAACATATTCGGATAATATTATTAACGGCGGAGATATTGAGGTAGGCAAACTTCATTCATCATCAAAAGGTGACACAATAGGCTTCAATCTTAAGGATCTTGCAAAACATATGCTGGTTGTAGGTACTCCCGGTTCGGGTAAAACTACATTTTCTGTAGGTATGTTGGACAGACTTTGGAAAGAACATCATATACCGTTTTTAGTAATTGAGCCTGCAAAAAATGAATACAGAGCTTTAGTTCAAAGCATTCCGGATTTACAGGTGTTTACACCGGGAAAGAATTTCATTTCCCCCTTTGTATATAACCCGTTTGTGCCGCCGAAGAATGTTAAACTTGAAACTTATAAATCAACATTAAAAACAGCCTTTGCAGCAGGTGTTTCAATGACAACTCCGCTTGATAAAATTTTTGAAGAGGCAATTAATAACTGTTATTCAGATTTCAGATGGCTTGATACATATACCACGGATAACAAAGGAAAAATTTTTAATATAACTGACTTTATTAAATGCTTTCAGCAAACATTTGATGAAATAGGCTATACAGGCGATGCTAAAAACATAGGCAGAGCAGGTGTTGTAAGACTCAACAGTCTCGTTAAGTTGTTTGATAATTATTATTCAATACCTATTGAAGATTTATTGTCAAAACCGACGATAATTGAATTGGCGGCAATAGAAAATGCTGAACAAAAAGCGCTGATTATTTCATTGTTGTTACTCTCAGTTTTATCTTATGTTAATGCCAATTATGTCGGCGAAGGCGGATTGAAAAATGTAATTCTCCTTGAAGAAGCACATGTGCTTTTGGATTCCGACGCAAATTCGGGTCAGGGTGAGGCTAATCCGAGTTCAATTGCTCAGGGGTTAATAAAGAGAATGCTTGCAGAAATTCGTTCATACGGAGTTGGATTGGTTATTGCGGATCAATCGCCTAGAAAAGTGGGGACCGATGTAGTCGCTTTAACCGACATGAAGGTTATATTCAGGCTTGTAGAAGCGGCAGATAAACAAATTATTGCCGATAGTTCTAATATGTCTGATGCTATGATTCAGCGTATGTCAAAGCTAAAACCGGGTGAAGCATTCTTGTTTTTTAATAAGCTTGATGAGCCGGAGGAGGTTATTACTCCTGATTATCGCTTGGAAAATAATATCAGCATTTCTCTTTCGGATGAAGGAATAAAAAGTCTCTCGACATATTGGATAAATAAGCCGGAAATGCTTAAGCCATATCCTGAATGCAATGAAATTCATTATTGTAAGCAAACTTGTGATTATTCGCAAAGAATTCTTGCCAGAGAAATAGCAAGAAGAATATATGTGAAAAATTTCAAACCTGACTCAACAGATTTTGAATTGGTTAAAAAAGTATTTTCAAAAATAAGCTTTCTTATTAAATATGAACTTAATGACGAACCATTTACACCGGAATTATTATCCTGCGTAAAGGTGCATTTGTGGAGAAAAATTAAGTATTCTACAAAAATTAAAATTAACGAAAAACTCATTGAAAATTCATTGAGAAAATAGAGGTGATCATATGTGCGATGACTTAGGAACCGATTTTTCTTCAGATATCGATACAAGTGATACCGGAGATTTTTCCGTTGGCCTTGACACTGCCTCGGATGCTTCTTTTTCAGATGAAATAGAAGACATACCTGAAGATGACTTTTCAGACGATATGGTTGATGTGTCTGATGATCTCCCCGAGGACGATTCCGAAGACGATATGGTAGATGTGTCTGAAGATGATTTTACAGACGATTTTGATGATGCTTCAGATGATGATTTCTCTGACGATATGATTGATATATCCGAAGACGATTTTACAGATGATTTTTCTGATGATATAGAAAATGTATCTGAAGATGATTTCGCAGATGACTTTAATGATGCTTCAGATGATGATTTCTTAGACGATATAGAAAATATGCAAGATGACGAATCCGTTGACAATATGCAGGATGTATCGGATGATATTCCTGAAGATGAAATCGTTGACGATATTTCAGATGATGACTTCTCAGATAATATAGAAGATATATCCGAAGATGATTCTGCAGATAATTTTGTTGATGCTTCAGATGACGATTTCTTAGACGATATAGAAAATATGCAAGATGACGAATCCGCTGACAACATGCAGGATGTATCGGACGACATTCCTGAAGATGAAATTGTTGACGATATTTCAGATGATGACTTCTCGGATGATATAGAAGATATATCCGAAGATGATTCTGCAGATGACTTTAATGATGTTTCAGATGATGATTTCTTAGACGATATAGAAAATATGCAAGATGACGAATCCGTTGACAACATGCAGGATGTATCGGATGATATTCCAGAAGATGAAAATGTTGACGATAAGCAGAATGTATTGGATGACATTCCTAAGAATGTTATGGTAGATACTTCAAATAATGTTTCAAGTGATAATATTCCAAATGATACATCTTTAACGCCTATGAATGATCAAGAATTAGGCAACTTTACGGATTGGGAAAATGCTTATGCATCGGAAATTGATAATATTAGAAATGACCCAACTTTGTCTGATTTGGAAAAATCTGCTCTACTTGAATCGTCATACAATGAATTTGTTGAGTTAAAAGGAATAAATAATTATAGAGATGCTGATGTTGAAGATGGTGGACCGGTTAAGGTTTTAACTAACAAATCTAACCAATATTATAATGACGGTGAAAGTATCGATTTAAGTAATGATTTCGCAACTGATACGGCACCACGAAGTTCATTGGATTCTCATGAATATACAGAAATTGTAAATGCATTAGACAATATGAATGTTGAATATCGACCGATAGCTGAAGCTGATACAAATCGAACGGAACAAGATATAATTGACAGAATAAGTGGTGGTGATGAAACTGAGGGGTCTTGTTCTTCTTTGGCACTTGCTTATGCCGGAAATAAGGGTGGATATGACGTTCTTGATTACAGAGACGGAAACAGTAGAGAATACTTCGCAACTCGCTCATCTATTGAAGATATTGCCAATATTCCAGGTGTTGAATCTTTTGTTTTAAATGGAACAAACGACTTTGAAAGTGTTAGCCAGCTTCTATCCGGTGTTAAAGATGATGTAGAATATTATCTCGCATCAGGTCAACATGCGGCTATTATTCGACATAATAATAATCAGTTTGAATATTTAGAATTACAGCATCAATCCGATGGAAACGGTTGGCATAGTTTAAACAAGGACATATTGAAATGCAGATTCGGGTGCGAATCAGATCGTTTAATACCAAGTAAAAGCTATATGATGAATGTAAACTCATTGTCTAAAAATAATGAATTTAAAAATATTCTTGGTTATATAAATACTGCAGAACAAGATCAAATGAAAGGAACAAAAGGATATGTTAGATGATTTGATGGAATTCAGATGGATAGAAAATCCAGAAAAACTTGGTGAAAGGCTCTTTACTTTTGATGGAACAACAATTTTTAATTTGTTTAGGGATTATCCATACAAATTAACACCTGAACAAAAAGAAATATTTGATAAAAAGAATCCTTATTGGGCGGAATTCTTTAAAGATAGAATTTATGAGAAAAAATAACGGAGGATTAATTATGGGATTATTTAACAACAAAAATCCAAATGAAACTGCATATGTAGGTGGTAAAAAGCATTTTACCGATGTTATTAAAAATTCAGGCCCTGGTGAACTCCTGCTTTGGAGACAGCCTGAGGAGGATTTCAATACAAATTCAACTCTTATTGTAATGCCGGGCGAAGAAGCAATCTTTATTAACGGAGGAAATATAGAGCAAGTTTTTACCAGTGGTACATATAAACTTAACACAAATAATTATCCTTTTATTAGTAGATTACGAAACGCTTTTTCAGGCGGAATTTCTACTTTTAATTGTGTTGTATATTTCGTTAGAAAGGCTGTTTCAATGGAAATCTATTGGGGAACAGATTCTCCGATTCAGGTTCGTGATCCTATTTTTCAAATTGCTTGTGATGTACAGGCTCGTGGCTCATATAAGGTTTCGATCGAAGACTCTGCAAAGTTTTTGACCTTGATGATTGGTAATAATGTTTTTTTAACGACGCAAGCTGAATTAACTAACTTTTTTAGAAGTCAATTCTTAATGCATATCAAATCAAATCTTGCCAAAGCGATTAAAAACAGCGGTGAAGAATTAATAGGAATTAATGCGCAACAAGAAGTAATTGCAAATGAATTGTCAAAAATTATTTCCGGTATTTTTGATGAGTACGGAATATATTTGCAAACTTTTTCTGTTGAGTCGATTGATGTTGTTGATAACGAAAATAGACAAAAACTTGAAGATGCAATTTCGTCAAAAGGAGTTATGGGAATTCTTGGTGATAATTGGGAAAGACAAAAACAATTTGAGTTGATGAAAGATGTTGCCAATAATCCTACTAATTTTGCCGGAATGGGAGCAGGAATCGGAGCAGGAATTGGAATGGGAGGAGCATTCAGTTCAATGGCAAACGGAATGTTTAATAATTCAAGCGGATTTAGTCAAGGATCAAATGTTGATAATCCTCTTGACAGAATTAATCAAAATAATACCCAACATACCAATACTACACAACAGCAATCAGATGAAACATCTCAGTCTGATCCGATAGAGACATTAAAAAAACTTAAGCAAATGCTTGAATTAGATCTGATTACGCAGGAAGTGTATAATGAAAAATTGACTGAAATAATGTCAAAAATGTAGGTGGTTGATTATGAAAAGTAATATATATAAAATTATTTTGGGAATATTGTTCCCAATTGCTTTTGCATCCTTGTTTTTTGTGATAGGAGGAACTGAACACGGAACCACATGTTGGATTGGGTTTGCTTCTATAATACTTTCATATGTAATGTTGATAGCCGTCCCGTTATTCATACCAAATTCACAAAGTTCATATCTTTTTGGCACAACAAGCGGAACTGTTACAGGAATATTTTTTTTCGTGCAATTTGTAATCGGTTTGATTTTTGTGATTTGCGATTTTGATAAATGGAAAATTGCTTTGATTATTGAAATAATTTTATTTGTGATAATGATATATTTTATGCTTCAGCTATTTCAAACAGACGAAATAACTGCAAAAAAAGAAATAAAGCATTCACAAGAAGTTTATTCGGTAAAAAATTTGTCGCTTAAAGCAAAGATGATTTTTGACAGTACAACTGATGTTGAAATTAAAAAGTATGTAAAAAGTGTGTGTAATGAATTAAATTCTTGTCCGACTTCAAGTAACTTTCAAGTAATGGCAATTGATGAATCAATAGGCTTTAGTTTGGATGCGCTTAGCCAATCGGTTACGTCTGGTGATATAAACAGTGTTAAGGCATCTGCTTCGTCGGTGATTGCGTTAATAAGAAAACGGAAGTTATTGTCAAAATAAGGAGAAAATATTATGTATAAAATGTGTGGTAAATGTGGATTCTTTTACGATGACGTAGAGAATCCTCAATGTCCTCAATGTGGTGAAGCAAGTGACGTGGGAACTACAAGCGGAAATCAGCCTACAGATATCAACGAGGATTATAGTACAAAATGCCCCAATTGTGGATATAAACTTGATGAGGAAGATTATGATTATTGCCCTATGTGTTTGTTTCCGATAAATAAAACTACAGCAGAGGAAAAAGCTATTGATGAACTTCATAAAAAATTGAAAAACCGAGTTCCTAATGAAAACGAACATAAATGCCCTTATTGTGGAAATGTACAATCCAAAGATATTCATAGATGTTTAAAATGTTCTGAAATCATAGATGACGAAAATCAAGAAATTTCAGAGCCATTTAAAGACAATAATGACAATACTGATATTGAGTTGCCTCCTTATAGCGAAGCGGATGATATTTCTTCTTCAAAAAAAGAATTCACAGAGCTTTCAAATAATAACGCTTCAACTGTTAATTCTAATAATGATAATCATAACAGCATTTTGAACGATTACAGAAAAGTTGCGGCAATTGTTTTAAGTGCTATTTTTGTATTGATAATCGTTGTTATCGCGATTGTAGCAAAATCTAATGAGCCGATAAAAATAAATTTAAATGATTATATAAGTAATAATATTTGCACAGATCAAAATATTCAAACTGATATTGATTACGATGATGAATATGATCAACGTAGTGAGGCGGCAATATATTATTCAAATTATACGGAAGGTCCTGGATTGCGTATATATGGATACAACCAATATGCTTCATTAGAAACAAGTGATTTGAAAAATATTATAGATTGGGATTCTCTTGAAAGAGATATTGATGAACAATTAAGTCATAAGAGAAAGTATGAAAAAAGATATTTAGACTTTTATGATTTCTTTGATGTAGATTCATTTGACTTTTCAGTTGATAATAGTGACAATATAAGTAATGGCGACTCAGTATGTGTTACTGTTAATACTAAAGAAAATTATATGTTTAATAATGTTACTATTGAACTTTCAGACTGTTCGTATACATATGAAATTGATGGATTAAAAACAGTGAAGGCTTTTGATCCGTTTGACTATGTAACATTTATTCATTATAATGCAAATGGATATGCAAGTGCCGGATGCCGGGTAAATGAGGATCTAAATGAAAATATAGAAGGATTGGATGGCTTTAAAGTTACATACTATAGTGAAGATACAATCGCTATTGAAAAAGATGATTATATTATTGCAAAAATTGAGTTTTATTTTGACGATGATACAAATTCATATCATAATTATAAAAACGGCGAAACAGTAACTATGTATTGTTCATGCTCAAATGATAACTTGACGGATGAGTATGATATTTATATAGGGGTATCTCAAAAAGAATATACATTCAGCAATTTAGGCGAATATGTAACAAAGTCATCAACTATTTCTAAGGAAGAACTTAGTAAATTTACTGATTATGCAAAGAGTTTGATTAATGAAGAATATGACGATTATGACTATTATTCCGATTTCAAATTAAATTCTGCCTATATAACTGATCTAAAAGATAGAACAGAAGACACTTCTTATCATAATAATCTTTGCTTGATATATTCATATACATACGAGAATTCTTGGGATGACGAAAAAGAAACAAGATATTTATATGTTATGTTTAGTGATTTGATAATATTAAGTTCAGGTGAAATTGAATTTACTCCTGAGGATTATTATGATAGAATAAATAATGATTATGATAGCGTTGATGGGATATTATCATATTGCTTTGGAGATAGTTATAATGTAGTTAAAATATGAGATTAGTTACAAATATTTAGAGAATTAGTATTTTTTGCATTTTCCATACTCAACAATAAAAAAACTTAAACAAAAAAGCAATCCGGCAATTAATACCGGATTGCTTTTTTAATGGTTACGGTGGTGTGCCAATTCCACATTTCTTTTGACCCAAAGGGTGCGTAGCAGCACATTCTCTACTTCTAAACCACCTTTATTGTATCTTTATTATAGCAGATTTATTCCTTGCTGTAAAGTGTTTTGTTATTTTTCTTCAAACGCTTCAAGGTCTTTGTACCTAATTGATAAGAAGTGATAATTGAATTCTTTTTATCATTGCCTTCGATTTCAAGCGATAACCTTATGACGATATTTAAGTGCGTTTCCTCAATATATTTTATGTAAAAAACCGTGTTTTGATTCTTTGAGTCCCTTAAAATAACATCGGGAATATTTACTACATCATAAACGCATTTATGAAATAAGTTGTAATCTTGGGCATGTCTTTCTTTGATATGCTCATCTCGTTCGTCAGTTAAAATCAGTTCATTTGTTGCAAGCTTACCAAATTCTATTTCAAGGAATTCTGTATTCAGTTTTCCGATAAATTGATATTTGCTAAACTCCATGTTCCTACCTCTTTTTTCGTATTTATTATATCATAAATTAGATTCAATTACAATAAATTTCATATTACGCATTGAGTAAGGGATAAAGGTTAATTGCATTGAGAAATGTGTTATTATGTTTTTGACCATTTATTGACCACTTACGAACGGAAAACGGGATAAAAACACAGCGCTAAATTAAAAAACAGTCATTTTAAGGTATAAAAGAAATGGCTGTTTTTCGTTGTTTTGAGTGTATTTCATATTTTTTCATCTGTTTCGTAATGCGCAGGTCGTCGGTTCGAGTCCGACTATCAGCTCCAAAACCTGCGTAAACTCGGCGTTTTCGCAGGTTTTTTTCTTTTTCAGAAAAGAATTTCAAAATTCATTACGCAACAAAAAATCTCACTCTTTTTTACGGAGTGAGATTTTGTTCGTTTATTCGATTTTTCGCTCAAGACCATCTATTGAGCATTTATGAATTTGCCACATTTCCGCCGAGTAAATTTCCCATTGTGTTTGCAACATTTTCTTGCATGGAATCCGTTACGTGCATATAGGTGTTCATTGTAAAGCCTGCGTCTGTGTGACCTAACATGTGCGATACTGTTTTAATGTCCATTCCTTGCTCAAGGGATAAGGTGGCAAAACTGTGCCGTAAATCGAGAAAGCGTATTCTCGGCACGCCTGCTCTGTCTTTCACTTGCGTCCTATTTTTCGGCAATAGGATTAACTTCTTTATCCCAGCTGTAAAGAGAAGCAAACGGCCCCCAGCTAATTTGCACCTAAAATAGATTACAGAGAAAATGGCATTTTGTTTTAGATCCTGCGTATTCTTTTTGAGTCGGGAGAAGGGTGTGTGATTTTTCCTATTCCTATGGGGCAGTACAGTGTTGCAATCCCCTGAAAATAATGATACAATGACCACATAAGGGGGACTTCCGATGCAAAAAAAAATCTATACTGTGGCTACGGCCCACTTGGATACCATTTGGTCCTGGGACTTTGAGACCACCGTGTCCCGGTACATCTACAATACCTTGGTGGACAACTTTGCACTGTTCCAAAAATATCCCACCTATCACTTCAATTTTGAGGGCAGCTATCGTTACGAGCTGATGGAGGAATATTACCCGGAACTGTACGCCAAAATGCGGGACTATATTGCCCAGGGGCGGTGGAGCGTTTGCGGCTCCGCCTTTGAGAATGGCGATGTGAATGTGCCGTCGCCGGAGGCACTCTTTCGCAATATTCTTTACGGCAATCGCTATTTTGAGGAGAAATTCGGCAAGCGCTCAGTGGATATTTATCTGCCGGACTGCTTTGGTTTCGGTTGGGCGCTGCCCAGCATTATAGCCCACGCCAACCTGATGGGCTTTACGACCCAAAAGCTGGGTTGGGGCGGCGCCTACGGCATTCCTTTTGATATTGGCGTGTGGCAAGGGCCGGACGGCGCGCAGGTGCTGGCCAGTCTGAACCCTCACGATTATTACTTTACACTGAAGAAGCTGCGGGACTGGGATTTTGTGCAGCAAAAGCTGGATGAAAACGAAAAATACGATCTGAACAGCACTATGATTTTTCACGGGATCGGCGATCGGGGCGGTGCGCCCAAGGAAGCCTCTGTGGCCTTTGTGGAGCAAGAGATCAACAAAAACAAAGACAGCGATGTGCAGGTGCTGGCGTCCGGTGCGGATGATCTGTTCCGTGATCTGAACGCCCAGCTGACCCCGGAGCAAAAAGCCAAGCTGCCTCGGTGGGAGACGGAACTGGTGATGCAAAATCACGGCGTTGGCGGCTACACTTCCCGGGCCGTGGGTAAGCGTTGGAACCGCCGCTGCCAGGAACTGGCGGATATGGCGGAGCGTTCCGGCGTAGTGGCGGATTATCTGGGCACCGCCCACTACAATAAAGAGGCTATGGAGCTGAACTGGAAGCGTACCATTGCCCATCAGTTCCACGATGATCTGCCGGGCACCTCCGTGCAGCGCGCCTATCGCCGCAGCTGGAACGACTACGGTATGGCCATGAACGGCTTTGCCGGTGAGTTGACCCAAGCTGCCGGGTCTGTGGGCAGTCTGCTGAAAACGGACTTCTGCGCCGGCACGCCGGTGACGGTATTTAACAGTCTGGAAGTGGCCCGCACAGATGCGGTGACTCTGGAGCTGCCTCACTGGCCCAAGGCCTGTGCGCGGGTATACGACCCCAAGGGCAGGGAAGTGAAAAGTCAGGTAAACCGTTACGAGAATGGCACGGCGGAGCTGGTATTTGTTGCCACGGTGCCTGCCTTGGGCTTTGCGGTCTATGATGTGCGGCCCTCCGATGTGCCCTGCCGTCTGCGGGGCAGCCTGTCCATCAGCGGGGAAAATCAGATGGAGAACCAGAAATACATTGTGCGCCTGAACAAAAAGGGCAACATCACCTCCATCCTGGACAAAGAAATGGACGAGCAGGAGCTGCTGTCGGAGCCCATCAGCCTGGGGCTGTTCAAGTACACCGGCTCTAAGCCCTGGCCTGCCTGGGAAATGAATTATAAAGAAGCCAACAAGGACCCGGACCGCCTGCCAAACCCGGTGACGGTGACCATTCAGGAGAAAGGCCCGGCGCGGGTGTCCTTCTGTGTGGAGCAAAAGGATGGGGACTCTACCTTTAAGAATATCATTGCCCTCACCGACGGCGGCAGCCGGGTAGAGGTGTATTCTGAGATCGAGTGGCGCAGTCTGCACACGATGGCAAAGAACAAATTTGCATTTGCCTGCACCAACCCGGAGGCTACCTTTGACTTGGGGCTGGGCGCCATTCGCCGGGGAAACATGACGGAAAAGCTGTTTGAAGTGCCTGCTCAAAACTGGGTGGATCTGACGGATAAAAGCGGCGACTGGGGCGTGTCTGTGCTTAGCGAGTGCAAGTACGGCTGGGACAAGTATAAGGACAATACCCTGCGTATGACCGTGCTGCACAGTCCGGTACGCAATTATCGGATCGATTCCATGCAATCTATGATGGACCTGGGACTGAACCGATACAGCTATGCCCTGTTCTCCCATAAAGGGCAGGTGGGCGCCGAAACGCAAAATCAGGCCCGTGCCTTTTTGCAGCCCCTGACCGGGTATGTGGAGCCAAAGCACCCGGGCGTGCTGGGTACTGCGTACAGTTTTGGAAATGCCTCTCACCCCCAGGTGGTGCTGCGGGCAATGAAGTTCGCGGAGGACGGCGACGAGATCGTGGTGCGCTTGAACGAGGGCGCCGGTACGCCGGTGGAGCACTACGCCCTGCGCCTGGGTGCCGGTGTGGCAGAAGCCCGAGAGCTGTTTGCCTCTGAAGAAGAAAAAGGCCCGGCAACGGTGAAAGACGGCTGCCTGGTCACGGATTTTACACCGTATCAGATCAGGACCTTTGCCCTACGGCTGCAACCGGCGGCGCAGGTGGGTCACGCTGCCAAGGCAACGCCTCTCACACTGCCTATGAACGTGCAGTTGATCACCAAGCAAGGCGAGCAGGGCGAGCTGCCCCTGTCTATTCCTGCGGAGCGGATCGGCGATCAGGTCACGGCGGCCGGTATTCCTTTTGCCATTGCAAAGGACGGCAAGAACGCCTTGCGCCTTGCCGGTCAGACCCTGACCTTAAAGAAAGATACCCGCCGGCTGGCGTTGCTCCTGTCTGCGGACAGTAATCGGATTTTAGACTTTACCGTAGGTGGAAAAACGGTGCCTTGCTCGGTGCTGAGCCGTACCCGGCGTTTTGCAAGTTGGGATCTGTACGATCTGCACGAGACCGCCCATATTCAAGAGGGACAGCTGGGGTATGTAAGTACCCACAGCCATAACGCAGACGGTACAGACGCCATTGCCAAGGAGTTGTACTTCTATATTTTGATCTTAAATGTGCAGGGTGGCGACACGGTGGTATTGCCCCGGGATGAAGAAACACTGGTTTTGGCTGCAACAGAGCTGAATACAGTGGCTGTGCCTTGTGCAACCCCGCTGTATGACCGGGTCGAGGACCGCCCCTTTGACTATACCATGCGCCTAGGGGACAAACTGCGTTACCTGCGTATGAAACTGCCTTGGTATATGGGCGATAAAGGTCGCTATTTCAGTTGCTACAACCGAGGAAGAGAGAGGTAATAAGATGAAGCCGAATTTTGACCAGAACTGGACCACCACCAACGGCGGTGTGCCGCTGAATGACAGCGAAGTGGAGCGTTACATTCGCGTGGTACCGCGCCCCAACCAGGTCCACTTGGCACAGCAGCCTTTTTACTGCTTTATGCACTTTGGCATGAATACTGCCAATCAGCGGGAGTGGGGCAGCGGCAGAGAAACGGTGCAGGACTTTACCATTAAGAAGATCAAGCCGGAGCAATGGGTGCGCACGGTGAAGGCTGCCGGTGCCAGCGGTATCATTCTTACCTGTAAGCACCACGACGGCTTTTGTCTGTGGCCCAGTGAATACACATCGTTCAGTGTAAAGAACACGGACTTTGACGGCGATATTGTGAAGCAGGTGTCTGACGCCTGCACTGCCGGCGGACTGGATTTTGGCGTGTATCTTTCCCCTTGGGATATGCACGAGCCCACCTACGGTACCCCGGATTATAATGATTATTTTTGCAATCAGTTAACGGAGCTGCTTACCAATTACGGCCACATCAGTGAAGTTTGGTTTGACGGTGCGAAAGGCGCCGATGTGCCGAACTTTGAGTATGATTGGGTGCGGTATTATGCCCTGATCCGCAAACTGCAGCCGGACGCGCTGATTTCCATTTGCGGCCCGGATGTGCGCTGGGTGGGCAACGAGGGCGGCAAGACCCGCAAAAGCGAGTTCTGTGTGGTGCCTGCTCGCCTGGCAGACGCTGAAAAGACGCATGAGAAGAGCCAACACGGTGAGGGCGACGCTGCCGCGCTGAAAAAGCTGAACAATATGGACGAGGACCTGGGCAGCCGCAAGGTGCTGTCTATGGCGCGGGATCTGATTTGGTATCCGGCGGAGGTGGATGTGTCCATCCGTAAGGGTTGGTTCTGGTCCAAGAATGAGGACCGCACGGTTAAGAGCGCGCGTAGACTGTTTAAGCTGTATCTTGGCTCTGTGGGCAACAACTGCACCCTGCTGCTGAATGTGCCGCCTACCAATAAGGGCGTGATCCATCCGAGAGACGCCCACGCCTTGAAGGGGATGGGCCAGGCCATTCGCAAGATGACCGAGCACCCGATCATCACATACCAGCTGGGCGAATTACAGCCGGAGCAGGGGTATATCGACTTTGACTTTGACAGTGTACATAAGTTGAAATATGTGATTCTGTCCGAGGAGATTCGCAAGAGCCAGCGGGTGGAGGCCTTTGAACTGTGGGCGAAGAAGCCAAACGGCAAGATGAAGCGCATTTACAAGGGCACGGTGATCGGTATGAAGAAAATTGTGCGGCTGCGCCGGGGATTGAATTGCCTGGGCGTGCGCTTGGTGATCCGCCAAAGCCGCAGCACCCCGAATATTGCCGAAATCGGATTTTACGAATGATGACGCCAAGGCTCCCGCTTACGCGGCGGCGCCTTTAGGTATAAAAAAAGGACTTGTTCTGATGAACAAGTCCTTTTCTTTTTCGTTTTATTCCAGGGCACGGGATACGGTCTCCCCGGCACGAGAGGCGGCCTCGCTAAGATCGGTGGCGCCTTCACGCACTTTGGAGCCGGCCTCAGATGCGCCCTCGCTCAGTGCCTCGCCGGGGCTTTTTGCTGTGGTTTCCTCTTGTGTGGTGGTTTCGCTGACGGTGGTGTCCGGTTCTGTGGTGGGATTTTCCTCCTGCTTGGCGCAGCCCAGCAGCACGGTTGCCAGCACGGTTACGGCCAGTGCTAAAATCATCAATCGGTTTTTCATGGTGTTGCCTTCCTTTCGGTTTTATTCTGCCCGGCGGCGCCGGGTTTATACGTTTTATTTGGTTAGGGTGCCATGATCGCTGTACAGCAGCAGAAGAATGTCCTCTTCCGCACCGGTGGCGGCGTTCAGGTACACCAGCGCGTCCTCTCCGGTGTCTGCCGAATGCACAAGCACCTCAATACAGGCTACCTCCCGGCCGTCCTCCTTTGGAATCAGGCACTTTTTGGTGCTTTTCACCTCCAAATAGGGGCTGATCTTGGCGGTGGCTGCCTTTTCCGATACGGTAAAGGTGGGCACATTCCGCCGGTGGTGGTTGGTGATATAGCCCCGGGCCTCCAGCGATACCACGCTGCCGTCCCGCAGGGACACGCCAACCTTGATTAGATCTGTATAGTAGAGTATTCCGTCTCGGCAGTAGGCAAAATTGATGGTGCAGATATTGCTGTCGGCGGCGTAATAGGTGGAGCGCATATCTTGGTAGCCCAGTTTCTTCAAATAGGCGGCTGCCTGCTTGATTGCTTCTTTTTCATCTATGGCCTTGGTACTGATTTTGCCGCCGAAGAGAATGGAGCTTACATACCCGCCGCTTTTGGTCACATTTACCGTTTGTTGCCCTTTGGTGAACACATAGGCAGGCATACGCCCGGCTTCGTCTTCCAATCGGTTTAGATGGGTCTCATTGCACCCCAGTGCCTTGGCAGCGATCTTGGCGGCAGCGTCCTTGCTGATTTTGTCCTGCCCCTTGAGCAGCTGCGGCTCTTTGTGCAGTACCGCGTCTGCAAAGGGGCCGTCATATAGCAGGGTGGGGTAGTTCTCAAAGGCTTCCTCCGCGGTGGAAAAGTCTGTGCTAATGGCGGGCAGACGGGTGCCGTCCGCAGACTTTACATCGCGCTTGGTGATTTGGCCGCCGTTATTGCAAATTTCTACCATTTGGGTCACACTGTTTTTATATTTGGTGGCGTATTGCAGCAGCCGTAGCAGATTTTCGTGCTCTTTGACGGTGACAACCTCGCCGGCATAGACTTTTTTGCTGAGATAAGTGGCGTAGTCCCCGGTCTGGCTAAGAAATTTATAGGTGCCTGCCAGGTTCATCTGCTCCACCGGCAGGCGGGACAGAGAATCCTTGGCCTGATTGGCCTGTTGCGACAGATCTCGGCTTACATCAGACAGGGTGGCGGCGCCGTTTGCATAGACACTTTTGGTCAGATCGGTCTCAATGCCCTCCAGGTCCTCTGCCAGGGCAGACAGGCTTTGGCGATAGGTGCTTTCCAGCCGCGCCCGGTACTGGGCAGCCTGTACGGTGCCGGTGATGGCATAGATGATCAAAATACCCGCCAGCAGCAAACCGAAGGACAGCAGTCGCACGGAGCTTCGCTTTGTCATAATCATTCCTCATTCCCTTGGGGCAGCGCTGTGCTGCCGCCGCATTTCTTTTTCTATTTTTGACGGAATTTTGAAAAACATACAAAAAAATCTTAACTCCGGGGCTAAAGTATGGTATACTGTAACTGATTATGTAACCTGGAGCAGTGTATAATGAAGTTGACGGAGAAAAAACGCATTGTGGTCAAAGTAGGCACATCCACTTTGACCCACGACACAGGCAAGACCAATATTGCCCGGATGGCCAAGCTGGTATCTGTGCTGGCAGATCTGAAGAACGCCGGTCATCAGGTGGTGCTGGTGTCCAGCGGCGCCGTGGGTATCGGTGCCGGTAAGCTGGGCATGCATGAGCGACCGGACCATACCAGCGGGCTGCAAGCCTGCGCGGCGGTGGGGCAGTGCGAGCTGATGTTCCTCTACGACAAGCTGTTTTCCGAGTACGGCGTGGTGGTGAGCCAGTTGCTGTTTACCGGCTACACCTTAAATCACCCGGAGGAAAAGGCACATTTGGTGGACACCTTTAATCAGCTGCTGGAATATGACGCCCTGCCCATTGTGAATGAGAACGACAGCGTGTCTGTTGAGGAGCTGCTCCACGGTGACAACGACTGCTTGTCTGCCACGGTGGCTCAACTGATCGGGGCGGATCTGCTGATCCTGCTTACCGATACGGACGGCCTGTTTGACGCCAACCCGGCGGAGAATGAGAACGCGCGCCTGATCGGCCGTGTGGCAGAGATCAACGACGATGTGTACGCCGTAGCCGGGGGTGCCGGCAGCAAGGGTACCGGCGGCTTTACAACAAAAATTCGGGCGGCGGAGATCGCCACCGGCGCCGGTATTCCGGTGATTATTATGAATGGAGAGCGACCCACGGCTATTTATAAGGTGTTGGACGGGCAGCCCATCGGCACCTATTTTGAAGCGAACAGCAGGTGAATGCAATGGATGAAAAGATGAGAGAAATGGGGATCCGTGCGAAGCACGCAGCCGGTGTGCTGGCTACCCTGACAACAGAGGAAAAGAATGCAGGGCTGCTGGCGATTGCTGATGCGCTGCGGGCGCGGCAGACAGAGATTATGGCTGCCAATGCACTGGATTTGGAAGCCGGTAAGGCAAACGGTATGTCCCCGGCACTGCTGGATCGGCTGGCGCTAAACGGCGACCGGATCGAGGGTATGGCCCAGGGCTGTCAGGATGTGGCGGACCTGCCGGACCCCTGCGGTCGCGTGCTGGAGAGCCAGACCCGACCCAATGGCCTGTATATGGAAAAGGTTAGCGTGCCTATCGGGGTCATCGGCATTGTGTATGAGGCTCGGCCTAATGTAACGGTGGACGGCGCCGCTTTATGCTTAAAAAGCGGCAACGCCGTGATTCTGCGGGGTGGCAAAGAGGCCATTCACTCCAATCGCGTGCTGGCTCAGGTGATGCGGGATGCCCTGTTTAACGCAGGCATTGTGCAGGACGCTGTGGCGCTGGTGCAGGACACCTCCCGGACTTCTGCTACCGAGATGATGCATATGAAGGGTTATATCGACTGCCTGATCCCCCGGGGGGGCAAGGGACTGATCGCTGCCGTGTGCGAGAATGCCACTGTGCCGGTGATCGAGACCGGCTCCGGCAACTGCCATATTTATGTGGATGCCACGGCGGATGTGGATATGGCGGCAGACATTATCTTTAACGCCAAGACCCAGCGGATCGGCGTATGCAACGCCTGTGAGAGCCTGGTGATCCACCGGGATATTATTGACCACGCCCTGCCGGCCATTAAGTTGCGGCTGGACGAAAAGAATGTGGAAATGCGGGGCGACGCCCGAGCCATGCAGGCCTGCGACGGCTTGGTGCCCGCCACGGAAGAAGATTTTTATACCGAGTATTTGGATTATATTATCAGCGTAAAGACGGTGAAGAGCGTGGACGAGGCCATTGACTTTATCAATGTGCACTCCACCGGCCACAGCGAGGCCATCATCACCCGGGACGAAGAGAGCGCGCGCCGCTTTTTGCAGCGGGTGGACTCTGCGGCGGTGTATGTGAACGCCTCCACCCGATTTACCGACGGGGCGGAGTTTGGCCTGGGGGCGGAGATCGGAATCTCTACCCAAAAGCTGCACGCCCGCGGTCCCATGGGTCTGCGTGCCCTGACTACCACTAAATACTTGATCTTTGGCAACGGACAGGTGCGATAAAATGAACCAGACAGTAGAAAAAGAGCGGCTGCGCCGGCGGAAGCAAAATCAGCGCCGTGCCCGCACCAAGCGCTTTTTTATGGTGCTGGGTGTGCTGGTGGTGGCACTGGCGGCCTTTCTGATTACCGTTAAGATCTGCAAGCCGGATTTTGATTTTTCCCTTTTGGTGCCGGACAAGGCTGTGACCTTTGTGCAGGAGAATGTGCTGGGTCGCACCACCACGGCGCCCACTACCCAGGCACCTACTGCGCCGCCCACTACGGAGAAACCGACTTACGCCGATTACAAGGATGCCTCCGCTTTTGCGTTTGACACTTCCAAGCAAGGCAGTCAGGTGGGCAATATTCTGAATAAAACCCATGGGGCAGTGACCTTTAATGGTGCGTATATCTATTTTGCCGCACCGGGTCAGGGTATTTACCGCTTTGCTCCGACAGAGGAGACCACCACCAAGGTGAAGGGCGTGAAAAATGCCTGCTGCCTGAATATTATGGGCGATTTCCTCTACTATATTGATAAAGACAGCAAAAAGCTGCAAAAACTTTCCGTCTCCGGCGGCGATGCCGTGACTTTGCTCCCCGACGCGCGCCGGGCCTACGGCTACAACGATCGGCTGTTTTGCCTGACCGGCGACTCTCTGTACACCGTGACGGCGGCAGGGGTCAAGACCTTGCTTTATACAGCGGGGGCAGACAAAAAACTGGCGCTGGTCGGTATTTCGCTTACCGATGTGTATTTTACGGAGACGGACAACCTGACCGGCGAGGTGGAGTACCTGACCGTGGGGCAGACCGGCGGCAACAGCACCCACTTCCGTGCCGCAACGGAGAAGGACGAAGTGCGTTCTATGGCGCTGGAAAACGGCTATTTCTACTATTATCAGCGCCGGTCGGAGAACAAATATGATCTGGTTCGCCAAAAGTTCGGCAGCCAAAAGACCGTGACCTTGCTGGAGCATGTGCGTTCCACCGATTACCCGGTGGTGTACGGCAACCGGCTGTATTATACCGATTATAAGAGCGGAGGCGCCCAGGCAATGGAGCTGAATATGAACTCCGGCGCCAAAAAGGTGATGCTCACCGCCTCCGGTGCGGACAAGTCCGGCACTGTAGCGGCGGCCTGTGGCTATCAGTATATCTTTTTGATCGGCAAAAAGACGGAGAGCGGCGGCAGTGTGTACCGCGCCTCCTGCATTTACACCTCTGCCTCGGCAGACAATACCATGGACTTCCGCAGCGGAAAATGGTCCTACTAATTCCTGGGAGTAAAGGAACGAAACACAGTGGATAAGTACAAAAAACTCGCTTCCAACACCATTATCTTTGCCATTGGCACCTTTTCGTCTAAAATTCTGTCGTTTTTGCTGATGCCCTTTGTCACTCGTATGATGACCACAGGCAGCTACGGCGCGGCGGATCTGATCCAGCAGACGGGCAATGTGATCATACCCATTGCCTTTTTGTGCGTCAACTCGGCAGCCCTGCGCTTTTCGATGGACAAGGCAGAGCGCAAGAGCGATGTGTTTACCGTAGGCGTGCGGGTGACTCTGGTGGGCTTTTTGGCCTTTCTGTTGTTTGCGTACCCGATCAGTCTAATTAAAATCAACGACTTTAAGCTGGGCGACTACCTGGTGCTCATTTATGTATTTGTGCTTACTTCCGGTTTTCGCCAGCTGTGCCAGCAGTTTGTGCGCGGCTCCGGTCATGTAAAGCTGTTTGCCATTGACGGTATTTTGGCTACCGTGACCTATCTGCTGTTTACCATGCTGTTCTTGGGCGTGTTTAAGTGGGGGGTTACCGGCTATATTTTGGCCATCGTGGCGTCGGACTTCTGCTCTGTGCTGTTCTTTACCGTAACTGCTAAGCTGTACCGTTATGTGCGCTTTAAGGGCGTGCGCCGCCAGACCGGGCGGGATATGCTGCGCTACTGCGTGCCCATGATTCCTACCATTATCTTGTGGTGGATCATCAATGTGTCTGACCGCTATATGGTTACTTATTTTGTGGGCTCTTCTGCCAACGGTCTGTATTCCGCCGCGTCTAAGATCCCGAATTTGGTGATTATGTGCGCGTCTGTATTTACAGACGCCTGGCAACTGTCTGCGGTGGATGAGTATAACAATAAAGATACCGCCCGGTTTTTCTCCAAAATCTTTCGGGTGTACTGCGGCGGCACCTTCTTTGTGGCGTCTTTCCTGATTTTGACTTGTAAGATCATTACAAAAGTTTTGGTGGCAGACGCGTATTTTGACTCTTGGCAGTATGTGCCGGTGCTGATCATCTCCACCGTATTCTCCTGTCTGGTGAACTTTTTGGCCTCCATCTATATGGCGGAGAAAAAGAATATTATGGCGATGGTAACTGCCCTCACCGGTGCAGTCACCAATGTGGTGCTGAACCTGATTTTGATCCCCCGTATGGGTGCCAACGGTGCGGCCGTTGCCACTGCCTGCGCCTTTGTGGTCGTGTTCCTGACCCGCAGTCGGGATACGCGCCGATTCATTAAGATCAACTACCAGCCGGTGGTGCTTACCTGCCAAACCGTGGTGCTGGTGGCCCAAACGGTGGCGGCGCTGTGCTTGCAGGGCGTGTGGTTCTATGTGGCAGAGGCACTGCTGTTTGCCCTGATGTTGGGAATGAACTGGTATCAGGTGGTAGAGCTGTACAAACTGGTGACGACCAAGATGCTGTCCAAACTGAAAAAGCAGAAAACAGAGGAAGAATAAGAGAAATGTTTCGTGCATAGGCTCTTTTAGCGACTTGGTATTGAATTACAGACGATTTTAGTATATAATCTACAAATGGAACACGATTATTTGCGTGATTTATAATAATTTTTGGAGGATTTGTATGAAATCAACGATTTCTGTGGCGCAAGCAAAGCGACGGATCAACGACAAACTCAGTCACTTCTTCGGCGTTACGCCGGCAGATGCCACCAATGAACAATATTATAAGGCTGTGGCCATGATCCTGCGGGAGATGCTCAGCGAAAAAAACAGCCAGTTCCGCCATCAGGCTGAGGGTCAGGACTCTAAGCAGATCTACTATCTGTGTATGGAGTTTTTAATGGGGCGTTCCTTAAAGAACAACTTGTATAACCTGGGTCTGACTGAGACTTTTGAAAAGGCACTGGCCGGCTTTGATGTAAAGCTGGAGCAGCTGTACGATGAGGAGCCGGATGCCGGTTTGGGCAACGGCGGCTTGGGTCGTTTGGCCGCCTGTTATCTGGACGGTTTGGCCTCTGACGGCTATCAGTCTATGGGCTATTCCATTCGGTATGAGGCCGGTATTTTTAAGCAGAAGCTGGTAGACGGCTGGCAGACAGAGCTGCCGGACTTTTGGCTGCCCGGCGGAGAGGTTTGGTTAGTGCCCCGTGAGGAGCGCGCCCAGACTGTCAGTTTTGAGGGCTGGGTCGATGAAAGCTGGGACGGGGAGTACCATACCGTCACGATGCGGGATTGCAACACCGTGATCGCTGTGCCCTATGATATGTATGTAAGTGGTCTGGGCGACGGTGTGGCTCGTTTGCGCCTGTGGGCGGCTCGCAAGCCTGCACTGGATATGAGCCTGTTTAATCAGGGCGAGTATATTAAGGCTATGGAACAGTCTGCCATGGCAGAGACCATCAGCAAGGTGCTGTATCCGGCAGATAACACGCCGGAGGGCAAGTCTCTGCGCCTGCGCCAGCAGTATTTCCTGGTGTCCGCCTCTGTGCAGGATATTATTCACCGTCACCTGTCCAAGTACGGCACGCTGGATAATCTGCCGGAGAAGGTGGCAATCCATATTAACGATACCCACCCCACCTTGGCCATTCCGGAGCTGATGCGCATTATGCTGGACGAGTGCGGCTATGATTGGGACTCTGCCTGGAAACTGGTAACCGACACGATGGCGTACACCAACCACACGGTGATGAAAGAGGCGCTGGAGTGCTGGAGCGAGGACCTGTACAAGCGCCTGCTGCCCCGTATTTATGAGATCACCAAGGAGATCGACAACCGCTTCCGTGCCTTTGTTTGGGGCGCTACCCATGACGCAGACAAGGTGGAGCGTATGGCTGTGATCTCTTGCGGCGCCGTGCGTATGGCCAACCTGTGCGTGGCCGGCTCTCACAGCGTCAACGGCGTGTCTGCTTTGCATAGCGAGATTTTGAAGGACACGGTGTTCCACGATTTCTACACCATCACCCCGGCCAAGTTTACCAATGTAACCAACGGCATTGCCTTCCGCCGCTGGCTGTGCCAGTCCAACCCGCAGCTGACCGATTATTTAACGGAGCTGATCGGTGACGACTTTATTAAGCACAGCGACCGCCTGCTGACCCTGCGGGATTACAAGGACGACCCGGCAGTGCTGGACCAGCTGCAAAAGATCAAGCGCGCCAACAAAGAGCGCTTTGCCAAGGTGGTGAAGAAGCAGAACGGCGTGGTGCTGGACCCGGATTCCATCTTTGATGTGCAGGTGAAGCGCCTGCACGAGTATAAGCGCCAGCAGCTGAATGTTCTGAACATTATTGCGCAGTACCAGGCGCTGAAAGAAAATCCGAATATGGACTTTACTCCCCGGACTTATATTTTTGCTTCCAAGGCAGCCCCGGGTTACTACATGGCTAAGAAAATCATTCAGCTGATTGACGCTTTGGCGCATGTGGTGAACAATGACCCGGACACCAAGGATAAGCTGAAAGTGGTGTTTATGGAGGACTACTCCGTGTCTTTAGCAGAGGTGCTGATGCCTGCTGCGGACATCAGTGAGCAGATTTCGCTGGCCGGCACGGAGGCATCCGGCACCGGCAATATGAAGTTGATGCTCAACGGTGCCGTTACTCTGGGCACACTGGACGGCGCCAATGTGGAGATCTGCAACGCCGTAGGGGAGGACAATATCTTCCTGTTTGGTATGAAGACGCCGGACGTGGAGGCTCTGCGCCGCAGCGGCTATCACCCCATGAACTATGTGACCAATAACCCGGCGTTAAAGAACGCCATTGATATGATCCAGTATGGCGTGAATGGCAAGGACTTTAGTGAGATTACCTCCTCACTGATCAATGTGGACCCGTATATGGCGCTGGCAGATTTTGCCGATTATCAAAACGCCCAACGGCGCTCGGCACAGGTGTATGCTGACAAGACCGCCTTTGCCAAGATGAGTCTGATGAATATCAGCGGTGCAGGCATTTTCAGCGCAGACCGTGCCGTGCAGGAATATGCGGAGAATATTTGGCACACCCACCCGGTGGTTGTAGCGCAGCCCCGGCCTCAAAAGGTGGCGGCTGCTGCGGAGAAGCCCGCCGAGAAGCCGGCGAAGAAACCCGCAGCCAAAAAGCCAGCGGCCAAAAAGTCCGCTACAAAGAAAACCACCAAGAAGAAATAAATCTGCTTGCGGCAGGCGCAGGGCAATGCCTGTGTCTGCCGCTTTTTACTGTTTAAGAGAGGAAAAATATGCTGATCTTCAACGCCAGAGACCCACAGTACAAGTCGCCCATCCGCGCCGTGGCAACGGATGAGCCGGTACATCTGCGGCTGGTGGTCTCGCGAGATATGCATTGCTCCGGCGCCCGGTTGGTGGTCACCAAGGACGGCGAAACGCCGGTGCCTTACGGTATGTTTTGGGCCGGTATGTGCGGCACGGAGGCAGAGTATTGGGAGCTGCATTTTGCCGCCACCACCCCGGGGCTGTATTTTTATCATTTTGAATTGGACACCCCATGGGGATTGCATTTTGTGCGCAACGCCGGGGGCGGCAAAGGGGATTTTCTGCCGGACGGTGCGGATTTTCAGCAAACGGTGTATGATAAGGATTTTCAAACGCCGGCCTTTTTGCGGGGTGGACTGATCTATCAGATCTTTCCGGATCGGTTTTACAATTCCGGCGCGCCAAAGACCGGTGTGCCTGCCACCCGGGTGCGGCGTAACTGGGGGGAGGAGCCTTTTTGGGACGAGACCCAGATGAACGGCTTTTGGAACAACGATTATTTCGGCGGCGACCTGAAAGGCATTGCGGAGAAGCTGCCGTATATTGCCAAGCTGGGCGTGACCGCGATTTATTTGAATCCGATTTTCGAGGCCCATTCCAACCATCGGTACGACACCGGGGATTATGAAAAGATTGACCCTATGTTAGGCGATACAGAGGACTTAAAATATCTGTGCAGCCAGGCGAAAAAACTGGGAATCGGTGTGATTTTAGACGGCGTGTTCAGCCACACCGGGCGGGATTCCAAGTATTTTAATTACTATGGTCATTACCCCACGGTGGGCGCCTATAACAGCCCGGACAGCCCCTATTACAGCTGGTACCAATTTGGCAAGGATCGGGACGATTACAAGTCCTGGTGGGGCATTCGCCTGCTGCCGGAGATCCGTGAGGAGGAGCCGTCTTATCGGGACTATATTTGCGGTGAGCACGGCATCCTTCGCCGTTGGATGCGCTGCGGCATCAGCGGCTGGCGGTTGGATGTGGCGGATGAGCTGCCGGATGTGTTCCTGGACGACCTGCGCCGGGCTGTAAAAAGCGAGAACCCGGACGCCATCATTATCGGCGAGGTGTGGGAGGACGCCACCACCAAGTTTGCCTATGGGCAGCGGCGGCGTTATCTGCTGGGGAATCAGCTGGACAGTGTGATGAATTATCCCTTTGCCGCGGCGATCTTGCGCTTTGTGCGCTACGGCGGCGGTCAGGCATTTTTGGACGCCATCTTGTCTATTACCGAGCATTATCCGCCCCAGGTGACGGCGGTGCTGATGAACCATATCGGCACCCACGATACTCTGCGGGCGATTACCGCGTTGGCCGGACCGGATTGTACCGGCCAAGGGCGGGCTTGGCAGCATCGCAACAATACCCTGTCCGGGGCGGATTATGCCCGCGGGGCGCAGCTGCTGAAGCTGGCTTCTTTCCTGCAATATACTTTGCCCGGCGTACCCTCTCTATATTACGGAGATGAGGTGGGTGTGCAGGGCATGAAAGACCCCTTCAATCGGGGCTGTATGCCTTGGGCGTACCAGGATCGGGATTTACTGCATTGGTATCAGCGATTGGGCCAAATGCGTCGAGGCTGCAAAGCGTTGGCTGAGGGCACATTCGTGCCGGTACAGGGTGACCTGGGCGGCGTGTGCTATGAGCGCCAAAGCGACGGTGCCCGCCTGCTGGCGGCAGTGAACCGCACCTCTGTGCCTAAGACCTTTGCCGTGGATCCGGTGTGGGACAATGCTTATGCCTTTTTTGACGATACCTGCATGGACGGCCGGTTAACCGTTCCTCCCATGTCAGCCGCTTTGCGTACCAGACAATAAAACCTTGCCACTCGGTTTTGCCGGGTGGCTTTTTGCTGTTTTTGCCGGAAATGCTTATATTATATATAATAAATTATAAATTAGCGGTTGAATGTGGGCGGGTGTGTGTGTTATAATAGCAGAGTTAATGTGGGTCAGTAGATACTGTACCCAAATTCCGCGAAAGGAAGATTTAAGAATTATGGCTTACAGAACCCATAACTGTAATCAGCTGACCTTTGACCAGCTGAACCAAACTGTTTCTCTGGCCGGGTGGGTAGATACCATCCGCGATCACGGCGGCGTGATCTTTGTTGATTTGCGCGACGAGTACGGCGTGACCCAGATAGTGTTCCACGACGACGCGCTGCTGAAGGGCGTTCGTAAGGAGAGTGTCATCTCCGTGACCGGTAAGGTCGTAAAGCGTGACCCGGAGACGGTGAATAAAAAGATTGCTACCGGCGAGCTGGAAGTGCATGTGACGGAAGTGACCGTGCTGGGCGAATGTACCCGCACGCTGCCTTTTGAGATCTCCGAGTCCAAGGACACCCGTGAGGATGTACGGCTTCAGTACCGTTTTTTGGATTTGCGTAATCCCCAGGTGCATGAGAGCATTCTCTTCCGCAGTAAGGTAGTCGCTTTCCTGCGGCAGAAGATGACGGAAATGGGCTTTACGGAAATCACCACCCCGATTTTGACCTGTTCCTCTCCGGAGGGTGCCCGGGACTATATCATTCCCTCCCGTAAGCACGAAGGCAAGTTTTATGCGCTGCCCCAGGCGCCTCAGCAGTTTAAGCAGCTGCTGATGACCTCCGGCTTTGACCGGTATTTCCAAATCGCGCCCTGCTTCCGTGATGAGGACGCCAGAGCGGACCGCTCTCCCGGCGAGTTCTATCAGCTGGATTTTGAAATGGCCTTTGCCACCCAGGAAGATGTGTTCGCCGTGGCGGAAGAGGTGCTGTATGACACCTTCACCAAGTTCTCTGACAAGAAAGTGACCCCGGCGCCCTTTGTGCGTATTCCTTACGCCGAGTCCATGCTGAAATACGGCACGGACAAGCCGGATCTGCGCAACCCGCTGATCATCCATGATCTGACCGAATATTTCAGTACCGTAGAGTTTAAGCCCTTTAAGGGTCGTCCGGTGCGAGGCATCGTGGTGCCGAACTGTGCGGGGCAGTCTAAGGGCTGGTACGAAAAAATGCTGGCTTTTGCCATGGACATTGGCATGAAAGGCTTGGGCTACATCACCGTTCAAGAGGACGGCAGCTATAAAGGCCCCATTGACAAGTTCCTGTCTCCCGAAAAGAAAGAGGAACTGCGCACCATGCTGGATCTGAAAACGGACGACACCCTGTTCTTTATTTGCGACAACATTCGGATCGTCAATGATCTTGCCGGTCAGATCCGTACCGAGTTAGGTCGTCGCCTGGATTTGATCGACAAGGATCGGTTCGACTTGTGCTTTATCACCGACTTCCCCATGTTTGAGCGGGACGATGACGGCAAGCTGATCTTTACGCACAATCCGTTCTCTATGCCCCAGGGCGAGATGGACGCGCTGCTGCACCAGGAGCCCACGGAGATCAAGGCTTATCAGTACGACATTGTGTGTAACGGCGTGGAGCTGTCCTCCGGCGCTGTGCGTAACCACCGCCCGGATGTGATGATCAAGGCCTTTGAGATGGCCGGTTATACTGCCCAGGATGTGGAAGAGAAGTTTGGCGCGCTGTTTAACGCATTCCATTACGGCGCACCGCCCCATGCAGGAATGGCGCCCGGCGTAGACCGGCTGATCATGCTGCTGCGGGATGAGGACAACATTCGCGAGGTAATCGCATTTCCTATGAACTCCAATGCCCAGGATATGCTGCTGGGCGCACCCAACACCGTTAGCGAAATGCAGCTGCGAGAGGCACATATTAAGCTGCGCCGCCCGGCACCGAAAGCGTAACGGAGCGTATAAAACGATAGATAGATCGAGGTTAGCGTATGAAGATCACACCGGAACTGATCCAGTATCTGGAGAGTTTGGCCAGAATTGAATTGACCCCTGCGGAGGAAGCCACCGTTGGCGACCAGTTGCAGGAACTGCTTACTTATATCGACACCTTGAGCCAGCTGGACACCGACGGGGTAGAGGCCAAGAGCCACTGCTTCCCGGTGACCAATGTGTTCCGAAAGGACCAGGTGGAGGTGCACATGACCCCGGAAGAAGTGGTGGCCAATGCACCGGAGAGCCAGGACGGCGCCTTTGTGGTGCCTAAGACGGTAGAGTAAGGAGGGCGCAGCATGAATGTTTTTGAATGGAGCGCAGCTGAGCTGGCGCAAAAGATAAAAGCAGGCGAGCTGTCTGCGCCGGAGGCGGTAGAGACTGTCATCGCTGCCATTGACAGCAAGGACGGCACTTATAACTGCTACACCTCACTGAATAAAGAGGCTGCTTTGCAGCAGGCTGAGACGGTACAGAGCCGGATCGACGCCGGGGAGGCATTGTCCCCGCTGGCCGGTGTGCCCATCGGTATCAAAGATAATATCTGTACCAAAGGTCAGCTGACCACCTGTGCGTCTAAGATTCTCACCGGCTTTAAGCCGCCTTATAACGCAACGGTGATTGAAAAGCTGCACGCTGCGGGCATGATCCCTCTGGGCAAGCTGAATATGGACGAGTTTGCCATGGGCTCCACCACGGAGACTTCCTTTTACGGTGCAACCAAAAATCCCTGGAACACGGACCGGGTGCCCGGCGGTTCCTCCGGCGGCGCAGCAGCGGCTGTGGCAGCCAAGGAGGCAGTTGTGGCTTTGGGTTCCGATACCGGCGGTTCTATTCGTCAGCCTTGTTCATTCTGCGGTGTCACCGGGCTGAAGCCCACTTATGGCGCAGTCAGTCGATATGGCCTGATCGCTTATGCTTCTTCTTTGGATCAGATTGGGCCCATTGCCCGTTCGGCTGCGGATGTGGCGGCGGTGTTTGATGTGATCCGGGGCAAGGACCCCAAGGATGGCACCTCTATGACCGGCGGCCGGTTGGATCTGAACGCTGTGTGGAGTGCCAAGGATGTGCAGGGCAAGAAGATCGGTATTCCGGAGGATTACTTCGGCGAGGGTATTGACCCGCAGGTGGCCGCCGCTGTGCGCGCCGCTGCCGACACACTGACCGATTTAGGCGCCACGGTAGAGACCTTTTCTCTTCCCATTGTGAAGTACGCCATTCCCACTTATTATATTATCGCCTGCGCCGAGGCCTGCTCCAATCTGTCCCGGTTTGACGGCATTAAATACGGCTACAAATCGCCGGAGGCGCACTCTCTGCGGGAAGTTTACTTTAAGTCCCGCTCCGAGGGCTTCGGTATGGAAGTGAAAAAGCGCATCATGCTGGGCAACTTTGTACTTTCCAGCGGCTACTTTGACGCTTATTATAAGAAAGCCTTGCAGGCCAAGGGTCTGATCTGTCAGGCCTTTGACGACGCCTTTAAGGCCTATGACTTTTTGCTGGGGCCGGTGGCACCCACTACAGCGCTGCCTATGGGTCAGGGACTGTCCGACCCGCTGGCTATGTATCTGGGCGATATTTATACGGTTATGATCAACATTGCCGGTTTGCCCTCCCTGGCGCTGCCCTGCGGGTTTGACACCCAGGGTATGCCGGTAGGTATGCAGCTGATCGGTCGTCCTTTTGAGGAGGAGACCATTCTTTGCGCCGGTCATGCGTTCCAGAGCGTGACCGACTATCACAAGCAGTCCCCGGTAACGGAAAAGGAGGCGCTGTAATGGAATACAATACCGTTTGCGGTTTGGAGGTCCATACGGAACTTTCCACCAAGACCAAGATTTTTTGCAACTGCTCTACGGCGTTTGGCGGCGAACCTAACAGCCATGTTTGTGAGATTTGCGCCGGTATGCCGGGCACACTGCCGGTGGTGAATGAGCGCGTGGTGGAATACGCGGTGCGCACCGGTTTGGCTACCAACTGCACCATCACCCGGTACAATAAATTTGACCGTAAGAATTATTTTTATCCCGATTTGCCCAAAGCATACCAGATTAGCCAGTTGTATCTGCCCATTTGTCAAAATGGCTATGTGGAGATCACGGACCAAATCAACGGTGGCACCAAGAAAGTGCGGATCAAGGAGATCCACATGGAGGAGGATGCCGGCAAGCTGGTGCACGATGAGTGGAGCGACTGCACACTGGTGAACTACAATCGCTGCGGCGTGCCGCTGCTGGAAATTGTGTCCGAGCCGGATATTGCCTGCGCCGATGAGGCGGTAGAGTATGTGGAAAAGCTGCGGGCCATCTTGCAGTTCTGCGGTGTGTCTGACTGCAAAATGCAGGAGGGTTCTCTGCGGGCGGATGTAAATGTGTCTGTGATGCCGGTGGGCGCTACTGAGTACGGCACCCGCACGGAGATGAAAAATATTAACTCCTTCCGCGCCATTCATAACGCCATTGAGAGCGAGGCCCAGCGTCAGATCGAGGTAATCGAGGACGGTGGCGCCGTAACGCAGGAGACCCGCCGTTGGGACGACGCCAAGGGCACCAGCTACGCTATGCGCAGCAAGGAGGACGCCCAGGATTATAAGTATTTCCCGGAGCCGGATCTGCCGCCCATCGAATTGTCGGACGAATACATTGACACCATTCGCCAACAGTTGCCGGAACTGCCGGAGGCCAAAAAGGCTCGGTACAAGAGCGAGTATGGCTTGACGGATTATGATACGGATATGATCTGCTCTTCTGTATCTTATGTGCGGCTGTTTGAGCGCACGGTGGAGATCACCGGCAATCCCAAGGACAGCGCCCACTGGATTATGGGCGAGGTGATGAAGCTGCTTAACGACAGCCAAACCCTGCCGGAGGATATGCACTTTAACCCGGACGCTCTGGGTCGTATCATTCAGCTGCAAAATGGCAACAAGATCAGCCGGGACAGCGCTAAGAAAGTGCTGGCTGCCGTGTTTACAGACAATGTGGATCCGGACGAATATGTGAAGCAGAACCAAATGGAAATGGTCAGCGACACCGGCGCCATTCGCAAGGTAGTCGAGGATGTGCTGGCACAGAATGAAAAAGCCGTCAATGAGTACAAGGGCGGCAAGGCTGCTTCCTTCAACTTCCTGATCGGCCAGTGTATGCGCGCGTTACGCGGCAAGGCACCGGCAGCGGAGGTTACCAAGATCTTAAAAGAAATTCTTGGCTAAGCGATAAAGTACAACATCTCGGATATACTATATCCGAGGTGTTTTTTTATGCACAAAAAAGGAAAGACCGTCTCCTTTGCAGATCCGCCGGTAATCACCGGTCACGCCGGCGTGGCAGGTAAAAAAGAGGGGGAAGGCCCCTTGGGCGGAGACTTTGACGCGGTGTTTGCCGATACCACCATGGGGCAGCAGTCCTTTGAACTGGCCGAGTCCGCCATGCTACGGGATGCCATTTTGCGGGCGCTGTCGGCAGCGGGCAAAAGTCCGTCCGATGTGGATTTTATCCTAAGCGGCGACCTGCTGGATCAATGTATGGGCTCTGCTTTTGCCATTAAGGATTTGGACATTCCTGCCATTGGATTGTATGGCGCATGTTCCACCATGGCGTTGTCCTTGGGTGTGGGGGCTATGCTGATTGATGCCGGGGCCAAGTGCTGTGTGGCAGGAACCTCCAGCCATTTTTGCTCCAGCGAGCGGCAATTCCGCTTTCCTCTGGAGTATGGCGGTCAGCGGCCGCCCAGTGCTCAGTGGACGGTGACCGGCGCCGGCAGTGCAGTGCTGGAGAGCAAGGGTGAAGGCGTGCGTATACGGGCGGTGCATATTGGCACCATTACCGATTATGGCATTACGGATGCCGGTAATATGGGCGCAGCTATGGCGCCGGCGGCTGCCCGTACCATTCATGACCTGTTGGAGGACAGCGCCACCACCCCGGCAGACTACGATCAAATTGTCACCGGGGACTTGGGCGCAGTGGGCACCAAGCTGCTGTACCAACTGATGGAGCAGGATTGGGGTATTCAACTGGCGGGTCACCACAAGGACTGTGGTATGATGATCTATGATCTCAAGAGTCAGGATGTGAATGCAGGCGGCTCCGGCTGTGGCTGCGGCGGCTCCGTGCTGTGCAGCCATATTTTGAAGAAAATGGAGCAGGGTGCGCTGCGCAAGGTGCTGTTTGTGGCCACCGGCGCGCTGATGTCGCCCACCAGCACCAAGCAGGGCAACTCCATTCCCGGCGTGGCCCACGGCGTGGTATTGGAGGTGTAAGTGTGAAGACCCATTATGTAAAGGATATTCGCGTGTTGTCTGCCTTTCAGCAAACCATTCGGGCTATGCAGATTCTCATCCTTGTGCTGCGGGTGCTGGCGGTGGCCTTTTTGGTGCTGCAGAGCATTACACTAATGCGGGATAACGCATAGGCGCTTTATATATATAATAGGTATAGAAAAAGCGCACGGTTTTGGCCGTGCGCTTTGAACATTTTAGGCTTATTTCACAGTGTCGTCCTGCCGGTCTGCGGTTGTCGGAGCTTCTGCGGTGTAGGGCTGTTTCTCTGCTTTTTCCGTCTCGCCCCGCTTGCGCAGGGATTTGAATTCCAGCTTGGTCTTAACGGTAGGGGGTTGGTAATCCACGCCGCAGCGTTCGCATAGGGCTTTTTGCACAGCTTCCAAGGTGCGCTTTTGGCACAGCCCCAGATCCAGCAGCACCGTGGTGTCGTCCGTCAGGGTCAGGGTCAGCACTGCGTGCCGGTCAATAAAGTTCTTGACCAGACTGGGTGCTTCGTCCTTGTAGCCGGTAATGTTCTTGATCTGATTGTAGGCGTACACATTGTCTTTATCCATGCCGGTAAATTCAAAGTCCGTGGCGCGTAGCAGCAGGCCGTTCTTTACCGTCTCCTTGGTGGTGAGCACGGCGATCACAATGGCTGCGATCTCAATGATAGCAAAGATTACGGTCATGCCGGTGCGCACCTGGGTCAGCCGATAGACGGCAAAGACACCATAGCCAATCACCGCCAGGTCCAGCAGGATTACAACCGCCAGGGTCATTGGGGACAGAATGCGAATAAACTTATCTTTCATTTGAATCATCTCCAGTAAAGATTTGTGTGATGGGTCGGGTGTCTGCGGTGAACACCTTGCCGTCCAAGTGGGCAATGGTGTAGTCCGCCGGCACATGGAAGATCAGCTTGTAGCTGAGCAGCGCTTGGCGGTAGCGGCCGTGCGTGTTGCCGTACTTACCGTCCCCGGCCAGAGGGCAGCCTATGCCTGCCAGCTGGGCACGAATTTGGTGAGTGCGCCCGGTGTACAGTTCTACCTCCAGTAGCGCCCGGTTCGCCTTGGTGTCCAGCACGCGGTAACCGGTTTTGCATGCCATGCGGTGGGGGGCGGGCGCGTCATACAAGGTGACCTTGTTCTTTTTCTCGTCCTTGTGCAGGTAAGCGGTGAGAGTGTCTGCTGCTTTGGGCGGGATCCCTTCTGTGACGGTCAGGTAGAATTTTTCAATCTTGCGCTCCCGTATCAGCGCCGTTATTTCCCGCAGTGCCGGGGCGGTCTTGGCTGCGATCACCAGCCCGCCGGTGTTGCGGTCAATACGGTTGGCCAGCGCCGGGGCAAAGCCGGAGTCCTCCGGTGACCACTGATTGCGCTCATATAAATAGCGTTTGACCCGGGCAATCAGCGTGTCTATATACTCCTTGCCGTTTGGGTGGCAAAGCAGCCCCTGGGGCTTGTTGAGGATCAATAGGTTCTCGTCCTCGTACACCACATCCAGCGCCTTGGAGGCGGAGAGGAAGTCATAATACACCGTCTTTTCCGCCAGCACATCGTCCGGCAGATACAGGGTCACTCGGTCACCGGCAGAGAGTACCTGCTCCGGGGTGCAGCGCTTTTTATTGACCTTAATATTCTTTTTGCGTATTTCTTTATACATCAGCGACCGGGGCAGAGAGGGAAAGGTGCGCCCCAGGTAGCGGTCCAGCCGCCGACCGGCATCGCCGGGGGTGATTTGCTTTTCTTTCATACGCTCATTATAACGGATTGAACGCCAAAAGTAAAGCCCGCGCACCGGGGACGCAAAATTTGCCGAAATGGACAAAAAGCCAGGGGAACATTTGTTCAAAATTGGCAGGATAACCAGTTGTATTTGGCGGTATGACCGTGTATAATAAACACTGTATATACAGTTTTTGACAAAAGTGTTTGCACGCCTTCTATGCGGGCAGACGGGAGCGAGAATGGAACAGTTTAAGCTACACAGCAAGTTTAAGCCCACCGGTGATCAGCCGCAGGCAATTGAGAAGTTGGCTCGGGGCGTGCTGGACGGTATGAAGGAGCAGACCCTGATGGGGGTCACCGGCTCCGGCAAAACCTTTACCATGGCCAATATTATTGAGCGGGTGAACCGGCCCACTTTGGTGTTGGCGCATAACAAGACCTTGGCCGCCCAGCTTTGCAGCGAGTTTCGGGAATTCTTTCCGGAAAATGCGGTGGAGTATTTTGTTTCCTACTACGACTACTATCAGCCGGAGGCTTACGTGCCCACAACGGACACTTATATTGAAAAGGACTCGGCCATTAACGACGAGATTGACAAGTTGCGCCACAGCGCTACGGCGGCACTGTCCGAGCGGCGGGATGTGATCATTGTGGCCTCCGTGTCCTGCATTTATTCCATCGGCGACCCCATTGATTACCGGAATATGGTGATCTCGCTGCGCACCGGTATGGAGTGGAGCCGGGACGCGCTGATTGAAAAGTTGGTGGCTATTCAGTACGAGCGTAACGACATTAACTTTGTGCGCAACAAGTTCCGGGTGCGGGGCGACACGCTGGAGATCTTCCCTGCCGGCAGCAGCGGCACCGCTTTGCGGGTGGAATTTTTTGGGGACGAGATTGACCGGATCTGCGAGATTGACCCGCTTACCGGCAAGATCAAGGGTGTGCTGTCCCACGCCTGTGTGTACCCGGCCTCTCACTATGTAGTGGGGCGGGAAAAGATGGAACGCGCTTTGAACCAAATCTATCAGGAAATGGTGGAGCGGGTGGCCTACTTTGAAGAAAAGGGCAAGCTTTTAGAGGCCCAGCGGATCAAAGAGCGCACCATGAATGATATTGAAATGCTGCGGGAGACCGGCTTTTGCAAGGGCATTGAGAACTACTCTGCGGTGATGAGCGGGCGCAAGCCCGGCCAGCCGCCTTTTACCCTGCTGGATTATTTTCCGGAGGACTTTTTGCTGTTTTGCGACGAGAGCCACGTGATGCTGCCCCAGGTGCGGGGCATGTACGGCGGCGACCGCTCCCGCAAAGCCAGTCTGATCGACTATGGCTTTCGGCTGCCCTCCGCTTTTGACAACCGGCCGTTACAGTTTGACGAATTCTACGGCAAGATCAATCAGGTGATCTTTACCTCTGCCACCCCCGGCGACTTTGAGCGGGAACGCAGCGCCCAGATCGTGGAACAGGTGATTCGTCCTACCGGGCTGCTGGATCCGAATATTACCGTTAAGCCCACCGAGGACCAAATGGACGACCTGGTGTCCGAGATCAACCTGCGCACCCAGCGGGGTGAGCGGGTGCTGGTGACTACCCTCACCAAGGCCATGGCCGAGGATCTTACCGAGTATTTAGAGGGATTCTCCATCAAGGTGCGGTATATGCACCACGATGTGGATACCATGGAGCGTATGGAGATCATTCGCGATCTGCGCCTGGGCGAATTCGACGTTCTGGTGGGGATTAACCTGCTGCGTGAGGGACTGGATATTCCGGAGGTGAGCCTGGTGGCGATCCTGGATGCGGACAAAGAGGGCTTCCTTCGGTCCGAGACCAGCCTGGTGCAGACCATCGGCCGTGCCGCCCGCAACGCCAACGGTGAGGTGATTATGTATGCGGACAGCGTGACCCCCTCCATGGAGCGGGCCATTCGAGAGACGCTGCGCCGTCGCACCATTCAGGAGGCGTATAACGCCGAGCACGGCATTGTGCCCAAGACCATTAAAAAGGATGTGCGGGATATTTTGGAGATCACCTCCAAAGCCCCCGCAGACGGCAAGCAAAAGAAACTTACCAAGAAAGAGCGGCAGCTGCTTATCGACCGTTTGCGGCGGGAGATGCAGGAGGCTGCCCGGCTGCTGGAATTCGAGCACGCGGCGTTCCTGCGTGATGAAATTCAAAAACTGGAGCAGGAGGGAGAGCGCAAGCTGAAATGATAAAGAACATTGTGGTAAAAGGTGCCCGCGAGCACAACTTGAAGAATATTGATGTAGAGATTCCCCGGGACAAGCTGGTGGTGTTTACCGGCCTGTCCGGCTCCGGCAAGTCCAGCCTGGCTTTTGACACCATTTATGCCGAAGGTCAGCGCCGGTATGTGGAGAGCCTGTCCTCTTACGCCCGCCAGTTCCTGGGTCAGATGGAGAAGCCGGATGTGGACTATATCGAGGGTCTGTCCCCGGCCATATCCATTGACCAAAAGACCACCTCCCGCAACCCTCGCTCCACTGTGGGCACGGTAACGGAGATCTATGACTACCTGCGACTGTTGTGGGCACGCATCGGTATTCCCCATTGCCCGGTGTGCGGGCGCGAGATCACCCAGCAGACGGTGGATCAGATCGTGGATCAAATTCTCACCCTGCCGGAAAAGACGAAAATTCAAATTATGGCGCCCATTGTGCGAGGGCACAAGGGCGAGTATGTTAAGGAACTGGACAACGCCCGCAAGTCCGGCTTTGTGCGTGCGCGCATTGACGGCTCCGTTTATGACCTGGCGGAAGAGATCAAGCTGGACAAGAACAAAAAACATAATATTGAGATCGTGGTGGACCGCCTGGTGATGAAGCCGGATATTGCCGGCCGCTTGGCCGACAGCGTGGAGACCGCCACCCATATTGCAGATGGCGTGGTGCTGGTGGATATTGTAGGGGAGCGGGAGGAATTGTATTCTCTCAATTACGCCTGCCCGGAGCACGGTGCGGTGATCGCAGAGATGAGCCCCCGAATGTTCTCCTTTAACAATCCCTTTGGCGCCTGCAAAACCTGCGGCGGTATCGGGTCTTATAAAGAGATTGATCCGGCGCTGGTGATTCCTAACAAAAAGCTGTCCATCAACCAGGGAGCCATTAAGGCCAGCGGTTGGAATGTGGCAGACGGCGGCAGCATTGCCCGGATGTATTTTGAGGCCATTGCCCAGGCGTACAAATTCTCGCTGGATATTCCGGTAGAGATGATTCCCAAGAAGGGGCTGGACGCCATCTTATACGGCACCGGTACCAAAAAGCTGAAAATGCAGCGCAGCACCTCTTACGGCTCTTCCAATTACAACGGTACCTTTGAGGGCGTGATTCCCAACTTGCAGCGCCGGTATGCGGAGACCACCTCCGACTGGGCCCGGGCAGATATTGAGGCTGTGATGACCCAGTGCGTGTGCCCGGACTGCGGCGGCGCCCGCCTGTCTACGGAGAGCCTGTCTGTGACCGTTGGGGGCAAGAATATTTATGAGTTCTGCCAAATGCCCATTCATGAAGAGCTGGATTTTATCCAGAACTTGCAGCTGACGGAAAAGGAACAGATGATTGGCGCCCTGATCGTGCGGGAAATCCGCGATCGACTGAATTTCCTGAACAGTGTGGGGCTGGATTATCTGTCTCTGGCGCGAGAAGCGGCCACCCTGTCCGGCGGCGAAAGCCAGCGCATTCGTCTGGCTACCCAGATCGGCTCCAGCCTGATGGGTGTGCTGTATATTTTGGACGAGCCGTCCATCGGTCTGCACCAGCGGGACAATGAAAAGCTGCTGGGCACCCTGCGCCATCTGCGGGACTTGGGCAATACCCTGATCGTGGTGGAACATGACGAGGACACCATGCGGGCGGCAGACTATGTGGTAGACATTGGTCCCGGTGCCGGTATCCACGGCGGCGAGCTGGTGGCAGCGGGCACGGTAGACGATATTATTGCCTGCGAGCGCTCCATCACCGGCCAGTACCTGAGCGGCAAGCGCAAGATCCCGGTACCAGCCAAGCGGCGGCCGGGCAACGGCAAAAAACTGACGATCTACGGTGCGGTACAAAACAACTTGAAGGGCATTGATGTGGAGATCCCGTTGGCTACCTTTACGGCCGTAACCGGCGTGTCCGGCTCCGGCAAATCCAGTCTGGTAAATGAGATCCTTTATAAGCACCTGGCCAATATGCTCAACGGCGCCAAAAAGCGCCCGGGCAAGTTTGACCGTATGACCGGCGTGGACAATCTGGACAAGGTCATCAACATTGACCAGTCGCCCATTGGCCGCACCCCCCGGTCCAACCCGGCTACTTATACCGGTGTGTTTAACGACATTCGCGACCTGTTTGCTTCCACCCCGGATGCCAAAATGCGGGGCTACAAGGCCAATCGCTTTTCTTTTAATGTTAAGGGCGGTCGGTGCGAGGCCTGCCAGGGCGACGGTATTGTGAAGATCGAAATGCACTTTTTGGCCGATGTGTATGTACCCTGCGATGTGTGCGGCGGTCATCGGTACAACCGAGAGACCCTGGAAGTGAAGTTCAAGGGCAAAAATATTTATGAAGTGCTGGAGATGACCGTGGACGAGGGCGTGGCGTTCTTTGCCCAGCAGCCCAAGATCTTGCGCAAGCTGCAAACCCTGTCCGATGTGGGTTTGGGGTATGTAAAGATCGGCCAGCCGGCGACTACCCTGTCCGGCGGCGAGGCGCAGCGCGTGAAGCTGGCCACGGAGCTGATGAAGCGCCCCACCGGCAAGACGATTTATATTTTAGACGAGCCCACCACCGGGCTGCATACGGCAGATGTGCACCGGCTGGTGAATGTGCTGGAGCGGCTGGTGGCCAACGGCAACACCGTGGTGGTGATTGAGCACAACCTGGATGTGATCAAAACGGCGGATTATATTATTGATCTTGGCCCGGAGGGCGGTGTCGGCGGCGGCACGCTGGTGGCCTGCGGCACCCCGGAGGAGATCGCTGCTTGTCCGGCGTCTTACACCGGCCAGTACCTGAAGTCTGTGTTAGATAACGATTAAAATAAAAAACCGGCTTGATTGTTGCGTACAGTCAAGTCGGCTTTTTCTGTTCTATTTTTCGGCGGCGTAGAAAGTCATGGCGCCGAATTTTTCCCGCTGGGGGGCATAGTCAATCGGCGTTAGCCCGCCACCGGACAGGGCGGCGGTAATGAGTTTTTTGGACAGGTCCGGCACATCGGGGCGGGAGAGCGCTTCTTCGCAATCCATCCACACCACCCGGTCGTTTTCGTCCCCATCGCTGCGGGGCATGCCGCCGGCGTACTCTGCCAAAAAGGCGGCGTACCAGTCCTGCTCGCTAAAGCGCACCGCCAGCAGCTTCACCGGCTTGGCAGTAATGCCGGTCTCTTCCATCAGTTCCCGGCACATGGCCTGCTCCGGGCTTTCGCCGTTTTTCAGATACCCGCCGGGGGTGATAAACAGCCCCTTACCGGCGCCGTAAGTGTGGCGAGCCAGCAGTACCTTGCCCTGGCGCAGCACCACAGCGCAAACACTTTTTTGCCAATTTGTATTTTTTTCTTCCATATTTGGCTCCTGAATGCTATACTATAATATAGTTATTATACGGCAATGAGGCGGATTGTCAATGTTTTTCGCCGATTCCACGGTGCGTGGAGTGTTTCCACCGCCCGTGCCTTGCCTTTCTGCGGCGGCTCTGTTAGGCTGAAATGGCTGAAAGGAGCGCTGTGTTATGCTACATTTACGAAAGAAAGACAAAAAACAAGACGAACAGGTGATTTTTATTCAGGTTGCGTTTTTCGCCGTCGGCGCGGTACTGCTGCTGTGGTATTTGGCGCCTTGGGTGCTCAATCGAATTCTCAATGCCGGTAATGTGCTGGGCATTGCTTTTGCCGTGGTGCTGTTGCTGTGCGGCATGTTTGCGCAGCCGGTGACCCATTTGCTGGCGCCGGGCAATCACGCCCCGGGCGCGGTGGTGGTCAAGGCAGCGGTGGCACTGGTGTGCGCCGTGGCGGTGCTCACCAGCGGCTATATGCTCACTGGGCTGATCCAAACCGGCCACCGGGACGAGACTGTACTGGTGCTGGGCTGCTCGGTGAAGGGGGAGCGCCCCTCTCGTATGCTGCGCCAGCGGATCGAGGCAGCCACCGAGTATTTGGAGAAGAACCCGGACAGCAAGGCTGTGCTCAGCGGCGGCCAAGGCCCGGATGAGAAGATCAGCGAGGCGGAGTGTATGCGCCGAGAACTGGTGCGCCGGGGGATCGCCGCCGATCGGTTGTATCTGGAGGATCGCTCCACTTCTACGGAGGAAAATGTGGCTTTTTCGGCCAAAATTATAGAACAAAACGGACTGAACCGCCATGTGACGGTGGTGACCTCTGATTTCCATTGCCGTCGTGGCATGCTGCTGTGTCAGCGGGTGGGTCTGACCGCCAGCTCCACACCGGCGGCCACCGATGTGTACCTGCTGGGCACCTACTGGATGCGGGAGATGCTGGCGGTGGTCAAGACCGTTTTGCACATTTAACACAAAGAAGGGATTTTTGTTGAAGGGACTTGCCATTTGCGATTTGCAGCCGGATGGGTATCGGGGCGTTTGCCGCTCCAACCAGTTGGCAGATTATATGACGGACGCCAAGATTGGCGGCCGGGTTACGGATTTTTTGGAGAATTTTGTGGACGATGAAAGCCAGGAGATCCGGTGTACTGTGGCGGCGGCCTGCGCTGCCCGGCAGATGGTGGATCTGCTTGGTAGCCGAGGCGCGGATTGCGAGTTGATCACCTTTAACGACGAGCACGAGAGTGCGGGACTTTTGGGCGGCGCGCTTTTGGGCTACGATGTGTGCGCCCGGGATCTGAGTGTATCACCTCTGGCAGACGGCCTAATCCGGGTGGGCGTTACCGAGTATGAGGAGGCGTTGTTCCCGGAATTCTTTGAAGAATTGAACGGCCAGGTGCTGCGGGAGTACGCCGAGGATTTGAACGACAATTTGCTTTTTGCTACGGAAAAGACCGCGCAGGAGGTGTGCGCCTTTATGAATTATCTGTCTGCCACCTATGATAATGATTTTTATTGTTTGAGTGATTATGCCGTGTTTGCCGTTTTTGACGGCAAGGATTCGGCGTGATAGAAACACAATATTAGAATGTAAAAACGGCTCCCCTTGTTTTTTCAAGGGGAGCTGTCGCATTTGTGCGACAGAGGGGACGGGCACCGGTTAGGTGCTGTCGCGTTTGTGCGACTGAGGGGATAAAACGATTGGCGCAACGCCCACATGATACGGCAACCCGATCGCCCGCCACACAAAAATCTTGCTTTGCCTGATATTTTTGCACCCAGCGGTCCATACTATTCATAAGCGTATTGTACATATCATAGAAAGGCGGACGCATGTGCAATACGGTAAAGTGGAAATCTGCGGGATCAACACCTCGGAGCTGAAAGTGCTGGGAGAGAAAGAAAAAATGGACCTGCTGCGCAAGGCCCAGGCCGGGGACAAGCAGGCCCGGGACGCCCTGATCTGCGGCAATCTGCGGCTGGTGCTGTCGGTGATCCAGCGGTTCTCCGGACGGGGCGAAAGTATGGACGATCTGTTCCAGGTGGGGGTCATTGGACTGATTAAAGCCATTGACCATTTTAATACGGAGTTGAATGTAAAGTTCTCCACCTACGCCGTGCCCATGTGCGTAGGGGAGGTGCGCCGCTTTTTGCGAGACGATAACCCGGTACGGGTCAGTCGCTCTATGCGGGATACCGCCTATAAAGCCATGCAGGTGAAGGAGCAGCTGATGGCCGCCAATGGCCGAGAGCCTACGGTGGACGAGATCGCCGCCAAGCTGGGTATGAAAACCACCGATGTGGTGCTGGCGCTGGAAGCCATTGTGGACCCGGTGTCCCTATACGAGCCGGTGTATTCCGATGGGGGCGACACCATTTATGTGATGGACCAGGTGGGCGACGCCAATACGGACGCGGACTGGGTGGACGAGATGATGATCAAGGATCAGATCAGGCAGCTGGACGATCGGGAGCGCAACATTCTCTATAAGCGCTTTATGGAGGGCAAAACCCAAATGGAGGTGGCGTCTGAGATCGGCATCAGCCAGGCACAGGTCAGCCGACTGGAAAAAACCGCCCTGCGCCGCATTAAGGGCAAATAGATAAAACAAAAGCCACAGTAACAACTACCCCTTGTTACCGTGGCTTAGTTTTTGTCGTTCTTGCGCCCTAAGATGTAGTCCACACTCACTCCGTAGAAGTTCGCCAGTGCAATGAGCACCTCCGGCGGCACGGTGCGCTGACCGCTTTCATAATAGGCGTATGTGCGTTGGGGCAGGTGCAGCGCCCGGCCCATCTCGCTTTGGGTCAGGTCCGCGTCCTCCCGCAGGTCCCGGATTCTTTGAAATTTCATATCATCACCGGAACCATTATATCTTAGAACAATATGTTCTATATAGGATTAGAACAATTTGTTCTATTGTGCGGCACATTGTGCGATTCGTCTTATAATAAATTTGTATACAAAATTCTTGCAAAATATCAAAAGGAGGAGTATTTGTGAAAGCGATCATTTTGTGGGGACGAGCCAACACAGGCAAGACAACAACATTGAATTTAGTGATTCAAAATTTGTTAAACCTGGGAGCGACAGTGGAACACGATTGCACCGGAAATCGCGTGGTGGATCGTTGCCTGGTGTTGAAATACAATGGGCACAGAATTGCCGTGTGTACAGACGGCGATTGTGCGTCGATTGTACAGAGAAACTTCAACGATTTGAAACAGGCAGGTGCAACTTGCGATATTTTTGTGGGTGCTTCTCGCTCAAGGGGTGCCTCTTGTAAATGTATTGAAAGCCAATTTTCTGCGCCTAATGATCAGATCCTTTGGTACAGAATCGCCAATGTGTATGGTGCTAAGTTTACAAAGTCGTTTTTGGAAACACAGATATATCCACTGGCACAAAAGCACCAAGCCGATTGCATTGTGGACTTGATCCATACAATATGATCCGGTGTATGGCTTAACAGGAAGGGAGTGCTTGAAATGAAGAAAATTATCAGTATTTTGCTATCTGTACTTATGCTATGCAGCGTAACGACCGGCTTGGACTTAACAGCGTATGCCGCAGAGGGTAAATGCGGCAAAAATGTTTCATATTGGTTTAACTACAGTACCGGCACACTAACTATTACCGGTACAGGGGATATGTATGATTATTCTTTCTATGGAAGAGAGTCTGTATTTGATAGTAACAAAGACATAAAAGTTGTCATTATAAAAGATGGCGTAACAAGCATAGGATCAAGTCTATTTTATTCATGCACAAGTTTGACTAGTGTTACTATACCCGATAGCATAACAAGTATTGGCGATTTTGCTTTTTGTGGTTGTTCGAGTTTAACAAGTATTACTATGCCAGATGGCGTAACTAATATAGGCGAAGCGGTGTTTGGGTGTTGTGAAAGCTTAACAAATGTCAATATTCCTGAAGGTATAAAGAGTATTGGTCGAGAGGCGTTTTACCGTTGTAGCAGTTTGGTCAATATCAATGTCAGCAAGGAGAATATGAATTATTCTTCAGTTAACGGAGTGCTGTTTAATCGGAGCAAAGATAAATTAATATGTTATCCGGCTGGTAAAGTTTCGTCTTATAAAATACCTGAAAGTGTAACGAGCATTGGCCCATTTGCATTTGAATATTGTACGAAATTAGCAAGTGTTACTATACCTGAAGGTGTGACGGAAATAGGTGATTCTGCATTTCTTGACTGCGCTGGTTTAACAAGCATTATATTACCTGATAGCGTAACGAGGATAGGCGATTCTGCATTTGAAGAATGTAAAAATTTAACAAGCGTCGATATACCTGAAGGCGTGACAAGTATTGGCGAAAGCGCATTTGGATCTTGCTCAAGATTAACGAGTGTTACTATACCAAACAGTGTAACCGAAATAAGATGTTTTACATTTGGTAGTTGCCGTAGCTTGACGAGTATTACTATCCCTGATAATGTAACAAGTATCGGTGACTCAGCATTTTCATACTGTTTAAGTCTAACAAATATCAATATTCCTGGAGGCGTGACGAGTATTGGTACATGGGCATTTTGGCGTTGCTCAAAATTAACGAGTATTACGATACCGAATGGTGTAACGAAAATAGATTATAATGTATTTAAAGATTGTGAAGATTTAACAAGCGTCAATATACCTGAAGGTGTAACGAGTATTTGTGACGGGGCATTTGAGTCTTGCTCAAAATTAACGAATATTACTATACCGAATGGCGTAACGAGTATAGGCAGTTCTGCGTTTCAAGACTGCTCAAGCTTAACGAGTATTATGTTACCCGATAGTGTAACAGAAATGGGTAATCGTGTGTTTTCCGGTTGCTCAAGTTTGACGAGTATTACTATACCGAACAGCGTAACGAGCATAGGCGATTCTGCATTTAAAAATTGTAAAAATATAACAAGCGCCCATATTCCGGAAGGTGTAACGAGTATTGGTTTAGAGGCATTTAGGTCTTGCTCAAAATTAATGAGTATTACTATACCGAACACTGTAACGGAAATAGGTGGTTCTGCATTTCGAGACTGCTCAGGTTTAACAAGTATTATGTTACCCGATAGTGTAACGGAAATTGGTGATAGTGTGTTTTCCGGCTGCTCAAGTTTGACAAGCATATCTTTACCTTATGGTGTAACGAGTATAGGTGATTCTGCATTTTCCGGATGGTCAAACTTGATAAGTATTACAATTCCAAATAGCGTAACAGAAATTGGCAATTCAGCATTCTCCGGTTGTTCCAGTTTAACGAGTATTACTATACCGGATGGCATAACTAAAATAGGCAATTCTGTATTCTCGGGTTGT
>ULUJ01060047.1_pt1 | contig 48604 bp, 44 predicted proteins | sample 1958381 | NCBI WGS metagenome assembly ULUJ01 (sample SAMEA4835757, study PRJEB28245) | human gut metagenome | biome: gut microbiome; material: fecal sample | place: Denmark | collected 2008 | reverse complement strand
AACTCACGGACAGCCTCGGTGACATTGTCATAGTCGGTGAGGTTCTGCATATTCTTAGGCGTCCCCCGAGTGTGCATCGCTATGTACGGCAGATGAAGCCGGCCAAGCAGCGACCACATCTCCTCACTTCCGCCGCTGACATCGTTCACTACGAAAGGGCCGACGATGTCGAACGCGCGGCTCACGACGGAAGGCCTGAAAGTGTCAATCGAAATACTGACCTCAGGATGCTCAGATGCAAGAATATGCAAGGCCGGCTCAAGCCGCTTCCACTCCTCTTCCTCACTGATGGAGTCTGAGCCTGGGCGTGTCGAGCACGCTCCCAAATCAAGGATGTCCGCTCCCGACTCAAGCATATTCACAATCCTGCCCCGGAAAAGTTCCTCATCGAAGGTCCCGTCCGCCCGGAGGTTGCGGCTGCCTGCGAAAAAAGAGTCGTCGGTGAGGTTCACTATGCCCATCACCTGAATATTTCTGTCTGCCTTGTTTCCCATAATGACATTAATTTTGAACAAAAATAGACAAAAATTGAATATCTTTGTGATTCGAAATAAGTTTTGAGCATTGCTCAAGACCTCCATCAGAAAAATCAATCGTTATGCTGGTCGTTCTGGAAGGTTTGGACGGAGCTGGGAAATCCACGCAAGTCAAGAAGTTGAAGGCGTATCTCGAAAAGATATGCCCGGAATTGGAATACATTCACTTTCCGAGATACGACGCGCCGGTCTATGGCGATCTGATCAGCCGGTTTCTGCGCGGGGATTTCGGAAGCAACGAGTCGGTTCACCCTCAACTGGTGGCCCTGCTGTTCGCCGAGGACAGGCACGGGGCGGCTCCCCAGATGAAGAAGACGCTGGCGGAAGGCGGATCGGTGCTGCTGGACAGGTACGTCTATTCCAACATCGCATACCAATGCGCCAAACTGAGCGCCCCTGAGGAAAGAGAGAACCTGCGCGAATGGATCTTCAACACTGAATATGGCGACTTCGGCCTCCCGAAGCCAGACTTGAATATATTCTTGGATGTTCCCATCACATTCGTCGAGAGCAGGTTGGACTCGGCGCGGACGGGAAAGGACAGGGAATATCTCCACGGCTCCCAGGATATTCACGAATCAGACATAGAGTTCCAGAAGCAGGTGCGGGCGATCTACAGGCAGCAGGTAGCGCTGGATCCGGATTTCATCAGAATAGACTGCTCGGACGAGTTCGGGGAGATGCTGCCGCCGGACGGGATATTCGCAAAGGTGAAGAAAGTTATTGACGAACATATCGAAGCAAAATGAACAACGTTTTCCTCTTCAGGCTGAGAAGGCTGTGCGCTTTTTTGATTGGTGTGGTGTTCCTGCTCGCGGGGATATTCAAACTGCTTGATCCGGTAGGAGCGGGTCTTGTGATGGAAGGGTATTTCAGATTCTTCCATGTAACGTTCCTGCTGCCAACCGCAAAGGCGACCGCCGTGGTTCTCGCGCTCGCGGAAGCCATCCTCGGTGCGGCGATGATCAGTGGCGTGTGGAGGAAACAGGTCGCAATCATAACCACCGCTATGATTGTCTTCTTCACGGTGCTCACGTTGTTTTTGGCCATATTCAATCCGGTAAGCCTGACTGACTGCGGCTGCTTCGGAGAGGTGATCCACCTGACCAACTTCCAGACATTCCTTAAGAATCTGGTTCTGTTGGCTTTGGCGATGACAGCGTTCCTGCCGTTCAAGAATTTCGGCAAGAACAGGAAACGGAAATATGTCTCGTTCGGCATCGTGTCAGCCTCAATAATTCTCTTCACGGTCTATTCATTGACATCAATCCCACTGGTGGACTACACCGAGTTCACTCCTGGAAGCGAGTTGCTGGCTTCCATCGGAGATGACGATGAAGAGGACGTCTCCGGAAACTACAAATCCACTATCATCTACGAGAAGAACGGACAGGAGGGAGCCTTTGACCTCGACCGCCTTCCGGATTCGACCTGGACATACGTCCGCACGGAGACCATCCTGATCAACGGGGCGGACATCGAAGACAACAAGCCGGCGCTTTCGTTCACCGACTCATCGGGCAATTATCAAGACGAAAGAGCCACCTACGGCAACGTGCTCGCGGTTTCGGTCTATGACCCGGCCAAGGCCAACGGAACTTTCTGGACAAGGATAGCAGACGCTCTTGACGGGGCGAAGGCAGCCGGATTCACTCCCCTGCTGCTGGTCTCCTCGTCCAAAGACCAGTTCGACAACCTGGCCGCGCTCACGCCCGAAATCCATTCCAGACTGCTTTCCTCAACCTACCACGCCGACAGAAAGACCCTTGTCAGCCTTAACCGTTCGAACGGCGGCGCGACGTGGTTCAGCGACGGCGAGCTGATCCGGAAATATTCCAATGGTAGAATCCCGTCCGGTGAGACGCTGAGCGGGAAGACCGTGGACGACCCGACCGAGGAAATGCTTCATTCCAGCACCAGGAAGCGCCTTCACTTCCAGGGCTTCATCCTCTATGTCTTCGCCCTGCTGCTGATTCTATAGCCGTCTTGGGAAGCTTCGGACATAAATATTAAAATTATATTCATTATCTTTGTATTGAGAAGATAATAATCATAATATTGACATTTATGTTTGATACAGATTTCATATTCACGTCTCCAGACGAACTCACAAGGGCATTGGCGGAGAGACTGAAGAGAAGAAGACTGGAGAAAGGGATCACTAGAGAGGGACTGCAATCATTGACCGGAGTCCCGAAATCTACCATAGCGCGTTTTGAGACCACTTCAAAGATTTCTCTCGAATCCTTTGTCAGAATAGCTATGGCATTGGGCTATGTTGAGGAGATGGATAAACTATTCATGGAAGCGAAGTACAGCACCATGGAGGAGATGGAAACCATCAAAAGGAATATGAACAGAAAAAGAGGAGTGCGGAAGTCATGATCAAATTACCAGAATCACTTAATGTTTATTATCATGATATGCTTATCGGGACGTTGTCCATGACTCCCGGCAATCATAGATGTGCGTTCGAGTACAGCCAAAGCTGGCTAGCGGACGGTTTTTCCATTTCCCCTTTGGAATTGCCCTTGAAAAGCGGCCTTATGCTGCCGAAGACCGATTATTTCTACGGCAATTTCGGGATATTTGAAGACAGTATGCCTGACGGGTACGGCAACTACCTTCTGAACAGGATTCTGCAGAAATACGGAACTTCCTTGATCGAGATGACCCCTGTTGAACGGCTGTCATTTGTCGGTGCGAAGGGAATGGGGGTGCTTACATATGTGCCGGAATATACCATCAACACCGCTAAAGGGACCTCCACTCTTGACCAGATGCAGAAAGACGCACTGGACGTATTGTCTGAAAAGGATTTCTCCAGCACCGAGATTCTCTACATAAACAGCGGAAACTCAGGAGGATGCCGTCCGAAATGCCTGTGGAAAGACGATGAAGGCTCATGGCTCGTCAAATTCAGGCATACTTACGATCCTGTTGACATCGGGCAGCGTGAATATGAGATCCTCCTGAAAGCCAAGGAGTGCGGCATAACTGTCCCCGACTGTAAATTATTCAATGGCAGATACCTTGGCACGAAACGATTCGACATCACTCCTGACGGGACAAGGCTTCACGTAGCGACGGCATCCGCACTTCTGTGCGAATCAATCCGTCAACCGATGATGGATTATCGCAGGTTGATCCGGTTCACTGCATATCTGACGCAAGACACATCACAAGCTCAAGAAATGTTCCGCAGAATGATCTTCAACTACGAGATCGGAAACAATGACGACCATGCGAAGAATTTCTCGTTCATTTTCGACGGAAAGAGATGGAACATCTCCCCTGCCTACGACCTTACCGAGTGCCGTGACGCCAACCACGGATTCCATTCATCGCTCGCCAACGGCAAGGAACATCCGACCCTGGAGGATTTCCTGATCATAGCCGTGGATGCCGGGTTGACCAAGAAGCAGGCTCTGAATATTATCGACCAGATCCGAGCGGTTGCCAATCCTGACACGGAATGATCTAAATCTCGTGTTATCAAGCAATTTGGTCAGTTTGTCCGGAGAAAGGCTGTGATCTCCGGAAAAATGGAAAATAAATTGAATTTGTCCGGGGAGGAAGGTTTTCACCGGACAATTTCTTCAATAATTAAGCCACCAATTATTGAAGAATTTATAGTATCACATTATTTTCCCGTGAATATTCTCCAACACGATGGTGCTGTTATGTCAGAAAATATTCCTATATTCGCAACGTTTTAGACAATTGGCCTAAAACAGACATATTGATGAAAGTGTTTTCGCACTATCCTCGTCAGAAAATGTGGTAGTTTTCAACGAAAGAGAGGTAGGACGGCAGCACCATCATCTGTATTTGCTTGCGTGTGTTCAACACTCCGGCTATACAGGTGTGGGGATTGTTCAGTCTATCTTCTTTCGGGTTCTACCACAACCTTCTGACGGATGGACGGAATAGCTCCACACTTTCTTTGTATATGATATTCTGCGTAAGGAGCAAGCGGAACTATTGTTATTAGTATGAACTATTCAGAATCAGAATTCAAAGAAATGGTCAAACAGACGTTAAATGAGTTGGATGACTGCAAGGCGAAATGGTCTATGAAAAAAGACAAGAAGCGTGAACAATCAGTGATAATAAGCGCAACACAAGTCATTAACGTTTCCGGTCTTGAAAGAATCAAAATTACGGTGGAATCAAGCACCAATGATCGTGAGGAAGAAATCAAATCCGCAGTATTGGCAGTTAATAAAGATTTGATCTCTTGTAGAGAAAGTTTTCTCAAATCTATTGATAAGTATGTTTTAGGTTAAACAAGAATGACCATTCAACATGACGGTCGAATTTCAAAATAAAATAAATGATTGAATATGAGACAAATATTGATTTTTAGAAAAATTCTCACTTCAACTATTATCTTCTTACTGGCCATTGGTTTTCAATCGTTATCGGCACAGGTGAAGAAACCTACCTTGATGATTCTGCCGAGCGACAACTGGTGCAGTCAGCGTTATTTTATAACCACCTACGATAATCAGGGAGTGGAAGTCAGCACGCCGAACTACCAACAGGCATTCGTCGAAGACCAGGAACTTCCTCTTGTTGTCAGCAAGATCGGGCAGATGCTCACAAACCTTGGATATTCCTTAAAAGATGCAGAGCAGGAGACCAAGGCTGTCTCCAACCGTGCGGCGGAGGAAAACTTGATGGTCAGCAAGGAGTCGAGCGCATCCATCGCCCAGTCACCTTTGGATATCATCAAACAGAGGGCTAAAATGGACATTATCGTCCAGATTTGGTGGAAGGTCAATAAAGATCCACAAGGAAAGTCAGTATCATTTACGTTGGAGGCTTTCGATGCCTACACAAGTAAACGGATAGCGACATCTTCCGGTACCGGACCGGCATCCGATGATATAGTACCGGTGATGCTGGAACAGGCTGTAGTCAGCAAGATAGCGGATTTCGATATGGCGATGATGAATTACTATAATGATATGAACCGGAACGGAAGGGAGATCGTCCTGACAATAAAGAAATGGGACGATTGGGACAATGACCTTGAGACCGAATATGATGGAGAAGAGTTGTTGGACTGCATTCAGAATTGGCTGTCGGACAACACAATCAATGGAAACTTCAACCTGTCAGACGCAACTGAGAACTTCGCTCAGTTCGAGCAAGTAAGGATTCCTCTTGTCGATGAAAAGGAAAAGGCGCTGGACGCAAGAGGTTTTGCGAAAAAACTCAGGAAATATCTCAGCACGACTTACCAGATCACATCTAAGTTGTACACGAGAGGATTGGGTGACGCGATTTTGGTTTTGGGCGAAAAATAAGGAGATGCTATGAAAAAACTGATTATGGCAGCCATATTCGCCATGGCTCTAAACCCGCCGATGGTGATGGCTCAGAATGCGGATGAAGACCTCTCCAGACTTTCAGTAAAGGTTTATCAACCTTCCAGAGATAATATTCCTGAAGAAGCCAGAAAGGCGTTGGAGAACAAACTTGTGCAGTTGATTACCAACAATGGAATCGCCGACAGCGATTTCTGTGATCGCTTTATTATCACTGCCAAAGCAGATATTGTCAACAAAGACATCATCACAGGCTCACCGTCAAGAGTATCGGAGAAACTTGATGTGACCATAATGATAGGCGATGTCATTGAAAATAAGATTTATAACAGTGAGGTGGTCTCTGCCACAGGTGTAGGTCTTAACGAGAACAAGGCTTTGATAATGGCGTTCAAGGCTATCAAGGGTAATTCTCCAACCCTTTCAAACTTCGTACAGGAATCCAAGAAGAAAATACTGGATTACTATGCCAACAACATCGACAGGATTATCAAAGATGCCTATCGCGACGTGGAGATGCAGAACTTTGACAAGGCTCTCGCTGACCTGTCAAGAGTACCATCAGTTTGTGGTGAGGCGTACGACAAATGCCGTGAAGCCATCCTTGACATATTCACCCGAAAGATTGATTCGGAAGGTGAGATATTGCTGAAGGAAGCCAAGGGCGCTTGGGCTAAAAGTCAGGATGAGGAAGGTGCTTCTGATGCGCTTTCAATTCTGAATCAGATCAATGTACTTGCTGCTTGTCAGCCGGAGGTGGATGCTTTGATCAAAGAAATAAACAAATCTATCAAGGCCGACAGAAGAAGGCGTTGGGAGTTTGAACTTCAGAAATATAATGACGCCAAGCGGATGGAAGAGCAGCGTTTTGAGTTTGAGAAGCAGAAATATGCCGACGACAAGGAATTCAAAGAGAAAAAGTATGCGGATGACAAGGAGAGGGAAGCTCGGAATTTCGATGCCGCACAAAAATCAGCGGAAAGGGAATATCAGTTCAGAACCTACCAATTCAGTAAGAATGTGGAACTGAAGAGCAAGATGATTGATGCCGCCCAGAATGTAGCGGTCAGTTATTTAAAGGCAAGCGAGACCTCCAATCATTATCACAACGCAGATAGATGGTAATCAAATATATTCTTGAATATGAAGAAGATAATACTGATCTTATTGATTTTAAGCGGTTCGGTTCAGATGCTAAATGCCCAGAACTACAACGAGAATCTGATCAACCTTACGAATTTTCTAGTAAGAATGTACAAATCAGCACCGTTCGAGGGTGTGAGAGCCGTCAATGACTACGACAACTATTACCTGTTGGTTGTCGTCTCGACCCCTCAGAACTCAAATGTGAATGTGATGAACCGAATCGCCTCCGCCAAGGCGATGTCCACAGCCAATGAATATTACAACGGCTCGAATGTCACCTCAACAACGGTCATCCACACATCCGGGAAGGCGGACAAGACATCGGATCCAGAAATTTCCGAGAACATTAGAATCCATTCCGCAGGTTATGTCCGAGCCCTGCAACAGATGACAAATTTCAAAGGCACCGATGGCAGACAAGTCTTCTTTTTCTACAAGAAACTGGATATGAACAACAACAAACAAAATCAATCAAATGAAACGAGTAATTAAATTAATTCTGGTTGTTGCCACGTTGCTGCTGCCGTTTGCGGTATCAGCTCAAAACGATGAGGTGACTCTGATTACATCAGGGAGTGGAGCGACAAAAGAGGAGGCAAGCCAATCCGCTTTAAGAAGTGCCATTGAACAAACTTTCGGCACATTTGTGTCCTCGGACACGCAGATTCTCAACGATGAACTTGTAAAAGATGAGATAATCACGGTCTCTTCCGGGAATATAAAAAACTATAATGAGATTTCTGATGTCATAGATGTCAATCAATTGCATACCGTTACAGTGCAGGCGACTGTGTCTGTAAATAAACTTGTTTCTTTTGCCAAGGCGCACGGAAGCAGTGCGGAACTGGCGGGAGCCACGTTTATGATGAATATGAAAATGCAACAGTTGAATAAAGAAAACGAGCGGAAGGCTTTTGACAATCTCTGCAAGCAGCTAAGGATGATTGCACAAACTAACTTGTTTGACTACAAGTTGACTTTGGCCGATACGCCTGTTCAAATTGATAATATCGACTACGGGCGTGTCCGTTTGAATGGCTCTCTTGTTGATATGACTGCTCAAAATGCGGATAACAATTATAGAATATATTTTAGAATGGATCTTTATACTAACCAGAATTTCATAAACTTCTTTTCTTTGGCCTATAATACCCTTAACGCATTGTCACTAAAAGAGGAAGAGCGTAAATTATATAATTCTGTCAACATTCCCTACTATAAATACGGTGGTGGTCAACGTCCTGTAACAATTTTATCTTTGGAAAATACCCCAAAATGGTATCGTGACGATATACGTTATAATAAGGGTGATCGGGTTGATAGAGTTTGTTTTTACTTCAGAAATGATCTTCCGATGTCATCAATTTTCAACATAATGTACCGTAGTATAAATAATTATAGTTTATATGATGATAAACATAGACTATTGCCTATCAAAACGTTGAGAAGTTCTTTTGTATTAGGAAGCTATTTGGATACAGAGATAAACGAACTTAGCATCTTACTGAAGAATCGTGACGTGAAAAACTATGATCATTATCTTAAATATTATCATGATATCAATGATGATGGTAGATTAATTTCTATGGGGCTTCTTAGTGGACGAAGAATGATGGGGCTTCAGTTTTTTAAATCTAATTATATCGATAATACTGTAGATATACCTTCCTATTTTGATTCTATTTATGGATATATTGATTTAAACGGTGATCACCTTAGTACAATTACAAATATATTAGTGAAGGAACGCGATAAAGGCGATTCGAGAACAGAAGGTGACGATATTCATAACATATTAAAAGAAGGATTAAGTTGTATTTCACATGATTCAGACAAACGAAGGTAACATAGTATAAGCGTTCGTAAGCGATTGTAATTGTTATTTCTTTCTACATTAGAACAATTAGTATAAAAAATATGAACGATTTATTCATCATGTCGAAAAGTGCTTTGTTCTTCTTTTTGCAAAAGCGAGCAAAATCAGAATAAGATGACAGAATTCTGTGCATCAAATCAAAGCCATTACCAAGAATGTACAATTTTGTGTTCATAATACCGTTCCCTTTGTTATCTCATAATCCAGATAACCTGTGGTCTAACTTTGAGGAGGCATTGGGGACTCCAAATTATGACATTATGCTTAATGAGGCGAAAAGGAATGATATTGGAAAGATTGACAATATGGAAAAGCCATTAGGCGTTGACTACTGTGAACTGCGTGATATGATGGCCAAATGGATAGAATCATTGTCAAAATCAATCGAGGTTACAAAAGTACCCAAATATGTGTATTTTGAAAAAGAAAACTCATTCTTTTTAACGTTCAATTACACCAACACTTTGGAGGATGTTTATGAGATACCAAGAGAGAAATGCTGCCATATTCACGAAAGATATGACAAAACACGCCATGTTGATTTCGTGGGTTATAATTGGGGACATAGCAAATGTGACAATGAAATCAACACCAAGTTAAAGAGCTTGGAATTGGATGGTACTGACGTGATTCCACACGAGATCAAAGAAGCAGTCATGAATTTTGGGAAAAGGTATGATGATGGCAATCGTATACTGGAATCCTGGATGGAGAGCATTCCTAAACAAGTGAACGACATCATCGTGATGGGACACTCTATGGCAGAAGTGGACTACCCATATTTCAAAAGTATTTGTGAGACCTATCCATCAGCCAAATGGCACATATTCTATTTCAATCAGAATGATTTGAACAGAAAAAGGAAAGTAGTGGTTGATTTGGAGATTGCGGACAGAGTAGAGCTTTTAGGCACCATAAAATAGTTCATTGGTGAAAACAAAATTGATATGAACACAAGTAAATCTAAATCTGCGATATTGCTGCTCAGCATAATGCTTTTAATGGTTTGCATCGCGACGACGGGCTTCATTTCTTTTGGGAAGGTAATGAACTCTGGACAGAGTGTACTGCCAAATGAGTATCGGTGGATAGTCGGGGAATGGCATTCATTTTATGACTATCCGGGCGATGCGATCATCACTCCTGAATATATTCAGTATGAGACAGATGGTGATACTCGGATTTCGCAGAAACACAAATACTCAATAGTCGATTCCTACATTGTCGTTGACGGTAAGCAGGTCTTTTCTCTTGACGAGGTAAACAAAACCATCAGTTATGATTATATTATTGAAAGCGAAGGATTTGATGGTCCAGTGAATATTCCTTATACGGTTGAGTTTGACAAGATAAGGAATATCTTACTGGACGAGGCAGTCATCAAGGCAGAGGATTATGACTTCGTGGATGAATTTCATAATGGAGTGGCACTTATTAATAAAGGAGACAGGTATGGCTTGATAAATACAAAGAACCAATTGGTTGTCCCTTGCGTTTATAAAGCCATAATGGTCAACCAATATGCTGATGGTCTTCTACCAACCGTCAGCCCTGAGAATCATTTAGGGTATGTAGACTTGACCGGTAAAATCAGGATTCCTTTCTCTTTTGACGACATCTCTGAGGATGATTGGGGACCAGCTATGTTCAATAATGGTTATGCAATAGCTTCGATGGATGATAAATGGGGCATAATCAACAAATCAGGAGAGTTCGTTGTCCCTCGTAAGTATGGGCAGATATTCAACACAAACGTTGGCTTATATGGAGTGGTCGTAGGTCAGGATTATTCATCCGGAAAGATTGGCTTTATTGACATCAAGGGAAATGAGGTTATACCATGCATATATGAATGCTGGCATAGTGACTATGAGGAAGATAAACCTCCTTTCTTTTTTACATTTTCAGATGGCATCATAGCTTTGGCAAAAGATGGTAAATATGGATGCGTTAACACAGATGGTAAAATTGTGTTGCCTTTCACCTATGACTATATTGGAGAGTTCGTTAATGAAATAGCCATGGCGTATAAAGGCGGCAAGCAATTGTCTATTGTTGCGAAGAGTGGCAAGGCTGAGGAAGTCCAACAGATTGTCAATTATTAATGTAATAAATTATAAAACAAACGATTATGAGGAAGGATGGTTCTTCTGATAAATGGTAGGTATATTGTGGATAATTGCCATTATAATGTGGCTTGCTATTAAAGTACACTCTTGCCAACAAAGTGATACTGAGCAAGAAGATACATCTTACACTGAATATGCCGATGAGAGTTCATCCAGCATTCGCTCGTGGATTGTTGGAGATTGGCGTCTGACTACTCCATACGGAGATGAGATCGTCACTTTAAGAAAGACGGAACTTGCCGTATGGTTGACAGTTACGGAGTTCATTATGGTACATTCTCAATGACTTCATCTTATGTTCACATAAAATATAGTGATGACCCAACAACCACAACGATTGAGATTGAAGGTCAATCGTTGTATGCTGGGGACGGGTACTATTACAGGAAACAATAAAAAACAGGATTATCAATTTATCCACGAAATTATACACTTTAGGCTTGCTCATAGTAATAGCTCCACTTACAAGATCTTGTTATGAGTTGCAAGGCTAAAGTGCATAATTCAGTTTTATTAGAAGCCGGTGTAGTTCCAAGGGGTTATGGAGCGGAGTTCCTCCTTCACTGACTCGCTGACATCCAAGCCTTTGACGAAATCCTCGATGGTCCGCTCATCAATGGCGGCACCCGTTCTGGTGAGGTTCTTCAGAGTCTCGTACGGATTCGGGTAGTTCTCCCTGCGAAGGATGGTCTGGATGGCCTCGGCGACCACCGCCCAGTTATGATGCAGTTCAGCGTCGATGGCCGGACGGTTCAGGATAAGCTTGCCGAGTCCTTTCTTCAATGACGCGAGGGCGATCATGCCGTGGGCCACAGGGACTCCGATGTTACGCTGAACGGTGGAGTCGGTCAGATCCCTTTGCAGTCTGGAGATCGGGAGCTTCATCGAAAGGAAAGTCAGCACGGCGTTGGCCATTCCAAGGTTACCTTCGGCGTTCTCGAAATCTATCGGATTTACCTTGTGAGGCATAGCCGAAGACCCAACCTCGTTCTTGGCGACCTGCTGGTGGAAATATTCCATCGAGATGTAGGTCCAGATGTCCCTGCACAGATCGATGAGAATAGTGTTGATGCGACGCAGGCAGTCGAAGATCGCTGCGAGATTGTCGTAGTGGTCTATCTGGGTTGTCGGGAAGGACCTCTTGAGACCAAGAGAGGCCACGAACCTGTCGGCGAACGCCGGCCAGTCGATGTCCGGGAAGGCGACCTTGTGGGCGTTCATATTGCCAGTCGCGCCGCCGAATTTGGCGGGCCAGGTCAGTAGGCCGAACTGGCGTAACTGCTCCTCAAGCCTTGAGACGAAAACCTGAAACTCTTTCCCGAGTCTTGTCGGGGTGGCCGGCTGGCCGTGTGTCCTGGCCAGCATCGGGACATCTTTCCACGCCTCGACATCGGCAGAAAGGAGGGAAATCACCTCTTTCAGCGCGGGAATATATTCATTCCCAAGAGCTTCCTTAAGCATCAGCGGCTGTGAGGTGTTGTTGATGTCCTGGGAGGTCAGGCCGAAGTGGACGAACTCCTGCCAGCGGGATATTCCAAGAGCCTTGAATTTCTCTTTTATGAAATATTCAACGGCCTTGACATCGTGGTTGGTGATTTTCTCGATGTCCTTCACCTTCTGCGCGTCCTCCGGAGTCATCGATTGGTAGAGCTGGCGCAGGCGGGTGAACAATTCGTCACGGCTCATCCCGGTGCCTTCTCCGAAGTCGGCGAGCTGCGGCAGAGGAATCTCACAAAGGGTGATGAAATATTCCACTTCCACGCGTACGCGGTTGCGAATCAGGGCGAACTCGCTGAAATACTGTCTCAATGACGCGGTTTTGGCAGCATAGCGACCGTCAATCGGAGACACTGCCAGAAGAGAATGAAAGTCCATATTCAAGTAAAATTATTTTTCTATGATGTAAACGTCATCGCCAGGCTCGGCGAATCCGAAGTTCTCGCGGGCGAACCGTTCCAAGGAATCCTTGCTGTGGGTCAGGCCGTGAATCTGACGGTCCATATCCTTGATCTCGGCGCTGTACCTCTCGATCAGCTTTTCCTGATTGTGGATCTCGAGGCCGGCCCTGATCCAGCGGACGATGTTGTTTTGTCTGACAAATCCCACCATGACGAGGAAAATGGCGGTGACGCAAATGGCATAACGAACAAAAGAGCGCCTTTCAGCGTTCTTCCCATCCAAATCACGATTCCAGATGTCCCTGAACTTTCCCACTGCTTTAGAACAATATTTGTACAAAAATAGTTATTTTTGTAGAATTAAGGAAAATGAAAAGAATGGATTTCTCGAATTTTTCCAACGATAGTTTGAAATCATTAATATTCAAAAAGATATGAAACCTACACTTCTTGTACTTGCAGCCGGGATGGGCAGCCGTTACGGCGGACTAAAACAGATGGACGGCCTCGGCCCTAACGGCGAGACAATCATCGACTATTCAATCTACGACGCGGTCAACGCTGGCTTCGGCAAGGTCGTGTACATCGTCAGGGAATATTTCCGCGAGCAGTTCGAGCAGACCGTGAAGGATAAGTACAGTGGCATCACCTGCCCGGACGGCACTCCTCTTGAGTTCGATTTCGTGATCCAGGAACTGGACAAGATCCCTTCTCAGTTCAAACTCAATCCGGAGAGGCAGAAGCCTTGGGGAACCGCCCACGCCGTGCTGATGGCAAAAGATGTAATCCACGAGCCGTTCGCCGTGATCAACGGTGACGACTACTACGGCAAGGAGTCCTTCAAGATCCTCGGCGACTGGCTCAGGGCACACGAAGGCACCACCGGAACGTGCAGCATCGTCGGCTTCGAGCTTGACAACACCCTTTCTGAATATGGCAAGGTCTCACGCGGCATCTGCTACTACGACCAGGACCTTCACCTCACCGGCATCGCCGAGCACCTGAACATCGGCAAAGAGGCTGACGGCAAGGTCTATGGCGACAACTCCGTCAACGGCGAAACCCACGTCGAACTCGACGGCAAGGCGCTTTGCTCAATGAATATGTGGGGCTTCACACCGGATTACTTCCAGCTCAGCGAGGAAGTGTTCACCAGCTTCCTGGAGCAGAACATCAATGAGTTGAAGAAGGAATATTACATCCCTTACGCCGTTGACATCCTGATGAAGGAGCGCGGCTACAAGTGCGAGGTTCTCTCGACTGACTCTCACTGGTTCGGTGTGACCTACAAGGAAGACCGTCCGGGCGTAGTGGCCAAGTTCCAGGAACTCGTTGACAAGGGGGTTTATCCGACACCTCTCTGGAAGAAGTAATGTCTTTTCTCAGACCACGCAAGGTCGAGAAGAACTACGACCTTTTCTCCGGCTGCGCCTGGTACACTCCAGGCGTGGCCGGTGTTTTCGCTGTTCTGGGCTGGTTCCTGGCCGGGATGATACTCGGCAGCCTGATCAACATCGGACTGATGATATTCCTGCCGGGATTTCCGCTGTACTACAGCATGCTGATCGTCTATCCGGTGCAGTTCATTCCAGTGCTGATGTACGTGAGGCTCAGGAGTATGCGGAACTCGACATTCGACAGAGGCTACGCGTTGGACAGCAATCATTCCGGTCCCTGGGGAGGAGCGCTCACGGCCATCCTTATGGCTTTCGGCACAATAGCCCTGGCCTTGATGCTTGAGCCTCTGATGGCGTTGATGCCGGACATGGACGAAACCTTGGTCAAGACCATGGAGCAGTTGCTCGACGGGCCGCTTTGGGTCAGCCTGCTGAGCATGTGCGTTTTCGCTCCATTGCTTGAGGAATGGATGTGCAGGGGCATCGTGCTGAGGGGCCTTCTGAACTATTCCCGAAAGGGCGAACCGGGCGAGGACGGCAGCAGGAGGGGGATGAATCCCGCTCTTGCGATAGCCATCTCGGCGATCTTCTTCGCCACGATCCACGGCAACCTCTGGCAGGGAATCTCCGCGTTCATCCTCGGAAGCTTCTTCGGCTATGTCTATTACAAGACCGGCTCGCTGAAGCTCACGATGCTGATGCACTGCGTCAACAACACGGTCTCGGTACTGTCCTCCAAGCTTCCGGCGTTCAAGGATTTGGGAGCCGACGCGAGTCTTATGGACATAATCCCGACTGGGATCTATGTGATCATATTCATTGTAAGCGCCGCTGTTTTGTTCCTGGCTGTCAGATATTTGTCAAAGATCAGCCTGAAATCCGTGCAGGGCAACTGTGACGTGATTCCAGGTGCTGATGACATCGATAATGGAGAAAATCTTTGACGATCCGGACACCGGTAGCGTTACAATCCGGAAAAATGTACGCTCCCGCAGGGTGACACTTCGCGTGAATCCCCGCAGGGGCGTTACCGTTACCATTCCTTACTTCGTTCCGTACAAGGCCGGACTGGAGTTCTTTCTGGCTAAAAAAGACTGGGTCATGAAGGTTCAGGAGCGGCAGCGCGAGCGAATCGGGGCCGAGCATATTCCTACTCCTGAGGAGATAGAGGAGCTTCGCAGGGTGGCGAAAGAAGTACTCCCGAAGCGTTTGCGGGAACTCGCGGAAAGATATTCATTTGAATATAATTCCGTCCGCATCAAGCACAACTCCTCGAACTGGGGAAGCTGCTCACGCAAAGGCAACATCAACCTTAACCTCAACCTCGTGCGCCTACCGGACGAGCTGCGGGACTATGTCATCCTACACGAGCTCTGCCATTTGAAGCGCCCCAACCACGGCCCTCAGTTCCACGCCCTCCTCGAATCCCTCTGCCCCGACCATCTCGCCAAGCAACGGGCCCTGCGCGGCTACCGGCTGTACTGAATTATCCTCCCCCAAGAGGGCTCTTCCAATCAGAATCTTTTTATTGGCAATAAGTAACATTCAAAAAATAACCTGCATCATCTTAAGGAATCTTTTCGGTCTAGATCTCTTTTCTCATCAGTCATGTGCCACCGGCACACTCCTTCTTCAAAAAAAGATCTATCCTCGAAAATCTTCTCTTAATCTGAAGCAACTTATTTTTTTCATGTTCCTAAAAAGATTTGGCAATATTTTTATACTGTGAATATAAATATTATATTTCCTCTAAAAAACTGTTCCTTTCTTATTGGACGGGCGTAAAAATCGCAGATTTTTATGTAAGTTTGCACAGCTGATTAGAATGAGTCATGGACAAGGAGATATCACTGCTGGAGAATCTTTGCGCCATACATCTATATAGACGTTATGAGGACGGCCTTTATTTTTGGAATAAAAATGTCGAGGTGGATTTTTACATTCCGGGCATCAATACCGGCGTACAAGTCTGTTATTCCACAACAAAGGATCTGAATACCTTTGAGCGGGAGGTGTCTGCATTGGAGAGTCTAGACAGGACTCACCCTCTGGAAAAGATGATGGTCATCACATTTGACGAGGAAAGGGCCATCACTCTGCGCTCAGGAAAGGCTGTGGAACTGATTCCGGCTTGGAAATGGCTTCTGACGAACAGCCCGACAATCTTAGGATAAGCCCAAGATGTGGGATGACTAAGGAATGGGGTGAATATTAAACTCACATCAAATAAATTGTTATTATCCATAATATTTTAGATATTTACAAATTAATTGACAATTAATACTCAACACTGGTAAAATATGAAAATAAAATGAATTTCGGCCATAATGTTGGCCTGCAAGATGCAAGTATGCTTTATCGCTGATGCCGCGGCCCTCAATCACTAAACCGACTCTGCAACACCAATCATGACAGTTTCCACTACTGACACGGAAGTTGATTTGATGACATCCATCAGAATTTTAGTCGCGGATAAACTAAACCTCAGTTTCAATGTAGTGCAGCCAGAATCTGTTTTCAGATATGATTTAGGTGCAGACTCTCTTGATATGTTCGAGATCTTCGATGAATGTGAAGAGGTTTATGATATTAAGTTAAATGAAACAGATCGCGACGCTGTAATTACTGTATCGGACTTACATGATTTGGTACGGAAAAAGATTCGTGAATAAAAACGCTGCTGTTTAATGAACAGAGTTGTCTACTTTCTTGTTATTTTTGTTCTGGTCGCAGTTCCTGTCCATGCGGAGACGGTGGTCAGGGGACGCGTGTTTGATGATAAGGGGAAGAAGACTGTGGAGTTCGCGAATGTGGGGGTTTACAGGTCGGACAGTAAACTGGTCGGGGCCTGTGCGAGTGACGGTGACGGAAACTTTGAGATCAAGGTTCATAAAAATGGTGACTACCAAATAACGGTCTCGTTTCTCGGATGCGGAAGCTGGGTCAAGAAGATTCACTGTGCAGGAGGTGAGTTGGATCTTGGAAAGATACGTCTCAAGGAAGACAATGAGGAGTTGGATGCCGCAGGGATTTTCGCGAAGACACTGATAAAGAAGGAATCGGACAGGATCGTCTATGACGTGTCAGCGGATCCGGACGCGGCAAGGATGAATATGTCGGCGTTCATGTCGAAGGTCCCCGGACTGAAGATGTCCGTCAGGAACGGAGATCTGGAATACGGCCACATTCCATTGGAAAAGATCCTCATTGATGACAAAGAGAACGACATGATAAGCAAATCCCGACAGTACCCGATGAGTTTCATCAAGGCGGACTACATGTCAAAAATCGAATTGATCCTCCCGAATTCTCCCGAGTACAACAACGCCGCGCCAATGTTGGTGATCACGCTGGACAAACCACTTCCATTCGGAGCCGCAGCCCAACTGACGGGATATTCTTCATCACATAACAGCCATGACTTCACTCCGGACGCGGTCGTGAACACCCCCTTGATCGGAATCGGACTGAGATATTCCTTCAACTATGAGAACAAGCCATCTCTGACAAATGAATATTCAAGGACTTCATACAGTGCCGATGGTTCCGCCCCAAGCTCGTTCGAAGGGAACAGCACATCGGATAGTGACTCCAAAGGACAGAACCTGAACATGAATCTGTTCAGGACTTTCATGAAAGATAAGCTGAGGTTTAACGCGAGCATCGGGACAAACAGGCAGGACAGTCATGAACGATTGGAAACCGAATCCTCCATCATGAGGCCGGGACAGAACGAAGAGACTACCGTAACCGCCTCTACGAAGGCAACAACCTCGCCTTTCAGGCTGAACGCCGGATTCCGTGCCAATTACGATTGGAGACGGGGCTGCGGTGTCACCGTGAAATACACTATGAGAAATTCCGAAAGTTCCTCCTATGAGAACCTCTTTCGTGAATCTTCGGGCGATCCGCTTTACAACCACTCCGCCAACTCCGACTTGCAGCATAACATCTCCGCAAACCTTAAGTTCAGGGACAAAAACAGAAAATGGGGAGCGAAGATTGAGACAGGATACATGTTCAGGGACTATAATGACAGGACCGAATATTGGAGCGGGAGCATAGGCGGCATGGACTATAAGCAAGAAGTGGCATACACCGACGCAATGGTTCTCGGGAATCTTTTCAAGAGGAAAATGGGCTTCAGCATAGGTGTGAAAGCCGAATATATCGACAACAAAGGAGTGGACTTGGCTTCATCGAAGTCCCTTGACTACAACGAGTTCAATCTGATACCCATGGTCGGGATCTCTTGGATCTTTCTGAAGGACTACAAGCTCTCCTCATCTTACATATGCCGGAGCAGGCGACCGCGTCAGGAACAACTGAATCCATATTCAGACACCTCAGATCCTTATAACATCAAGACTGGTAATCCTGACCTCAAAGGTGAGGTCAGCCACTCTGTGTCATGTGGATTACAGCGAAATTTCAAAGTAAAATGGCTCAACCAGCTAACTGTCAACGCCAGTTACGATGTTACTCCGAACGCCATTCAAAGGATATCCACCGTGAATGAGGACAATGTCAGGACAACCTCCTACGCTAACATAGGCAGGCATTCATCATCAAGCGTCTCACTGGCCGGCAAATTCCGGCCGACAGACAAGATCGATTTGAACGTGCAGGTAAGTCACAGACGTTCACGCTACGAGATATACGGTGAGAAAACCAACACCTTCAACTCATTCAGCCTTTCGGAAAACGCATCCTTCGACCTTGGCTTCGCACAAGTCGGACAGAGCCTGCTGATGCTCCCGACTGGTGTCACGGCGCAATCAAAAGACCTGCGGGTTGAGCCGCTTATGGATCTTACCGTCTCCAAATACTGGGAAAAGGCTAATTTCGGGGGCACGATCGGAATTGAAGATGCGCTTCACGGACGTTCATATCTGAAATCCACAATCTTCTCATCCGGATTCGTTCAAGAAACATGGACGCGGCGGCGTGGACGCATGATTTACATTTCACTCTACTGGAGGATCGGCAAGTTCCGGCAGACCGAGAGAGTGACACATTCATCGTACGATTTGAATTAAATTTGAATATTCGGAAAATATTTTGATTATCTGAAAATTATGCCTACCTTTGCACGCTTTTCCGCAGGGTGCGGGGAAGAAGACGTTATTAATCATCAACAAAATTTTTTGCGAAAATGGCAGAGTATTTACAAGCCGACAAGAAGCAAGAGATTTTCGCTAAGTACGGAAAGTCTAATACAGACACCGGCTCACCAGAGAGTCAAGTTGCTTTATTTTCCTACCGTATCAATCACCTCACAGAGCATGTGAAGAAGAACAAGAAGGATGTTGTCACCCGTCGTTCCCTTCTCCGTCTCGTAGGCAAGAGGCGTCAGCTTCTGGACTACCTCCAGAAGATCGACATCGAGAGATACAGAAAGATCGTCAAGGAGCTCGGTCTCCGTCGATAAATTCACGATAGGAACAGAAAAGGGATTGGCCGCGCTTTATGACGCAGCCGTCCCTTTTTTATTAAATGGAATCGAAGATATTCCACGATTTAGAAAGACGCTGAAGTTTTCAGATATATTTTGTTGAGGACACGCGGTAAAAACAGTAAAATGAACATCATCACAAAGAAGATCGAATTATCCGACGGTCGGGTGATCGAGATCGAAACCGGCAAAGTTGCCAAGCAGGCAGACGGTTCGGCGGTGGTCAAGATGGGAGGCACGATGCTCCTGGCCACTGTTACCTGCGCTAAAGAAGCAGCAGAAGACACAGACTTCCTTCCACTTCAGGTGGACTACAAGGAAAAATTCTATTCCGCGGGACGTTTCCCGGGCGGATTCATGAAGAGAGAGGGCAAGGCCTCCGACTACGAGATTTTGATTTCACGCCTCGTTGACAGGGCTCTAAGGCCTCTGTTCCCTGAGGATTTCCACCTTGCCGTGTTCGTCAACATCTGGCTGATCTCAGCCGAGAAGGACATCCAGCCTGACGCACTCGCAGGTCTCGCCGCTTCAGCCGCTCTGGCTGCCAGCGACATTCCGTTCCTCGGGCCTATCTCTGAGGTACGTGTGGCAAGGATCGACGGAGAGTTCAAGATCAACCCTAACTTCAGCGAGATGGAAAAGGCCGACCTTGAGCTTATGGTCGCCGCCACCGAGGAGAACATCATGATGGTCGAGGGTGAGATGAAGGAGGTTTCCGAGGATGTTATGCTTGAGTCCATCAAGTTCGCCCACGAGGAGATCAAGAAGCACTGCCGCATCCAGAAAGAGCTCAACAAGGAGCTCGGCAAGGATGTCAAGAGAGACTATCCTCACGACGAGGAGGACGAGGATCTCAAGAAGAAGATCCACGATTTCGCCTACGACAAGTGCTACGCTCTCGCCAAGTCCGCGAGGCCTAAGCACGAGAGAGAGGACGGTTTCGAGGCCATCAAGAAGGAGTGCGTCGAGTCTCTTGGTCTGACCGAAGAGGAGCAGGATGCCAAGAAGATGATGATCAACAGATATTTCGGTCACGAACAGAGAGAGGCTTTGAGGAATCTTGTCCTCGACGAGGGCCTTCGTGTGGACGGTCGTCAGACCACACAGGTACGTCCTATCTGGTGCGAGGTTGACTGTCTGCCTTGCGCTCACGGCTCGGCTATATTCACCCGTGGTGAGACACAGGCCCTTGCCTCCGTCACCCTCGGAACAAAGATGGACATGAAGGAGATGGACGAGGTTCTCGTACAGGAGACCCAGCAGTTTGTCCTCCACTATAACTTCCCTCCGTTCGCCACCGGAGAGGCCAAGGCCCAGAGAGGTGTTGGCCGTCGTGAGGTAGGTCACGGAAACCTGGCATTCAGAGCTCTCAAGGCCGTTATGCCTAAGGCTCCGGAGTTCCCTTACGCTGTACGCGTTGTCTCTGATATTCTTGAGTCAAACGGATCTTCATCACAGGCTTCGATCTGCGGTGGCTGTCTCGCTCTTATGGACGCCGGTGTTCAGATCAGCAAGCCGGTTGCCGGTGTGGCTATGGGACTTATCACCGACGAGAAGAACCCTAATGGCCGCTACGCCATCCTTACCGACATTCTCGGCGACGAGGATCACCTCGGTGATATGGACTTCAAGGTAGCCGGCACGAAGGACGGTATTACCGCCACCCAGATGGACATCAAGGTTGACGGTCTTTCCTATGAGGTTCTCGCGAAGGCTCTCCAGCAGGCCCACGAAGGCAGAATGCACATTATGGGCGAGATGATGAAGTGCATCGACAAACCTCGCGAGGACTACAAGCCGTTCGTTCCGAGAATCAAGTCCTTCGAGATCGATAAGGACTTCATCGGAGCTGTCATCGGAAAGGGTGGCGAGACCATCCAGAAGATCCAGGCAGAGACCGGAGCTGTCATCTCCATCGATGAGATCGACGGCAAGGGTGTTGTGGACATCGCCACGAACGATGCTGCCGCCATGCAGAAGGCTTACGACTGGATCCAGAGCATCTGCGCTGTTCCGGAGGTCGGCCAGACCTACCACGGAAAGGTTGTCTCAATCCTTGAGTTCGGCGCGTTCGTCGAGATCCTCCCTGGCAAGGAAGGCCTTCTCCACGTGTCAGAGATCGCTTGGAACAAGACAGAGAATGTAGAGGATGTCCTTACAGTTGGTCAGGAAGTTGACGTGAAACTCCTTGAGATCGATGCCAAGACAGGCAAGATGAGACTCTCTATGCGCGCCCTCACTCCGAAGCCGGAAGGCTACGTAGAGCCGGAGCGTCGTCCACGCGGAGGCAACGACCGTGGCGGAGACCGCAGGAACGGCTTTGACCGCAGGAATGGAGGAGACGACCGTCGCAACGGTGACCGCAGGAACGGAGGCTTCGACCGCAGAAACGGCGATGACCGCCGCGGCTACGACCGTGGTGGAGACCGCAGAAACGGCGACGACCGCAGGAACGGCGGCCACAGGAACTTCGGTCCGAAGAACGACTTCAACGCCAACACCGAAGACCACTCCGACAACCTCGACAAGAACACTGAGGAGTTCTTTTAATGAATATGCTCCCTCAAGTGATTGAGGTGGCAACCGAATATGAAAAGAGGGTGACTTTCTGGTCATCCTCTTCTTTTTTACAGCTGAAAACGTACAGCAGAAGGCCTCTGTGTGTACCAAATGAACCAAGACACGCCATCGGTACAGGAAACGCGCTTCTAGTGTACAAATTAATGATTCAACTTTCGCAAGTAGGCAATTACCTGCTGTAAAGTACATTATCTCACGTTCAAAGGTGATTGCCCACCCTCATCAATTCACGTTACCCCCTTCCTAAATTCCTCCTCTCGGGGGAGGGGATGCGCTTCGCGCACATTGAATAAGAAAATTCCAGGCCGGACACCCTTCACAGGTTGCCTGGCCTGACTTACATTATCAAGATTAAACTTATGGGTTTCAGTCGATTACGGCGAAGGTCATGAGGGAGGAGACGGAGAGGGCGACAAGGATTATCAGCCAGATGACGAACAGGATGAGGCCTGGGTGCCATTTCGGGGATTTGAGGCCGAAAATCAGCATCACGCCGCCGTAGAGCATGATGAAGAGTGGAATCGCGACCACAAGGATGGCTGAGACCATCACTAGAGGGACGGAAATGAAGGACAGAACCTCAGGGGCCTCAATGGCGATGTGCTCTATGAATTTGTTGTAGAAGAAACTGTTGCCGAGGATCTCTCCGCCCCACCAGAATGAGCACAGGAACGCTATGCCGGCGACTCCGGCGAGGAGGAGGAGCACTCCGAATATGACGGAGAATATCCTGCTGATGTTTTTCCAGGTCTCCGTGTCCTTAGCCTTTGGCTCCTCGCGGGGAGTGTTGCGGATTCTGGCGCTGATGTCATCCACGGTGCCTCTTTCACCATGGAGTTCATCGCGCTGGCGGACTGTCTTCACGGCCGGCATGCAGATCCAGAGGACGATGTACACAAGTGGAACGGAGATGTGAATCCAAGGCTCAAGCAGCCAGAAATGGAAGTTTATACCACCCAGTAGAGTCAGGACAACGAATAATATTCTGAATATTGCCGGATCCACATTGAAGTAGGTGGCGAGGCCGCTGCAGACTCCGGCCAGTTTTCCGTTGGCAGGGTCGCGGTAGAGTCTGCGGCGGGGTCTGGCAGAGGTCTTGTTCGTGTTCTTTGATGTACGGTCGGACGCTTCGGCAGGCTCAGCGTCCGGTGCGTCCGAAGTTTCCTCCTCGATGGTCTCCGGGCGGCCAAGGACAGAGATCACGTCATTTACCATAGCGAGGGTGACGACACCGCCCTTGCCGCTTTTCTCCAGAAGGAGCTCAGCCATGCGTTCCTCAATCCCTTCCATGACCTCCGCTCCGCTCTCTTTCCTGGAATAGAACGCTTCGAGCTGGTCAAGATATTCCTTGGCGGCGCGACTGGCGCTGTCCTCCAAAGAGAACACATAGCCGCCTATGCTGATATATTCAACTTGTTTCATTGTCTTTCAATACATTAGGAAGCAGACGCTTCATATTCATTGTTTTATTGTCTCGATGGTTTCCACGATCTCCTGCCAGGCCTGGTCCATCTCCCGGAGCTGCTGACGGCCTTTCTCGGTGATGCAGTAATATTTCCGAGGAGGCCCCTGCGTGGATTCCTCCCATCGGTAGGAAAGCAGGCCCTGGTTCTTCTGACGGATCAGAAGCGGGTAAAGCGTCCCCTCGACCACGATCATATTCGCTGATTTCAAATCATCCAGAATCGAGGAAGCGTAGGCCTCCTTGCGCGCCAGAATGCTGAGTATGCAATATTCAAGGACTCCCTTGCGCATCTGGGAGCGTACATTGTCGGCGCTATTTTCCATAACCGCTCCTCCCTTGGCTGAATCTCGCCATATTCTCGGCCGTCGGCTCAAGGCCACGCATCATACATTTGTCCGCCGGGGTCTTGGCGACAGGAACCACTATCCACAGGACAAGGTAAACCAGTAAACCGGTTCCCCAAAGCAACAATGTCAGAAGGGACACGATCCTGACAATCGTAAGGTCCACATTGAGAAACGCTGCCAGTCCGGCGCACACTCCCCCGATGGTCTTGTTGTCCAAGTCACGGAAAAGCCTCCGGCGGGATGTTCCCTGGGCACCGTTATAGGTGAAATCCACGCCTGATCCGGACCTTGGATATTCATCTTCCTTCCCGCTTTCTTGGTTCTGTCCTTGGCTGCTCGCTCCCGTCTCATGTTCCATGGAGCCGTCCGGCATTCCGAGCTGCTCGACCACCTTCGTGACAAGAGCCAGATTGACAACCCTGTAGGAAGCCCCGCCGGTTCCCTGATCGAACAGCTCCGCGATCCGGTTCTCCAGATCGGCCATCACCTCTTCCTTTGCCGACTGTGTGTCACGGTCAAGACGGGCTTTGAAGTGATCAAAATAAGTAAGAAGCCTTGCGTAGGCATCCTCATCCAGAGAAAAACTCCGGCCTCCAACACTGACATTCACAACTTTTTTCATCTTAACTATTTAATTTTCATTATTTTGTTCTGCGGCTTAAACTTCATCGTCCGCCCCAGACCTTGTTTTGCAACCATTTTTACAATGCAAAGATATAAATAATTTCAAATACCTTGCAAGACAAAGTACTAAAAATTTTCTATAGACTGTTCAAACAAACCTAAGTGATATTGAAAAAACAAGCTGCATTTCTAAGGATTACTAAAATGAATATGCGAGCATAGTCTATTCTTTTGGCTGCGGCCTTGATATATATATCATTCCATATTACGCCAGTAACGCTCAGGTGTGCGAATATGCTCGCACCTGGAAGCGCAACTCGCTTGTCATCAAGTGGATGATGTTTTAGGTGTGCGCGTATTTTCACACCTGGAAGTCATAAAGTAGAACAAGACGGTGGAACTATTCCGAACCAATGGAAATTGATGTATCTTAGCGGAAATATTCAGAACTGATGAGAAAAAGATCAATATTTTTGGCTGTGGCCTTGATAGCCGCGGCGTGCGGATCTCCGGAGAGAATGAGGATGGAGGATCCTGTGGACTATGTGAACCCGCTGATGGGCACGGCGTCCACTTACGAACTTTCGACAGGCAACACCTACCCGGCGATCGCATTGCCGTGGGGAATGAACTTCTGGACACCTCAGACCGGACGCAACGGGGACGGCTGGACATATACATATTCAGCGACCAAGATCAGAGGTCTGAAACAGACCCACCAGCCGAGTCCGTGGATCAACGACTACGGCTCGTTCTCGATCATGCCTGTGACCACAGGGCCGGTTTACGACGAGGAAGGACGGCAGAGCTGGTTCTCGCACAAGGCGGAGACCGTGAAGCCTTACTACTACCAGGTCTATCTCGCTGAACACGATGTGGTTGCCGAACTCGCCCCTACCGAAAGGGCGGCGGCGTTCAGACTCACCTACCCTGAAAAGGAGATGTCCTACCTCGTGGTCGATGCCTACAGCGGCGGCAATGCCGAAGTCATAGGTGACAGGAATATGATCGTAGGCTACTCGACCGCAAACCACGGCGGCGTGACCGAGAATTTCCGAAACTGGTTCGTGGTGGTTTCCGACACTCCATTCGAGACACAAACCGTTGACGGACACATCGCTATGGTCGGATTCAAGACGGTGAAAGGTCAGAAGGTCAACCTCAAGGTCGCGTCCTCATTCATCAGCCAGGAGCAGGCGGAACTGAACCTCAACGAACTGTCCGGCAGGTCATTCGATGAGATCGCCGAGGCCGGGCGAGCAAGATGGAACGAGGTTCTGGGCCGCATCGCAGTGGAGGATGACAATCTCGACAATCTGCGCACATTCTATTCCTGCCTTTACAGGTCGGTCCTGTTCCCACGTGATCTGTCCGAGATCAACGCGGACGGCGAAAGGGTACATTACAGCCCTTACGACGGAGCCGTCCACAAGGGCTATCTGTTCGGTGACACCGGTTTCTGGGACACATTCAGATGCCTGTTCCCGCTGCTGAACCTTGTCTATCCTGACGAGAATGTGAAGATGCAGGAAGGGCTGGTCAACACTTGGAAGGAAAGCGGATTCCTACCGGAGTGGTCAAGTCCAGGGCACAGGGGATGTATGGTCGGAAACAACTCAGCGTCAATCGTGACCGATGCATGGCTCAAGGGTCTGCGCGGCTACGATGCGGAAGAGCTCTGGAAGGCCGTCACCCACGGTGCACATGCCGTTAACCCTGAGGTGGATGCCACAGGCCGACTCGGTTGGGAATATTACGACAGCCTCGGCTATGTCCCTTGTAATGTAGGCATCAACGAGAATGCCGCCAGGACTCTTGAATATTCCTACGATGATTGGTGCATCTACCAGTTCGGCAAGGCTCTGGGCCGCAGCGAGGAAGAGCTTGCGCCTTACGCCAAGGCCGCATTCAATTACAGGAATCTCTACGATCCGGAGTACAGGCTGATGGTCGGAAAGAACCTCGACGGCTCGTTCGAGAGGCCGTTCAGCCCTCTGAAATGGGGAGGCAACTTCACCGAAGGCAACAGCCTGCACTACACATGGTCAGTGTTCCACGACCCGCAAGGCCTGATCGACCTGATGGGAGGGGACGAGGTCTTCGCCGGGATGCTCGACAGCATATTCACAATCCCACCGATCTTCGATGACAGCTACTACGGCTTCCCTATCCACGAAATCAGGGAAATGCAGGTTATGAATATGGGGAATTACGCCCACGGCAACCAGCCGATCCAGCATATGCTCTACCTTTACGACTGGTGCGGCCAGCCTTGGAAGGCGCAGCAGCGGATCCGCGAGGTGATGGACAAGTTCTACAACTCCAACTTCGACGGCTATTGCGGCGACGAGGACAACGGCCAGACATCCGCTTGGTACGTCTTCTCCGCCCTCGGATTCTACCCTGTCTGCCCTGGATCCAATGAATATGCGATCGGTACTCCTCTGTTCAAGAAGGCTGTGATCAGCCGCCCGGACGGGAAGACCATCACTCTGGAAGCTCCTGATAATTCGAAGGATAACTTCTACATCAAAGGTGTGAGAATCAACGGCAAGGATTGGAGCCGGAACTATTTCCGATTTGAAGACCTTGCCAGCGGTGCGAAAATTGTGTATCTTGTGGGGTCCGAACCTGACACGGTTAGAGGAACTGCGAAGGAGGACAGACCATATTCATACACTAATGAAAAATAAAGTAATGAAACGCACACTTCTTCTGGCTTCGGCCATCTTTATGCTCGGCGGCGCTGTAGCACAAGGCAAGACCGCTGTGGTTCGACAGGACTCACCGACCATCGAAGCGCCCGTCTCCAACAGCACCAAGGCCTACGAGTCGCAGCGTCCGGCTCCAGAAAAGCGTCTTTTCCGCTCCGAGGCCGTCGAGAACAAGATCACCCAGATGCAAGGCATCCTGAAGAACCAGCGCCTCGCCTGTATGTTCGCCAACTGCTACCCGAACACCCTTGACACCACCGTACACTTCGGCAAGGACGACGACGGCAACTTCAGGACCTTCGTTTACACCGGTGACATCCACGCGATGTGGCTACGTGACTCCGGAGCGCAGGTATGGCCATACATCCAGCTGGCCAATCAGGATGAACATCTTAAGAATATGCTCGCCGGCGTGATCAACTGCCAGTTCTCGCTGATCTGCTTGGATCCGTATGCCAACGCCTTCAACGAAGGCCCTACCGGCAGCGAGTGGGAGTCCGATCTCACGGATATGAATCCTTACGACCACGAGCGCAAATGGGAGATCGACTCACACTGCTACCCGATCCGTCTCGCCTACCAGTACTGGAAGGTGACCGGTGACGATTCCGTTTTCGGAGAGACTTGGCTGAATTCCATCCAGGCCACCCTAAAGACCTTCAAGGAGCAGCAGCGCAAGGATGGCCCGGGTCCTTACAGGTTCGCCAGAAAGACAGACCGCCAGTTCGACACCAAGTCCAACGACGGCCGCGGCAACCCTGTCAAGCCTGTAGGCCTTATCGCCTCAGCTTTCCGTCCGTCCGACGACGCCACGATGTTCGAGTTCCTGGTTCCTTCCAACTTCTTCGCTGTCACCTCTTTGCGCAAGGCCGCCGAGATCCTCACCGAGGTCAACCACAACAAGAAACTCGCGAAGGAATGCCTCGACCTCGCCGCCGAAGTGGAGAAAGCTCTCTATGAATATGCCGTCGTGAACCACCCGAAGTACGGCAAGATCTTCGCCTTTGAGGTGGACGGTTTCGGCAACCAGCTGATGATGGACGATGCCAACGTGCCGAGCCTTCTGGCGATGGCCTATCTCGGAGATATTGACATTAACGATCCTATCTACCAGAACACCCGCAGGTTCGTCTGGAGCGAGGACAATCCGTATTTCTTCAAAGGCAAGGCCGGCGAGGGAATCGGCGGTCCGCACATCGGCTACGACTACATCTGGCCAATGAGCATAATGATGAAGGCCTTCACGTCCCAGGACGACAAGGAGATCAAATGGTGCGTCGAGACACTGATGAAGACCGACGCCGGCACCGGCTTTATGCACGAGTCCTTTTATAAGGATGATGCGAGCAAGTTCACCCGCGCCTGGTTCGCCTGGCAGAACACCCTCTTCGGTGAGCTCATAATCCACCTCACCGACACCGGCAAACTCGACCTCCTCAACTCCATCAAGGTCAAGTAGACATCCGCCACGGTCGCCGGACTACAACCGAGAGCCGCTGAAAAGAAACACGGCACGGCCGCCGGGCAACAACCTGAAGTATTAAAGTTTGTCCACCGAAAAAGGCTATTCGGTGGACAAATTGGTTTTTCCCCTCGGTTTGTCCACCGAATAGCCCTTTCCGTGGAGAAGTCGGACACTTCTGAACACGGGGATCCCTATCCTACTGCCTGTCGAGGAAGGACTTGGCGGCGGCGAGGGCTTTTGTCGGGCCTTCGGCGAGGACTGTCTCGGAGGTGAAGGACTTGAGGATTCCGGTCAACTGACCGAGTTTTGCCTCGTTCCCGGTCTTCTGCCACTGGGCGCGGAGGATGCGGACTTTCTCGAAGTCCTGGATGCCTTCGACCAGTTTGGAGAAACGGACACTGCCGCGGCCTCCAGGGTAAACCACGAAACAGTCTCCGGCCGGCCAGGTGCGGAAACGGGCATCGGTGAGCGGATCAAGGGTCCAGCTGTTGTAGGCCCAGCGGAGATAGCCATCGTAACCCTCGGCCTGGGCGAACCATCCAAGCCATGCGGCCTCGTCAGGATCGGAGATCACGAACATGTTCGGATGAGCCTCCGCGCAGCAGGTGTAGAAGGTCGTGGTCAGGCCAAGTTCCTTTCTTTTGGCCTTGGCGGACTCAGGGAATTCCCGCTTGCCGGAAAAAGTCTCGCTAAAATCGACAATGTCATAAATCACCGGCTCGTGATAGTTTCCTGCGAGAGAGATCTTGAAAGCCGGCTCGATCTTTCGTATAAGGCCAAGGACAGCCTGCATCGACTCCAACGGACGCTCATCCATCGCGATCATGGTCTTTTCAAACCAGCCTTTCGCCTTGAGATGCCGGGCGAAGTCTGCGATGAAAGCCCCCCAATATTCATTGTACTCCTCACTTCCGGGAGCGGCCTGGAAGGTCGCCGGCGAAGTTGTAGCCTGGTCGATGTAGTCGAACTGCAACGCCCACGGAATCATTGAGTAGCAGTTGATCTGCCTGTCGATGCCGAGGGAGAACATGAATTCCACCCAGCGGTCGAAGATGGTGTAGTCGTAGAGCCAGGTACCGTCGATGCGGCGGATCTTGGTGACCATCGAGCCGAACGCGTCCTCGGTCTGACCGTTCCACGGACGGCTCATGATGGTGGCGGTGACGGATTTCTGACCGGCTTCGGCGAGCATCCTCATCACCGGACGCATGGCCTCGAAATGAGCCTCGCTCCAAAGGGGAACGTTTTCGTAGCGCGCCACTGAATATGGATTCTGCCACAGATCCAGATGGAAAGCCCAGTCACGGGCCGGCGGCAGGACATGATTAGCCACGGTCAGTTCCACATTGAGGCTACGGGCCTTGGCATTGGAGGACGTGACTGTCAGTTTTCCTGAATATTTTCCCGGCCTCGCATCCGAAGGAACGCTCACGGTCATCCAGACCGGCTGCTTTCGTCCAGCCGGGACCGTCATGGAATCATTGATGTCAAGCACGTCGGCCACAAGCACATCCCCCCACTTGGACTTGTCCTCGCGGGAGCCGCACTGGCCGTACTTGGTCGTGTCGAGCAAGTCGGAGACAACGTAGCTGACGAATTGTAGACGGATGTTCTCCGCCCCGATCAGAGACTTGCCGTTACGCAGGTCAGAGACTGACAGCCGTACATCCTTCAACTCCTCCTCCGACGACACTACGGCCTGCGCGAACACCTTCTCCCCACGCCATGCGACATGGTTGAAGGCCTTTTTCTGAAACTCCAGAGACGGGCCGCCTCCGATGACACAGTGCGAGCCGGTCGCCGCCCAGTCCAACCTAAAGGATGACTGCGGTTGCGCCGCCATAAGCACAGGCAGCACGACCGCTATCGCCAAAGTAAGAATATTCCTCATTATGAATCTTTTTTGAATATACAAAATAATAATGTTGCCGCAGGTTTTGCGAAGATGCGGCAACATATTACCAAACTATCGCCTTACAGGCCTAACTGCTTGAAGAAGTCGTTGCCCTTGTCATCGACGAGGATGAACGCAGGGAAGTTCTCCACGCGGATCTTCCAGATGGCCTCCATTCCGAGGTCTGGATATTCAACGCACTCGATGCTCTTGATGCTCTCGTAGGAGAGGACAGCCGCAGGGCCGCCGATCGAGCCGAGGTAGAATCCACCGTGCTTCTTGCAGGCATCGGTGACGACCTGGGTACGGTTGCCCTTGGCGATCATGATCATACTGCCGCCGTGATCCTGGAAGAGATCAACGTAAGGGTCCATACGGTTGGCCGTGGTAGGTCCCATTGAGCCGCAGGCCATTCCTTCCGGAGTCTTGGCCGGGCCGGCGTAGAAGACTGGATGATCCTTGAAGTACTGCGGTAGATCCTCGCCTCTGTCAAGTCTTTCCTTCAGACGGGCGTGAGCGATGTCACGGGCCACGATGATGGTTCCGTTAAGGCTCAGACGGGTGGAGACAGGGTACTGGCTGAGAAGCTTGCAGATCTCGCTCATAGGCTTGTCGAGGTCAACGACCACGCCTTCGCCCTCACCGGCCTGGCGCAGGGACTCAGGAATCCACTGTGTAGGGTTATCGTCAAGTTTCTCGATCCAGACGCCGTCCTTGTTGATCTTCGCCTTGATGTTGCGGTCGGCCGAGCAGCTTACTCCAAGGCCGATCGGGCAGCTCGCGCCGTGGCGAGGCAGACGGACGATTCTGACGTCATGTGCGAAATACTTGCCTCCGAACTGTGCTCCGAGGCCGATCTTGTAAGCCTCCTCAAGCACCTGTTTCTCCAGCTCGATGTCACGGAAAGCGCGTCCGGTCTCGTCACCTGTCGTAGGCAGGGAGTCATAGTAATGGGTTGACGCCAGCTTTACAGTCAGAAGGTTCTTCTCTGCCGATGTGCCGCCGATCACGAACGCGATGTGGTAAGGAGGGCAGGCCGCCGTTCCAAGAGTCTTCATCTTCTCCACAAGGAAAGGCACGAGAGTGCCAGGATTGAGGACAGCCTTGGTCATCTGATAGAGGTAGGTCTTGTTGGCCGAGCCGCCACCCTTCACGACGCAGAGGAACTTATATTCCATACCCTCCTCAGCCTCGATGTCGATCTGGGCCGGGAGGTTGCACTTCGTGTTGATTTCCTTGTACATATCCAGAGGAGCGTTCTGGCTGTAGCGAAGATTCTCCTCGGTGTAAGTCTTGTAAACACCCTTCGAGAGAGCCTCGGCGTCATCGAAGCCGGTCCAGACCTGCTGTCCCTTTTCTCCGTGGATAATCGCTGTACCTGTGTCCTGGCAGAAAGGCAATTTGCCTTTGGCGGACACCTCGGCGTTGCGCAGGAAGCGCAGAGCCACGTATTTGTCATTGTCGGAAGCCTCCGGATCGCTCAGGATCTTGGCGACCTGCTGGTTGTGTGCCGGCCTCAGAAGGAAGTTCACATCCCTGAAAGCGGCGTTCGCAAGCATAGTCAAAGCCTCAGGAGCCACCTTAAGGATAGGATGCCCCTCGAACTCGCCAAGGGACACGCCCTCGCTCGTCAGCTTGTAGTACTCAGTTGTGTCCGGTCCCAGCTGGAACATCGGAGCGTATTTGAATTCTGCCATATTAATGAAATATTTTTAGTGATTATCAGTCAATGTCTTCAATCGGAGCAGTGGTGCCGCCGGAGCCTTCCTGCATCAGGTAGCGCTTCATAAACTCGTTCAGGTCGCCGTCAAGCACGCCTTGGGTGTCGGCGGTGGAATAGCCGGTCCTCAGGTCCTTGACCATCTTGTACGGATGAAGGACGTAGGAGCGGATCTGCGAGCCCCACTCGATCTTCTTTTTCGTGCCTTCGATCTCGGCCTGCTTCTCCTGACGCTTCTTCAGCTCAAGGTCATAGAGCCTTGACCGGAGGATGCGGAGGGCGTTCTGCCTGTTGTCCTGCTGGAAGCGGGACTCCGTGTTCTCCACTACTATCCCTGAAGGGATATGCCGCACGCGGACTCCGGTCTCGACCTTGTTGACGTTCTGGCCGCCGTGGCCACCGGAACGGAACGTGTCCCATTCCAAGTCCGAAGGGTTTATCTCGATGTTGATCGTGTCATCGACCAAAGGATAGACGAAAACGGACGAGAATGTGGTCTGGCGCTTGCCCTGGGCGTTGAACGGAGAAAGGCGCACGAGTCTGTGCACACCATTCTCAGCCTTGAGATAGCCGTAGGCATAGTCGCCCTCGACCTGGATCGTGGCTGACTTTATTCCCGCCTCGTCACCTTCAAGAAGGTCAGTGACAGTCACTTTGTAACCATTCCTCTCGCCCCAGCGCATATACATCCTCATCAGCATCGAACTCCAGTCGTTCGCCTCGGTGCCGCCAGCTCCGGAATTTATCGTCAGCACGGCTCCAAGGTTGTCCCCTTCCGCGCCCAACATATTCCTAAGCTCCAACGCCTCGACATCCTCAACCGCCTTTGAATATGACTCGTCGAGTTCCTGCGTCTCCGCTGTGGTGACTGTCTCGTCGGTGCTTCCGCCCAGACTTTCCTTGGCAAAATCGTACAGAACATCCAGATCATCCACCTCGGTGGAAGCCTTGTCGAATCCTGTGACCCAAGACTTTACACCGTTCAGGTTCTTCATGAACACCTCGGCTGCCTTAGGGTCGTTCCAAAAGTCCGGCGACTCCGTCTTCTTCTGCAATGCGGCTACCTGCCCACGTTTCCCAGGGATGTCAAAGACACCTCCCCAACGTCTCCAACCGCTGATGCAGAGCCTCAATCTGATCCTTTAATATCATTTGCTCTCCATTTTAAATTTATTCCTGCAAAGTTACACAAAAAGCGAGACATAAAAAGTGAAACGCGATTTATGAAACGGGAAAACTACCTCAACGCCGGGACATCCGTCTTGATGAGAAGCCCTTTCGGAACTCCATGTTCAAGAGGAGTAAGCTCAATGTCTCCGGAATATGCCCAGATCGCCTCGGCGGCCTGTGGATAGACCTTGCCGGCGGCCTGGAGGGCGGCGCGGAGCATCGTCTCGTTCTCGTCCCCAAGTTGATAGCCGTCCAACGGATTGTCATCAGCCTGAACGTCCACCGGGATACCGTCCGGAATCGAGGCATTGCGGCCGTTGCAGTCAGCGAACTTGCTGATCATCACGTACATTCCCCAATCCTGGATCAGTGAATAATCATACCTGCTGCTGTAGAATTGATCCGGAGCCAACAAGATTCCGGCGCAATACTTCCCATAGGTCCGTTGACCGACAAGCTCAACATCCATATAAGGCTTCAGACCTACAATCAACCCTTCCGAAGCCGAGGCCGTGCCACCGGTCACGATGACATAAACCTTGGATATTCCCGGATTGGCGTCCGACACATCTATTTTCAACTTCTGCGAACTGATTTCATGAACTGTTGAGAAATAAGTGTTAGTGTCCTCCCCTTGCTTCTTCCAGGCCTCGGCGAGAATGGAATTATACACCTCTGTCTGGAATATATCCCCGGCCAGGACATTTGCCATCGGTGCTATCATCGATGCCAACACATTCTCGGTGAAAGCGTAGCCACCGCCGTTATACCTCAAATCAAGGATAAGTTCATCAATATTCTCGGACTTGAAGCGTCTGAACACATCCGGCAGCGTCTGAGAGGAATTGAGGTCAAACGCGGAATAGGCCAGATAGCCGATTTTCTTTCCCGCGACATCGAACGTCTTGTCCACCAGAACAGGATCCTCGTACATATCCACCGCCTTCAGGCTCACAGTCCTGACATCACCACTGATGTTGCCGTTCCCATCCAGGCCAGTAACTCCCAAATTTATTGAATATGAATTGAAAGCATCATAAATATTTTCCTCTGTTATAGCCTTGCCGTCAAGAGTGATGATTATGTCACCTCGCCTAAGTCCCGCCTTATGGGCAGGTCCACCGTTGCTGACACAGCTCACCACAAGGAAATATTCCCCAGGCTTGTTGGTAATCCTCCCTGCCTGAAGATCATACCCGTAAGTGATCCCAAGCCCTTGCACAGAATTCTGGAATGACTTGAGGTCATCCGTCAGGACAGTCCAACGGTCCACTTCCTTGCCTCCCTCATGATAGCGAATGCCTTTCACCACTTCCATCGGCATTCTGCAAGTGTCCGGATCCAGCCTCGCCAAATCCTTTTCAATCTCCTCATTCCAAAGGTAATACGTTTCCAGCACATCGATCGCGTACTGATCCGCCTTCGCGATTTCATGCGTGGGAGCATTTTCTCTCTTATCCGCATCAGTCTCCACGCAGCCCAAAAGCCACAGCATCGCCGCGGCAAGCACCACTGCGGTCCCGCACATATTCCATGTCTTCATATTCATTGTCATTCAGAATAATCTAACGTTTCAGATCATGTCACTACATTGGACACTACAGTACAAAGATATTCAATTTTATTTCTCTTTCGTTTCTTTGTTGTATCTTTGATTCAATAATTTGACTTTTCGGTGATGATCGGGATTTTTGATTCGGGGTCGGGCGGGCTGTCCGTGCTGCGGGAGGTGCTGAAGCTTCTTCCGGGGGAAAAGTTTGTCTATTACGCGGACAACGCCAACTGCCCGTACGGAGAAAAGACTCCTGAGTTCATCCAAAGCCGATGCAGAGCGATCACTGAATATCTTCTCTCGCGGGGAGCGCGAATCATCGTGGTGGCGTGCAACACTGCCACAGCGGCGGCGATCACCACTTTAAGAAATGAATATCCCGTCAAATTCATCGGAATGGAGCCGGCGGTGAAGCCGGCCGCGCTCAGTTCTAATACAGGAGTGATCGGTGTGCTGGCGACGGCAGGAACGCTGAAAGGGTCCAAATATCTGACCACCAAGGGGATCTACGAGGATGACGTAGAGATTGTCGAGCACGTGGGGCAAGGGTTTGTGGAGTTGGTGGAGAATGGGATTCTGGACGGACCACAGGCGGAGGAGACGGTGCGGAAGAGCCTCCGACCGCTGCTGGATGCGGGTGCGGACAGGATTGTGCTGGGGTGTACGCACTATCCGTTCCTGAGGAATGTCATCCAGAGGATTGCGGGGCCTGATGTGCAGATCATCGATCCGGCACCGGCGGTGGCCAAGCATCTGATTGAGGTGATGAAAGAGGAAGGGCTGCTCGCCTCGGACGATGTGGCTTCGACAGGCTCAGTGCCCCATCCAGACATCGAACTCGTCACTTCCGGTGACAACACCTCAGCCAAACGGATTCTCAGCATGGTTCTTGAAGAGAACAAGGTCCGCCAAGGCAAACAATAACCCTCCGGCAATCAGACAACAGAAAAAATGGCTCCGGCCAAAACATCTAAAGATATGGAATCAAACAACAGAATCGAGGTCAAAGACTTCGCCTACTGTTCAGACAAGTACCAGTACACGATGGGCAAATCCTTCTACGAGACAGGCAGAAAGGATGTCATCGCCGTCTTCAATATGTTCTACAGAAAAGCCCCGGAGAACAACAACTGGGCGGTCGTGAGCGGCATCGAGGAAGCCATAGAATGCATCCGGAACATCGGCAAGGCCGAACCGGAATTTTACGAGAAGTTCCTTCCGGGTGATGAATATGCCGAATTCCGCAAGTACCTGTCAACGTTGAGGTTCACAGGCAATGTCTATGCGATGCGCGAGGGCGAGATCGCTTTCCCGAACCAACCGATCATCACAGTGGAGGCTCCGCTGATCGAAGCCCAGATCCTTGAGACTCCCCTCCTCTGCATAATGAACCACCAGATGGCCGTGGCCACAAAGGCCTCAAGGGTCTGCCGCGCCACCAACCGTCCTGTCAGCGAGTTCGGATCACGGCGCGCTCACGGCCCGTGGGCTGCCACTTACGGAGCGAAGGCCGCGATCATAGCCGGATGCGCCAGCACCTCAAATATCCTGACCGGAGTCCTCAACGGAGTGCCTTCCACCGGCACGATGGCCCACAGCTTCGTCACCTCCTACGGCAGCACAGTCGAAGGCGAGCACAAAGCCTTCGTGGACTACATCAACACCCACCGAGGCGAGAACCTCATCCTGCTCATAGACACCTACGACACCCTTAAATGCGGCATTCTGAACGCGATACGCTCTTTCAAGGAATGCGGCATCGACAATGAATATCCCAACGGCTACGGCGTGCGCCTTGACAGTGGCGACCTCGCCTATCTCTCAGTCAAAGTCCGCAGGATCCTTGACAACCACGGACTTACGGGCTGCAAGATCTTCGCCACCAACTCCCTTGACGAATATCTCATCTCGGATCTTGAGCGCCAGGGAGCCTGCATAGACTCCTACGGAGTCGGTGACGCCATCGCCACCAGCAAGGCCGCCCCATGCTTCGGCAACGTGTACAAACTCGTCCAGATAGACGGCCGTCCGGTCCTGAAACGTTCCGAGGAGAGAATCAAACTGATCAACCCGGGATTCCAGATCACCTACAGAATCACGAAGAAAGACCCTGATCTCGGTGACATCTACAAAGCCGACGTGACCTGTCTGCGAGGAGACACCCTCTCCCAAAGGATCGAGGCCGGCGAGACCTTCACCATCTACGACGAGCAGGACCGCTACAAGTACAAGATATTCCAGTCCGGTGAATATTCCTGGAGGCCACTTCAGCATCAGGTGATCAAGGACGGTGAGAGATGCGCCGAAAGCCACACCCTGCAAGAGAAAAAGGCCTTCTACAACAACACCTTGTCACATTTCAGTCCGTCCGAGAGACGCCTCATCAACCCGCACTACTACAAGGTTGACATCTCAGACGACCTCCTGAACACCAAACTCGAGATCCTCGACACCCTCAACAAAGAGATCGAGGCGTTCAGCATTGACTGATGGCCCAGCCATTGTGTCCTCGACGACCAGAACACCACCCTCGAGACCAGGCTGGCGGCCATCGGGGCCGCCGTCAAGGGAATGCCTGACTACGGCAGCAAGTTCGATCTCATCGTGGCGTCCCTCGACGCGATCAAGGGGCAGGCCGAGGCTCTCGGCACCGACCAGGCCGGCATCGCCTCGAAGATAGCCGGCGTGACCGACGCCATCAACGACCTCGTCGACGAAGTGAACAGCGGCAACACCAGCGCCGCCGGACACAGGACATGACAAAGAGAGGGTGACTAAAGTCGAAAGACTGATAGCCACCCTCTTTTGCGTACCGTAAGCGGATTGTCGGTACTACTTAGTAACATGAAAAAACAAGTTGCCTCAGATAAAATTATCGAGGATAGATCTATTTTCCAAGGCCACTAAGCAATCCTAAATAGTACCAAGCTGATTTTAGGCTTACTTAGAACATGAAGCCGAACGAGACGTTGATGAGATTTAGGCTGGTGCGGTCGGCGAGGTTGGTCAGGGACGGGTGGTAGGCGAATTCCAGGAAGTACCTGTTGTAAACGGCCTTGACGCCTAACTGGGCGCAGAGCTGGAAGCGGTTGGCGGCGGACTTGCCGTTGTCTGACTTGAACCAGTCGCTGGTGACGCCCTCGTACTTGCTTTGACCCAGGATGTGCGCTGTCAGGTTGAGGCCGGCGAACGGGAGAAGCTGGATCTGCCCGAGGTCGAGCTGGTACATCAAACTGACCGGAACAATCGCGGAGACGAGTGTGGAATTATGGTCGCCGAACACCGCCATCGCATCCACACCATATTCATAGAAGAAAGGCAACTCGCCGGGGAGCGGTCTCGCCTGCGAGACACCTATGGAGAGGCCGTTCATGTTTTCCGTGACAGGCAATCTGCCCGATTTCATCTCGATCGCGGCATTTGAATAGGACACCTTGAAGAAAGTTGCTGTGCGGAAATTGTCCCGCAGATGGTCATCGCGGCGATGACCGCAAGTAGTTTGATGTGCTTCATAAAACTGTTTGTATTTAATGTCAAAATTATGATAAGTCAGCCACTTCCCTTCCGATTCTGCCTGTGGGCGGGCAAAAGGGAGCGGATGCTACAAATAAAAGAATTATTTCGGGCTTGGCAGCATGGTATAGAGAATGTTTCGACAATGAAACCCGAAAAGATGAGGGCAGATCTTAGCTGCAGCCCGAAAAGGATTTTCCCTATCCGGATTTTTCACGTTACAAAAATCCGGATAGGGAAAATCCTTTTCGGGTCTCACACTAAGGTGAGTACTACTTGCTCAGCTCGGCGGCGTGGGCGAGGAGATATTCCTCGGCTTCTATGTTCCAGAGGCCGTTATGGGCTTTGCAGAGGCGGTCGAGTTCGGCATAGACAGGGTTGGTCACGCCTTTCTCCTCGAAATCGGCGATGGCGGTCAGCGGCATCTCCACGTGGGTGTAGATCAACTTCTTGCCACCTTTGATAGACGGGAGGTTCAGGGTGGTTTCAGGGACCACATTGAGGCCTCCGATGTGGGTCACGAGACCGGCTGGGTCAAGACCTTCGCCCATCATCTTGAGGGCTTCCTTCATGTCCTCGGTGTTGCCGCCGCTGGTGCCGACCACATGGGTGGAGGCATAGTGGACATTGTAGAAGTTGAACGGAGCCTTGAAATCGGAACGGCCAGGACCGGAGAAGAAATTCAGGCAGCCATCCTGTCCGAGGATGTCGTCTCCCTGCTCGACAACAGCGGGAACGGGTGCCATCACGATGACCTCATCATAGCCGGTTCCGCCAGAAATCTCGCGTAGCGTCTCTACAGGATTCTCGACAGTGCCGGTGTTCACATAACGGAGATCGATGCCACGGGAAGCGGCGAACTCCTTGGTATAGAGCGTCGCGGCACGGTCAAGACGGGCCTGATCGATGTCCGTCACCACGAAAAGGGACGGCTTTCTGTCCTCACGGCGAAGCACATAGTTGATCATCGCGAGTCCCATCGGGCCGACACCAGCCAGAAGTGCCATCTTGCCACCGTCCTTGATCTCCATCTGGTGAACATACGAGCCCGGATGGGTGTGATAGCAGGCGTGCATCGCGCCGATCACGCAAGCCAGAGGCTCGCTCAATGATGCCGGATAGAATCCCGGGCCATTGTAATGAAGGAGGCAGCCCATCTCCATCACATCGGAAGGGATGATGATGTAGGTGGCGTCACCTCCGGCGTAGCGATAGGAATATCCAGGCGCGGACAGCAGACCGGCTGGGCCGCCCTCGTAGTTAAGGGCCGGCTGGATTGAGAACTTGTCCCCAGGCTTGAATTGATCCTTCCACTTGGAGCCGACCTCTATGATCTCGCCGGCGAACTCGTGGCCGATGATCGTAGGATTTTCGGCGATGTCGTCCGGGACTCTCTTGTGGTCGGAACCTTGGTGTGAAGACTTGTAGGAAGACATGCAAAGGCTGTCGCTGACAACCTTCGCGAGGATCTCGTCATCCTTCATCCCGGGGAGTTCAAACTCCTCGAGACGAAGGTCTTCCTTACCATATAATCTAACAGCTTTTGTAAGCATGGCCGTACCTTTTACACACCCTTCTTCGCGCGGATGACCTGCTCAGCGGTGGTCTGGTTGCTTACCGGAACATAGTCCTTCAGAGGGACGATCTTCTCGTTGATGGCATCCAGGAACCAGGACGGCTGAGGGAAGAACGCCTCCTCAAGCTCGTGGCAAGGGGTGATCCAGTTGCGGGAACCAAGCACCACAGGAGCGGCGTCGAGGTCGTCAAAGGCCATCTCGGTGATGTTGGCGGCGATGTCATTGAGGTAGGAGCCACGGGCGCAGGCGTCGCCGGCGATGACGATGCGGCCGGTCTTCTTCACGGACGCAAGCACCTTCTCGTAGTTGAACGGCACGAGAGAGCGGGCATCGATGACCTCAGCCTCCATACCATACTTTTCCTTAAGAATATCAGCGGCCTCAAGAGCGCGGTACAAAGTGGCGCCGATAGTAAGGATGGTGATGTCCTTACCGGCCCTCTTGACATCCGGCTCACCGATCGGAATCTCATAATATTCCTCAGGCACACCGCCTTCGTGGAACATCTCGCCCTTGTCGTAAATCCTCTGACTCTCAAAGAATATGACTGGGTCGGTACCCTGAAGCGCGGCGTTCATCAAGCCCTTCGCGTCATACGGAGTGACAGGGAAGCAGACCTTGAGTCCAGGAATATGGCAGCACAACGAAGTCCAGTCCTGAGAGTGCTGGGCACCGTACTTCGAGCCGACGGACACACGGACCACAACCGGCATCTTCAGGATGTTGCCGGACATCGCCTGCCACTTAGGAAGCTGATTGAATATCTCGTCTCCGCAGCAGCCGAGGAAGTCGCAGTACATGATCTCAGGGATCACACGGCCGCCACACATAGCGTAACCGATGGCTGTCCCGATGATCGCGGCCTCGGCGATCGGAGAATTGAACAGGCGATGGTAAGGCAGAGCCTCGGTCAGTCCTCTATAGACAGCGAAAGCGCCACCCCACTCACGGTTCTCCTCACCGTAAGCGACCAGAGAAGCATCCTTGTAGAAGCGGTCGGCGACGGCCTCGAATATTCCGTCCCTGATGTTGTAGGTCTTCATCTTGCTGGCAGGCTTGCCGTCCTTGTCAAGATAGAACCTGGACTTGCCGGCAATCTGCTTGACGCGAGGATTCTCCTCCAGCGGCATATTCACATCCGGTTTCGCATCGCTGAGGGAGTCGATGCTCTGGTTGGAGAACATCATATCACCAAGGAGCTCACTTTCCTTCACGAGATCCATGCGAGGGGAAAGTTCGGTGTCGATGGCAAGCTTGTAGCATTCGAATATGTTGGTGTCAACCTCCTTGCGGATAGCGTCGAGAGCGGCCTGATCAGCCACCCCGGCCTCTTTCAGTCTCTCACCGAACGCCAAGATGCAATCTTCCTTCTCCCAGGCCTCGATCTCCTCCTTTGTACGGTAAGACGACTGGTCGCTCGGAGAGTGTCCGCTGTAACGGTAGGTGACAACGTCCAGAAGAGCAGGGCCCTTCTTCTCAAGAAGGTAGGCTTTCTTGCGGTTGAAAGCGTCGATGACCGCGAGAGGATTGTAACCGTCAACTCTTTCGGCATCCATGGCGTCGGCCTTGAAGCCGGCTCCCAGGCGTGCAGGGAACACATAGCCCATGGTCTCGCCCCTGGTCTGTCCACCCATGGCGTACTGGTTGTCCATCACGTTGAACAGGACTGGCAGCCCGCCCTTCATGTCGCCTTCCCAGAGTGTGTTGAACTGATCCATTGAGGCGAATGTCATGCCTTCGAGGACTGGTCCTCTGGCCATCGCGCCGTCACCGAGGTTGGCGACGACGATGCCCTTCTTGCGGTTGACCTTCTTGTAAAGGGCCGCACCCACGGCGATCGATCCGGAACCGCCGACGATGGCGTTGTTAGGATAGATTCCGAAAGGTGTGAAGAATGTGTGCATTGATCCGCCCAGACCCTTGTTGAAACCGGTCGTGCGGGCGAAGATCTCGGCCATCGCACCGTAGAGCAGGAAGCGGATTCCGAGCTCCTTGGTGTCATCGCCGTCGTAAGCCTTCTTTGCCACGTTGAGGGTGGCGCCACCCCAGAACTCCTCCATAACCTTCTTCAGCTCATCCTCAGGAAGGATCTGAATGGAGCGGAGTCCCTTGGCGAGAATCTCACCGTGTGAACGGTGTGAACCGAAGATAAAGTCATCGGTGTCAAGGCAGTAGGCCATACCGACAGCGGCGGCCTCCTGACCTGCGGAAAGGTGGGCAGGGCCAGGGTTATTGTAAGCGACTCCGTTGTAGCCACCCGTGGTCTTGACCAGATTCAGCATAGTCTCGAACTCGCGGATGTAGGACATATCGCGGTAGATGCGGAGAAGATCCTCCTTTGTGAAATTGCCTTCCTTAAGTTCTTCCTTGACGGTCTTGTTGTACGTCATCACCGGAATCTTCGGAAGCTCAAGTTCGTGATCCTGAGGACGCAGGGTCTCGTTAGGATCGATGTAAAGCGCTTTTGGCATATCAGTATATTCTTAATTGTTTTTCGTCATTCTTTTTAGCGACAATTTGTGGTCATTACGTTTACCAGCAAATCATTTTATTTCAACGCGAACGCTGTCTCCTTGATGATCTCGGAAACGGTCGGGTGCGGGAACACAACCTCCTTGAGCTGCTCAAGGGTCATCTCCGACTCGATGGCGATGCAGGCGCTGTGGATGATCTCCGAGCAAGGGTTGCCGAGCATGTGGACTCCGAGGACCTCGTGGTACTTCTTGCCGACGATGATCTTGCATATTCCTTCACCGCCCTCATTCTCTGCGACAAAGCGGCCGGCGTAGGCCATTGGAAGCTTGACGACCGAATATTCCTTGCCGGAAGCCGCGGCCTGCTCCTCGGTGAGTCCGACTCCGGCGACCTCAGGGTTGGTATAGACGATTCCAGGGATGGCGTCGTAGCGCATATGATCTTCCTTTCCAAGAATATTGTTGACCGCGACCTCGCCCTCGCGGCTCGCCGTGTGGGCCAGCATAGAGAAGCCGGTCACGTCGCCGGCGGCATAGACTCCCGGAATATTCGTGCGCATCCTGCTGTCCACCTTGATTCCGCAAGGTTTTCCGCCACGGTTCAGGAGCATCTCGACTCCAAGGTTCTCAAGGCCGAATCCCGTGATGTTTGCACGGCGGCCCACAGAGACGAGAATCTTGTCCCCGCCGACCCTCTGGGTGTTGCCCTCCGGATCCTCATAGACAACGGTGTTGCCCTCGATTCCGGTGACCTTGCACTTGAGGCAGAAGTTCACGCCACGTTTGGTGTAGATCTTCTGAAGCATAGCGCTGATCTCATCGTCAAGAGGTCCGAGAATCTTAGGAAGCATCTCAACCACAGTCACTTTCGTACCGAGAGTGCTATAGAAAGCCGCGAACTCCATTCCGATGACACCTCCACCGATGACAACGAGCTCGGACGGACGCTCTTTCAGAGAAAGGATCTCACGGTTGGTGACGATAACGTCTCCGGCCTCCTTCAGACCCGGGAACGGAGGCACGGCGGCCTCTGAACCGGTGCAGATGAGGATGTTCCTTGCGGCGTAGGTCTGGTCGGCGGCTGTGATCTTGATGCCTTCCGCGTCACGGCCCTGGATCATAGCCTCGGCGGCCACGACCTCGACATTGTTGGACTTCATCGCCAGTTTGACACCACCTACGAGTTTCTTCACGACCTTGTCCTTACGGGCGACGATCTTTGAATAATCGAACGTAGGTTCCTTCACATAGACCCCGTAGTGGTCACCTGTGAGGGCGTAGTTATAGACCTTTGCGCTGTAAAGGAGCGTCTTGGTCGGGATGCAGCCCTCGTTGAGGCAGACACCTCCGAGAGACTTTCTTTCAAAAAGGACAACCTTAAGGCCGGCGGCTCCGGCTCTTTCAGCGGCCACGTAACCACCCGGGCCACCGCCTATTACCGCTAAATCGTACATATTCGTAAATATTTTAGAATTCAACTTCAAGATTCTCTATCTCAACAGCCACCTGCTTCAGGAAACGGGTAGCCTCGCCGCCGTCAAGAGCCCTGTGGTCGTAGGTCAGGGAAAGACCGAGATAAGGGACGAACGCATAGACTCCGGCGCCCAGATCCTTCGGACGAGGGACGATCGTGCCGACTCCGAGGATCGCGCTCTGAGGCACGTTGATGACAGGTGTGAACCACTCGACTCCGAAACCTCCGAGATTGGAGACCGTGAATGAGGCACCCTCGGCGGAAAGCAGGTCGGGATTGATCGAGCCCTTCTTGCAGTCCTCTGCGACCTTCTTCAGAGCCTTGCTCAAGCCGATGATATTCAGGTCCTCCGCGTGCTTCACGCAAGGCACCATCAGTCCGCGCTCCGTGTCAACGGCGCAACCAAGATTGACGACATTGAATATCCTCATAGCGTCACCGAGGCAGTGCGAGTTGACCTTAGGGAATTTCTTCAGAGCCTTGATGACAGCGTAGCAGACGAAATCATTGATCGTGATGTTCACGTCGATCTTTCCTTCCTCAAGGGCCTTCTTCGCCTTCTTGCGGAGAGCCTGGACACGGCGTGCGTCAGCACCGAGCATATGGGTGAGCTGGGCCGTGTTCTGGAGGGAGTTGTACATCGACTTGGCGATGAGCTTGCGCATGTTGGACATCTTCTCGACCTTGAACTCCTCGCCTTCTCCGGCGAGATTCCCGGTGTGGGTAGGCTTCCAGACCTTGAGGTCGGATCCCCTGACCATTCCGCCGATTCCGGAGCCTGCGGCAGGAGCCTGGAGACCTCCGTCGGCCATCATGGCCTTGGCGAGACCGGATTTCGGAGAGCTCTGGGCGGCGATGATGTCACGTTCGATTATGCGGCCGTGAGGGCCTGTGCCGGCGACCTGGGCGGTGTCCACGCCTTTTTCAGCAGCCAATTTGCGGGCTCTCGGAGAGACAGGAGCGTTGGCGGCAACGGTTCCGGTCGCCGGGCTTGCCGAAGCGCCCGTTGTCGCTGCCGCGGTCACTTCGATGGCTGGTGAGCCTTGTCGAGCCACTGGCTCTGCGACCGCATTTGCCGGCTCCGTGGCCGGTGATGTTGGCTCCGCGCCCGAAGCGGCAGATACGCCAGTCCCCGAAGGAGCATATTCAGAGAAAGATTCCCCCGGTTCGCCGATGACCATCACGTTGGTCAGGCAAGGGATCTCGTCGTTATCGTTGAAGAAGCAGGCAAGGACGGTGCCTTCGACCTTGGCGTCCTCGTCAAAGGATGCCTTGTCGGTCTCATAGCTGAAAAGGACATCGCCGACGGCGACTTTGTCCCCCACCTTTTTCTTGAATTCAGTGACAATGCAACTTTCTACGGATTGCCCTTGTTTGGGCATAATAACTACGTGTGCCATTAACTATAATGATTATTAAATTCTCTAAGCCGGATGCCGTTTGGATTTCGGGGAAATGGAAGCGGCTCCGCATACACACAAAGTTAAAATTTCTTCTTGACATAAAAAAGGATTATATTTGTACTCTACAAACGATTTAGCATATTTCAAATTCAAAATATCAAATAGAAAATGCAGTCAACAGAAGATCTGAAGAAGATTGCCTCCCAGGTAAGGAGGGACATCATCAGGATGGTCGTGAAGGCCAAGTCCGGACACCCGGGCGGATCCATGAGCAGCGCTGATTTTATGACAGCTCTGTACTTCAATGTTATGGATCAGAACCCTGAAACTTGGACACGCGGCGGAAAGGATCAGGACATGTTCATCCTGTCGGCCGGACACCTCACCCCAATGTATTACTCAATCCTTTCGAGGGCAGGATATTTCCCGACCTCCGAGCTCGGCTCGTTCCGTAAGTTCGGAAGCCGCCTTCAGGGACACCCTTCAGTAAGGAAAGGCCTCCCTGGCGTGGCTCAGGCGGCCGGTTCCCTCGGACAGGGACTTTCAGTAGCGATAGGAGCGGCTCTCGCAAAGAAGGCTGACAACGACCCTCACTGCGTTTACGTTCTCTGCGGAGACGGCGAGACCGAGGAAGGACAGATCTGGGAGGCGGCGATGTTCGCAGCCCACCACAAGGCCGACAATCTGATCGCGATGACCGACTGGAACGGACAGCAGATCGACGGCACGACCGAAGATGTCGCCGGACTCGGTGACCTTGAGGCAAAATGGAAGGCTTTCGGATGGGAGGTCATCATCGCCGACGGACACGACATGGACAAGATCCTCGAGGCGTTCGCGCAGGCCAAGGCTGGTGTCGGAAACGGCAAGCCGAAGATGATCCTGTTCAAGACAGAGATGGGACACGGGGTTGATTTTATGGCGGGCACCCACAAATGGCACGGCAGCGTACCTTCAGAGGAGCAGTGCCAGAACGCCCTGAGCCAGCTTGAGGAAACATTGGGAGACTTTTAATTCACGAATATTATGAAGAAATATACAGATAAGGGTAAGAAAGACACCCGCAGCGGTTTCGGAGCCGGCCTTCTCGAAGCCGGAAAGGCTGACTCAAGAGTCGTGGCTTTGACCGCCGACCTCAAGGGCTCACTCAAGATGGACGCTTTCGCGGCCGAGTTTCCGGAGAGATATTACGAATGCGGCATCGCCGAGTCCAATATGATCGGCGTGGCCTCTGGAATGGCTCTCGCAGGCAAGATTCCGTTCGCGGGATCGTTCGCCGAATTCGTCACAGGACGTGTTTACGACCAGATCAGAATGGAGGTATGCTACGGTAAGACCAACGTCAAGATCGCTTCCTCACACGCCGGAATCACCCTCGGCGAGGACGGCGCCACCCACCAGACAATGGAGGACATCGCCCTGATGCGTGCCCTTCCGGAAATGGTTGTGATCAACCCTTGCGACTGGACACAGACAAAGAACGCGACGATCGCCGCGGCCAAATACGATGGTCCTGTCTATCTGCGTTTCGGCCGTCCTAAGGTTGCCGACTTCACACCAGACGAGCCGTTCGAGATCGGAAAGGCATACGTGCTGAACGAGGGCAAGGACGTCACCCTCTTCGCGACAGGCCACATGGTTTGGGAGGCCCTTCAGGCAGCCGAAGCTCTTGAGGCAGAGGGAATCTGCGCCGAGGTTATCAATGTGGCGACCATCAAGCCACTTGACACCAAGACAGTCATCGCCTCCGCCATCAAGACCGGAGCCGTGGTTGTCGCCGAGGAGCACAACATGGCCGGAGGCCTTGGCGAACTGATCGCCGGAGTGCTCGCCGCCACATCCCCTAAGCCTATTGAATATGTCAACGGACGTGACGAGTTCGGCCAGAGCGGAACTCCGTCCGAGCTTCTCGCCGCTTACGGAATGGACGCCGCCCACATCGTCGAGGCCGCCAGAAAAGTTCTGGAAAGGAAATAAGAAACAGAAATATTCATAAAAAACAGAAAAAAGTTAGGAGACATTTACGTTTCTTAACTTTTTTTCTGTTTACTATGCCTATATTGCCGCCCATGAACACGGCAGCCATAAGGAATATCCACGGTCCTTTTCCTGAATATTCAAAATGCCTGCGGCAAATGACAATAAACTATGAAAATCAAAGAGATCTGCGTGGACGAGAGGCCACGGGAAAAGATGCTCGCCAAAGGAGCGGACGCGATGAGCAACGCTGAATTGCTCGCCATTCTGATCGGATCAGGGACGCAGAAAGAGAATGTCCTTGAGGTGGCCAACAGGCTTCTGGCCGAAGGCAAAGGCAAGTTGTCGATGATAGCCGACATGGACGCCAGACGAATGAAGGAGATAGGAGGTATCGGCAGTGTCCGGTATGCGGCCATCGCCGCCGCCTTCGAGCTCGGGAAAAGATGCTGCCTGGAGGATCCCGGAATAGAAAAGGTTCCCTTGACCGATGCCGAGATTGTGTACAGGATGATGCTCCCCCGCCTCAAAGGGTTGGATCACGAGGAATTCTGGGTGATTCTTCTGAACAGGGCCAACTACATCATCCACAAGGAGATGATAAGCCTTGGAGGAATATCCTCAACTGTGGTTGATTCCAAGTTGGTGGTCAGGATGGCTCTGGACAAACGGGCCAGCGGCCTGATCATGGTGCATAACCACCCGTCCGGGAATCCTCGGCCAGGGCACAACGACCTGACCGAAACCGAACGCATGAAAAAAGCGGCGAACACTTTCGACATCGCCCTCCTTGACCACATCATCATCTGTGACGACTGCTATTTCAGTTTCGCTGACGACAAAGTGACAGTGGCGGATGAAGACTCAAGATAGAAGTGCAAC